>Ga0055541_1000612_pt1 | contig 9517 bp, 8 predicted proteins | sample Araplavi_mTSA_r2_2_FD_55169 | JGI IMG/M metagenome (GOLD analysis project Ga0055541, IMG submission 55169) | Arabidopsis root microbial communities from North Carolina, USA - plate scrape CL_Cvi_mTSA_r2 | ecosystem: Host-associated > Plants > Roots > Endosphere | place: USA: North Carolina | reverse complement strand
AGATAAGGGCAAACACGGTGTCTATTACCACGTGACGTTTCACGATCTGCAAGCGTCCAATCATCTGACGCTGTTCCCGGCGCCGTCCGCGATGATCGCAAGCGAACTGCAAGCGGCGTTCGATGCCGGCGCATCGGAATATGCGCTGGTAAACAGCGGTAATATCCGACCTCATTTGTATACGCTTGATCTCGTCGCCGAACTGTGGGATAAGGGTGCTGTCGATACGGACGAACATCTTGCCCGATATGTTCGGCGCATGTTCGGCGATCGCTGGCGCGAAGGAGACTCGGAGGCGGCGCCGAAGGTCGCTCTCGAAGCCGCCTCTGGCAGCGCGGCCGTCGGCGAGACGATCGGCGGACTGTTCCGCAGCTACGCAGACTGCACGATCGCTTACGGGCCGCATTCAGACGACCGGGCGGGCGACGAATTTTACCATCACCCCGCCAGAGAGATCGTCGCACACTGGCTACAGGGACGAACCGGTCATACTAACGAGCGGCTGATCTGGGCGACGGGCGAGCGGCCGTTCCCGGACCAGGTGCGCTGGTTTGCGCGGAAAGCGACTGAAGCGATCGCTTCATGGGAAGCGCTGGAGCGCCGAACGTTGGCTGCTACGGCACAACTGCCGGATGATGCCGGGGCGCGGCTTGCTGATCAGCTTTTACTATCGGTGCGGCTGCATTTGTCCGGCTGCCGGGGAATGGCGGAGCTTGGCCGTGCTTTCGATGCCTATTCCGAAGGCAGCCGCCATGCACTTGCGTTCGTTTATGCTTCGCGCGCACTCCGGTTCTATGCGGAAGGACAACTAGCCCTGCGCGAGGCCGAGCACGGCAAGTGGGCCGACTTTTACCGCGCAGACTGGCTGACCAATATAGCCAATACGGTTGGCCACATGGACACGCTCCGTCGGTATTTGAGGATGCATGGCGACAGTCCGGATATGTTCCTCTGGTACAAGGCCTATCTGATGCCGGAGACCGAGAAGCACATCTATTTGGAAAATACGCATCGCAATCCGCTGTCCGATGACGCGCTGGCCGATGCCTTGCAGGAGCGCTTCAGGCGCAACGACTCGAGCCTTTTCGATTAAAAAAGAAATTCTCTGACATAGAGGCGATTTACTTAAGGAATAGAAAGCGGGAAAACGTAAGGCCCGGCGGGAGAAGCGGCGGTCAGCCCTGCGTCAATGATCGCCTCCCGTCCCTATAGAAACGGGGAAGAGATGCTTCCTAGGCCTGCTGACGGCAATCGTGAGACCGCCTGGATCTACGAAATCATCGGGTGTAGCACGTAAGTCGTTTCAACCTTCTCATTTTCGTCTCGCATTAAAACGCAAATGACCCACAAGAGGGGGCACTTTTATTAAAGTGTCCTTCTTGTGGGCCACAGTTCAGGTTAAGAGTTTGCTGCTCGTTGCCGCAAAACGCCAAATGCTTCGTCGTTATCATGCTCGATCGTTTCATAAAAACCACGAACGAACGCCTTGTTTGCTTCTACTGACATTCGACACCGCTCCTCTAGAATATGAAGGATTCTCCGTCGATCGGCACTCTAACATTAGCGGAGATTCCTTTTCCTTGGATAAAGCTTTTAAGTTCTTCTCTCGATAGTGTCCAGTGATTTACGGCTTCCATATGCACGGAGATAATAGTTGCGTCAGGGGCGGCTTTGTATACGTTATAGATATCCTCTTTCCCCATCACCAAAGAACCGCCCTGCAGGAACTGATTGTCTCCGCCGTTTACCACAATGATCTCGGGTTTATGTGTTTCGATAGTGTCCTGAACGGCCTCATACCAAACGGTATCTCCAGCAATAAATAACGTTTTTTCGCTTGGGTGCTTCAAGACAACGCCGCACACATGACCGGCCAGGTTCAATATTTCTCCTCGTCCATGCTCACCTTTCGTTTTGATGAGTTCGATCTCATCAAAAACACTGTTTGTTTGTAACACTTCGATATTTCGGAAACCGGCGTTGCTTATTTCTTTCGCATCTTCTTCGTTTTGCGCAAACACTTTGATATCCTTGGGTAACGCCTCTTTAGCAGCATCGTCCCAGTGATCCAGATGGAGATGAGTGACAATTACAGCATCGATGTTTTCAAGGATATTCTCAATGGATATCGGCAAACCTACCAAAGGGTTATTCTGGTCCTGTCTTAACGAGTTAGGAAAAGACGGGTAGGCCCCCTTTTCCGCTAAAAAAGGGTCGATCAAGAACTTCTTCCCTGCATAATTAACAACGAGCGTCGCATTTCGGATGAGTTGAATATTCATTTGATCGAGCTCCTTCACTGTAATCCTCATTTAGTGATACGGCAAACCGTATAATAAAATAATAAATAAGCTCTTGATTTTAATCGATACCTTGGTGAAACCCTTTTTTAGAGATGAATTTCACGGTGAAAGGATATCTTATGCAACTTGATCACATCGATTATCAGATCCTCAGGATCTTGACTCAAAATTCCCGTATACAATGGAAGGACTTAGGGGAACAAATCCATATGACTGGCCAAGCAGTAGGAAACCGCATTAAGAAGTTAGAGGATAACGGTGTAATTCGTACTTACTCCCTGATTGTCGATGAAGTGAAACTGGGGCTTGTATATACGGCATTTGTCATTATCACCATGAAAACAGCAAATCATGAGTCATTTATTCGTTTTCTTAACGATCGGGACGAAGTGGTTGAAGTTCACCGGATTTCAGGAGAAGGTTGTTACCATTTAACAATCAAAGTTACATCCCAGAATCAACTGAATCTTCTTCTTAATCAGCTTCTCCATCATGGGAATTACAGCCTAAATCTGTCCGTCCAGAATATCAAACAGCGGCATCCAATCGTTACTTTATAAATCTACTATCCAATATTCACTTGGGAAAGTAGGGGGCCATCTATCTGTTGGATCGATCGGAACAGCCGATCTTGCCCCAGAGCTGAACGAATTAAGTTCGTAAGAACTGCAAGAGATCTCATATTTTCGCAACACCGATAACACACAAGGGGTCCATGAAGATGTGTTCGTTTGGCAGTTCTTCGACTGCCGCGTGACAGAAGAACAGAGGGGACCGCTCTGGAGGGCGCGACGCAGAACGTCAAGGGTGTCATCGACGTATACCGGCGGCCGAAGATTGCGTACGACGTAGTCAAAAATACTTCAAGAGCCATTAAATGGCGGGCGCCCAGTCTTCATTGATGGGCGTTTTTCAATGGTGGGGGACGGCCTACAAAGTATTCCGTTTTAGAACAAGATCCACGTGGAACTAACTACACAATACAAACATAAAAAATCTGAACGCCATCCATATAACATTAGAATAGATGCATTCGAAGAGCGAATGATGTCGCTTACAATTAACATGAAATTGAAATTCTACACTAAGGGGTGAATGTATTGATCAGGAAAAGAGTGTCAGGGGTTCTAATGATGTGTTTAGTTGCCTTTCTGGTTCTATCGGGGTGTAGTGGAGCGGCAAAGCAGACAGCGAATGAGCCGGGTTCTTCAAGTGAAGCGATTAATGATGCGTCTACGACAAATGACCAATCGGCCGCGACTGATTCTGGGGAAGTTGTGGAGCTTACGTATGCTACCTGGGGATCGCCTAATGAGAAAAAGGCGCATCAGGCTGCAGTGGATGCCTTCAATGCGAAATACCCGAATATTAAGGTGAAATATCTCCATATCCCGGCCGATTTCGGTACGAAAATCTCCACGATGATCGCAGCAAAACAAGCTCCGGATGTGTTTCTGCTGGATAAAGTCACCGCTTTAAAATGGTCGGAACAAAAGAAACTTTATAATATTAAGCCATTTCTCGATGCCGATTCGGAAATATCAGAAGACAAATTAATACCTAATGCCGTGCTTTACATGGGGCCAGATCAGGTGGCAGGCATTAAGGCGACCGAAGAAGCTTTCGGATTATTTTATAACAAGGATATGTTTACGGAGGCGGGAGTGCCCGTTCCGCCGGCAAATCCGAATGAAACATGGACATGGGAGCAATTCGTAGAGGCGGCGCAGAAGTTGACCTTGGACAACAAGGGCAGGAACGCATTGGATCCCGAATTTAATCCCAAGAATATCAAGCAATACGGTGTTCGCTTTAATCGATGGGCGTGGTTCCAGTTATTCGGCACCAATGAAACGAAACTGGTATCGGAAGATGGAACGAAGCTGCAATTAACGGATCCTGCCGTTGCAGACAGTATTCAAAAATTGGCAGATCTGATTAACGTTTATCATGTCGCTCCCGACGTGACACAAGAGAAGAGCTTGCCGGCACCGGCTGTGGCGCTGCAATCGAAGAAAGTGGCTATGGATCTGGATGGTCAGTGGGTACAAGTCGATCTAGGGGCGAGCAAAATCAACTGGGACGTAGGTGCAATGCCGAAGATCAAAGTGCCGTCCACACTTCTGAATGGTGAACCGTTCGTCATGTCGGCTGACACCAAGCATCCTAAAGAGGCCTGGCAATTCTACAAATTTATGATCGATCCAAACAATGTTTTGGAGTTGTATTCAAGTGGGCTTTGGATGCCGATCGTGAGGGAATGGTATGAGAAACCCGAATTAATGGCGAAATGGGCAGAGGTAACTCCAGGACATTCTCCGGGATATAAACAAGCCATCATGGAGATGACAACGCAATATGGCGTTAACGCACATGACTATACGCTGAAAAATGCGGATAAGATTAATGCCTTGATCGGACCTGCACTTGATGCGGTATGGGAAGGAAAGAAATCCGCTGCAGACTCCTTAAAAGCAGTGGAACCCAAAGTCCAGGCGGAATTTAAGGGGATATACGGACGCTAAACCAATCTTTCGGGCGGCATCCCTCGACATTGATGGATGCCTTCTCGATTTCTCGAAGAGAAGGGATAAGCATGCAATCCTTATCGGTACTGCGAAGAAGAGAGAATTGGTTCGGTTGGCTGTTCGCTGCGCCAGCAATACTTGGTTTTTTTGTATTTATTCTAGGGCCGATGGCGGCAAGCCTTTATTACAGCTTCACCGACTATCAAATCGCAGGCGATCCGACTTTTGTCGGAGGACGGAATTACGCAAATCTTTTTAACGGGGTTGACCCCTTTTTTTATAAATCGATCTTTGTCACTCTGTACTACGTGATCCTGAGTGTTCCATTGCAGATGATCACGGCCTTCATTCTGGCGCTTATCCTGAACAGGAAAATCAAGGGCAGGGCATTTTTTCGCGTCGTATTTTATCTGCCGACGATCATGCCTGTAATTGCTTCCTCGATGGTCTGGATTTGGATGTTTGATCCCGATTTGGGACTGCTGAACGAAGCTCTTCGCACTCTTCATCTGCCAACCAGCAATTGGATATACAGTTCCAGTTCCGTTATACCGACACTGGTTTTTATGAGTCTTTGGACGGTTGGCGGTACCATGATTATCTTCCTCGCAGCGTTAAACGATATTCCAAAACAGTATTATGAAGCCATCGAAATCGACGGAGGAGGCAGACTGCAGCGTCTTTGGCATATTACGATTCCACTTGCGAGCCCATCCATTTTCTTCAACACGATCATGAGCGTAATTGGGGGCCTTCAAGTGTTCGTTCAACCCTATGCCATGACCGCCGGTGGGCCCAACGACGCAAGCTTGTTTTATGTTTTTTACTTGTATCGCGAAGCGTTCACATTCGGTAACATGGGGAATGCGAGTGCGATCGCTTGGGTGTTGTTTATCGTGACGATGATCCTTACGTACGTTATCTTCAAAACTTCCCAAAAATGGGTTTATTATGAGGGCGGGGAGGCGTAGCCGTGAGAAAATCTATGCGCTTGACCGATGTTGTCGTTTATCTATTTCTCCTGCTTGGCGCAGCTACCTGTCTCTTGCCGTTCGTATGGCTTATTCGCAGCTCGTTCATGAGCCTCTCGCAAATTTTTGTCATTCCGCCTGAATGGATACCAAGTCCTTTCGTCTGGGATAACTATATCCTGCCGTTTAAGGAGCTGTCTTTCGGAAGATACTTTCTCAATACGTCTTGGGTTTTGGTCGGGACAATGGTTGGCGTACTTACATCGAGCACTATCGCTGCTTACAGCTTTGCCCGAATGCGCTGGATCGGCCGCGATAAAATGTTTGGGCTCATTATGACCAGCATGATGCTGCCGTTTGCCGTAACGCTAATCCCCACTTTTATCGCCTGGCAATCTCTCGGACTGGTAAATACGTACGTGCCGCTTGTTTTGCCGGCATTCTTCGGCGGTGGAGCATTTAACATCTTCCTGCTCAGACAATTTTTCAAGACGATCCCGAAAGAACTTGACGAAGCCGTGTTTGTTGATGGAGGTTCACATTTTACGATTTTTGCGAAGGTCATTCTTCCTTTATCCCGCTCTGCCGTCCTTGTGATCGGAATATTTACGTTCCTCGGAACATGGAACGATTTTCTTGGTCCGTTAGTCTATTTAAACGATGAGTTAAAGTTCACGCTTGCGCTTGGATTAAGTCAGTTCCGCGGCATGTACAATGCGGAATGGGGGCTTTTGATGGCTGCCTCGGTAATCGTAACCATACCGGCCATTCTTGTCTTCGCGATCGGACAGAAGTACTTTATGGAGGGTATTGCTCTTACCGGTATCAAAGGATAACTCCATCAGGAAGGTAAACAAACGATGAATACGATTATGCTTTCCGGCGGTCATTATCCGCTCGTACGAGATATGGGGTTCACAGATGTGAGCGCAGGATGGTATCATCCCGACCGAATTATCGATTACAATGTCTTCATTTATGGCTATGAGGGCTACCTCCCGGTCGTGGAAGACGGAACGCAGTACGTGGTAAAACCCGGTGACGTTTTGTTTCTCAAGCAAGGACTGCATCATCATGGGGCGCAACCGACGGTTTCCCGACTGAAACAGTTCTGGATCCATTTTTATGACGGTTACCAAACAGCTAGTGAAGAGAGCAGGTATGTATACGACGTAAAATCTAACATAAACAAAGCCGAAGATTACGACTTTACACTTCATCTCCCCAAACAGGCGAATCTAACCAATCGTCATTATATCGAGGGGAAAATTAAAGAAATTTATAACGCTTATGCGTCCCAGATCTCTTACAGGCAACTAACGATCAGCTTACTCATGAACGAGTTGTTTTTGATGGTTCTGAGAGAGAGCAGGGAAACCCAGGAAGGAGGGAAAGCGCTTGGAACCGTTCGAAGAATAGCCGACTACCTGGAGTTCCATCTCACCCTCCCACTCGATACGTTGAAACTCTCTGCGTACATGAACCTCAATTACAACTATATGGCTGCGCTGTTTCGGAAGCAGACTGGGTACAGCATACGGGAATATTTAGAGCGGGCTAGGGTTTTTAAAGCGGTGGAATTGATGCGGGAGACGACGAACAATATATCTGAAATCGGGTTGCAAGTCGGATATGAAGATGCTCTGTATTTTAGCAGAGTGTTTAAAAAAGTGACAGGGAAATCACCCTCGGCCTACATTTCACAGATTTATAGAAATGGATAATGTTCAGTTTTCATAATTTGAGATCACAATGGAGCTTTGTCACATCGGGGAGGATGTATTTAGATGAGTAAGAAGTTACGTGTAGCGGTTGTCGGTTTGCGATTTGGCGAGGATTTTCCTCCAATCTATCGCAGCCACCCCGACATAGAATATGTGGGAATCTGCGATTTGAATAAAGAGCTTTTGCATAGTTACGGCGATCGATTCGGTTTCGACCGCAGACACGCTTCGGCAGAAGAAGTATTGGAGAGCGGTGAATATGACGCCGTACATCTGCTGACTCCAATTCATTCGCATGCTTCGTTGTCAGTTGCTGCGTTGAAGGCAGGTCTTCATTGCGCTTGCACGGTACCGGCCGCTACGACGATCGACGAGCTTCACGAGATTGTTGCAGCGCAAAGGACAAGCGGGAAAAATTATATGATGATGGAGACAGCCGTATACACGCGTCAATTTCTCCATGTTAAGGAGATGTACCTTAGAGGCGAATTTGGCCGTATCCAATTTCTAAAAGGTGCCCATTATCAAGATATGGAGAATTGGCCGCCTTACTGGATGGGGCTGCCGCCAATGCATTACGCAACTCACGCTGTCGCACCTCTGTTGGCATTGGCCAATACTCGCGCGGTAAAAGTTCATTGCTTTGGTTCCGGCGTAATGCGGGAAGATCTGCAGAAACAATATGGTAACCCCTTTCCTGTAGAGACCGCGATTTTTCAGTTGGAGAAAGACAAGTTGAGCGCTGAAGTAAGCCGGTCATTATTTCATGTTGCCAGAAGCTATATCGAAAGCTTTTCCGTATATGGTGAACAGCGCTCCTTCGAGTGGTATCTGGAAGATGAACCGCCGCTCCTATTTCAGGTTAGCGAAGAACCGCATGGAAGAGGCAGGCATATCTGGCATGAAGATTTACATGCGCCAGACCGGCGGGATTTGCTGCCCTCGCAAATTGCCGCGCATACCCAAAGGCATGTGATCTTTGATCCTGAAAATCCGCACCAGTCGGTTAGTCAGGGCGGAGGTCACCATGGATCCCATCCGCACATGGTACACGAATTTGTGAGAAGTATTATGGAGAATCGAAGACCCTTAATCGATGCGGTGACCGCCGCCAATTGGACAGCAGCCGGAATTTGCGCGCATGAATCTGCGATGCAAGATGGAGCTGAGGTTACTATACCTTCATTCGACTCCTGAATGACCGAAACTGGATCATCAAATTAGGGAACCTCCCGGCAACGGGCGGCTGCCTAAAGAGATTGCTCTGACGGATGTTAAGCGCATAGATCGATAAAGACACTGACTGACTCGATAGTGTCTTTATTGATGGCCCGACTGAAAAATAAGCCTCTCTGTAGAATTGAGAACTTGGGAGTAGAAGCTGGAGATATATTGGGAATGGAGGCAGGATTGATCATGTCAGGAGATCAGCTTCAATATTCGGGCTATTTATTGGTCCATTTCATTGGGGAACAGCAGGAAGGTGAGCAAGTTTATTTCTCGTACAGCGAGGACGGCCTCCATTGGAAAGATTTGAATGCGGGATTGCCGGTGCTGCGTTCCGAGCTGGGGGAGAAGGGCGTGCGGGACCCATTCCTCGTACGATCGCCGAAGGCGGACAAGTTCTTCCTAATCGCCACGGATCTTCGCATCGCGAGCGGCAAAGGCTGGGATGCCGCGGTGAACGAGGGCAGCCGCGATATCATCGTCTGGGAGTCGGAAGACCTTGTCCACTGGTCGTCATCGTGGGCGGTGACGGTCGGCGTAGAGGGGGCAGGTTGCGTCTGGGCGCCGGAGGCGATCTACGACGAGGCAGCAGGCGAGTTCCTCGTGTTCTGGGCATCCGCAACCCGGGAACCGCATGAACTGGAGCGGAAGCATAAAATCTATTGCGCCCGAACCTGCGATTTTCGAAGCTTCACGGCTACCGAAAAATATATTGAGCGCGACAACCATATCATCGACACGACGATTATCGCCCACAACGGGCA
>Ga0055541_1000600_pt1 | contig 9657 bp, 9 predicted proteins | sample Araplavi_mTSA_r2_2_FD_55169 | JGI IMG/M metagenome (GOLD analysis project Ga0055541, IMG submission 55169) | Arabidopsis root microbial communities from North Carolina, USA - plate scrape CL_Cvi_mTSA_r2 | ecosystem: Host-associated > Plants > Roots > Endosphere | place: USA: North Carolina | reverse complement strand
CATACCGATACAAATGAAACATCAGGGTTTAACGCCATAGTTTTGAAGAAGGATAGCGATACATTCCGTATTCTGTGTACATCTCAGGGTGTACAAGTAACTTCGTAAGGATGCTGGCTTCATAANTCTCCTTGTTCACCATCATAAATTCAATACTCGTTTTTTTATTGATTTTATTCGAATTAAATTTGATCTAACTTTCACATAGATTGAATTTGGTGTATGATGGGTAATAGTGGAATTCGAGGAGGTGTGATATGATCTTACGACGTATTGCAATTGGGCTCGTTTTCATTGTACTTTCAGTATTGTATGTGTACATTTGGCAAAATGGAGATCTCCGCTCCTTATTCAACATCAATTGCTATTTAGGTTTAGGGTTGTGGGTAGTCGGTTCCCTTTTCTCGGGTCTATTCANGGATGATACGAAGCTTAAATTTAATATGGGCCATATTCCAGAAGAAGACCATCGAAGAAATATTAAATTCAGCGGTACGATGTTTTTAATTGGGCTGCCGAGTATTATAACATCCATCATTATCTTTACTTTTGTCCTATAAGCGAGCGGCTTAATCATCATATAAGAAAGAGAGGATGTTAGCCCCATCTACTTGGTGGGCACATCCTCTCTNTGTATTATTGATACATAACTGTGAATTGAACGATTGAATAGCGGTATAACTACACATACACCTGGTGCAAATATTGCTCGAGCCTCTCCTTCACCTGTGGCCATTCCTCATCAACTATGCTGTACACATTCGAGTCGCGAATATACCCGTCTTCCATCACCCGATGTCGGCGCAATTTCCCTTCGTATACGGCTCCTAACCGCTGAATGGCGCGATTCGAGCGCTCATTGCGCACATCTGCCGTCAGCTGAACACGAATCGTATGCAGCTGTTCAAAGCAATATTGCAGCAGCAAATACTTGCACTCTGTATTGATGCGAGTACGCCATACAGAAGGATGATACCATGTGCCGCCAATCTCTGCATATCGATGCAAGGCAGACATATTCATTATTCTCGTTGCGCCAATAATTCGCTCTGTAAGCTGATCAATGACAACGAATGGATACTCAGTCCCCTTCTCGCGGTTCAGAACAGCATCATGAATCACTCGTTCTGCATCCGTAAGACTGCGGATGGTGCGCGGCAAGTAGTGCCAAATATCAGGATGAGATGCTGCTTCATATAAATCTTCCTTATGTTCAGGAAGCATCGGGATCAGCTTAGCACTGCTCCCCGTCAGCTCGAACAATTGATTGTTCATTCGTATCCATTCCCCCGAAGGTCTGATAGGTATAGAGTGCAGTCTGTAACTTGTCTATGTATTGCTGCTCATGACTTGAACACATAAATTGAATTGAAGGGCGAACTGACGTATCCGATGACTGCTTAAGCTGGTTTTCCTGCATTACTTGTGCTAGACGCTGCACGGTGCCATGGCTGCCGTCTATAAGCTGGATATGAGCAGGGATAATGTCTCTCAATATGTGCTTGTAATAGGGATAATGCGTACATCCTAACACAATCGTTCCATACTGATTCAAATCCAATCCAGCAAGCTTATGCACGAAGTAGTCTCCTATCACTCCCTTATCAAAGTTTAACTGCTCGCAATACTCTACCAATTCCGGCAAGGGAATCGAATCCACAATATGTTCTTCGTCAATTCGACTGATTAATGTATGGTATTTGTTCTGACTTAAGGTTAAAGCTGTCGCGAATACAAGCACACGCTTGCCATTGTCGCGATTCATTTCCACGGCAGGCTTGACTGCTGGCTCCATCCCGATGATCGGAATGTCGTACTTCCGTCTTAGTTCTGACGCTGCGATGCTTGTCGCTGTATTGCACGCAATAACAAGCGCCTTCACATTGTGATGCATGATGTCTTCCACAGCTGAATCTACATGGCGCATTACTTCGGATTGAGATTTCGTCCCATAAGGAACATGCAGCGTATCTGCATAAAATAAATATTGTTCATGCGGCATCTGCTTCATAGCCTCAGCCAACACGGTTATTCCACCGATTCCAGAATCAAAAAAAGCGATTGTCATTCCATTCACCTAGCATTCTTATTAACATTGCAACATCTAGTTGTCGATGCTTATATTGTACTCCTTTTCGGCGGTGAATCCTATCGAAATTTGTCAGATAGCAAATGAAAAAACCTGCTGCACCAGCATGATACCGGTACAGCAGGTTCTTAGATTCTCAACCTATTGTTCCTTCAACTATTCATCTATCAGCTTCGTGTACTGCTCTGCATTCAGCAAGTGCTTCACAGCTTCCTCAACGCTGCCTTCTACTTCAACTTCTGCAATCCATCCATCTTCGTAGGGGCTGCTATTTACAAGCTCTGGCGACGCTTCCAATCCATCATTAACCTTCGTAATTGTTCCGGATACCGGGCAGTACAACTCAGATACAGTCTTCACCGATTCAATTGATCCCATGCTGTCCCCTGCGGACAAGCTGGTACCTACTGGCGGAAATTCGATGAATACGATGTCTCCCAGCTGGGATTGTGCATGATCTGTAATGCCAACCCGTACCGTATTGCCTTCTATGGCAACTACCCATTCATGCTCTTCACTATACAACAATCCATTCTTCACTTCGCTCATGTCAACGCCCCATTTCATTCATAATGTCATTCATCAGGCCGTCTATCCAATCGAGATCGTAAAAATGGACAGGAAGCGGCCTTGTCGCCTTGTTCTCTGTCCTCGGTACCTGAGAGTTCCCGTTCCTCCACAGCCACAACTGCGGTTGAACTTACCCCTTTGGCGGCATAGAAAATGCACTCTCCAGAGCTGCGTCAGAATGGCGGTTATGGAACCTGAGAGATTCATTGCCAATCGGCGGCTGGCAACTTGCTCCTTCGGTGTTGACAATCGCAATTGTCAAACTCTCCCGACCTTCCTCGTTCGCGAATTACGATTAAACTGGGTAATTATAACACCATTAGATTATTGCAAGATATGCATGATTGTCAATATGACAAGCTATGAAATCAGTTGTGAAGAAAATATCAATTGACAAAGTGTGGAAAGCTCAACTAATGTAGAGATGACAGCTGAAAATGGCGAATGATGGTAAAGGGAGAGACTGCTGAGACATAGCGGCGCCGAAGGAGTAAGCCTGAATGGGTGAATCTCTCAGGCAAAAGGACTTTTACCGGACGCACCTCTGGAGAGCACTGCTATTCATGAAAACGAATACAGTCACCCAAGGGGAAAGTCGATGGTAGACACGGAAACAAACAATTTGTTTGCGACAATCGGCGACACTCTCAGGTACAAAGGACAGAGCGAGAGAATGAGAGGATGCGATGCATCCACTTTTCTTTCGGCTGTCCTTTTTATGTACGTATACCGATGATTAGTCCAAATACGCGTATCGAGGTGAATTCATGAGTCAATTGAAGAGAACGCCAATATTTGATCAATACTCTGCTTATCCGGGTGCACGCTGCATTGACTTCGGCGGCTGGGAGCTCCCTGTTCAATTTATCGGCATTCAACGAGAGCATGAAGCAGTTCGTACACATGCAGGTCTATTCGATGTCTCCCATATGGGTGAATTTATCGTAAGCGGCCCTGCCTCCCTGACNTTTCTTCAGCAGATGACAACAAATGATGTATCGCGGCTCGAGGATGGCAAAGCACAATATACGCTGCTGTGCTACCCTGACGGAGGAGTTGTCGATGATATTCTCATTTATCAGATGAAGAGCGACCGTTACATGCTCGTCGTTAATGCCTCCAACATTGATAAGGACTATGCATGGCTGCAGAAGCATCTGATTCATGGCGTTACCTTGACCAATGTTTCGAATCGCACAGCATTGCTTGCCCTTCAAGGGCCGAATTCCCAAGCTATTCTTGCTGCGGTAACTGAGGCACCTATTGATTCGCTCGCTCCATTCCATTTCCTATCGGATGCTCAAGTCTGCGGCGTATCAACATTGCTGTCTCGCTCAGGCTATACCGGTGAAGATGGCTTCGAACTCTACTTGTCCGCAGAGGATGCAGCACACGTATGGAATGAACTGATTCGCGCGGGCGAACCGTTCGGCTTGCTCCCAGCAGGGCTTGGTGCTAGAGACACCTTGCGCTTCGAGGCACGTCTGCCCCTCTATGGACAAGAAATTACAGCCGATATCTCGCCGCTTGAGGCAGGACTAGCACGATTCGTCAAGCTGGATAAGGGCGACTTCATCGGCCGTGTAGCATTAACGAAGCAGAAGANCGATGGNCCGGCACGAAAGCTGGTNGGCATNGAGATGATCGACAAAGGCATTCCTCGCTCCCATTATCCAGTGCTTGCAGATGGGCGCGTGATCGGAGAAGTTACAACAGGAACACAGTCGCCGACATTAAAGCGCAATCTAGGGCTGGCCTTGATTGAATCCGCATTCTCTGAATTGGATACAGAAATTCTTGTCGAAATTCGCGGCAAGCAGTTGAAAGCCCGCGTCGTCTCGACTCCATTTTATAAACGAATCCCGACCCCTGCCAAAGGAGCGAATCCATCATGAAGCATCGTTACATTCCAGTGACGGAACAAGATCAGGCTGACATGCTGCAGCAGATCGGCATCTCTTCCATTGACGAGCTATTCCGCGATATCCCAGCCTCCATTCGTTACAATGGAGTACTGCCAATGTCTGAACCATTAGATGAAGCAGCCATGATGAAGCATATGAAGGAATTGGCCTCCCGCAATGCTAACAGTGAGAGCCATACCAGCTTCCTTGGTGCTGGAATATACGATCATCATATCCCTGTAGTCATTCAGCATCTAGTCTCTAGATCAGAGTTCTATACAGCCTATACACCCTATCAACCTGAAATCAGTCAGGGTGAATTGCAAGCAATCTTTGAATTTCAATCCTATATATGCGAGTTGACTGGTATGGCTGTTGCCAATGCCAGCATGTATGATGGCGCTACTGCACTTGCAGAAGCTGGNGCACTGGCGNTNGGCGCAACGAAGCGCAAGCAGCTTGTCATCTCGAGCACTGTCCATCCAGAAGCGAGACAGATTGTTCGCACAATGGCTCGAGGACTTAATGTTGAAGTNGTCGAGATTGGATATCAAGACGGCGTGACTGACCTTGCTCAGCTGGAGCGTGCTGTCACGGACGAGACTGCTGCNGTACTGATTCAGTCCCCGAACTTCTTCGGATGCATTGAAGATGTGCGCGCCATTGAACCNATTGCACATGCAAATAAAGGCCTGCTCATCATGAGTACGAATCCACTGAGTCTTGCTATGTTGGAGAGCCCTGGCAAACTAGGTGTCGACGTATGTGTTGGAGATGCCCAGCNGCTTGGCATTGCAGCATCTTACGGCGGTCCTACATGCGGTTTCTTTGCCGTTGCAGAGCCCTATATGCGCCGCATCCCAGGCAGAATTGTCGGCTTGACCAAGGATCTGGATGGCAAGCGTGGATTTGTTCTTACACTCCAAGCGAGAGAACAGCATATTCGTCGCGAGAAGGCGACATCCAACATCTGCTCGAACCAAGCACTTCTTGCTCTTGCTGCTTCCGTCTATATGTCCGTCATGGGCAAGATGGGAATGCAAGAGGTATCGAAGCTCAATATACAGAAGTCTCATTATGCAGCTGCTTACATCAACAACAAGCCCAATCTTGGATTAGCGTTCCAAGCGCCTTATTTCAATGAATTCGTACTTCGTCTCCCGCAAGATACTGACATGGATCGATTGCAGTCTCTGCTCCTGGACAACGGATTCATTGGCGGCTTGGATCTTGGCCGCTTCTATCCTGAACTNGAAGGACATATGCTCATTGCGGTCACGGAGAAAAAATCCAAATCAGACATCGAACAATTTATTGACCTGCTGGAGGTGAGCTGNGTATGAAACCGGAACAAGCACTAATATTTGAATTGAGTCATCCTGGGCGTATTGCCTATTCCTTACCTGAATGTGATGTTCCAGAAATCGAGATTCAAGAGCTTATCCCAACTTCGATGCTGCGCAGTCAAGAGGCCGAGCTGCCTGAAGTGTATGAGGTTGATGTGATTCGACATTATACCGCCTTATCACGCCGCAACTTCGGCGTAGATAATGGTTTCTACCCACTCGGCTCTTGTACGATGAAATATAATCCGAAAATTAACGAGGATGCAGCAAGGCTGACAGGTCTCGCAGCAATCCATCCTTATCAACCTACAAGCACGGTGCAAGGGGCTCTAGAGCTGCTGTACACGCTGCAAGAGGATCTCGCTACCTTAACTGGTATGGATAAGGTCACGCTTCAGCCTGCGGCAGGCGCGCATGGAGAATGGACGGGGTTGATGATGATCCGTGCTTACCATGAGAGCCGCGGCGAGCAGCGGACGAAAGTAATCGTTCCTGATTCCTCTCATGGTACGAACCCCGCTAGTGCAACTGTAGCTGGCTTAGATACGATTACAATACCGTCTAACGAACAAGGATTCGTTGATCTGGAAGCACTCAGAGCCGCTGTTGGATCTGATACGGCAGCATTGATGCTCACGAACCCGAGCACGCTCGGATTGTTCGAAGAGCATATTGTCGAGATCGCGAGCATTGTTCATGAAGCTGGCGGATTGCTCTATTATGATGGCGCTAACTCCAATGCCATTATGGGTATTACGCGTCCTGGGGATATGGGCTTTGATGTTGTCCATTTGAATTTGCACAAGACGATGAGCACGCCTCATGGCGGCGGCGGCCCTGGTGCTGGCCCTGTTGGCGTGAAGAGCAAGCTGATTCCATTCCTCCCTTCCCCTACGGTGATGAAGCATGAGGATGGTTCATATGAATTCGATCAAGGCTCTCCGCTGTCCATTGGACGAGTCAAGGCCTATAACGGTAACTTCGGTATCCTCTTGCGCGCCTATGTATATATTCGCACTTACGGTCCAGAAGGGCTGCGCCGTGTATCTGAATGCGCGGTACTGAATGCCAACTACATGATGCACCGTCTGGCGCCTTATTACGATATTCCATATCCAGGCGTGTGCAAGCATGAGTTTGTGATGTCAGGCAAAGGGTTGAAGCAGTACGGTGTGCGGACGCTGGATGTTGCCAANCGNCTTCTTGACTTCGGCTTCCATCCGCCAACCATCTACTTCCCNCTCAATGTCGAGGAGTGTATGATGATCGAGCCTACGGAAACAGAGAGCAAGCAGACGCTGGATCGCTTCATCGATGTNATGATCCAGATCGCACAGGAAGCGAAGGAACANCCTGAACTGCTGCTGAATGCACCGCATTATACGGATGTGAAGCGATTGGATGAAACCCAAGCCGCACGGAAGCCTGTATTGAACTGTGCTTGTAATTAATTNGTAATAAGCAGCAACATGCAAAATGCCCCGAGCGCCTACCGACAATTCGGTTACGGCCACTCGGGGCATTTCATTATTGGACGAAATGTAACTTACCTTCAGTCCTTCAGTATTANAACTTTAGATTGCTTTNATTATTTCTTCGCTCGGCTAACATAGAATTTAATCTTGTCACCCTTCTTCGCAGCTCCACCAGCAGGAACTTCTTGCTTAAATACTTTCCCTGCTTCCTGTTCATCCGAGTTCTCGAGAACATACTCATATTTCAAGCCGCTTGCAAGAATCTGCTTCTCCGCTTCTTCCTTCGACAAGCCCACCAAGTTAGGAACAGCAATCTCACCAGACTTCGGCGGTTCCGTCGTTGTATTCGTGTTCGGATCCGGCTGCTGGCCATCAGGCTGCTGACCGTCTGGTGGCGATGTCGTGTCTGGCGTTGTCCCTGTCTGACCATCATGAGCACCGTTATTCGTCGTACCAGAATCTGTTGTATGATCGTCAGGTTTCTTCTCTGGCGTCGTAGGCGGAGTTACACTCGTATTGNTCGAGTTGGAATCCCTATTACGNTCACGGTCACGCTCTGTCGACTTCCGATCCGCATCATCCGATTTCTTCTCCGTCTCGCGTTCTTGAGAGGAATTGTCATTGGATGAATTATTATTGTTATCTGTCACTGGCGGCTCTGTTACGTTTGTAGAAGAGCCAGAGTCCTGTTGGCTTGCATCTGAATCCGTTCCCGGCTCTGTTGCTGGATTCTCTGTTGCAACCTGATCGTTAGACGCTGGAGCATCAGTAGATATCGCTGCATCATTTGCCTTCGACAAGGAGTTTGCCAACATGACTGCTCCGCCCAATACGCAAATAAATACGGCAGCACATGCAAGAATGAGTATCATTTTCTTGCGGCCCACATTCTCCGCGTTATCCGCTTCATAAGGTGCGGCTTCTTCTTCCTCCGCCTCTTCCTCAGCAGTGATGAGCAGCTCTGGATCCACTTTCGGAACGGGCGGCGTATAAATGCCCCCAATTGTCTTCACAGGGATGTTCGGCGAATCCATAATCTCGCGGAGCGTCAGCATGAAGGAAAACTGCGAGATTTCTCCTAAATAGACACTCTGTACGAGAGACAACAGCGCTTCCTTCTGACCTGGAGACAATTCCTTCAATGCACCGGCCAAGCGCGACTCATACATTTCATAGTATTGAGGCACATTCAAATGCAGTGTGCTCAGCTGATACAGCAAGTAGCACAGTCCCAATGTACCGCAGCGCTCNGTCGGTGCCTCTGACCAATAGTTCATCACAAGAACATGATGATCCTCCGTAATCCACAAGTTGTCGACAGATACGGAGAAGTTCGTAATATTCGATTCCAGCGCATCTTGAATCGCCTTACCAACTTCATATAACAAGGACAGCGTCTTGTTGGCACTCAGCGCGTGATGCTGTATGTACTTCGCCAGCGGCATTCCGCTATAGGAGGTGAACACCACGAAGAAATCACTGCCGGACGTCCCTGCATTCAGCATATGGAAGAATCGATTATTTGAAAAATGCGAGATTTGACCAAACGCTTTCTTGCATTGCTCAGCCTTATCCAGTCCCTTATTCTCTACCAAATATATAAATACATCTCTCTTAAGTGACAAATCTATGGCTTCATATAAAACTCCATCTGCCAAATGCAAAATTACCTTGCATAATTGATAACGTTCCCCAATGTAAGCACTCATATGTCTTGCTCCTCCGCGATTCATGCTTGGAAGCCCAACGCTGAACGTCGAGCTCTCCTAAGACATTATGAAGCAAATTATGATTTTTTGCAAAACTTGCATTAACGAAACATTGTGCAGCTATTTGCCAATTCCTTATACTATCGCCTACATTGCTTAATCTGGCTCATTTTCGCAAATTTTTCAGATTATTTTCTTCCATCATTTTCATTAACGATTCATCAACATTTCGTCATCAATTTATCGTGATTTATTCGTTGTCTAGTCGTTGNTGAATCATTGATTTGACATCGTTTCATCATCGTTCGTCATTGTTTAATCATCATTGTATCACCATCGGTCGCTCTCAATTTTACTTTTGCAACGTCTTCACTACATCTCTCCATTGCTTGATCAACTGCTCCATCTTGTCATGTGCNCCTTGAANTTCCCCCATTCGTGCTGCTTGCCCTGCCCATAATGACATATATTGAGGATTATTGGTTCGAGCAGCCGACTGTCTAACGCCTCTCGTAAGTTCATTCATAATTGGATAAGCAGGTATGGAATCGTGATAAGTCTCCA
>Ga0055541_1000598_pt1 | contig 9663 bp, 8 predicted proteins | sample Araplavi_mTSA_r2_2_FD_55169 | JGI IMG/M metagenome (GOLD analysis project Ga0055541, IMG submission 55169) | Arabidopsis root microbial communities from North Carolina, USA - plate scrape CL_Cvi_mTSA_r2 | ecosystem: Host-associated > Plants > Roots > Endosphere | place: USA: North Carolina | reverse complement strand
ATTGCCGACAACGAAGGCGCACTGAAGTTTGGCGAAGTGCCGAAGAAGCTGGGCGTGATCGGCGCTGGCGTGATCGGCCTGGAGCTGGGCTCGGTGTGGCGTCGTCTGGGTTCGGAAGTGACGATTCTTGAAGCGCTGCCGAGCTTCCTCGGCGCGGCTGATGAATCCGTTGCGAAGGAAGCCAACAAGCTGCTGACCAAGCAGGGCCTGAAGATCAACGTCGGCGTGAAGGTTGGCGAGATCGAATCGTCGGCCAAGGGCGTGAAGGTGAACTACACCGACGCTGCTGGCGCTGCGCAAGTGCTGGAGTGCGACAAGCTGATCGTGTCGATCGGCCGNGTGCCGAACACCGACAATCTGGGCCTGGAAGCCATCGGTATGGCAACGGACCCGCGTGGCTTTATCGAGGTGGATGACCACTGCGCGACCAAGCTGCCGAACCTGTGGGCGATCGGCGACGTGGTGCGTGGCCCGATGCTGGCGCACAAGGCGGAAGACGAAGGCGTGGCCGTGGCTGAGCGCATCGTCGGCCAGAAGCCGCACATCGACTACAACTGCATTCCGTGGGTGATCTACACCTTCCCGGAAATCGCATGGGTCGGCAAGACGGAACAGCAGCTCAAGGCCGAAGGCCGCGAGACCAAGGCTGGCCAGTTCCCGTTCATGGCCAACGGCCGTGCGCTGGGCATGGGCGCCTCGGACGGTTTCGTTAAGGTCATCGCCGATGCGAAGACTGACGAAATCCTGGGCGTGCACATCGTCGCGGCCAACGCGTCGGATCTGGTGGCCGAAGCCGTGGTGGCGATGGAATTCAAGGCTGCGGCGGAAGACATCGGCCGTATCTGCCACCCGCACCCGTCGATGTCGGAAGTGATGCGCGAAGCTGCGCTGGCGGTCGACAAGCGTCAACTCAATATGTAATGACTCGCTGAAGAGCGAGCACGGTGCCCGGCTATCCAAAAGATGCCGGGCATTGTTCCATTTGGGCTGCTGAGTGGCGGCCCCACCAAGGCACATGAACGTCCAGGAAACCTACCTCAAGGAGCTGAAGGCGCGCGGCTATCAGCCCGACGAGGCGCAACAGCGCGCCGTCGATCGCCTGCAGCAGTGCTACGACGAATGGGTCGCCTACAAGGCCCGGCGCTCGAACGCGCTGCGCAAGATGCTCGTGCGCCCCGAATTGCCGCGCGGCGTGTACATGTGGGGTGGGGTGGGGCGCGGCAAGTCGTTCCTGATGGATGCGTTCTATAGCTGCGTGCCGCTGGTGCGCAAGACGCGNNTGCACTTTCACGAGTTCATGCGCGAGGTGCATCGCCAGTTGGAAGAGCTGCGTGGCCGCGCCGATCCGCTGGATGAGCTGGCGCGCCGCATCGCCAAGCGGTACCGCCTGATCTGCTTCGACGAATTCCACGTCAGCGATGTGGCCGACGCGATGATCCTGCATCGACTGCTTGACCAGCTGTTCGCCAACGGCGTGCAGTTTGTGATGACATCCAACTACCGCCCGGACCTGCTGTATCCGGACGGCCTGCACCGCGACCGCGTGCTGCCTGCCATCGCGCTGCTGCAAGAGAAGCTCGATGTGCTGAACGTCGATGCCGGCATCGATTACCGCAAGCGCGCGATGGAACAGGTGCAGGCGTATCACACGCCGCTGGGCGCCAAGGCCAACTCGGCGTTGCGTGATGCGTTTGCTGCCGTGGCCGAGGCACCGGACGAGTCGCCGATATTGCATATCGAACACCGCGAGATTCGCGCCCAACGCAAGGCCGGCGGCGTGGTGTGGTTCGATTTCGCCACGCTGTGCGGTGGGCCGCGCTCCCAGAACGACTACCTGGAAATCGCCTCGCGCTTCCACACTGTCATCCTGGCCGACGTGCCGAAGATGACGCCACGCATGGCCTCGGAAGCACGGCGCTTTACCTGGCTGATCGACGTGTTCTACGACCACAAGGTCAAGCTGCTGATGTCGGCCGAAGTGCCGGCAGACGAGCTTTACACCGAAGGCCAGATGGCCAACGAATTCCAACGCACCGTGTCGCGCATCATCGAGATGCAGTCGCGCGAATACCTCGAGGCGCCTCGCCGCGAGGTGGATACGTCATTGACCTGAGCGCCGCTGCCCCGCTCAGTGCGAGAGCGGCGGATTGCGGTGCGAAGGCGGGATGGGCGCAGGCCGCAGGCTCGCCCCAAAGAAGTCCTGCGGCATGGGCTCGTTCTTGCGATTGACGTTACGGAACGCGCCTTCCACCAGCATCGGTGCGATGTTGCTCACATCGGCTTGCGAGGCGATGGTCACGTCTTCGGAAAAGCCGCGTTCGCACAGTTCGCGGCCCGAGACGGAATCCAGCATCCACGCCTTCATCATTCCCGTCTGCGAGGCCTCGCGGTAGATGGCGCGGGCGGCCAGTGCCTCGGGGGATAGCGCTTGGGGCAGAAAGCCGGCCACCGTCTCCGAGAGGTGATGCACGATGGCGCCGGCTGCCAGCCAGTCTTCCAGCGCGGGGCGCAGGCTGCCATCGGCCCAGCGTTCTCCGGAGGCCACCACGGCCACGCGACGGCCCAGCCGCGATGCCGCTTCCGCCACGGCACGTGCGTTGCGCAAGCAGCCCGCAAAGGTCGGCGTTGACCCCGTGGCCAGTGCCAGCGTCGCCCCGTTAGGCGAGGGCAGCACCAGGCTGCTGCCCATCGGCAGTTCGCGCAACGACGCGGGCGACAGCGTATAGCCTGCCTGGCTGCGGTTGGTGCTCGCTAGCATGGCGCCCGCCCGGCGAGCGAAGGTTTCGGCACTGCCATCCCGCCACGGATACGGATAGATGCGCGCGCCGCGCGCCACGGCCACGTCCACACAGGTGCAGAAGGACAGCACGTCGACCACGATGACCACGTCGCAATGCGGCGCCAGCGCGGATGCTCCGTGCTCGCCCCATTCGCAGTGAACGTTGTACAGGCTGAATTCGGTTGCCACGGCGCCCTCCTGTTTGCCCAGTGCAGCTATTCACTATAGGCGCCGTATTTTTTTGCGGGAGGGCCGCCAGTGTCTAGAGTGCTGTAAAAGTCGCTTATTCCGCTCAATTTTTAATCGGCGGCGCTTGATTCGTATCAAGGGGGGCTGGGGAGATGCTCGCTAGCATCGCCTCATAATGACGACGACACTCGCCCCCAATCTCCCAGCCGTATCGGTTGTCGGTACCAGCTTGCCGCCCCAGGCCGGCGAGACGCGCGCGTCGCATGTCACTTGCTATCACTGCGGCTCCGATCTCGAGCCGGGCACCGCGCTTCACGGCGAGATTGCCGGACAGGCTCATGATTTTTGCTGCGCCGGCTGCCAGGCGGTCGCGCAGACCTTGCATGCGTCGGGCATGGGCCACGTCTACGACGGCCCGATCGCCTTTGCCAAGCCGATCGATGGTGAGCAGCGCACGGAAGCCGAAGCCGTCTGGGCAACGTACGACCTGCCCGTCATGCGCGAGCGCTTTGTGCGCACGCGCGATGACGGCGCTGAAGATCTTTCCCTCGCCATCAGCGGCATGCGGTGTGCGGCCTGCGTCTGGCTGATCGAGCGGGCACTGTCCCGTGTGCCGGGTGTGCGCGAAGCCACCGTCAACTACGCGACCGAGCGTGCCCGCATTGTTGGCGATGCGGNTGCCGTACGCTTGTCCGAGGTGTTTGCCGCCATTGCAGACGTCGGCTATGAGGCTTGGCCCGATCAACCGTCCGCGCGCCGCACAGCTGAGGCACGCGAGCGCCGCAGCCTGCTGATCCGCCTTGGCATCGCCATGCTCGGAATGATGCAGGTGATGATGTACGCGTGGCCGGTGTACCTCTACAGCGGCGAAATTCCGCTCGGCCAGACGCGCCTGATGCAGTGGGCCAGCCTGGTGCTGACGGCGCCGGTGGTGGTNGTGTCTGCCGGGCCNATCTTCCGCAGTGCGTGGCAGCAGGTGCGGCACGCGCACGTCGGCATGGACGTGCCGGTGGCGCTGGGCATTGGCGCGGCCTTCGTCGCCAGCGTGGTGGCCATGCTGCAAGGCCACGGCGAAACGTATTTCGATTCGGTGACGATGTTCGTCGCTTTTCTGCTGGCGGCGCGCTATCTGGAGTTGCGCGCACGGCAGAGCGCGGCCTCCGGTGCGGAAGCGCTGGTGCGCCAGTTGCCGGCCACGTGCCGCAGGATCGACACCGGTTCGGGCGCACTGGAGACCATCCCCGTAGCCGCGCTTTGNGCTGGCGATTGCGTCGANGTGCGTGCCGGCGAGGTGCTTCCNGCGGATGGCGTGATCGAACAGGGCGTCACGGAGATCGACGAGTCCCTCCTTTCCGGCGAGAGCGTGCCGCGCCCGCGCGATGTGGGCGCCGCAGTGCTGGCTGGCAGCTACAACGTGGTCAGCGCCGTGCGCGTGCGCGTGAGCCGTGTGGGTGCGCAGACGCGCCTGGCCGCGATCGTCGAGTTGCTGGATCGCGCACTGAACGACAAACCGCGCATGGCCGAACTGGCTGATCGCGTAGCTGGCCGCTTCGTGGCCGTGCTGCTGGGCTGGGCACTGTTGACGGCGACTGCATGGTGGTGGATCGACCCAACTCGCATGTTTGCCGTGACGGTGGCCGTGCTGGTGGTGAGCTGTCCGTGCGCGTTGTCATTGGCGACACCTTCCGCGCTGGCCGCCGCCAGCGGTGCGCTGGCAAGGCGCGGCGTGCTGGTCACACGTGGTCACGCCATCGAAAGCCTGGCGGCCGTGACGGACGTGCTACTCGACAAGACCGGCACGCTGACCGAGGGGCGCCTGCGCCTGCTCAGCATCGAAACCTTCTCCCACGTGGACGCCGAGACCTGCCTGGCGATGGCCTGTGCAATGGAGCAGGCGGAGAACCACCCCATCGCGCAATCGCTACGCACCGCCACACCGGCCACACCGGAGGCGATGACGTTGCCAGTTGTGGGGCAGGCCACGAACGTGCCGGGGCAGGGCGTACGTGCGGACCTGAACGGCCAACCGGTGCGATTGGGTACGCAGGTGTTTGCCGCCTCGCGTTTTGCAGATCAACCGGTCGTTGCGACCCGCTATGGTGGCGAAGCTCCCATGGAGGAGGTGCCGCCAGCCGCGGCGTGCACTTCCATTTGGCTCGGCCGCGATGGTGAACCACTCGCCCGTTTCACCCTGGCCGATGCGCTACGCGCAGATGCGCCGGCTTGCCTGGATGCGCTGCGCGCCCAGGGTCTGCGCTTGCATCTGGTGTCTGGCGATGCCTCTGAGACCGTGCGCTGGTGGGCGAATCGCCTCGGTATCGATCACGCCATCGGCGGCGCAAGCCCGGAAGACAAACGCGCCTACGTGCGCAAGTTGCAAGCCGAAGGTGCACGCGTGCTGGCGGTCGGCGATGGGATCAACGATGCACCGTTGCTGGCGCAGGCACAGGTGTCGATCGCCATCGGCACTGGTGCGCCGCTCGCCCAGGCCGGCGCCGACGCGATCCTCACCGAGCCGCGCCTATCCGCCATCAGCGATGCCGTATCGATCGGCCGCNGTACGTTGCGCGTGGTGCGCCAGAACCTCGGCTGGGCCTTTGCTTACAACGCCATCAGTATTCCGCTCGCCACGCTGGGGTGGCTGTCGCCGCTCGTGGCGGGGGTGGGTATGTCGGTGTCGTCGCTGCTGGTGGCGCTCAATGCGTGGCGCCTGACGCGCGCGGTCTAGCGAGCGGTCGAGGAGGGGGAAATGGAAACACTGTTCTTGCTGATTCCACTGTCGCTGATGGCGGTGGTCGCCATTGTGGGCGCGCTGTGGTGGGCGGTCGGCTCGGGTCAATACGACGATATGAAGAGCCCGGCCGAATCGATTCTGCTGGATCCGGACACGCCCGCGCGAAGCGCGACACGGCGCGGCTGAAGTGCCGGACTGAATGACCTACGCACAATGGCCGGGGTGCCTTGATGCACGTCAAGACCCCAACCCCGCTCGCTTCTTAACATGACTGCATCAAACCAACTACCTTGGGGAGCAAGCATGGAATCATCCAGCGCGTTGCAGCACACCCAGACCTTCAACTACCGCGTGGTGCGCCAGTTCTCGATCATGACGATCGTCTGGGGCATCGTCGGTATGGCGGTCGGTGCGCTGATCGCGGCCCAGTTGATCTGGCCGCAACTGAACTTTGGCGTGCCCTGGCTGACGTACGGCCGGCTGCGTCCGCTGCATACCAATGCCGTCATCTTTGCGTTTGGCGGTAGCGCGCTGTTTGCCACGTCGTACTACATCGTGCAGCGCACGTGCCAGGTGCGCTTGTTCTCCGATACGCTGGCCGCTTTCACCTTCTGGGGGTGGCAGGCAGTCATTCTGGCAGCGGCCATTACGCTGCCGCTGGGCATCACCAGCTCGAAGGAATACGCCGAGCTGGAATGGCCGATCGACATCCTCATCACTGTGGTGTGGGTGGTTTACGCCATCGTCTTCTTCGGCACGATCATCAAGCGCAAGACCAAGCACATCTACGTGGCCAACTGGTTCTTCGGCGCGTACATCATCACGATTGCGCTGCTGCATATCGTCAACAACGCCGAGCTGCCGGTGTCGCTNTGGAAGTCGTACTCGGCCTACGCCGGCGTGCAGGACGCNATGGTGCAGTGGTGGTACGGCCATAACGCGGTGGGCTTCTTCCTGACCACCAGCTTCCTGGGGATGATGTATTACTTCGTGCCCAAGCAGGCTGAGCGTCCGATCTATTCGTACCGCCTTTCGATCGTCCACTTCTGGGCGCTGAACTTCACCTACATGTGGGCGGGCCCGCACCATCTGCAATACACCGCATTGCCGGACTGGGCACAGTCGCTGGGCATGGTGTTCTCGCTGATTCTGCTGGCGCCGTCGTGGGGCGGGATGATCAACGGGATCATGACGCTCTCGGGTGCGTGGCACAAACTGCGCACCGATCCGATCCTGAAGTTCCTGGTGGTGGCGCTGTCGTTCTACGGCATGGCGACGTTCGAGGGTTCGATGATGTCCATCAAGACCGTCAACGCGCTGTCGCACTACACCGACTGGACTATCGGCCACGTGCACTCGGGCGCGCTGGGTTGGGTGGCCATGATCACCATTGGCTCGATGTACTACATGATCCCGCGCCTCTTCGGCCAGCAGCGNATGTACAGCACGCGCCTGATCGAAGTGCANTTCTGGGTGGCGACCATCGGCGTGGTGCTGTACATCGCCGCCATGTGGGTTGCCGGNGTNATGCANGGCCTGATGTGGCGCGCCACCGAGGCCGACGGCACGCTTACCTACAGCTTTGTCGAGGCGGTGAAGGCCACGTATCCGTTCTACCTCATTCGCCTGATGGGTGGCCTGTGCTTCCTCGGCGGCATGCTGCTGATGGCGTTCAACGTGTTCAAGACCGTCCAGGGCAACAAGGCGGTGGACGCACCGATCCCTCAACCCGCGCAAGCTCCGCTGGTCGCGGCACAGTGAGGAGACGAACATGAGCCATCAATCCAACAAGTTCTTCTCGCACGAGACGCTGGAGAAAAACATCGGTCTGCTGATTGTGCTGACGCTCATCGTCGTCAGCATTGCAGGGCTGGTGCAGATCGTGCCGCTGTTCTTCCAGCATTCGACCACTGAGCCGGTCAAGGGCATCGCACCGTATTCGCCGCTGCGGCTGGCGGGGCGCGACGTCTACATCCGTGAAGGCTGTGTCGGCTGCCACTCGCAGCAGGTGCGCACGCTGCGNGCCGAGACCGAGCGCTATGGCCATTACTCACTGGCCGGTGAGTCGGTGTTCGATCACCCGTTCCTGTGGGGCTCCAAGCGTACGGGCCCGGACCTGGCACGCGTTGGCAAGCGCTATTCGGACGACTGGCACCGCATCCACCTGCGTGATCCGCGCGAGGTGGTGCCGGAGTCGAACATGCCGTCCTACGCATGGCTCGCCAAGACGCCGCTGGACAACAGCGACATCGAAAAGAAAATGCACGTGCTGCGCCAGCTTGGCGTGCCGTACACCGATGCGCAGATTGCTGGCGCACGTGAGCAGCTTGCGGGCAAGACGGAAGAAGACGCCGTGGTCGCCTATCTGCAGGGTCTGGGTGTGGAGTTGCGCAACGTGCGCGACATGGCTGGCACGCCCGCACATGAGTCGGCCGCCACCGTTGCTGCCAAGGAGTAAGCCATGGCCATCCTGAGTGGAATTGCGACTGCGGTTTTTCTGGTGCTGTTCGTGGGCATCAGCTGGTGGGCGTTCTCGGCGCATCGTCGCGCCGCCAACGAGGAATCGGCCATGTTGCCGTTCCTGCTGCCCGATGAAGCCGAGGTCGCCGGGGCACGCGCTAGCGCAGCTCGCACGCGTCAAGCTCGCATCAATAAGGACACAAGATCATGAGCGACTTCATTTCCGAGTTTTGGGGGTATTACATCGCGGCGATTGCTCTGGTGGGCATCGTGTGGTGTATCTGGCTGCTGTTTTCGCAGCGGCGTATCCAGATTCCGCCGGGGCATAGCGCCGGCGACGACACGGGCCACGTGTGGGATGGCGACCTGCGCGAGCTGAACAACCCGCTGCCGCGCTGGTGGATGTGGATGTTCCTGCTGTCGTGCATCTTTGCCTTGGGGTATCTGGTTCTCTACCCCGGGTTGGGTTCGTACGCTGGGGTGCTGGGCTTCTCGACGCGCGGTGAATTGGCCGCGCAGCGTGCTGAAGCCGATGCGACGGTGCGTCCGTTCTACGAGCGCTACGCCAACATGGACATCAAGCAGATCGCTGCAGACCCGCAAGCACACGAGATCGGCCAGCGTCTGTTCCTGAACAACTGCGCGCAATGCCATGGTTCGGACGCGGCGGGCTCCAAGGGCTTTCCCAACCTGACCGACGGCGACTGGCTGTACGGCGGAGATCCGGACACGATCCTCACCACCATCACCAAGGGACGCCATGGTGTGATGCCGTCGTTGGCCGCAGTGGTGGACGGCAACCAGGCCGTCAACGTTGCCCACTATGTGCGGTCGCTGTCGGGTCTGTCGTCTGATCCGATCAAGGCGTCGCGCGGTGAATCCACCTTCAAGTCAGTCTGCGCTGCGTGCCACATGGCCACCGGCAAGGGCAACCAGGCGCTCGGCGCGCCCAACCTGACCGACCGCACATGGTTGTACGGCAGCTCGGAGGCGACCATCGTCGAGACGATTCTCAAGGGCCGTGACAACACCATGCCGGCGCACGAGAACCTGCTCTCGCCCGAGAAGATCCGCATGCTGGCGGCCTACGTATGGGGGCTGTCGAATAGCAATACGAGTCACACGCAATGAGCGACCAAGAACCAGCCTGGCGCCCCATGACACCCGCTACCGCAACAGCGACCTCGGCGGCGGCGGGTGCCGATGATGCACCGACGGAACAGATGCTGTATGAGGTGCGGCGCAAGATCTATCCGCGCGCTGTCACGGGCGCCTTTGCGCGCTGGCGTGTCTGGCTGGTGCTGGCCACGCAGCTCGTTTTCTACGGGTTGCCGTGGCTGCAATGGAATGGCCGCCAGGCGGTGCTGTTCGACCTCGGCGCGCGCAAGTTCTACCTGTTCGGTCTTGTGCTGTGGCCGCAAGACGTGATCTACCTGACGCTGCTGCTGGTGCTGTCGGCGTTGGGTTTGTTTTTGTTTACGGCGGTGGCGGGGCGGCTCTT
>Ga0055541_1000597_pt1 | contig 9667 bp, 8 predicted proteins | sample Araplavi_mTSA_r2_2_FD_55169 | JGI IMG/M metagenome (GOLD analysis project Ga0055541, IMG submission 55169) | Arabidopsis root microbial communities from North Carolina, USA - plate scrape CL_Cvi_mTSA_r2 | ecosystem: Host-associated > Plants > Roots > Endosphere | place: USA: North Carolina | reverse complement strand
GCTTCACGTCTTCCGACTTAGCTTGATTCTCATTGTTCCAATCATCTTCAATGTCGTCTGCTGCCTCATCAATAGGAGAAGTGTGCGGCTTGGTAAATCCACCGATTGCTACATCCTCTTGGGAATCCGAATCATCAATATGATCGACGTCCGCAGTTGCTGTAAAATCACGGAACAATGGAGCATGGGATTGTTCGTCATCCTGTTCAATACGAGCAAGGAGTGCGTTCAGCTTCGAAGCTTTGCTTACCGTATTCATTGCAGCGGCTCCAGCCTCTGGCTGTATAGTGTGCTCTTCATTCAATCTAGCTGCGTGCGGCTTGCTTGTATATACAGCAGAACCTTCNTTGTATTCTTCATCATCTTCTTTGGTGGNGAGGAATCGCTTCTTGCTTGCCTCACTGATTTTGCCGAATATCTGCATAAATACAGGTGTGCGGCCTTGTAAATTCTCATCATCTTCTTCATCATCAAGCGCATCATCGAGCATGTAATCGTCGTCTGCGTCCTTCTTCGAGGTTTTACGCTGCTTGCTTTCCATTCGTTTGCGCTCATTGATACGCGCTTTGCGCTTCTTCTTCATGACAGCCGCGAATTTCTTCACTTGGGTGCGAATCAGCCTCACAAGCTCAACATAGGAAAGCTGTGTAGCCAGCATGAAACCAATGAAGAGCATGACGATGGTGAGCAGTTTTGTTCCTAATGCACCAAATAATACAAATAAGGTACAATAAAGAATTGCACCTATATATCCGCCGCTAATGTCTTTCTGCAGCATCGTTCCAGCCGTGCCTGTATCGGTTGCTTGCACGAGTTCTAAGTTCAAAGCATTATGTATGTCTTTCAATATGTATCCAGCACTTACTTCATCCGTTGCAGTTGGCAAAATACGTTGTTCTACCGCGTGCACGGTACTTATCATCGTCAAAGCAAGAATAATGACCATGATGCCGCTCTTGCGGGAGTTCCAGCCTGAAGGCCACTGGCGTTTAATCATTACCGACAATCCAATATATATGAACACGAGCGGTATGAAAAAGTACCATTTACCAAGCAGCAAGCCTGATATTTTAGATAAGGAGCGCCCGAACGCCGCCCCGCCAGCCAGCGCAATGACGGAACAGGTAATCAGCAATATGCCATAGATTTCGTATTTCAGGCTCTTGCTGAAGGATTGCTTTTTCTTCTTCTTACGGGCCAAAATGCCGTCACCTCCATCCCTCATTATAACACAGAACAACCGTTCTTCCTATGACCATTCCATAACAAGGGAATTGAGAAAAATAAAAAAGACAGAGCCGGGTAGGATCTGTCTAAATGAGAAATATGGATCAGTGTGGATCACGTGACCTCACATCGCACAAGATAACACTTAGCGTAGAGGAATAATCGTACCGGGTGAAAACCCCGGATCCAGAAAATCATGCATACTTGTGTCTTTCAGCAATCGTTCGATACGAACCGTCGTATTGTCGACCTGCTGTACAAGCAAGGTGCGTCCCTGCCACTGCATTTCGAAAAAAGACGGCTCCTTGTCTATCCCTTGCAGCACTTGCTCCATCGGAATAATTGTATGCAGCATTATCCTCGCTCCTTTGCTGGCACATACATTGCCTGTGTACCAGTATGCTGCGGATTACCCCCACACTGTCCACCTAATAGCATTGGCTGCTCAGACGTGTTGGCCTGATGTTCACAATGATTCGAATGTGCTCCATGCTGGGCATGCTCATGATGGCCTTGATCATGTTGTGTTTGTTCATGCTGGGCATGCTCATGATGACCTTGATTATGTTGTGCTTGTTCAGGCTGGACGTGCTCATGATGACCTTGATTATGATGGCCTTGATCATGGTGCCCCTCCTTCGAACATCTCTCTGCACGCTTCTCTTCAATCAAGCGATTCAAATGCTCCAATGCAGTACCAATTCCGCCGACTTCATCAATTAGGCCATGCTTGACAGCATCCTGTCCGATTACCGTCGTCCCAATGTCGCGCGTCAGTTCGCCAGTTGTGAACATTAAATCCTTGAATTTGTGTTCCGAAATATTCGAATGAGCTTTAACGAAGCGAACGACACGTTCCTGCATTTTCTCTAAGTACTCAAAGGTTTGCGGAACGCCAATGACAAGACCCGTTAATCGAATCGGGTGAATCGTCATCGTCGCTGTCTCCGCGATTACACTCACATTGGCAGACACAGCAATCGGAACTCCTATACTATGCCCTCCTCCAAGTACCAAGGTTACCGACGGTTTGGACAGGGAGGATATCATCTCTGCGATAGCCAGACCTGCCTCTACATCGCCACCAACCGTGTTTAATACGATAAGTACACCCTCAATTTTATGATTTTGCTCCACTGCGATAAGCTGAGGAATGACATGTTCGTATTTCGTTGTCTTGTTCTGTGGAGGCAATACGATATGCCCCTCAATCTGACCGATGATATTCAAGCAATAAATATTTGACTCACCAGTTGACGGAATCGATGCCGTCCCCAGCTGTTGGATCGTTTCTACCGTTGGCGGACCCTTGGGTAGCTGCTGCGGCTGTCCCTGTGGATCTAAAGGCTGTTCGTTCATCATGTTCCATTACCTCCAATTGACCGGTACAATGCCGTCATAGCATGCTTCACCCTGCGATGTTTTATACAGCAGCGGGAACGCAAAAAGCCGCCGTCCCTACCTTACGGCAGGAACGGCGGCTGATAACGTTCGTGAGCGAGAATGACTGGTGACTGGGATTCTCGCTCACTTCGTTCTATACTTCCATAATGATTGGCAAAATCATTGGACGACGGCGCGTTTGTTCGTACAAGAAACGTCCAAGCGCATCCTTCACATTCGTCTTCAGTGATGCCCATTCGTTCACATTTTCATTCATTAGCTTATGCAGTGTTGAAGTGACGATGCGGTTCGCTTCATCAAGCAGTCCTTCCGATTCCCGAACATAGACAAATCCGCGAGAGATGATGTCTGGTCCTGACAAAATCGTACCTTCCTGCTTGCTGAGTGTAACAACAACAACCAAAATTCCGTCTTGGGAAAGCAGCTTCCGATCGCGCAATACGATATTGCCGACATCGCCGACACCAAGACCATCGATAAGTACATAACCGGATTGAACCTTAGAGCCACGACGTGCAACACCATTTGTAATTTCAACAGTATCACCGATATCTGTAATGAAGATATTCTCGCGCTCAATTCCGACTGCTTCCGCCAAATCAGCGTGGTTGCGCAACATACGGTATTCACCGTGAATCGGAATAAAGTACTTCGGTCTCATCAGATTCAACATCAGTTTCAATTCTTCTTGACTGCCGTGACCAGATACATGGACGCCAGTCTTCGATCCGCCATAGATGACATGTGCGCCTAGTCGGCACAATTCATCGACAGTTCTACCTACGTATTTTTCGTTGCCTGGAATTGGTGTAGCTGCGATAACTACGGTATCACCTGGCAGAATATCAACCTTGCGGTGCGTAGAACGCGCCATGCGCGTCAAGGCTGACATCGGCTCGCCTTGGGAGCCTGTGGACAGGATTACTACTCGGTCAGCAGCCATCTTGTTCACTTCTTCAGGTTCGATCAGCATTCCATCAGGTATGTTCAAGTAGCCAAGTTCGGAAGCGATCGTGACGACGTTCACCATGCTCCGACCAATGACTGTTAATTTACGGTTTGTTGCATATGCTGCATCAATGACTTGTTGAATACGGTGAATATTTGAAGCGAATGTCGCAACAACTACACGCTGCTCTGCCTTCCGGAAGATATCTTCCAGAACGACACCCACACTACTTTCTGATGGTGTAAAGCCTGGGCGTTCTGCATTCGTACTGTCAGACAGCAGTGCAAGAACTCCTCTCTGGCCAATTTCCGCCATACGCTGCAGGTCAGCATACTGACCGTTGACCGGCGTATGGTCAAACTTAAAGTCTCCTGTATGAACGACGCATCCTTCGGGTGTATCAAGACATACACCAACCGAATCCGGGATGGAGTGGTTCGTCTTGAAAAAGCTTGCACGAATAGCTCCGAGCTGAATTTCCGAGTCAGCTGTAATTAGAATTCGCTTTGTTTCACCTAGCAAATTCGCTTCCCGCAATTTGCTCTCAATCAATCCGAGCGTTAATCTTGTTCCGTATACTGGAACGTTCAAATGCTTCAGTACATATGGCAACCCGCCAATATGATCTTCATGTCCGTGCGTAATCAAGATTGCTCTTACTTTATCTCGATTCTCCGTGAGGTATGAAATATCCGGGATGACAATATCTATTCCGAGCATGTCTTCTTCCGGGAACTTCAACCCTGCGTCTACGACGACGATATCGTTACCGTATTGGACGACGTACATATTTTTTCCGATTTCACCTACGCCGCCCAATGCGAAGATGGACAATTTATCAACGTTGTTTTTCTTCGACAATTGGATCTTAACCTCCTATATTCAATTGGCCGTCGTACCAATGAACATCCTTCTTTTGAAAAATATACCGCACCCAGTCACTTGATATCCATTATACATGAACAAAAGTAAAAAACACAAGTCGGCGATTTGTCCTCCTATTGTTGCCGAAAAACACAAAACCGATGCTGGATCTCAGCATCGGCTTCGTAAGTGCGCTATTATGCACATTGTAAAAGTTCTATTTTCCTATTATTTCTTAATGGATTGAACAAGCTCACGAATCGCTGCAGCCTCATCCGAAGTTGCCTCAACAAGCGGCAAACGGACGCTCCCTACCTCGAAACCAGCTAACTGGAGAGCTTGCTTCACTCCAACTGGATTAGGGCATAAGAACAGTCCCTTAAATACAGGGAACAGTTCATGATGCAGTCTAGCTGCTTCTTCATGCTGACCAGCTAGATAATGTTCAATCATCGCTTTCATCTGAGCACCTACGAGATGGCTAGCAACACTGACAACTCCATACGCACCAACGGACAAAGTAGGCAATGTCAAAAAATCCTCGCCGCTGTACACTCTAAATGAAGCGGGCGCACCAGCAACGATCTGCGATGTTTGCTCAAGACCAGCACACTCCTTCGTAGCAACTACATTCGGCAGTTCAGCCAAACGTAGCGTCGTCTCGACAGAAATGCTCGATGCAGTCCGTCCTGGAACATTGTACAGCATGATTGGCAAAGAGGTAGAGTTNGCAATNGCCTCAAAATGTCGATACATGCCTTCTTGTGTCGGACGATTATAGTAAGGAGNGACAAGGAGGATGCCATCAACGCCCGCTTCCTCTGCTGCCTTCGTCAAATGAATGGAATGAGCTGTATTATTGCTACCTGTACCAGCAATAATGCGTGCACGTCCATTTGCCTTCTGAGCTGCAAAACGGAATAGCGCGATCTTCTCGTCGTCTGTCAATGTAGGAGATTCCCCTGTCGTCCCACACACAACGATACTGTCGCTCTTCTGTTCTTCGATCAAAGCATTCAGCAAACGCTCGAACTCAGACCAGTTTACCTCATTATGTTCATTGAACGGCGTCACCATCGCCGTAATTAATCTACCAAAATCCACTAAAGACTCCTCCTCCTGCGACATTATGCGCAAGGCCCGGACATCCCTAGCGCTGCGTGCTATCGATTCAGATGGAACTTCGCATGCAGCGCTCGCAAAGCCCGAACCATATCTTCCTTGCGTACAAGAACCCAAATCGTTGTATTGGAGTCGGCGGATTGAAGAATCTGAATTTCTTGCTCTGTCAAGGCTTCTACGATGTGTGCCATAATACCTGGCACCCCATTGATGCCTCCACCGATTACAGATACTTTCGCACAACCCGATAACGATTTTGGCTCGAATCCCATCTCTTTGAGCACATGCAGTGCCCGCGGCGCATCGCTATCAAATACCGTATAAACCGCGCCAGAAGGGGTTACATTAATAAAATCAACGCTAATTTGATTTTGTGCCATTGCCTTGAACACTTTTAATTGCAAATCATATACGCCTTCGCGCGATTCCACCGTGATTTGCGTTACATTGCCGACATAGGCAATTCCCGTTACAAAGCGATCAACGATGTCAGGCTGCATATCTCGGAACCCTTCCGGATTCGTAACGAGCGTTCCTTCTTCATCGCTGAATGTAGAACGAACGCGAACAGGCACCTGCGCTTGCATCGCAATTTCCACCGCGCGCGGATGAATAACTTTGGCGCCGTGATGTGCCATGTTGCATATTTCTGCATAACTAACGATCGTAAGCGGCTTCGCGTCCTCTACCAGTCGAGGATCTGCCGTTAGGATGCCGTTAACATCCGTATAAATATCGACAATTTCTGCGTGCAGCGCCGCACCCAATGCTGTTGCAGATGTATCACTGCCACCACGGCCAAGAGTCGTAAAGTCACCTGTTTCTGTTTGGCCTTGGAATCCTGTTACAATTACAACCTGTACATCTTTCCACGCATCAACGACCCGATCCGGAGTAACATCCAGAATACGGGCATTATTGAAGTGGCTATCTGTCTTGAAACCAGCTTGAGCACCTGTTAGCACAGTAGATGTAATCCCTTCACTGTTCAACAAGCTGCACAGGGTTGTAGCCGAGATAATCTCGCCGCAGCACAATAGCATATCCTTCTCACGTGCTGGCAAACTGTCCCCGTTCTGACCGGCCCAATCAAGTAATGTATCGGTTGCATATGGTTCTCCTCGTCTTCCCATTGCTGATACAACCACAGCTAATTGGTAACCCTGCGCCAGTTCCCGACGGATATGGTGTATGACTCTTTCTCTGGCTTCGGGTGTAGACAAGGAAGTTCCACCAAATTTTTGTACTAATATTCGCATGTGTTATTTCCCCCAACTAATGAAGACTGACTGCCAGAACGAAATAAAAGGCTATTCAACGAATCACGCAGTGACCAAGCTGAACACACCTTGTCAAGTAAGACAAAAAGGCAGGAGCGGCCTGCCAATTACTGCCGCTCCGAAGCAATGTACTCTGCGATTTGTACCGCGTTCCATGCAGCGCCTTTCATTAAATTGTCGGATACGACCCACATATTCAATGCGCGTGGCTGAGACAGATCACGACGCAAACGGCCAACGAAAACATCTCGCTTGCCTGCAGATTCGGTAGCAAGNGGGTACTTCTGTTCAGAAGGCTCATCGACGAGCGTCAATCCTGGCGCGTTTGCCAACAGCTCGCGCACATCCTCCATTTGGAAGTCGTCCTTCAACTCAACATATACAGATTCAGAGTGGCCATATACGACCGGAATTCGGACGCATGTTGCCGTCACTTGAAGGCTATCATCATTCATGATCTTCTTGGTTTCACGGATCATTTTCATTTCCTCGAGCGTGAATCCATTATCTTGGAACTTATCGATTTGAGGAATAGCATTGAATGCGATTTGATGCTTCACGGGCAAAGAACCAACTGGAAGAATGTCCGGCTCAACTTCATTGCCNGCAAGCACTTCTGTAGATTGACGCAACAGCTCACTAATCGCTTTGCTGCCAGCGCCTGACACTGCTTGATACGTAGACACGATGATGCGGGAAATACCGTAGCGATCATAGAGCGGCTTCAAGGCTGCTACCATTTGAATCGTGGAACAGTTCGGATTGGCAATAATGCCTTGGTGTTCCTTCACTTTCTCGATGTTCACTTCTGGAACTACGAGTGGTGTGTTGGGATCCATACGGAATGCATTGGTATTGTCAATACATACCGCTCCGCGTTCTACAGCTGCTGGAGCCAACTCTTTACTAACGTCGCCGCCTGCGCTGAACAGGGCAATATCAACGCCTTCGAAGCTCTCCGGTTTCGCTTCCTCAACCGTAATTTCTTGACCGTCAAATACGATCTTCTTACCGGCTGAACGTGCCGAAGACAACAACTTCAAAGATTGAATGGGGAATTGACGTTGTTCCAATAATGCAATGATTTGTTCCCCTACTGCACCCGTAGCACCGACTACAGCAACATTATACCGCTTCTGATTCGTCATCTGTCGTTTCTCCCCTCTATACCCACAATCTTTCAAACATCTATATTATGATAATTTGCGTGGTATGCTATGTTCAGTATAAGAACCGTTCAATTAATACCGGTTGAAGCTGCTTGCCTTCTAATGCTGCATAGCATGCCTCTGGTACCAAGTCCATGCGCGCCACCAATGAATTCGGCTTCTGCTGTGGATTATCTTGGCCGAACGGAACGAAGTATATGTTCTTGGCTACAAGGAGTTTGGCTATATTGGCTGCGTTTAAACCGAGTCCATCATTAGTCGAAATCGCAAGCACAAGAGGGCGCTGGTTGCGCATTTGTGCTTTGGCTGCCATAAGGACAGGGCTTTCTGTCAATGCATTTGCCAGCTTACTCGTCGTATTGCCTGTGCAAGGCGCGATCACCATCACATCCAGCAATTTGGATGGCCCGAGCGGTTCTGCGTCCACAATTGTAGAAATGATATCATTACCAGTAATCTCTTTCAACTGTTTCTGCCAGTGATCGGATTCCCCNAAGCGTGTATCGGTCGTCATGACCGAATGTGATGCAATCGGGATAACGCGCGCTCCAGCATCTACGAAGCGTTTCACCTGAGGCATTACTTCTTCTAATGTGCAGTGTGAGCCTGTTAGTGCATAGCCAACTGTCTTCCCCGTGAAGTTCATTGTCCATTCCCCCGATTCCGCATGTCCTCAAGCAACAGCTGCGTGATACTCTGTGCCAATATTCGTCCAGCAGANTTCGGTGCGACAATGCCTGGCAATCCTGGTGCCAGCATAGCCTTGATCCCCCGCTTCTCCGCGAATCGGAAATCCACGCCACCCGGCAGGGAAGCAAGGTCGATAATCACGGCACGGTTAGGGATTTGCGCTATGACCTGCGCTGTGACTATCATAGTCGGTATCGTATTAAAAAGCAAGTCGATATTTGCCGCCTGACGCGCGAGATCTGCTATGAAAAAAGGCTTGAAACCCATTTCTGTCGCTCTGGCAAAATGNTCATCTCTGCGCACCCCAATCCGCACATTAGCCCCTAAGCCAAGAAGNGTGCGTGCCAATGTGAACCCTGTTCTCCCCATCCCAAGAACGACCGATTCAGAACCATGAAGGGTGATATCGGTGTTCTGAATCGCCATCATAATCGCGCCTTCGGCCGTCGGAATGGAATTGTATATNGCAACATCATCCCGATCGAACAATTCAACAAGCGAGAGGCGGTATTTCGCACACAGCTTGCTTAAATATGGTTTGGCCATCCCCGTAAAGACAACACAATGCTCNGGCAGTACCGCAATATGCTCTTCCGTCAGCACCAATTCATCCGATGTAAAGATGGCATGAACCTTCCCACTGTCATCAGTTCCTACAGCAGGAAGCACAAGAGCATCCGCCTGCTTCAACAGCTCGATAGAGAGGGATTGGCGCTGTACGCCATGATATGGGTTTTGCAGTTGATCGTACCCAACGATCGTGACACTGGCATCTAATTCAGTCAGCTTATGGATGATCTCAAGCTGGCGAGCATCTCCGCCAATAAACACGACCTGAACTCCAGTTAACATCCTCGCTGATCACTCCTTTCACAAACGTGCACACAACGTATAAAACATCTTATGCGCACGCCTAAAAAGGGTGCAGCCATGTGCAAGCCCATCTCAAGACGCAAAAAAAA
>Ga0055541_1000592_pt1 | contig 9724 bp, 7 predicted proteins | sample Araplavi_mTSA_r2_2_FD_55169 | JGI IMG/M metagenome (GOLD analysis project Ga0055541, IMG submission 55169) | Arabidopsis root microbial communities from North Carolina, USA - plate scrape CL_Cvi_mTSA_r2 | ecosystem: Host-associated > Plants > Roots > Endosphere | place: USA: North Carolina | reverse complement strand
GTGGCGCGGTGCGTTTCGGGCATCCGTCCGGCACGCTGCGTGTGGGCGCGGAGGCCAAGCGGGTCGACGGTGAATGGACTGTGACCAAGGCCATCATGAGCCGCAGCGCGCGCGTTTTAATGGAAGGCTGGGTGCGCGTGCCGGGCTAAGGGTACGTACGCTTCGCAAACCAAAACCGCCGCATCCGGGCACAAACCGGCAGCGGCGGTTTTNTCGTTTCTGGCGTTCAGTTTGCGCCGNTGTTCTTCATGCCCAGCACTTCAATCGGTGCAATCTCCGGCGGCGAGGCCAGCAGCTCCGCCGCNTTGGCCATGAGCGCTTTGGCAATCGGGCCGTCAAGGTGGGCTTGGCGATCCTGCTCGCTGGCAAATGCATCAAAGATGCCGAACACGTTGGGCGCAATGCGCAACGCAAACCAGATGGGGGTGGTGGCCTCCTGATTGGCCATCTGCAGGCCAGCCGCGAGAAAGTCGGCCACGGCCTGCTCCTTGCCCGGCTTGGCGATGAGCCGGGCAAATAGTGCGTGCTTGATCATCTTGGGTCTCCGGATGCCGCGCGACTGCGTGGACAAAACGTACTGTACAAACCCGGATGCACCGGCGCGAGCAACAGATGGCCGAGATGCGCTTGCGGGAGCACAGCGCGCGTTGATTTACAGCACGGCCGGCGCCTCGGCGCCTTGCAGCCTGCGCGCAGGCTCCGTCCGATGGAGGTGGACTGCGTAGGTATCCCACGGCAACTGAAAGTCGGGCCCGGCACTGGCAGCCACTTGCCGCATCACGCGCCCGACTTCGCCACGGTGATAGCCGCCGTGCGTGATGACGTGCATCAGCATTTCTTCGCGCGTCATGTATCCGCGGTCGCCGTCGGTGAATGTGAACGGGATGGACTCAGACAGCTCGGCTGACGTGACCGCTTGGACATAGTCGAGATACCACCGGTCGACCATTGCAAGCTCGGCATGCAATGCGGCAAGCGTGGGCGTCTCGGGTGTGTTGTCGGCGGCAAAGCCGTGTGGCTTGCCGGCAAGATGCGCGGCAAAGATCTTGTTGACCACCAGGCAGTGGTTCATCAGGCGAAGCGCAATGTGCCGCGCCTCGGCGTGCTGCTCGGCGTGGAGGCCTTGGATGGCCCGNGCCATCTCTTCATGTGCCCATGCCTGGTAGCGGAACATCCGGAACAACAAATCGCCTGCGCTCATGCCGATCACCTCTCATCCAGATCCGTGTGGGGTGCGTGCATTATTTTCGGGAGGTGCCCCGATGTCCAATCGGAATGCGATCTGGCACCGCCATTCAGCCCATTATTCAGTCCATTACGCACGAAAAAAAACCGCTCAGCGCAAAGCATGAGCGGCTTCCCTCCCCCAGCGAATGCGTTGTCAGTGATGCGCCCCACCCAGTGCTGACCCAACGGTGCCCAGTGCCCCACCCACGGCACCCGTCACCGGCGCCAGCGGCGTGGTCGCGCCCGTGGATGTCACCGACGACCCGACGTTCGTTACCAGCGAGCCGATGGGTGCCGTTGCACCCGTGGCCGAGCCGGAACCGCCCAAAGCACCTGTAACTGCCCCGAGCGGGTTGCTGCCGCCCGTCGCACCGCCCAATGCCCCCGTAATCGGCGCCAGTGGGCTGCTGCCCGAGGCGCTGCCGCCAGACAGCGGCCCACCCAGCGCGGCGACCGTGTTGCCGGTGGCCGTCACCACACCGCCCAGGTTGGAGACCACCGGCGCATTCGTCGCCGTGAGCGACGTGCCGACGCCCGCCACGCCGCCGCCGACGGTCTGCAGCAGGTTGGTCCCCGGTGCGCCAAGGCCGGTGGTGTTGCCCGCCGTCTGCGTGGCGGTGGTGACTTGCGAGGTGAGCGGCACCACGGCCGAACTGAGCTGCTGCGTCACCTGCTCCACCGGCCCCGTCGACAGCGCAGTGCCGAGCGTGCCGCCCGCATTGGCCACCGCCTGGCCGACCTGCTGAACCGCACCGCCCACCAGCGTGGTCACCGGGGACAGCGGCTGGAGCGGGCCAGTGCCCAGGCTGTCGACCAGGCCACCGGTGGCCGTCACGGTATTGCCGGCGGCGGTGACGACATTGCCTGTGCTCGACACCGTCGTGCCGATCGGGTTCTTGCTGGTGCCGATGCTGCCCAAGCCCGACTGCACACCCGTGCCAAGCGTGGAGACCGTGTTGCCCAGGTTGTCGACCACGTTGCCAAGCGCCGAAGCGCTCGGTAGGTTGCTGCCGCCGATCGCCGTGCCGAGGCTGCTGATGGCGCCGCCAGTGGCCGTCACCACGCCGCCGCTTTTGTTGGCAACGTCACCGGTGGGGGTGGTGGATGCCGTGGTGGTCGAGCCGTTCGAGCCATTCGACCCGGAGCCGTTGTTGGCGGAACTACCATCGCCACCGCTGGTACCGCTCAAGTCGCCCGAGCCGGAGCTGGCGCAACCGCCCAGCACAAGCAGCCCGGCCAGAACGGCTGAAACCAGGGTCCCGCGTTGCCATGTCTTCATGNTTGCCTCCCGCTTCAAATGCGCGTTTGATAATGTNCCGTTCCGCCCCGCTCGATGCTCTGTCGATGTGCCAACCGATTAANCCGCTGACCTCTTCAAATGCAGTCTATTAACCAAAANTGCAGCAATTGCAAACATTGTCAAACGCCGCAGCGCCTTTCTCTATGCGGATTTACGCGCACAGAACCCTGACAGAGCCAAGCTGCGTACACCCACCAACGCTCGCAGATAGACGCACCGGCCTGATTATGTTTGGAGGCTTGGCTCTAAATTACCCAAAATAAGTTAGTGGGTGCGGCGGCGTTATCTGACCGCCGCGCGCGCAAATGGCAGGCGCGGCAATCGCAAACCGGTTGGGCGCTGGGGCGCGGCCGCATCAAAATGATGGCGCTCGATGACGATGCCGCGCTCCGGCGCCGCCGCAATGAAGTGCTCGACCATCTCGCGCACGTCGGGGTCGATGTAATCGGCGCGGGCTGCATCGACGATGAGCGTGGCGTGGTCGGGCACCTGCGCCAGGTAGCGCTTGAGCGGTACCTTGCCCATGAACGACACGTCCTTGCGGAACGACAGCAGGAANTGGTCATGATGGCGCGCCATGACGATGGTACGGCGCAGGTTGGCGCGAATCGCCAGCGCAATGCTCAGCGCAATGCCNATCACGATGCCGATCAGCAGGTCCGTCAACAGCACACCCACGATGGTGGCGATGAACGGCGCAAAGCGATCCCACCCCTGCTTTGCCACTGCCACGAACAACGACGGCTTGGCCAGCTTGTAGCCGGTAAAGATCAGGATGGTGGCCAGACACGCCAGCGGAATGCGGTTGACGATGGCCGTGAGCGCAAACACGCTGGCCAGCAGCAGCACGCCATGCACCACAGCTGACCAGCGGCTCTGCGCGCCAGCATGCACGTTGGCCGAACTGCGCACGATGACGGAGGTGATGGGCAACCCGCCCAGCGCGCCGGCGACCATGTTGCCGATACCCTGCGCCTTGAGTTCACGATCGGGCGANGCGGTGCGCTTCTTCGGGTCGATCTGCTCGACGGCTTCGAGGCAGAGCAGTGTCTCGAGGCTNGCCACAATGGCCAGCGCCATCGCCAGGCGCCAGACATCCGGATTGCCGAGCGCAGCGAGTGCGGGCGANTCCAGTGCATCCAGCAGTGCGCCGANCGATGCCAGCGACGGCAGTTCCACGCGGTGCTCGGCGGCCGGCGCCATGCCGGGTGCGACTGCATCCAGCAACAAGGTCACGCCAATACCGAGCGCCACCACCACCAACGGCGAGGGCAACGCGCGCACCACCACAAAGCGCCGCAGCATCGGCGTATCCCAACCGATCAGCACGGCGGCGGAGAGCACCGTCACCAGCATCGCCGTCGTCGAGAACGTGCCGAACGGCGTGGCAAGCATGCCAGGGGCAGCCGCGCCAGCCCCACTCGCCAGCCCCAGGGCCAGGGGCACCTGCTTGATGATCAGCAGCAGGCCGATCGCCGCCAGCATGCCCTTGATGACCGACGACGGCACATACGCCGCAAAGCGCCCGGCACGCAGCACGCCGAACACAAACTGCAGCGCGCCCGCCAGCGCCACGGCCACCAGGAAGGCGGAGAAGCCGCCCAGCTTGGCAATGCCATCCACCACGATCACGACCAGGCCNGCCGCGGGCCCGCTCACGCTCAGCTGCGAGCCGCTGAGCAGCGCCACCACCAGGCCGCCGATCATGCCGGAGAGCAGCCCCGCAAGNGGNTCNACNCCCGATGCATTGGCAATGCCCAGGCACAGCGGCAGGGCGACAAAGAACACGATGACCCCGGCGAGCATGTCGCGCGGGAAGAAAGCCGGTGAGGTTGGTGTCTGCATGATGGTGTGTTGGTGTTGTATGAACGGTGCACGCGCGAACGCCTGCCCGCGGGCGGGCGAGCTGGAGACCCGCGCCGGCATGCGTGAGGAGAGAAAGCGTGTGGAAAGCGGTGGCCACGANAGCCACCGCCGTGGGNTCAGGCGATGGCCTCGGCGGGCATCAGGATGTCGCCACGGGTGNCGTGCTCGACATCGGGGTCGCCGGACGCCAGCACGCGAATGCGCCCATCAGCCAGTCCGAAGATCCAGCCATGCACGCACGGCGGTCGTTCCGCATCCCGCACGATGGGGTTCTCGCGCAGGCAGCGCACCTGCTCGAGTACGTTCAACTCGGCCAGGCGGTTCACGCGGTCTTCCAGATCGGGCACGGCGTTGAGTTCTGCGCGATGGTGGCCGGCCAGAGCGCACAGCGGCGCAATACGGCGCGNCACGTGGGGCAGCCCATCGGGCGGCGGCAGCAATGAGGCGCGCACGCCACCGCAGCTGTCATGCCCACACACGATGACGTGCGCGACCTTGAGCACGCGCACGGCATATTCGAGCACGCTCATGGTGTTGTCATCCGCNGGGCACACCAGATTGGCAATATTGCGNTGGACAAATAAATCGCCGGGGTTGGAATGGGTAATGGTTTCGGCAGGCACNCGGCTATCTGCGCAACCAATCCATAACACCTGGGGTTGCTGGCCTTGTGCCAGCCGTGAAAAGAATTGAGGGTCACGCGCGGCGGTTTCATGCGCCCACGCGACATTCTCGACAAGCATGCGTTTTGGTCGATGCATTGGGATGGCTCCTGCAAGATCAGCTGGGCCGCTGCAGACCGTAAAGCCAGGTTGGATCGGCTTCTACGGCAACGTTGCAGTGCAGCGGAAAGGCTACGGAAGTTACGAAAGCGATCGTATGAGAAAGGTTCCCGCCCCGCCAATCCATCCACGCATTGGTTTTTTCGGTATATGCACCAGAAATACGCGCGGGCTGCGTAAATCGTTCGCATGGATTTTCACGAGCGCGAAACTGCGTGCAGTTATTGCACGCCACGTGTTATTCATCCGAAATATTTAAGCCCATAATCGGAAAATATTTCATTACCGCCGGGTAATCACCCTGCAGAATTGACCATATTCATGCACCGCGTTGGGGCGCGCGTTATAAGCCGATCAACAGCTTGCGCGCACTCAGGCTTCGGTGGGCAATGGCAACGTCACGCGAAAGCACGTGCCGCTGCCCAGCGCGCTGCGCGCTTCGATCTGGCCGCCATGCTTGCGCACGATGCCGTACGAGATCGACAGACCGAGCCCCGTGCCTTGGCCCACCGGCTTGGTGGTGAAGAACGGGTCGAAGATGCGGCTGAGGTGCTCGGGGCGGATGCCGCTGCCGGTGTCTTCCACTTCCACCCACACGTTGCGTGNGTCGTGGCCCGTGCGCAGTGTGATGCGCCCATGTTCCTTGATGGCCTGGCCNGCGTTGACGAGCAGGTTCATGAACACCTGGCTCAATTGCGCGGGCATGCAATCGACCTCGGGAATACTGCCGTACTCCCGCACCAGCTCCACCTTGTACTTCAGCTCGTTCCAGACGATCTTGACGGTCGTCTCCAGGTACGTCTCCAAGTTGGCGCGCTGCACTTGCGCCTCGTCCACATGCGAGAACTCCTTGAGGCCCTGCACGATGCTTTTCACACGTTGCAGCCCGTCCAGGGATTCCGCCAGCAGGGCCGGCATGTCTTCACGCACGTAGTCCAGATCGGCTGTCTGCTTGATTTGCGCCAGTGCGGCGCGCGTGGCGGGGGCCAGCTCTACCTCGTACTGCTCGTAGGCCGACACCATATCCAGCAGCCCGGCCACGTAGCGTTGCAGGCTGCCCAGGTTGGCATTTACGAACGAGACGGGGTTGTTGATCTCGTGCGCCACGCCCGCCGCCAACTGACCGATCGATGCCATCTTTTCCGATTGCAGCAGTTGCCCCTGCGCCTGCGCCAGTTCATGCAGCAATTGCTCCTGGCGCGCGCGCTCGGCCTGCAGTGCTTCGTGCGCCAGGGCGAGTTGCCATCGATCCTGCTGGAACTGCTCGACTGCACGGGCCATCTGGCCGATCTCGTCGTCGCCCGCCACGGGCACGGCGCCGGGGGCGCCATCTGAATGGCCATGGCGCAGGCTNCGGCTCACCTGCAGCAGGCGCTGCAGCACGTGGCGCCCCAGCAGCCCATACGCGGCCAGGCAGGCAAACGCCACACTGCCGGCCANNAGNGCCGTCACCCAGTGCTCGTTACGCTCCGACACCGCAGCCAGCGCCTGCATGGATTGCTGAAACGCATGCGTGTGCCGCGCAGACAACTGCTGCGCAGCCGCCACCATGGCGCCGGCCTGCAGGTAAAGCGCATCCACCGAACGCCGCCCGGCGGCAGTGCGCTCGGCCACGGCCTGCATGGCGGAAGCGCTGGCGGCCGCGCTGGCTGTTGCGTTCACGGTGTTTGCGCCGCCCGCAGCGGCACGCTGCAACTCGCTTTCCCGCCATTGCGCGACGATGTTGACGGCGTTGCGAAACAACTGGCTCGACTGATGCAGGTCGAGCACTTCAATGTCGTCATCGGCCGCCGCCAGCCGTTCGGACAACTGCTCGAACGCCCCCAGGTTGGTCAGGATCTCCGCATAGTGGCGGCGCAGTGCCTCTACGGAAGCGGTCTTCTGCAACTGCGCCGATTCGCGCTCGATCAGCAGCGTGTGTTGCACCAGCTCCTGCGCCTGCCGCAACTGCGTAAGCTGCTCGTTGGCCAGCGCACGCGTTGCGTTGGCGGACGTGCGCAGCGCCACCACCGCCGTGATGCCACCCGCCGAAATCAGCAGTGCCAGCACCACCACCGCCAGCATGAACTGCCGCCCCAACGATCGCGGCCACAGCCGGCGCAACGGCGTGCGCACGCGCATGAGGTGGAGGCTGGCAGCCGGCCCGAACACTCAGCGCCCCCAGATCCGCCGATACACGGCGCGATAGCCGCTGTCGGGGTCGTATTGCCCGAGCGGCCCACCATCGAAGGCGATGTTCTTGGCGGTGACCAAGTGCACCGGCGACACATAGCCGCTCACGGGTTGATGTGCCAGCAGCCGGTTCAGCTCGTCCACCAGTTGCCAGCCTTGCAGGTTCAGCGGCTCCGCCACGGTGCTGGTCTGGAACGCGCCCGCCTGGATGCGCAAGAACGCNGCTGCACTGCCATCCCCCGCAGACAACATGCGGATGCCATCGGGCCGACCCGCACGCGTGAGTTCGGCCGCTGCGTAATCGAAGTAGATGTCGTTGATGGCGAGCGCGTGCGTCCACACCCGGCCATGCTGCTCCAGCAGCCGATGCATGACGCCCGGCATGGCCTGCGCGCTGCCCGAGATGGGCACGTCGTCCACAGCCAGCAGGCGGCAGCCGCTGCAGGCGCGAATCACCTCAGCCATGGCGGCTGCCTTGGCCTGCGCAATCTGGAAGTTGGAGTCGGTAAAGATGACCACGTTGGCGTGGCCGCCGGATTCCACCACCGCTGCCATGGCAGTCAGCCGCGCCACGGCCAGTGGGTCGGTCGACACATTCACGGCAACAGGGCTGCCCGCAATGGGCCCCGCCGTGGCGGCCACGTGCCAGCCCACCACAGGGATGCCGCGCTGCGCGAAGGGCGTCAGCGCGGGCTGCATTTCGCGCGCATCGCCGCCCATCAACACGACGCCACCCGGCTGCAGCGCCAGCGCAGATGCCACCGCCCGCCGCCGGCCCTCGGGCGTGCCGCCCGCGTCATACACGCGCACTGTCCAGCCGATAACGCCGGCGGCCTCCTTGATGCCCTTGGCCACGCCCAGAATGCCGCCGTTGCGCAAGTCCTCGCTGACGATGGCGAGGGTGATGCCGGCCTGCGCGCGCGGGCCGCCTCGGGGCCATCCCAGCGTGCACCGTGCTCGCTGGCACGCGCGACGATCTGCTGCATGTGCGCGCGGTCCGGCACGGCCTCAGCCCCTGCGACTGTCTTGACGCTGGCCAAGGCATCGCACATGCCGAACGCGCCGAATATGCCGAACACGCAAACCGTGTAGGCCAGCGCACGCCGGCCACGTCGTCCCCATTCCATAACCCCTCCCCAAAGGCCGTACTTCAAGCTGGTTTTGGTGCTTCTGCGGCGTCGGGTGTATCTGGTGTGTCCGCCGTAGCGGACGCTTCCGGCGCCTCCGGTGCTTGCGCGTAGACCAGGATGGCGAATGGCACGTCTTCGTGCGTCTCAAAGCGCCGGATCTGCAGCACCTGGTGCGCACTCACCGTGCTGTCGCGCGTGATGAGCAGCACACCACGCCGCGTGAGCAAGTCATCGGCCAGGCGCATGCCCTCGCGCAGTTCGGCCGAGGACACCTGGCGCACGGCCATCACCTCACCCTGCTGCTTGAGCACGGCCAAGAAGCGCACGATCACGTCGGGGTCGTAGCGCAGACCGGATTGCGCCTTGATCATCTCCATCGCCTGATCGGCCGTGACGTGGTCCTTGATGATCTCGCCCGTCAGCAGCCCTTCGAAATCACGCGCCACGGCCAGCACGCGCGCCCCGATGGGGATACTGGTGCCCGTGAGCCGGTCCGGCGTGCCGCGGCCNTTNAAGCGCTCGTACTGGTGCCGGATGATCTGCGCGACGTGTTCAAGCTGGCGCACGGGNGTNAGCACCATCTGCGCGCGCAGCGGATGCTGATAGAACTGCTGCGCCTGCTCCGCCGAGAGCCGGTCGAGTGACGTGCTCAGCAGTCCATCCGGCAACGACAACTTGCCGATGCCGTGGAGCAAACCGGCGTGGAAAATGTCTTGCACCTGCAGCCCTGTCAGACCGCATTCGATGGCAATGCGCTGCGCCAGGGCCGCCACGCGCAGCGATTGACGCGCCATGGCGCGCGCCAGGGCCGCCACGCGCAGCGATTGACGCGCCATGGTGCCGCACCGCATTTCGATCATGCTGGCGCACACCTGGACCATGTTGGTGAAGTTGGTCTTCAGGTCGCGCTGTGCGCCTTCCAGAAACATCACGGTCTGGCGGATTTCCTCCGTGCGCGACAACACCTGGGTCTCCAGCCCCGCATTCATGCACTGCAGCGTTGCGTTCTGCTGCTGGGTCAGTTCGGTCAAGCGTTTCGCCTCGCGGGCCAGCGTGCGTTGCTCGATCGCATGGCGCACGGTCAGCAGCAAGTCCTGGTCATCCCACGGCTTGTTCAGGTAGCGATAGACCCCGCCCTCGTTGATGGCCTTCACGGCGGAATCGATCTCGGAATAGCCCGTCAGCAGGATGCGCATGACATCGGGATACTGCTCGCGCGCGCGCGCCAGAAACTCCGCGCCGCTCAT
>Ga0055541_1000582_pt1 | contig 9916 bp, 9 predicted proteins | sample Araplavi_mTSA_r2_2_FD_55169 | JGI IMG/M metagenome (GOLD analysis project Ga0055541, IMG submission 55169) | Arabidopsis root microbial communities from North Carolina, USA - plate scrape CL_Cvi_mTSA_r2 | ecosystem: Host-associated > Plants > Roots > Endosphere | place: USA: North Carolina | reverse complement strand
GGTCCGTGCCGGTCATGGACGTGCACGCGCTGTGGCATCCGGGCACCGATCGGAACAAAGCGTTCCAGATCGATTGGGGCGAAGGCTTTCAATCCAAGAGCACTTCGCTCGCTCCGGTAGCCGCGCTCTACAGTCTTGACGGACGCAACAGGCTGACGTTCGCCTGGTCCGACGCGATTCACGCCGCGACCTTAAAGGCCGGCATTCATGAAGAAGATGCGACGTTCCTCTGCACGGTGACCTTGTTCGAAGAGCCCGTACCTCCGACGGACCGGTACGAAGCGCAGCTGCGAATCGATCTTCGGGACATCCCTTACCGCCAGGCGATCGGGGACGTCACGGCTTGGTGGGAAGGACTGCCCGGCCTGAAGCCGTCTCCGGTCCCGTCCGCGGCGCTGCTGCCGATGTATTCCACCTGGTATTCCTATCATCAGCAGCTGACGGCGGCCGAGCTTGAGCAGCAGTCCGCGCTGGCCAAGGCGATGGGCTGCGACACCATCATCGTCGACGACGGCTGGCAGACCGACGACAACAATCGGGGCTATGCGTATACCGGCGACTGGGAGGTATATGGCGGCAAGATTCCGGATATGAAGAAGCACGTCTCGGCCGTTCATGCGCTCGGCATGAAATATATGCTCTGGTATTCCGTGCCGTTCGTGGGCAGACGAAGCCGGGCATGGACCCTATTCGAGGACAAGCTGCTGCGGATCGACCACGGTCTGAACGCCGGCGTACTGGATCCCCGCTACCCGGACGTACGCGAATATTTGATTGGTACCTATGAACGGGCCATCCTCGATTGGGACATCGACGGAGTTAAGCTGGACTTCGTGGACAGCTTCCGGGGAGATCCCCTTCAACCCGAAGGCACTGCCGAAGGACGGGATTGCTTGTCCGTGCCCGAAGCCGTCGATCGGCTGCTCTCCGATGTGATGGATCGGCTGCGCGCGATCAAGCCTGATATCATGATTGAATTCCGCCAGACATACATCGGACCGCTCATGCGCAAGTACGGCAATATGTTCCGCGCCAACGACTGCCCGAACGATTCGATCCAGAACCGGGTCCGCACGCTCGACCTGCGCCTGCTCTCCGGCGATACGGCCGTTCACTCCGATATGATCATGTTCCATCCGGGCGAGCCGGTAGAGAGCGCGGCCATGCAAATGCTCAACATCCTGTTCTCCGTACCGCAGATCTCGATGCGGCTGGACGAGCTCGCCGATCCGTATCTGGAGATGCTGCGCTTCTGGCTCGGCTTCTGCCGTGAATGGCGCGATGTCCTCCTGCATGGCGACCTGTCTCCGCGACAGCCCGAGCTGCTGTACCCGCTCGTGTCGGCCCGCCAAGGCGATACGCAGGTCATCGCCATCTATGCCGACCTGGTCGTGCCTGTCGAGAATCCGGTCGAGCGGCTGTTCATCGCGAACGGTACCTACAACGAGCGCATCGTCATACGCGGAGCCATCGAGCCCGCCTGCTACGAGGCGCGCATCCAGGATTGCCGCGGCCGTATCGTCGGCGTACATGCCGTAGATGTCGGGAACGGACTGCTCGAGATCGCCGTGCCGAAGGCGGGCTTGTTGAGATTGACGAAGACGGCGGGGATTTAACTCGCCGCAGAGCCCGGGAAACGAGAGAGCCTGCAATCCCCGGCGACCAGGGTGCAGGCTCTTCATTAGCGGAGAAAGGAACCGTTTGGCCGCTGCGAGTTAGCTGGCGTCTGCCCACATCCGCGAGTTGTCGGACGAACTGGCATCCCGGGCGATGTCACACGCCTTCATCAGCATGACAGCAAAATCGCCGCAAGTCAGGCTTGCGTTCAGGCTGAACTGGCCGTTCCCCGTGCCGGTTCTCGTCGATAAAATTATGCTCCATCAAGTTGCGAATCAATTGATCGCTGCCATTGATTAACTTGGTCCCTACTCTTACAACGAACGGGAATCGGAATCGACAGATCTGTTAAACTTCTTTAAATTAATTTTCATTATGATTCTTGGGCTCTGCCGGATGAGCGATGCCACAAGGAAGGAGATAATGACGGCGGTACAACCTGTCGTTATGAACTTCACAATCGGATGCCAAGCCAAGTCGCGAAGTGCAAAGGCCACATAGGTCACAAACAGCGCATGAAGGATATACACAAGAAACGCATTGGCGCTAAGCCAACCGCTAAGCTTTGTTACAGCGCCGTTCCAACGTTTGCAAAACCATACCAACAATACGTAGGAGATCCCCAGACCCATTAGCGGATCGATCAGCGCATAGAAAGCCGATTGCCAGTTCATTCCCCCCATGAACGCCGAGATATCTCCTTCCATTGCGCCGCCGAGCGCCATCCCCGCGGACATCAAGATGATCAACGCAATGAACGTCCATTTCCACTTCCGGGCAGCGTTCTCGTTGAGCCGCTGCAGCCAATTCCCGCGATAGGCCGCAATTCCGGCCATAAACAAGCCGATATAGGCCGGAAAATAGCCCAACTGTAGATTCAACACTTCTGTTCCAACGGGGTATGCCAAACGTAAAATAAAATTTGCTGACGCAACGGTTCCAACATACATGGCCATCAAGCTCGGCGTCAGTACCAGAGTTTTGCTGCGGCGTTTGCCCGCGGTCAGGATTCGAAATCCAGTATAAGCCCCGAAGAACAGCAGTAGCGCCTCCAGATACCACAACGGTCCAACCGCAAATGCGCTTATTCCCTGAAACGGATGATGGACAGCCTGCTCTCGGATAAACGCGCCCAGGGAACCCTTGTAGCCGGAGGCAACGTACCAAAGAAGAGGAGCGATAACCAGCATGTAGAACATTAGAGGAATACCGAACCGGAGCAGGCGGGCCTTCAGGAAACGGAAGCCGCCTTGTCGATCATAGGAAGCAGGCGTAACATAACCCGAGATAAAGAAAAACAATCCCATAAAAAACGATTGGTTAACGGCGGTGAAGGTCGATAGCAGCGCGTTGGTTGCGATATTGTCCTGATGCTCGTAATAGAACCAGCTTCCTGCTCCTCCATAAGTAATGGCCGTATGATGAAAAACGACCAGCACCGTCAGAAATACTTTTAAACGATCCAGATAGCGTAATCGCTTCTCCATTCTAGTCCCCCTTATTGATCTCATGCTCTTACGATAACAGGGCAACTAAGAAAGCTCACCGAAAAAACGAGAAGAAATCGCGCAAAACTTCTTTCGGTGGAGAAGGATATTCCTTTCGGTCTCTCTGTCAACGAATGCGGTGCCTTGGAACAGCGGATATGGTAAAGTAAGGATTACTCTCATACAAAATCTTGGGGGAATTCAGAGTGAAACACATATTATTGGTAGACGATCATCGGACATTTATGGCCGGCACTGCCATTATACTTAAGAAACACGGCTTCCGCGTGACGACCGCGTCTAGCGGCGCGGAAGCACTGGCGAGCCTGGAATCGTCCTTGTTCGATCTGTACGTATATGATCTGAAACTGCCAGCCATGAACGGCTTCGAATTGACTGAAGCAACGCTGGAGCGCCATCCGGAAGCGACGATTGTCATATTGACCGGGGAGGACATATCGGAGCATTACGACAGGCTGATCGAGATCGGCGTTGTCGGTATTCTGGAGAAATCTCTCGGCGAACCGGAATTTATCGGAAGTCTTATGTTGGCCATGCAGCACTTAACCGTTCTCCCCATTCATCTCGCAAGGCGGCTGAGAACTAAAGAAAGTCGATACACCGATCAAGGCTTGAATACCGATGGCGCGAATCGGACTTTATCGGATAAAGAAGTGGTCGTTTTAAAGCTGATTGCACAAGGGTTTAAAAATAAAGACATTGCGGATCGGCTTTTCATGAGCCAGCGCAATGTCGAATATTTGATCTCCCATTTGTTCGAAAAACTAGGGGCAGCCTCCCGTCAAGAGGCAGTCATGAAGGGGATTGAGTCGAAGTGGTTGATTCTGGACAAGTAGACTGATATTGCAGCGAATGTTTAGTTCCGTTACCCGTTAGATCGGTATAGAACAACGTACCTTAGTCCCTTGATCGAGCGCTGACTGCATGGAAATATCCCCTCCCAGCATACGAATCCGCTCTGATATGCCTCTTATTCCAAGTCTGTTAGGAGATAAAACGATGTCGGACTCCATGCCTTTGCCGTCATCTGCATATCGGATATGCAAGGTATCCTCCTGCTGTCCGATTTCCAATGTCACCCGGCTCGCCTCCGAATGCTTCACCGCATTGTTAATGAGTTCCTGTATGACCCTATAAATCGCCGTAGTTTGCTCGTCGCTGAGAGAGGCCTTTATCGGGAAGGCATGAAAATCCAGTTGAAAGTCTGCCCGCAGCCGGGTCTTTTCTACCAGCTTGGAAACCGCGTGCAGCACGCCATGATCGGCCAGAAACGATGGCATCAGCTCGCGGCATGTTTCCCGGATCATGAATTCGGCGTTATCCAATGCGAGTCGCATTTGCTCTTTGTCTTCTTGCGTCCATCGTTCGGCCGACGTCCGATCCAATAATCGACGGATATGAAGCAATTCTTGCAGCACTTCATCATGAAGATCGGAGGCCAACCTTTTCCTCTCTTTCTCCGCGATCTGCATAAACAGCTTAGAAAGCCAAGGGGCTCGCTCCGTTTGTCTTTGCTCCATTTCCTTTAATCGGCTCTCCAGCAATTGAAAATATTCATAAAAGATCGATACGTATTTTGACATGAGCAATAATGCGAACTTATCCCGTTCCTCAAGTAAAATCGGATCGCCATCCGCAGCGTATACTGCCAGAAAAAGCCTCATCTCGTCTGTGCCCCCAGCAGCCCCCAACATCATCAATGGAGTCACGATCGCCTCTCCCGAAATCAGCTGATTCGCTTTGGATCGCAATGCCTCGCTTATGTCCCTCTCCTGAGAGGAAGAAACGACGATTCCTTCGATATCGACAGAACCGCTCGTTTCATCGTACTTCACCCAAGCAAAGCCGTGAGGCTTGAAAAATCGCTGGCCTTCCCGAATGATGTTTTGCACCAGATCGGCGACCCGATAGGTTCGCAGCAGAACGGTCAACAGTTGATCCAACCGTTGCCTGGTATCCACCTCCTGCTCCAAAGCGGCATTTTTCGCCCGCAGCTCATCGGAAACGGTCCTATTGTCTTTAATCGCCTGGACAAACCTATGGAAAAAAACGCCCCCGAAGACCGCCAATAGTGAGAGAAGCGCCCAAGGAAACGTATCCTCCAGGCATTCTTCCCAGTACACCATACGGTATCCGATACTACGCCCTTCAAATGCCTCTATCAAGTCTTTCACGGGATCAGGCAGCAGGACGAGTGAAAACAAGATGAATCCGGCCGCAATCCATCGGAATTCTTCCTGATGCGCCTTGCGGCGTAATAGAGTTAATAATTGCGTAATGCAAAGCGACATGTTTAAGAAAACATATACCAAAAACAGCGCTTCCAGAATGATGAATGTAAAATCGTTCGCAGTCAATATCAAGGCTAATAGAATCGTCGCCCCTAGAATTCCGCCCGCCCAGAGGAGCGTCCGAGTGAACGGTTTATTGGCGGTATTCAAGAAATAAGCAACGAAGAAGAAGATCAGAAAAGTCATTCCGCATTTGATAGCAAGCGAGCCATAAGGAATGTCCGGAAAAGTACCAAACAATAATACTTTTCCATCCCAATCCCAGAAGAGCTGTAAAGAAGTCAGGAGTGAGATCGTCCCCAGATAGAGGTAACCTCGCTCGCGGGGAAGAACGACAAACATCGCCCAGAAGACGATCGCACCAAAAACAAATAGGAGTATGAATACGGCATCGTCTAGATGATGCCGAAATTGATTAAACGCCTCCGCACCGCCTTCTATCGGCTTCATTAGCGCTAAATTGATCAGTCCATTTATTCCGAAGATGATGATCGCTGCCACTGCCACTTTCAACATCGTTCTAAATGTCGTCATGCGGCTCTCCCTTTTTTACTGGATTCTCTCTAAAATATTGGGTTGACTATTGGCAAACATATTCTACCATACATGGGGCATGCTTTTTAGACTGCGGCATTAAGCGTCCTTCGTCGGAGATGAGTCGACTCGAGGCTGAAAAGGTAAGACGAAATAAAAGAGCCGAGTCCAAAGACCCGGCATCTTTACAATGAAGCCCATACGTTTTCAAGCCACTTGTCAAAGTCAGAGCCTCTCTCGCCTTCATAGGTGTCATAAACGTCGATCCTCATCTTTTTTAATTTCTCTTTAAACTCTTCAAAGGAATGACCTGCCGGCAAGCTTTTCTTAATTCTTACCAAGATCTTAGTAACGCCTTTTATCAAGTCGCCTGTTTTCCTCGACGGTAATTGAACGTCTTCGCCCCATTGTTTGAGCTTATGGTACGCAGCAACTTGAACTTGATAGACTGTGTCGTTATTCAACCTGTGCTTGAGCACATCGATGGTTTTAGGGTTGTTCCACCGACCTAACTCTTCCACAGCGTTCAAACGTTCTCTCCAATTGGACGTTCGATTCGCGGATACTTTTAACTCTACGCTACGCCCTAACTAACCACTCGTCCTTTACCTGAAATCGGCGAGAACCGTTTATTAAAATATTCCTTTACACGAATATTCTCAATGTGGTATATATAAATCAAGAAAACAATCTAATTTAAAGGAGTGTATGACGAATGAAATGGATCACTCGCATTTTGCAAGGTTTGTTGGCACTAGATTTTTTATTTGCCGGCAGTTCAAAGATCTTCAGCAGTGCCGATCAAATTAAAGAGTTGTTCACCGATAAGTTGGGTACGCCTGTCTCTTTGATTTACACCGTCGGCGTTTTCGAAACGTTGGCAGCGCTGGCTCTCCTCGCTGGCTACCGCAGTCAGAAGGCGGCAGCGGCAGCGACCACCGTCATGCTGGTCATCTTGATCGGTGCCACTATAACGTGCCTGGCCGCAGGCCTCGTTGGGGATGCCTTGGTGCCATTCGTGATCTTGATCGTTGTGGCTCTCCTTATGTACTTGAAGCGCGATGCGTTCAAGGGCTTTCGCATGACCAACGCGAGAGCGGCTTCCAAGTAAAGCGGATCTTGACGATCATCTATGGGAGATAGCCTATTTCGACACTAATGCTTCCTTTCAGCACCGGTAAAAGATTCACGCCCGTTCAAAAGGCTAGGCGGCAATCCGCCTAGCCTTTCCACGCGCAGAGCCGTCGGGCCTACGCCGTCATTCAGGACAATCCCCATCTCAAGCTCAAAGACGTCGCGGATCAGGTAGGCTGCAATACCGAGATTTTGACTCGTTTGTTCGCGCGTCATGCCGGGATGCTTCCGAGCGATTACCAACAGATGTGCAAAAAAAAAACGAGAAAGTCGATGAATAATCGACTTTCTCTGCTTGCCTTCGTTAGTCTACATGCGACAAATCGCTGAAGTCCGCTCCAGCCTACGGCTTCTCGTCGGCACGTCGTATAAAATATGGTAACAGGTGGCCGCCGGACGGTTCATATCTCTAAACGAAACGCTAAAGATAACGGACGATGTCATGATAACGATGCGGTCTCCGGACTCGTCTTGCCATCTTTCCAGATGACTTGTTCGCCGTAATTTTTGCCCCAATTGTACATCATCTTCAGAACGGGGATGAGACTCTCGCCATATTCGGTCAACGTATACTCCACCTTCGGCGGGACCACGGGATACACTTTGCGGAAGACCAGCTGATCCTCCTCTAATTCACGCAGCTGATTGGTCAGCATTTTTTGCGTAATGTGGGGGATCAGCTTTTTCAGCTCGCTGAACCGTTTCGTTCCTTCCAGGCCTAGATGCCACAATATAATTAACTTCCACTTGCCTCCGATCACGGCCAGCGTCAATTCCTTCTCGCAGTTGATCGTCGCCAAGTCGATTCGATCCTTGATCTCCGTCGCCATCGTCATCCCTCCTCATGACAGTATACAATGAGAGGATACGGGATGTAAAAGCCTATACCTTCCTTTTGGAAACTAAAGAACAGCCCCCGCCGCCAAGGCGAGGACTGTCCGTTATTTACGCTGCGCAGAGACCGCTACTCCAGGTTTGCATGCTTGCCGTACATTCGGCCGGAGTTCTGCCCCTGCTTTTCCATCATCCTGAGAATGACGGCGTCGTAAAAGATCAATAAAGTCTGTTCGAACAGCGAAGCCATCGGCTGAATGGTCTTATAGCTGCCGCTCGCTTGATCCTTGGAGGATCCCGGCAGCTTGACCACCGCGTCCGCCAGGCTTCCGATCGTCGACTCGGGCGCGATGGTGACGGCCACCACGGATGCGCCGAGGCTTTTCGCTTTTTGGGCCATCGGGATCAAGCTTTTCGTTTCCCCCGAACCCGTTCCGATGATCAGCACATCGCCTTCGCCGATGCCGGGCGTGATCGTCTCGCCGACCACGTAAGCGTTGGCCCCGGTATGCATCAGACGCATGGCGAATGCCCGTCCCATCAGGCCCGATCTGCCTGCGCCGGCGACGAATACATGATTCGATCGCAAAATGAGATCCGCCAGCGTCTCTGCTTCCGCGCCGGCGATCTGCTCGGCGGAACGCTGGAGCTCCTTGACGATCTCGGCGACGTATTGGATCGCTTCCATGCGTTTAGGCCAGGCTGACCAGTTTTTTCATTTCGGCCGCAGCGGCCTTTTTGTCCGACTGGCCGGTGATGCCGCCGCCGACGATGACCAGGTCCGGCTGGGCTTTGATGACTTCCGGCAGGGTGTTAAGCTTGATGCCGCCGGCGATGGCCGTCTTGGCTTGCTTGACGACGCGTTTGATCGCCGCAAGCTCTTCGAAGGAATTTTTGCCTTCGGCCTGATGGTCGTAACCGGAGTGCACGCAGATGTAATCCACGCCAAGCGCGTCGATCTCTTGGGCTCTGCCTTCGATGTCCTTCACATTGATCATGTCGACCATGATTTTTTTGTTTTGCTTGCGGGCTTCCTCGACGGCGCCGCGAATCGTCGAATCGTCCGATACGCCCAGCACGGTGACGATATCCGCGCCCGCTTCGGATGCCTTCATGACCTCATAGCCGCCGGCATCCATGATTTTCAGGTCGGCCAGCACGCGCAGCGACGGGAATGCCTCTTTAATTTCCTTGACCGCTTTCAGCCCTTCATTGATGACGACAGGCGTGCCGATCTCAACGATATCTATATGCTCCGCCACCTCCGCGACGACTTGCTTCGCTCCGGGAATATCTACAAGATCCAGCGCCAATTGAAGCTCCATGGATTAATCTCTCCTTCAAGATGATTGTGCTTACTTAGCTCTAGCCCATTGTAGAGTCATCGTTTCATTTGCGTAAGTAGGCACTTTCGCGTGGGGGAGTTACCTGGAGGAAACTATGGGTGCCGCTAAAGTGGGATGCACGGCACGAAAAATCCCCCCGAATCATCCGTTCGAGGGGACATCGGAACAAACCATTTTACATGCGCTTACCGCTTTAAGTCAGCAGGTTATACAGCACCTGCCCCATCTCTGCTCGAGTGGTCGTGCCTGCAGGCGTCAATTGCCCGGCATTGCCTCCGATCGTTCCGGACTCGACCAGCAGGGTCATCGCATCCCGCGCCCAAGGCGCGATCTGCCCTGCGTCGCCGAAGCTTGAAAGGGTCTTGCCGGAGCGGCCCTGCGGCAGCTTGCCAATGGACTTCAACGCATTGTAGAGCAGCGTAAACATTTCCTGGCGGGTGATCTGCCTGTCGGGCGCAAACCTGTTGCTGCCGACGCCATCGGCGATGGCCAACCGTTTGGCCGCTGCGAGATAGCCGGTATAGTATTTGCTGTCCGCATCCGCGAAGTTGTCGCTCGGGCTTGCATCCGGGGCGATATCGTAAGCCCTCATCAGCATGACCAGGAAATCGCCGCGGGTCAGACTTGCATTCGGGCTGAAGCTGCCGCTGCC
>Ga0055541_1000581_pt1 | contig 9934 bp, 8 predicted proteins | sample Araplavi_mTSA_r2_2_FD_55169 | JGI IMG/M metagenome (GOLD analysis project Ga0055541, IMG submission 55169) | Arabidopsis root microbial communities from North Carolina, USA - plate scrape CL_Cvi_mTSA_r2 | ecosystem: Host-associated > Plants > Roots > Endosphere | place: USA: North Carolina | reverse complement strand
GACTTGTGCGTGACGGCGTCGACGTATCTGTCGACGCTGCGCTTTGCGCTCGCCACCTGGGCACTGACGCTGGTGCTGGGCTTTGCGCTGGCGTATTTCCTGGCGTTTCACGTGCGGTCAGCTGCCGTGCAGACACTGCTGTTCGTGATCTGCACGGTGCCGTTCTGGACGTCCAACGTTATCCGCATGATTTCGTGGATTCCGCTGCTGGGTCGCAACGGCCTCGTCAACCAGACGCTGCAGGCCATGCACCTCATCAACCAGCCGCAGGACTGGCTGCTGTACTCCAACTTCTCGGTGCTGCTGGCCTACGTGCACCTTTACACCATGTTCATGATCGTGCCGATCTTCAATTCGATGATGCGCATTGACCGCGCGCTGCTCGAAGCCGCGCGCGATGCGGGCGCCAGTGCGTGGCAAGCGCTGTGGCACGTGATCGTGCCGCTGTCGCGCAGCGGCATCCTGATCGGCTCCATCTTCATCCTGACCATCGTGATGGGCGACTTCGTGACCGTGGGCGTGATGGGCGGCCAGCAGATCGCCTCGGTCGGTAAGATGATCCAGGTGCAGACGTCGTACCTGCAGTTTCCGCTGGCGGCCGCCAACGCCGTGGTGCTGCTGCTGACAGTGCTGATGATCATCTGGGGCCTGACCCGCGTGGTCGACATCCGCAAGGAGCTTTGACATGGCCGCACGCTTTCGTGAGCCACGCGCCCCGGGCTTCTGGCCGCTGGCGTGCCTCTTCGCGCTGTTCGTGCTGTTTCTCTATGGCCCCATGCTGACGATCTTCGCGCTCAGTTTTCAGGGGCCGGAGGGCGGGCTGACGTTTCCGATGAACGGGCTGTCGCTGCATTGGTATCGGCAGCTTGCCGAGGGCCTGGGCGTGGTCGACATTGGCGCGGCATTCCGGCGCTCGCTGGCACTCGGTGCGGTGGTGATGGCGCTGACCATGGGGCTCTCGCTGCTGGCGGCATTGGCGTTTCGCAAGCGGCTGCGTGGCGGCGGTGCGCTGTTCTACGTCACGGTGGCGAGCCTGATCATGCCGTCGATCGTGGTGTCGCTCGGCATCGGCCTGCAGTTCCGGTTGGTCGATACGGGCATCAAGGCGTTGCTTACCGCGTTGGGCATAGGCGATCAAGCCGACAGCTTTGGATCGTCGCTGGGTCTGTGGACCTCCGCCCTCGGTGCGCACCTGACGTGGACGCTGCCGTTCGGCCTGCTCATCATGTTTGCCGTCTTCAACCGCTTCAACCCCGCCTATGAGGAAGCCGCGCGCGACCTGGGTGCCACGCCATGGCAGACCTTCCGCCACGTCGTGTTGCCGTTGATCGCGCCATCGCTCATCGGCGTGGGCATGTTCGGCTTCACGCTCAGCTGGGATGAAATCGCGCGCACCTCGCAGGCCATTGGCGACGTCAACACGCTGCCGCTCGAACTGCAGGGCCTGACCACCACGGTCACCACGCCGGCCATCTACGCGCTAGGCACGCTCACCACGGTGGTGTCGTTCGTGGTGATGGGGCTGACGATGCTGGCCATCGTGCGACTGCGTCGTCGCCAGAGCGCAGGACGCGTTGACTGAACCCACGCGAATGACCATGGCTCCTGAATCGGTTGGCTCGCGCCGGCTGTTGTTGATCAACCCGAACACCACGGCTGCACTCACGCAAACCCTCTCCCGCTTCGTGCAAGCCGCGTTGCCGAGCGATGTGATGGTGGAATCCGTCACCGCCCGTTTTGGCGCGCCGTATATCGCCACTGAAGTCGGCTATGCCGTGGCCACCCATGCCGCACTTGATGCTTGGGCGACGACGCAGCGACAACCAGCGCCCGACGCCGCCATCATCGGCTGCTTTGGCGACCCTGGGCTCTTCGCGCTGCGCGAGGTGGCGTCCTGCCCCGTCACCGGCCTCGCGGAAGCTGCGTTGATGGAAGCGGCCACGCACGGCACTTGCGCAGTCGTAACGGGTGGACATGCGTGGGGGCCGATNCTGGAGCGCTTGCTGCCCACGCTGGAACACGGCCACACCGTGCGCGACATCCATACCGTGGAACTCGACGGCGCGGCGCTGTATGCGGCGCCAGACGCGGCGGAGCAGGTTCTGCTGGGTGCGTGCACAACGGTGCTCCGCCGCCAGCCGGTGGATGCCATCGTGCTGGGGGGTGCCGGGCTCGCTGGCCTGGCACAGCGTCTACAACCCCACGTTCCCGTACCGCTCATCGACAGCGTGACAGCGGCGGCGCGCCAGGTGTGGGATGCGCCGCGCGGGGGGCATGGTGCGCTACCGGTGTGGGTTGCGCACGCCATGCACGCGTGAGCTACGCACCAATCGAACACGTGGTGCATGGTGCTGCCGCTCATCTAATCAGACCAGGCGAATTCGGCAAGCTGCACTTGTTGCTTGTCGTCGGATTCGTCCTTTCCTAGTATCAACCCGCTAGCCCCCCGGCTGGTTTCAAAGGATATTTTTCACAGACAAAAACGCAATCTGCATCTCGCCCGCGGAGGACACGATGGCCCCCGATCAGAGCACGCTCATCCGGCGCATTACACGATTTTTTGATCGTTCGTTCTGGCCCATCGCAACGCTGTGCGTGGCCGTGGTATCTCCGCTTCAAACGGCTCATGCGTCTGACGTACCGGCGGGCACGATCCTCGTGCTGGACAATGGCTCGGCCGACAACACCGGCCCCACCCTTTACGCCGTCAACCCGCTCACCCACCGCCGCACGCTTCAAGGCAAGTTCCTCAACACCCAGGGCACGAAGGTGGCCGTTGACCCGCTCGACATGAAGATCGTGCCGACGGTGTTGAACGGCGCGCTGCTGGGCAGCTCACTCTATGTGATGGATACGGCCGCCGGGTCTGGCACCGGTGCGTATGGCGCCATCCTCAAAGTCGATCCGGCCACCGGTGTCACGAGCGTGTTCAGCGACGGTGGCGATACCGCCCAAGGCCCCAACGTGAGGCCGGCGGGCGCGTTCGTCGCACGGGGGTTGCTTGACCTCGTTGATGGGCTTTACGCCGTTGATCCTTACTTTGGCGCCGCACAAAGCGGCGCGGTATTGCGCGTCGATTTGCAGACCGGCCAGCGCAGCGTCGTCTCCGACGGAAACAACGCCAGCCTTGGGCCAACCTTCAGCATGCCGGTGGGCATTACCGGTACGCCGGGCATGCTCTATGTGGTCGACAGTTGGGCTGGCACGTCGACGCTGGGCGCCGTCTTTTCCGTCAACCCGAATACAGGGCAGCGCACGCTGGTGAGTGATCTGGGTAACGCACAGCAAGGGCCCACCGGCCGCGATCCGATTGCCATTGCCACCGTTCCGACCACGCTGGGGCTGGGCGACCTGATTTTGGTGGTAGACGACATGGCCGGCACCAACGAGCAAGGCGCGCTGTTTTCGATTGACCCGTCCAACGGCAAGCGCACGTTGCTGTATGACTTTGGTGCGCCCGGGGCGACCATCGCCGGCCGCAGTCCGGAAGGCATCCATGTCGTGCCAGGCTTACTTGGGCTCGGCAGCACAATCTACGTCGTGGATAGCGAAGCCGGTGCACAGGAAAACGGCGCGCTGTTCGCCTTCCAGTTCGACCCGGTCAACATGCAGGTCTCACAGCCGACCGTGGTGACGGACTTCAACAATGCAGCACAGAACGACCCGGCCTACCCCTATCTTGGTGTGGACCCGACCGCGGTTGTGGTGCGTTGAAGCGTCCTGACGCAATGCCNTCCTTTCCCACAACTTCGAGAATCTCTGACGGGTGCCCGTGATGAAAACACTTGGAATGATTCCGGTATGGCTGGTCTTGTTGCCGCTGCTTTCGGGTATCGCCAATGCGCAGACTGGCGGCAGCCCTGATAGTGGCAAGAAACTCTTCCAAACACGTTGTGCGCAATGCCACGCCATCGATCCGGCTGGCAACAACAAAGTGGGCCCGAACCTTTATGGGGTCATCGGCTGCAAATCCGGGACCCTCTCCAGCTTTAGTTACACCGACGCAATGAAGGCCAAGGACGTGACATGGACGGCCGACACGCTTTTCGCGTTTTTTGAGAACCCGAAAAAATACGTACCCGGAACGAAAATGGCGTCCGCTGGCCTGCGGAAGGCGCGAGACCGAAACGACCTCATCGCTTACATGCAGAAACTCCCCACATCATCGAANTGCAGCCGCTAACCTGCTGCGCTGCAATCCACCGGCAAACATCTCTGNCCTCAAGGCCGCCGCATCCATCGCTACATATTGCGGCGGTACTGCCCCCCTACCTCGAACAGCGCGTGCGTGATCTGCCCGAGCGAGCAAACACGCACCGCATCCATCAGCACAGCAAACACGTTCTGATCCTCAATCACCGCACGCTGCAACCGTTGCAGCATGGCAGGTGCCTCCCCGGCATGCCGCGCATGAAAATCCTGCAANCGCGCGAGCTGNCTCTGCTTCTCTTCCTCGCTGGAACGCGCCAGCTCAATATGCGGCGGCACAACGTTCTCAGCCTCAGGATTTCGGAACGTATTGACGCCAATGATCGGCAGCGACCCATCGTGCTTGCGCTGCTCATACAGCATGGACTCTTCCTGAATCTTGCCGCGCTGGTAGCCGGTTTCCATCGCCCCCAGCACGCCACCGCGCTCGGCAATGCGCTCGAACTCCTGCAGCACGGCTTCTTCCACNAGGTCGGTCAGCTCGTCGATGATGAAGCTGCCCTGGTTCGGGTTCTCGCACTTCGCCAGGCCCCACTCGCGATTGATGATGAGCTGGATGGCCAGCGCGCGCCGCACTGATTCGGTCGTGGGCGTGGTGATGGCCTCGTCGTAGGCATTGGTGTGCAGGCTGTTGCAGTTGTCGTAGATGGCGATCAGCGCCTGCAGCGTCGTGCGGATGTCGTTGAAGGCGATCTCTTGCGCGTGCAGCGATCGGCCCGAGGTCTGCACGTGGTACTTCAGCTTCTGGCTGCGTTCGTTGGCACCGTACTTGTCGCGCATCGTCACTGCCCAGATGCGCCGCGCCACNCGGCCGAGCACGTTGTACTCCGGGTCCATGCCGTTGGAGAAGAAGAACGACAGGTTCGGCGCAAAGTCATCGATGTGCATGCCGCGCGCGAGGTATGCCTCCACATACGTAAAGCCATTGGCCAGCGTAAGGCCAGTTGCGAGATCGGGTTCGCCCCGGCCTCGGCAATGTGGTACCCCGAGATCGACACCGAATAGAAATTGCGCACTTGGTGGTGCACGAAATATTCCTGGATGTCGCCCATCACCTTGAGCGAAAACTCGGTCGAGAAGATGCAGGTGTTCTGACCCTGATCTTCTTTGAGGATGTCGGCCTGCACCGTGCCGCGCACGTTCTGCAGCACCCACGCGCGGATCTTCGCTTCCTCATCGGCAGTTGGTTCGCGCTGATTGTCGGTGCGGAATTTGGCGAGATTCTGGTCGATGGCGGTGTTCATGAACATCGCCAGAATGGTCGGCGCTGGGCCGTTGATCGTCATGGAGACGGACGTGGCCGGGCTTGTCAGATCAAAGCCGTCGTACAACACCTCCATGTCGTCCAACGTGGCGATCGACACGCCCGAGTTGCCGACCTTGCCGTAGATGTCCGGGCGCACGGCCGGGTCTTCGCCGTAGAGCGTGACGGAGTCAAATGCAGTGGACAGCCGCTTGGCGTCCATGCCTTCGCTGACGAGCTTGAAGCGGCGGTTGGTGCGGAAGGCATCGCCCTCGCCCGCGAACATGCGCGTCGGGTCTTCGTTCTCCCGTTTGAACGCGAACACGCCGGCGGTGTAGGGGAACGATCCGGGCACGTTCTCGCGCATCAGCCAGCGCAGCACTTCGCCGTCGTCTTCGTACGGCGGCAGCACGACCTTGCGGATGACGGTGCCCGAGAGCGTGGTGTGCGTGAGCGCAGTGCGGATTTCCTTGTCGCGGATTTTGACGACGTACTCCTCGCCGGAATACGCGCGGCGCAGGTCGGGCCACATGGCGAGCAGCTTGCGCTCGGTGGCACCGAGTTGCGCGTCGCGCTCGGCGGCCTGCTTGTCGAGCGCTGAAAGCGTCTGCACGCTCGCACCCGCGCGCTCCAGCATGAACCGACTGGCCTGCAACTGCTGACGCTCGCGTGCGAGGCAGCTTTGCATCTGCACGCGGCGGTGATAGCCGCGCACCGTGTCGGCCAGTTCCGCCAGATAGCGCACGCGTGCGGGCGGCACGATCGCGTCGTGGCTGGTCGAGCATTTGCCGGCAGGGCGCGGCAGCGTGCGGGCGGCCAATGCCATGCCTCGCTCGGTCAGCCGATCTGCCAGCGCGTGATACAGCGCCGTCACGCCGTCATCGTTGAAGTGCGACGCCTGCGTGCCGAACACCGGCATGTCTTCGGGGCGTGCATGCCATTGCTCGCGGTTGCGCTGCACCTGCTTGGCCACGTCGCGCCACGCATCCTGCGCGCCCTTGCGGTCGAACTTGTTGATCGCCACCAGATCGGCAAAGTCCAGCATGTCGATCTTTTCCAACTGGCTGGCGGCGCCAAACTCGGGCGTCATGACATACATCGACAGATCGACGTGCGGCACGATGGCCGCGTCGCCCTGACCGATGCCGGAGGTCTCGACGATGATCAGGTCGAAGCCCGCTGCGCGGCAGGCGGCAATCGCATCGGGCAGCGCTTCGGAAATCTCGCTGCTCGCCTCGCGCGTGGCCAGCGAGCGCACGAAGATGTGCGGATGGTTGATCGNGTTCATGCGGATGCGNTCGCCCAGCAGCGCCCCGCCCGACTTGCGCCGNGACGGNTCGATGGAGATGACCGCGATGCGCAGCCGGTCCTGCTGGTCGAGCCGGAAGCGGCGGATCAGCTCATCCGTGAGCGATGACTTGCCGGCGCCGCCCGTCCCGGTGATGCCGAGCACCGGTATCGACACAGTTGCCGCAGCGGCATGCACGGCCGCGCGCAATGCCGGATCAATACGGCCCGATTCCAACGCCGTAATCAGTTGCGCGAGCGCCCGGCGGTCGCCATGGGCCACCGGCTCCAGCGTGGTCGGCGCATAGGTGGAGAGATCGATATCGCAACGCTGCACCATGTCGGCGATCATGCCGGCCAGGCCCATGCGCTGGCCATCTTCGGGACTGTAGATTCGCGCCACGCCGTAGTCCTGCAGTTCGCGAATCTCTGTGGGCACGATCACTCCGCCGCCGCCGCCGAACACCTGGATGTGCTCGCCGCCGCGTGCGCGCAGTGCGTCGATCATGTACTTGAAGTATTCGACGTGGCCGCCCTGGTAGCTCGACACAGCAATGCCCTGCACGTCTTCCTGCAGCGCGGCGTTCACCACCTCGTCCACCGAGCGGTTGTGCCCGAGGTGGATCACCTCGCAACCCATCGACTGCAGGATGCGCCGCATGATGTTGATCGANGCGTCGTGCCCGTCGAACAGCGAGGCGGCCGTCACGAACCGCACCTTGTTGCGCACCGGCGCTGGCTCANTGGCGGAGGTTGGGTCAGCCGCGCGAGCGGCGGAAAGATCGGTCATGTCTCCACCTTGGTGAAGTGGGCGCCGGCGCTGGATGTGTTCTAGGCCGCACAGGGCGCGGCGTGCCGGTCAGCAAGTCGAACAGACAGTATTTTCGGGGCTGACGTAAAGGTCAACCTGCCCTACATCGCACCNCCTCCGCGTAAGCCGATTCTTATTTTTCGGACCGTTCTGACGGAAACGTCGGCCAACTTCGCGCAACATTCNCCTCACACAAATCACAGGAATTCACGTCGGCCCCGCGCAAGGGCNAGGCGGGCGATCGGCCCGGGCGTGTCGACGACACATGGCTCACTCTCCTTCTCCTTCTTTGATCACGCGGCTTCGCGGCATCGCTATTGGCGCGGCGCTTCTGGCGGGCGCATCGCCGGCGCTGGCCGACATCTTCGAACCCGGCGATGAAATTTCCGTCCAGGCCAGCGTGTACAACATGCACTACAGCCGAGACGACCACTACATCAAATACTCGCCGCTGCTGGGTGTCGAATGGCGCCGNGACAACGGCTGGCTGGTAGGCGGCGCGGTGTTCCAGAACTCGTTCGGCCAGCCGACGCAACTGCTGTACGGCGGCTACCTGTGGAACCTGGGCAACACCAACTTTTACGGCAAGCTGACCGGCGGCATCCTGCACGGCTATAAGGGCGAGTACCAGAACAAGGTGCCCTTGAACTACAAGGGCTTCTCGCCGGGCATCCTGCCGGCGCTGGGCTATAAGGCCGGCCAGTTCCGGACGGAGGTCCAGCTGTTCTGGACCAGCGGGTTCATGGTGACCGTGGGCTACTCCTTCAAGTAAGCCCTTATCCGCCCCAGCCTACCCCTCCCCCTTTTTGACGGTGGAACACACCGAGACGCGTCCAGCCAACACGCGGGCGCCATCTCGGTGCAACCCCGGCTTGCACACAATCGATACAAATCGCTACAGTCTTGCTTTGGCCGGAAACGGGACGGCCGGAGGGGGACATTCCAATGCCAAGCCGCGCCACGAAGCGCTGGTGTCTGATCGCCTTGCTGGCGTGGTCCGGCCACGCGCTGGCGTGGGACTACACGCCTGGCGCCATCCCGGGGCTGATCAGCGTGCTTGGTTTCCTGACGGCGCAGACACAGGCGCTTGACCGTGCCATCCAGCGCTTTCCCGCGCAGCGCGAAGAGCTGATCCGTGCTCGCACCCAGTTCGACAACACGTTTCCGCAGGCACTGGTACGCACGCGCCGCCTGATCGCCGGCATTCCGCTGACGGATGACGAGCGCCAATTGCTGATTGAGCGCGCGCTCGACCTCCACCAACCCAGCGTGATGACCGCCACGCAAACGGAGAAGACCGCGCACGCCCTGGCCGAGCGCGTGATGGCCCGCGCCCAGGGGGCCCAAGACCGCCCGACCCTACAAGCCCTGCTGGCCGTCGTGTATGACGAGCGCCCGGCCGATGAACTGGCCAGCCGCTTTACGCAAACCGTCACGCTGTCGGACTGGCCAAACGCGCGTGGTGCGAACCTGGTGCTGCGGCTGCCGTTCTCGTGGGAGCGCGTGCCGCCCGCCGCGCCGCGCAAGCCGGACCCGGCCCGCGTGGCCATTGGTGCGTGGGCCAACCAAGGCGGCTCGGGGCTTTCGCGCATCGAACTGATTGTGCGNCCCACCGAAGGCGAGCCCGAGACCGTGCCCGACAACCGTGAACCGCGCTGGATGCGCGATGCCGTCCGCCAGGCGGTGGCCGTGCCGTGCCGGCTCGTCAGTTGGGGCACGCAGTCGTTCGGGGGCCGTCCGGGCGTCTGGGCGACGTATATCGGCGAGTCACCCGGCCCGCGTGTGGCGCGCGCCGGCGGCAATACGCTGGTGGGCCGCGTCGTCATCGTGCCCACCGACGGCGCACTGGTGATGCTGCACATGCAGTCGCCAGCNACCTCGCCCGAGCAGGCCAGCAGCGTGCGCCAGCGCTACGAGGGCTTGTGGAACACGGTCGCGAGTTCGCTCGCCGTCTCGCCGCCCAAACCCTAGGCGCCAAACGCACCATGGCGGCGCATTTCGGCCNCCATGTCGCACCAAATTCAAGCGAAATTGCCCCAAATTCGGGCGTTAGCGCGATCCCAACGAGCCNCGCCGCTCACGCGCACGCAGGTGGTGCGCCGCGTAACGCCTTTGCACACAGTTGGAACAGTTTTTGCATTTGTCGGCGCTTTTTGCGTCATTTGCGGGCATGCGTTGCACCCGGATGGCGCTGCCCATCCACCCGCACGACAACCGCAATGAACACCATCAAAACCGGGGGCGACGCGCTCTTCATCCTGCTGGGCGCGATCATGGTGCTGGCGATGCATGCCGGCTTCGCGTTCCTTGAGCTGGGCACCGTCCGCAAGAAAAATCAGGTCAATGCGCTGGTCAAGATCCTGGTCGACTTTGCCGTGTCGACC
>Ga0055541_1000573_pt1 | contig 10008 bp, 9 predicted proteins | sample Araplavi_mTSA_r2_2_FD_55169 | JGI IMG/M metagenome (GOLD analysis project Ga0055541, IMG submission 55169) | Arabidopsis root microbial communities from North Carolina, USA - plate scrape CL_Cvi_mTSA_r2 | ecosystem: Host-associated > Plants > Roots > Endosphere | place: USA: North Carolina | reverse complement strand
GCCGCCATCGTCCCAATCCGCTTTGGCACGCCCGCCACGATCGTCGCGACCGCAACGGCCAGCACCACGGCCGCCCCGATAAACACGCCCGCCGCGCCATTNGCGTCAAACACGACGCCGCCTGCCGCGGCGCCCGTTGCAATCGCGAGCTGCACGGCCGCGACGATCAGNCCGCCTGCTGTTTCAGCCTCATCGGGCACGGTGCGCGTGACCCACGTNGACCAGGCGACCGGCACGCCGCCGAATGCCATCCCCCACAGCGCAACGAGCGCTGCATCCATTATTGGAGCCTGGCCCAGCGCGACAAGCGCAATGCCGAGCACGACCATCAGCGCGGGCATTGCGATCAGCATTGGCCGCAGCCGGTGTTCGAGCACGCGGCCTGCGAGCGACGTCCCGACGAAATTGGCGATACCGTAGCCGAGCAAAATCGCCGACAGCCCATTGACGCCGACACCGGCTACCTGTTCAAGGAACGGCCGCAGGTAGGTGAAGAACGCAAAGTGGCCCGTGAACACAAGGATGGTTGCGAACATCCCAAGACCAACGGTTGGCCGGCGCAGCACGTCAATCAGCGTGCGCAGCCGCGTGGTGCCGCTGGGCGCCATCGACGGCAGCGTCATGGCCTGCGACAGGAAGGCGATGCCCCCGAGTGCCGCAGCGGCCAGGAACACGTTGCGCCAACCGATCAAATGGCCGAAGTAGCTGCCCAGCGGTGCGGCGGCAATGGTCGCCACGGCCACACCGCTAAAGATGATCGACAGCGCGCGCGGCACCATGGCGGCGGGCACCAGACGCATCGCGGTGGCTGTTGCCATCGTCCAGAAGCCACCCAGCGCGATACCGAGCACCACGCGGCCAATCAGGATCATCGTCAAGTTGGCCGCAAACGCAACCACGAGATTCGATGCGACGAGCAGTACCGAAAACGCCAGTAACACGCGTCGCCGGTCAATGGTGCGTGTTGCGGCGGCGGTCAGCAGGCTGGTGATGAGCGCGACGGTTGCTGTGGCGGTAACGGCCTGCCCGGCGACGCCCTCGGTCACGCCGAGGCTCTCCGCCATGGGTGTGAGCAAGCTCGCCGGCAGGAATTCGGCTGTGACCAGCCCGAACACGCCAAGCGCCATCGCAAAAACCGCGCCCCAGGCGGGTTCATGGGGAGCCGCCATCGTGTCGGCAGTGGAAATTCCAGGATTCATGCGTCGGTCCGTATCAGGGGAAATACCAATGAGACCGTATCGTAGGAAACCACGGCAGGACGGTCTATGACATACAATCCGTGATTATTGATCAATCGTCCGAAAAGAACGTCTGGGATGTCCGAGCCCTCACCGCCTTCCCTGCCCCACGTGCACGACCTTGTCAGCGAGCTGCTGCTGGGCATGCGGCTGAGTGGCGTCCAGTACCGCCGCATTCAGGTTGCGCGGCCGTTTGGCCTGAGCTTTGGCGATGCGCCGGGCCGCGCGCAATTTCATTTCGTCGGGCGTGGGCCAGTGCTGCTGCGCGATGCGGCCGGCATGACGATACGACTCGAAGCGGGGGACGCGATCCTGCTGCCGCGCGGCAGTGTGCACGCGCTGGTGTCCGATCCAGATGCACCCTGCCAAGCCATCGACGCATTCGAGGCCGCAAAGATCTGCGAAACGGTAGCGTCGGTCGGTGCCGCAACGGAGCCTGCCATGGGCGACGCACTGATCTTCAGCGCGTGCATGGAGTTCGATCTGGGCGGCATGCAGCCGCTTGTCGGTACGATGCCCGAGTTCATGCACGTCGGCACCCTGCTCGCGCGCTACCCGGAAATCCGCCCGATGCTGGATGCGATGGAGCGTGAATCCTGCTCGGAGCGTGCGGGCTTTGCGGGCATCCTGGCGCGGCTCGCAGACGTGGTCGCCGCGTTTATTGTCCGCGGCTGGGTCGAGTGCGGCTGTGGCGACGCAACGGGCTGGGTGCAAGCGCTGCGCGAACCCAAACTGGGGCGCGCGATCGTCGCGTTGCATCGTGATCCGGGCCGCAACTGGAGCGTGGCCGAACTGGCCACCGAGGCCGGTGTCTCGCGCTCGGTCTTTGCTGAGCGTTTTCTTGCGGCGACGGGCATGACGCCCGTGCGCTACCTGACCGAGCTGCGGATGCGGCTCGCCGCGCAGTGGATCGCTCGCGACCGAGAGGCGATTGAAACCGTCGCGTATCGGCTCGGGTACGGTTCGCTCGCCGCATTCAGCCGAGCATTCAAGCGTGTGGTCGGGCGGCCGCCGGGGGCCATGCGTACGGAAGGTGCGGAAGTCGACGCGTGATGCGCGTTCCGCGCCTGGCGCCGTTCAACCGGGCCGATATCCCAGAGCATCGCCGTTGTTGAGCTGATCTATTCGGCCGCCTGCAGATCGGCGATCACCGCCGCCAGAAACCGCGCTGCTTCGCCCCCCGTTGCNACACGGTGNTCAAACGTCAGGCTCAGCGGCAAGACGCGATGGACAGCCGGTACGCCGTCGGCCGCCACCACCTGCTCGTGGATACGGCCGGCGCCCAGGATTGCCACCGTGGGTGGCACGACAATCGGCGCGGCATATTTGCCCGCGATCATCCCGAAGTTCGACAGCGTGATCGTGTTGCCGCGCATCTCCTCAGGCGGAATCTTGCGTGCCTTGATGTCGGCGCGCATGCGTTCCAGGCCGGCGCGCAAGTCGGCGGCATCCCGGTGCGCGACGTTGCGCAGCACCGGCACGAACAGGCCCTCCGGCAAGTCCACGGCGATGCCCAGGTCGATCTTCTCCAGCACATGACGGCGCCCGGCGTTGCCGTCGAACCAGGCATTGAGCCCAGGTTCGGCGCGGCAGCCGGCCACAAGCGCGCGAATCAGTCGGATGGTCACATCGGTGCCGGGCGCCCAGGCGTGAATGTCGGCGTCGTCGATGACGGTGGCGGCAGCCACTTCGTTCTGCGCGCGTGCCATGTTTTGCGCCATGGCCCGGCGTACACCGCGTAGCACCTCGGGCGGGCCGAGTTCGGCAAACGTCTTGGCGGCGCGTTCGACATCGGCGGCAGTGATCACGCCATCCGCCCCCGATGGCGTGACCATCGACAGATCCACATCAAGTTTGCGTGCCAGCGCGCGAACCGCCGGCATGGCCTTGATGCCGCCCGCTGCGGCGCGGGCACCCACCGCGGCCGGCGCTTCCTGCACAACATGCTGGCCGGCCGGCATCTGGCCGACCACAGTGCCCGCGTCGGCATCGTCTCCACCGGCGCCTTCGAATGCCGCCAGCGGCGCGCCGATGTGCACGATGTCGCCCGGCTGACCGAACAGCTTGGCAATGCGCCCCGATTGCGGCGACGGAATCTCGACAATCGCCTTGGCAGTTTCCACGGAGACCAGTGGTTGATCGGCGGCGATTGTGTCGCCCACCTGCACGTGCCACTGCACGATCTCCGCTTCCTGCAACCCTTCGCCGAGGTCCGGCAGTTTGAAGACGATCATCGCTCAGGTACCCTCCAGCGTTTTTCTGACGGCAGCGAGGATGCGTTCCACGCTCGGCAGGTAGTGATGTTCGAGCCGGGGCAGCGGCATAACCACGTCATAGCCGGTCACGCGCTGCACCGGGGCCTGCAGCGAGTACAGCCCGTGCTCGGCAATGTTGGCGGCGATCTCCGCGCCAAAGCCGGACGTGCGCGCAGCCTCATGCACGATCACGCAACGGCCGGTCTTGGCCACGGATGCCAGGATTGAGTCCATGTCCAGCGGCTTGAGCGTGGCCACGTCGATCACCTCGGCGGCGATGCCCTCGTCGGCAAGGCGATCCGCAGCGGCGAGCGTTTCCTGCAGCGCCCCGCCCCAACTCACCAGCGTCACGTCGGTGCCGTCGCGCAGCAGGAAGCAGGTGTCCAGCGGCAGCGCCTGGCCGTCGTCTTCCACGGGCTGGCGGAACACGCGGTAGAGCTTGGTGGGCTCGAAGAACATCACCGGATCGGGGTCACGGATGGCCGCCAGCAGCAGCCCATACGCCCGCGCCGGCGACGACGGCACCACGACGCGCAGCCCCGGGATGTGCGTAAACAGCGCCTCGGGGTTTTCCGAGTGGTGTTCCGGCGCATGGATGCCGCCCCCGCTCGGCGAGCGGATCACCAGCGGGCACGACAGCCGCCCGCGCGTGCGGTTTCGCAGCCGCGCCGCATGGTTGAGCACGTGATCGATGGCCGGATAGATGAAGCCGCTGAACTGGATTTCGACCACCGGCCTGAGCCCCATCGCCGCCATGCCGATCGCAGTGCCGGCCAGCGCGGTTTCCGCCAACGGGCTGTCGATCACGCGCTGCGGGCCAAAGCGTGCCTGCAGGCCGACCGTGGCACGAAACACGCCGCCGTTCACGCCGATGTCTTCGCCCATCAACACCACGGATGGGTCGTGCTCCAGCGCGTGCGCCAGCGCCATGTTGATCGCTTCCACCAGGTTGACGTCAGCCATGGTTGGCCCCGTTGGAAGCAAACGCGAGCGCCATCGCGCGTTGCCATTCGAGCGCGCTTGGCAAGGTCGCATACAGGTGATCGAACATCGCGGAAGGCGCCGGATATTCAACCGCCTGGTACGCGGCAACGGCCGCTTCCACCTGCGCATAGCACGCGCGGCCGAGCTGTTCTTCCTGGGCCTTATCCCAGGCGTCTATGCTGGTCAGGTAGTTGCGCAGCCGCAGGATGGGTTCAGCCTCCCAGGCCTGCTTGACGATGTCGGAGTCGCGGTAGCGCGTGGCATCGTCGGCGGTGGTGTGGTCGCCCAGGCGGTATGTCAGGGCTTCGATGAGTGTGGGGCCGCCCCCTGCCCTGGCGCGGTCAATGGCGTCCTGCGCGGCCTGGCGCACGGCAATCACGTCATTGCCATCCACCTGCANGCCGGCGATGCCCGCNGCGATGGCCTTCTGCGCCAGCGTCTGTGCGGCGGTCTGGCGGCTGCGCGGCACCGAGATCGCCCACTGGTTGTTGTTGATGACGATCACCAGCGGCGCCTTCCACACGCCCGCGAAATTCATGCCTTCGTAGAAATCGCCGCGGGATGTACCGCCATCCCCGAGGATGGCGACCGCCACCCGTGCCTCGCCGCGCAACTGGAATGCATAGGCCGCGCCTGCTGCGTGGCAGACCTGAGTGCCGATCGGCACGCAATTGGGAAAATCTTCGGGGACTGCGCTGAACTGGCTGCCGCGCTCGTCGCCGCCCCAGTACAGCAGGCTCTCGGCCATGGTGACGCCGCGCAGCAATTGCGCAGCGTGATCGCGGTAGGACGGGAACAGCACGTCTTCGGGGCGCATGGCGCTGGCCAACCCCACGCCAATCGCCTCCTGCCCCACGGACGACGCGAAGGTGCCGAGCTTGCCTGTGCGCTGCAGCGCAACCGCCTTGGCGTCAAAGGCGCGTGTAAGCACCATCGCGCGATACAGCGCAATGAGCGCCTGCACATCTTGCGCAAATGCCGGCAATGGCTGAACCGGCTTGCCGTCACGGTCCAGGACTTGCAGGAAATTGATCTGAAAGCTGCCGACTGTGGTCATGACTGCAGCCCCTCGTCTTCTTATGGAGGTGGGACGTCCGTCGCGGGTGTTGCCCGCGCCTTTCCACACTAGACGCTAGCCGTGCGAAAACAAGCCCAGCCTTTTGGCTGAGACGCAGGCGGTATTTGGGTTTTGCAGTGCAGCGGAGGGCGACGTAGCACTTTTCCACGAGTGCCGTAACACATGTCCAACTCCATCGAGAACCATGGCCGGACAATGCCTCCTCGTTTCTTTTCAAGGAGCCACGATGTTTTCCGAGTACCGCGATCGCATCTCGCAGCTCAAGACCGAAGATGCGCACTTCGCCCGGCTGTTACGCCGACACACCGCGCTGGACCAGCACGTCCGCAACATGGAGTCGAACATCCGGCCGCCCGCCCAGCCCGTCCTCGACAATCTGAAGCGCGAAAAGCTGAAGCTGACGGATGCGCTTTACGCCATGCTGCGCGCCTGATCTTCGCCCGGGCGCATGTTGGTGCCTTCCTGGCACTGGCACAGCCAGCCCCACACCGCCCGCACGCCGGCGTCTTCCAGCCGCGTGGCGGGCGCCACCACCCAGAATGCGTAGCGCCGGATCACGGGGCCGCTGAACGGCTGCACCAGCGTGCCGGCCTCCAGCGCATCGCGCACCAACGGCAAATTCGCCAGGATCACGCCCTGCCCCGCCATCGCCGCCGACATGGCGTGGCCGTCGTCGGACAACACGATGCCGCCGTCGGTCTTCAACTTATGTTCGATGCCCGCCGCCCGCACCCACATCGGCCAGCCGATCGGCTGTGGCAAAGTGCGTTGCCACTCGGAGTGGATGAGCGGCACGCGCGCTAGATCATCGTGGGATTGCACATTCAGGCCAGGATGGCAGACCGGCGCATAGGCATCGCCAAAAAGGTGTTCGGCGATGATCTCCGTGCGGGTGTCAGGCGACTCGCCGTAACGCACGGCCAGATCTGCGCTGCCACCATGCAGATCGACCACCGTGTCGGAGGCGTGGATGCGCAGGTCGACCTCCGGATGCCGCGTGGCAAATTCGCCAAGCCGGGGGACCAGCCAGCGTGCAGCCAGCCCCATTGGCACGGTGAGCGTGACGCGCTGGCGTACCGGCGCTGCTTCGGGCGCACGAATGGCACCGATGGCCTGCGCGAACGCGTCAAAGCCGGCATTGAGCACGGGGTACAGCCTTTCTCCGGCTTCGGACAAGCGCAGGGCGCGCACCTGGCGTTCGAAGAGTGCCACGCCCAGCGCGGCTTCCAGGCGCCGGATCTGGTGGCTGATAGCCGTGGGCGTCACCGAGAGCTCGTCGGCAGCACGCTTCATGCTCAGATGGCGCGCCGAGGCTTCAAAGGCCCGCAAGGCGCTCAGGGGCGGGAGTTTTCGCATGCGCGGATTGTGTCACGGACGCTGTCTCCCCACAGATGGCATGGATGAATCCATGTCACTCATGGCACGCAAAACATGTCGTTTGTCGCGGTGCAGCGCGGTTCGTAGAGTGGTCACACCTCCACTCACAACGGATTCAAAAAATGGCCACCGCAACCCGCCTTCTGCACCTCGATTCAAGCGCCCGGCCGGGCAGCTCCGAAACCTCACGCCATGGCTCGCACTCGCGCCGGCTTTCTGCGCGCTTTGTGCAGCGCTGGCGTGAACATGAGCCCGATACGCAGGTCATCTATCGCGACATCGGCGCCGAACCGCCTTCGCCGGTTGATGGTGGCTGGGTGCACGCCGCATTCACCCCGCCCGCACAGCGCGAACCGTGGATGCACGATCGGCTCGCGCAAAGCGATGCGCTGATTGACGAACTGCTCGCAGCCGACGTGATCGTGGCCGGCGTGCCGATGTACAACTTCGGCATGCCTGCGCAGTTCAAGGCGTATATCGACAACATCGTGCGCGTCGGCCGTACGTTTGGCTTCGACCGCAGCCGCGCCGGCGAGCCCTATTGGCCGCTGCTGGCGGGCATGGGCAAGCGCCTCGTCATCCTCAGTTCGCGTGGTGATTTCGGCTACAGCCCCGGCCAGCGCATCGCACACATGAACCACGTGGAAGGCGGCGTTGCCACAGCGTTTGGCTATATCGGCATCNCCGATGTGGCTTCTGTTGCCATCGAGTACGACGANTTTGCGGATGAACGGTTGCGCGCGTCGATTGCTGCGGCAGAGGCGCAGGTCGACGCGCTGGTCGAGCACATGGCCGCCGCCGAAGTGGCTTAGTCGATCAGCCGCCCATCTGGCTCGAAGAACGGGTGTGGGCCGTCGAATTCGCCCACGTAAGCGAGATGGCTCACCAAGCCCTGACCCGGCACCCATGCGTGCAACTTGTAGGCCGGCGGTTCCATCACAAAGCCGGGTTCGCCAGCAGGATCGAGGTCCAACGCNACCTGGTGCGCGGGCGACGGGCACGTCGACGCTACCGTGCCCGCGAACCGNACATCGATGGAGCGATGCAGATGGCCGCAGAGGATGCGCTCGATGTTGCCGGCGGCACGCACGATCTGTGCGAACGGCGAGATGTCGTCTTCGGCCAGCGATTGCACATCCATGTGGCCAATGCCGGTCGCAAACGGCGGATGGTGCATCGCGATGACGNTCGGACGCTGCGTTTCCAGCGCTAGCGCATCGGCTAGCCAGTCGAGCCGTTGCGCGCCTAGGCGGCCACCGGGGTGACCGGTGTCGAGCGTGTCCAGCACGATCAGGCGCACGTCGCCGATGTCGGTCCAGTACTGGAAAGCGTTCGGGTCTTGCGCGGCCGCTGGAATGGGCGCGAGCCAATCGGCAAACGCCGCGCGCGCCGCGTCACGGGCGTCGTGGTTGCCGAGCACCGGCAGCATGCGAATGCCTGCGGCATCCAGCGGCGCAAGCACGGCGCGCAGGTGCGCGTATTCCTCAGGGGCACCGGCGTCGACCAGGTCGCCCGTCAGCACGATGGCATCGGGCCGTTCGGGTTGCGCAAGGACATGCGCCACGCAGCGCGCCAGATACGCGNCGGAATCTACGCGCCGGTAGGCCAGTTGCCCGGGCCGCTTGATATGAAGATCAGTCAGTTGCAGGAAGTGCATCGGGTTTCAGGCTTGCAAGGTCAGTAGACGATCGGCGGGAATATCGAAGCCGACCGCATGGCCCGGCGCAAAGTGCTGGCGGCCGGGCACATCGATAAAGAGCGGCGAGGTGGAAACGCCCGCCACGCGCACACGGGTACGAAAGCCGAGAAACACCGCCGATTCCACGGTGCCCTTGAGCGCTGCGTGCGCCGGATCGGCGAGCACCGCATCTTCGGGGCGGAAGAACACGGTGNCCCCCTCGCCTGCCGGCACGGGCACGCGACCGCCGGTACAGACGAACACGCCATCCNGTCGCAGGCCGTCGAGCCGGTTCATGATGCCGATGAAATCCGCCACGTGCCGGTTGGCCGGCTGGAAGTAGATCTCACGCGGCGTGCCNATCTGCGCGATGCGGCCGGCGTCCATGACGACGATGCGGTCGGCCAGTGCCATCGCCTCTTCCTGATCGTGGGTAACGTAGATGGTGGTGATGCCGAGGCCGCGCAGCAAACGGTCCATCTCGGCGCGCACGGATTCACGCAACTTGGCGTCGAGCGCCGTGAGCGGTTCGTCGAGCAGCAACACGCGCGGCTCCGGTGCCAACGCGCGGGCCAATGCCACACGTTGGCGCTGGCCGCCGGAGAGCTGGCTTACGCCCCGATCGGCATACGGCGTGAGGTGCATCATTTCCAGCAGCGTGTTCGCACGGGCGCTGATCTGCGTGTCCGACAAACCGTTGTGCCGGCGCTGGATACGCAGGCCGTATTCCACGTTGCCGCGCACGCTCAGGTTGGGAAACAGCGCGTAGCTCTGGAACACCATGCCGACACGGCGGCGTTCGATCGGGCGCGCGGTGACATCCTCGTCGCCAAAGTGCACGGTGCCGCCGGCATCCGGCGCTTCCAGCCCCGCGACGATGCGCAGCGTGGTGGTCTTGCCGCAGCCCGAGGGGCCGAGCAGCACGACGGTTTCTCCCGCCGAAATGTCGAGATCCATTGACTCCAGCACGCGCTGGCCGCCGAAGTGCTTGCCGCAACCGCGCAGGCGGATCGGCACGGGTGCCAAATGAAGGGGTTCGTTGCTCATCAAGAAGCCTTTCCGTTGTTCACACGCAGGCCGCCAAAGCGCTGCATCAGCACCAGCAGCGGCACGATCATGACGAAGAAGATCAGCGTGTACGCGCTGGCAATCTCCAGGCGCATCGACGCATAGGTGTCGGCCAGGCCGACCGGCAACGTCTTGGTTTCAGGCGTGTGCAGCATCCACGTGAGGTTGAACTCGCCCACCGACAGCGTTACCACCGTCAGCGCGCCGGCCAGGATGCCGGGCTGCACGTTCGGCAGCACGATGGTGCGAAAGCGCTGAACAAACGATGCGCCCAGGCTGGCGGCACCCTCCTCCAGCGTCTTCAGGTTCTGCCCCGACGCCACGGCCGCC
>Ga0055541_1000570_pt1 | contig 10019 bp, 6 predicted proteins | sample Araplavi_mTSA_r2_2_FD_55169 | JGI IMG/M metagenome (GOLD analysis project Ga0055541, IMG submission 55169) | Arabidopsis root microbial communities from North Carolina, USA - plate scrape CL_Cvi_mTSA_r2 | ecosystem: Host-associated > Plants > Roots > Endosphere | place: USA: North Carolina | reverse complement strand
ACGCCAAACAGCTTCAAACCACCATAAAGAAAAATGAGAAGCAGAAGCGGATTCAGTCCAATGCTGTCCCCGTATACTTTCGGTTCAAAGGCGTGCCGAGTAACGAGAATNATAGGCCACATAATGAGCAGTCCTGTTCCTAAAAATACATTTCCTTCAACATAGGCGAATACAGCCCATGGCACAACGATAGCAGGGATGCCGACTAATGGGATCAGGTCTACAATGCCGCCAATAAGGGCGATGGTGAATGCATATTCTACTCCTAGTACAAGCAAGCCAAGAAAGAAGACAAATGCGGTAATACTGGAGAGAATAATATGGCCNTTAATATANCCGAACACGGCGTTCTGCAAATCACTTGTCACGACGCCAAGAGAGCGGCGTACCCGTTCAGGAATGAGTGCGTTGCCTTTGGATGAAATCGTATTCCACTGTTTGCTGATTAAGAATGTAGCTACCAAGACAATGACTGTGATAACCGCAAGCTTAGGCAAGAATAAGACGGTAGCTTTCAAGAAATGAAACAAGTAGGCGACAATTAACGTGCCTCCGCTAGCAATCGTTCCTGTGTATTTTGACAGCGATGATTTCAAATCTGCAAAATTGAATGTATCATTCATGTCGGTGAGAAAATGCTGGAACTCCGCAGAATAGAAATAGGCTTCAGCCTGTATTCTCCATTCCACAATCTGATTCTGTACGATCCCCATAATATGCCATGATTCGGAAATGATCTTCGTCGTGAATAGGTACAGAATTCCTGCGATGATGGCTGCGAAAAGCAGTAGGGCCGTCATCACGGCAAATCCACGGCGGAACTTCCAACGCTTCTCCAAAAAACGAACGATTGGATTCATCATGTATGCAAGCAGCCAGGCAATCAGAAACGGGCAAATGATCGAAAAACCGAAATAGAATATCGCTGTAATCGCAGCAATGATCAGAAGCACCCATGTTGCTCGGAAGATGCGGTGAACGAGAGTAGGATTAAAAATAGGCATTCATGACTTCCTTTCTATGAAATCAATCTGTGGTGTTGGTATTTCCATTATTGTAACAAACACATGAATTCATACTCGACTTCACATATGTGTCTATGACATCAGCTCTTAGGTATGCTCTTCTTCATCCGATAGAGATATTTCATCCAAAGTCATGTTGAAGCTCGGAGCGAGCGTNGTCAGGAAATATTGTACCTCTGGCATATTCAGCTGCTTCAGCTTCTGTTCCGTCTGGCGCTTGGCGACTTCGAACTCGCGATTGCCTGCAGCTAGCTCACTGATGCATTTAACGTAGGCATCCAGTAGATCGGCTGCCTTCACATAACTCCGCAACTCATGATCTCCTTGCGGATCTATGAGGGGCGTGTAGATGCTTTGCAGTTCGGGAGGAATCATGCCGACTAAGCGTTCGGCGGCCAACTGTTCAATTTCACGGAAATTGTTCAGCAGTCGGCTGTTGTGGTGCTTGACAGGAGTAGGAATGTCGCCTGTAAATACTTCGGTAGCATCATGAAATAAGGCCAATGCTACAGCTTGCCCGGTGTCTATTTGCTTATGGAACACCTCATTAGCAATCGTGCACAGCATATGGGTAGTCATAGCAACATGGAAGGTATGCTCCGCAACATTCTCTTTGTCTGTATTTCGCATGAGACTCCAGCGTTCGATATGCTTGAGCCGGTACATATAGGCGAGAAAATGATGGGGTTTGGTTGTTGAATTCTCAGTTGTACTCATAGGTTCCTTCCTTTCAGGGGATATCTAGACGCTCTACAATTGCAGCAATCAGTTGACTGCGGATTGTCGCAGGATATAGGCGTGGAAAATGCTTCGATTAGGTGCACGCCTTGTGATATTATAATAGCATTGGAACTCATTTGACGAAATTGTAACAAAGACTACTTCCCGTTGCTTCCGAGATCTGCATCAAGAACACTCATTTCCCGGGATGATTAGAGATGAGAGGAGCAAGTTCATGATGACATCATTTTTGCAGAGTGTGNACGATTTAATTGTAGAAACGTCTACAAATTTGCCAGGGGATGTANGNCGCGCGATTCAAGAGGCACAGGCACAAGAGGATGCTGCAACGCGTTCCGGCTTGTCCTTGAGCACAATCGCTCGGAANATCACCATGGCTGANAAAAATGTGTCGCCGATATGTCAGGACACAGGCATGCCAACCTTTATTGTACATACACCCATTGGAGCGAATCAAATCCAAATGAAGAAAGACATTCGCGAAGCGATTAGCCGCGCAACGAAAGAGGGCAAGCTTCGTACGAATTCTGTTGATTCCTTAACAGGAGCGAACAGCGGAGATAACCTAGGACCGGGCACGCCGGTCATCCACTTCGAGCAATGGGAACGTGAAGATATTGAAGTGAAGCTGATTCTTAAGGGTGGCGGATGTGAGAATAAGAACATTCAATACAGCCTCCCTGCGGAATTGGAAGGGCTCGGCAAGGCAGGCCGTGATCTGGACGGCATTCGCAAGTGTATCCTGCATGCTGTCTATCAGGCTCAAGGGCAGGGCTGCAGTGCAGGCTTCATCGGTGTTGGTATCGGTGGCGACCGAACGACTGGATACGAGCTTGCGAAGCATCAACTGTTCCGCAAGGCAGATGATGTGAATCCTCATTCTGATTTGGCACAGCTGGAGCAATATATTATGGAGAAAGCTAACGAACTCGGGATTGGAACGATGGGCTTCGGCGGTGAGGTCACCCTGCTCGGATGTAAAATTGGCGTGATGAACCGTCTTCCAGCAAGCTTCTTCGTATCTGTTGCGTACAACTGCTGGGCATTCCGTCGTCAGGGCGTGATTATCGACAGCGATTCGGGAGCTATCCGCGAATGGATATATGAGCGCGGAACAGAGGTAGCTATGGCAGCTTCACAGAAATCAGAGAACTCTGGACAAGTCGCAGCCGCCTCTGAGCAAGGAGAGAGTCGTCAAGTCGTGCTGACAACTCCAATTACGGAGGAAGCGATTCGTTCCTTGCGTGTAGGCGATGTTGTCATTATAAATGGGGAGATGCACACTGGCCGTGACGCCCTTCATAAGTACTTGATGGATCATGATGCTCCGGTTGATTTGAATGGGGCAGTTATCTACCACTGCGGTCCTGTCATGCTGAAGGATGAGGAAGGCTGGCATGTCAAGGCTGCTGGTCCGACGACGAGTATTCGCGAAGAGCCTTACCAAGGTGATATTATGAAGAAATTCGGCATCCGTGCTGTTATCGGCAAAGGCGGGATGGGAGCGAAGACTCTGGCTGCCTTGCAGGAGCATGGCGGGGTGTACTTGAATGCAATTGGCGGTGCTGCGCAATATTATGCAGAGTGCATCAAGCGTGTAAATGGCGTTGACTATATGGAATTTGGTATTCCAGAAGCGATGTGGCATTTGGACGTAGAAGGATTTGCAGCAATTGTTACGATGGANTCCCATGGGAACAGCTTGCATGCAGATGTGGATCGGAGTTCGCTTGAGAAGCTGTCTCAGTTCAAGGCTCCGGTATTCTAATGAATCGAAAAATAAAGTTCGATCGTAATGTCGGTCTGATCGTGAACGATTGGTTCGAACGGTATATGTACTTGCTTATCCCCAGCTGCTTGGTGCTGGGGGTTCTTTGTAGTGAGCCGTTGCTTCCGTTCGTGCCCTACGTTCCGTGGATGTTCGGACTTGTTACTTTCGTTATGGGGCTAGGATGTGGACGCCGTGATGTGATGGGAGCCTTTCGGCAGCCGGTTCTATTCGTGGCCGTATTCATTCTGACGCATATCATCTCACCGATCGCAGCCTATGGGATAGGCACGCTTCTGTTCGGTGNAGGATCATCTTATACGGCNGGNCTCGTTCTGTTCACGATTATCCCGTTAGGGATATCTTCTGTGCTGTGGGTGGAGATGGCGAGAGAATCTGTCCCTCTGATGNTGGCNCTAGTGGTCATGGACTCACTGCTTAGCCCCATCGTTGTTCCCGCATCGNTGTCTGCGATGTTCGGGGCTACCATTGCATTCGATGTATGGGCGATGCTGCTTGATTTGCTGTGGATTATTGTNGTTCCNACCGCAGCAGGCATTTGCATATATGAATGGTCAGGAGGCAAGGCTAAGGCATCTGCTGCGCCCGTGCTTCTGCCTGCATCGAAGGCTGCATTTGTTGGTGTTGTACTCTTGAATGCAGCAGCGATTGGCCCCTATGTGCGGGCATGGGGGAGTGAGGCAATAGGGCTGTTCTTCGTCGTGCTGCTGCTCGTTGCCGTCTGTTATGCACTAGGCTGGGGATTGAGCTTTATGTTCAAGCGCAGCGGCACTGCGATGCAGGGGACATTAGGCTTCGCTTCAGGGATGCGCAATATCTCTCTTGGTCTAGTGCTAGCGATGAGGTACTTCGGGCCGGAAACAGCCGTTGCTGTTGTACTCGCCATATTAATTCAGCAGCCAGCNGCNACCGTGTATCACGCAATTTTACAAAAGATTAATAAACTTTCTGCTGGTCAAACGGAAAAGGGATAAGTAGGATTAATACGTAGACAGTAACAACAATGAATTGAAGCAGAGAGAAGGAGTAGAACCATGTCACGTTTTCGCACAAGGTTGACCTTTGTGTTTGTCTTGCTTATCGGTATTTCAGTGCTAACAGCGGGCATTTATATGGCATCTACATTCAAGACGAGTCATATTCGGCAGCTTGAGCAAAATATGTCCCGGGAAATTATGCTCATCGAACAGACCNTGGTCTGGAAGCAGGGAAACCGCTTCGAAGAGCTTGNCAGCTACTACACAGACTGGGCTCGCAAGCTTCATGATAGTGCTGATGCAAGGGTTACGTTCATACTGAAAGATGGAACCGTTGTCGGAGATTCTGACCGTCCAGTAGCTGAGTTGGATAATCACTTGAACAGAGAGGAGATCGCTGCTGCGAAGAAGGATGGACTAGGCTCCAAAATTCGCTATAGCGATACCCTTCGGCAAAATATGCTGTATGTTGCTAGTCCTGTTCATACTCCAGACTTCGATGGCTACGTACGCTTAGCGATGAGTCTGGCAGATGTAGAGAGCAGTGTACGAGAGTTGTGGGCTTATCTGTCGATTGGGCTCGCTTTATTGTTCCTTGTCGCAGCTATTGTCAGCTATCGAATAGCGTANAACATGACACGGCCAATTGAGAATATGACCCGCGTCGCGATGCGTATCGCGCAGATGGACTATCGGGCACGAACTCAATCTGTCGGGAAAGATGAGATCGGGCAGCTGGGCTCTGCGATTAATGCGATGGCTGATAGTCTGCAGGTTCAAATGTCGGAAATTCGCGAGAAGGAAAGCCGCCTTCAGGCAGTGCTTGAACATATGATTAATGGCATTGTTATGATTGATGCCCACGGCCAAGTTGGTCTGTTGAATCGCAAGGCGGAGCATATATTGGGCATTAAGAGCANCGAGTGGATCGGACGTACCTTCGAGGATGTTCGAGCGCCACATGAGATGCAGCAAATGACTGCAGAGGTGCTGGAACGCAAAGTNGCGAGTCATGATGAAATTACACTGTANTATCCAGAAGANCGTCTNCTTGATGTGAGTGTAGTNCCCGTTTACTTCACAGACAATGAATGGGCAGGTGTACTGCTTGTCATGCAGGATGTATCTACAATTCGGCGTCTTGAACGAATGAGAAGTGAATTCGTGGCCAATGTGTCCCATGAATTGAAGACACCGATTGCTGCGGTGAAGGGATTCGCGGAGACCTTAATGAATGGCGCGATGAATGACCCAGAGATAGCAACGTCGTTCNTGCAGATCATCCATGATGANAGTGAGCGGTTGAATCGCCTAATCGGCGATATATTGGAGCTGTCTAAGATAGAGTCGAAGCGGGTGCCGCTGCAATATTCCCCGGTTCAGGTCGATCTGTTCTTGGAGAAGACGGTGGAGATGCTCCAGAAGGAAGCTGACAAGAAGCGAATAGATGTTCTTCTGAGTACAGAACAAGATATGTATGTAGAGGCTGACGAGGATCGCTTCCGTCAAATTGTACTGAATCTCTTGTCGAATGCGATTAATTACACGCCAGAAGGCGGTCACGTAAAAATTGTAGCAATGCCGATTGAACATAGCGAGAACGGGGAAGCAGAGTGGATTCGTCTGACTATATCCGATACNGGCATCGGTATTCCGAAGAAGGATTTGCCGCGNATATTTGAACGGTTCTATCGTGTTGATAAGGCACGNTCTCGCAGTTCCGGAGGAACTGGCCTAGGCTTGTCNATCGTGAAGCATCTCGTTGATGCTCATCATGGATTNATTCGNGTAGACAGTGAACTTGGGGTGGGTACGACGTTCACGATCGANTTGCCAGTCGTGCAAGATATTCAGATGCTATCGANTAGTGTAAAGTAGGCCACGCGATGAGATCGGCTGCCTTTCATTAATTTTCAACATTTTCAAAAAATGCTTGGTCAACATCACATGATATATGTTACGATAATGTTGAGAAACGATGAAGAAAGACGATTACGTATAATCGATTCGACTTTCGGAGGAAGATTATGTCAGAGATTAAAGTATTGGTAGTTGAAGATGAACCGACACTGGCGCGACTGCTGTCCTACAACCTGACTTTGGAAGGGTATGAGACAACGGTTGTCGATCATGGGACTCAGGGCTTGCAGATGGCGCTCCATCGCAAATTTGATCTTATCGTTCTAGATATTATGCTTCCGGGAATGAACGGTTTCGAAATATTGTCGCGAGTAAGACAGGCAGGGATTCGTACCCCAGTGATTGTTCTAACTGCTCGAAATGCGGAGGAAGAGGTCGTACAAGGTCTGAAGTGTGGTGCTGATGACTATATTACGAAGCCTTTCGGTGTTGCAGAGCTGTTGGCAAGAGTGGGAGCGGTGCTAAGACGGACATCGAGTGACGGAACCGGATTGACATTGTCCGAAGAGTCTGATGACAAGATGATTGCACTTGGCGATCTGCGGATTTATCCAGAGAAGTATGAGGTTACGCTTCATAATGATCTCATTCCACTGCGGCCTAAGGAATTTGAAGTATTGTTATATTTAGTACAGCGCCCTGGAACCGTAGTAACAAGAGATGACCTGATGAACGCCGTATGGGGGTTTGACTATATTGGCGGACAGCGGACAGTAGATGTGCATGTCAGCTCTCTTCGCAAGAAGCTGGAGATGAATCAACAATCTGTGCAGATTGATTCGATTCGTGGCGTGGGCTACAAGCTTGTCGTTCATAAGAAGCAGGGTGTGCTTCCATCTTAGGTTGCATGAAAATTAGAATATGGAATTTTTAATATAGTAGGGCTGTCCCGTCACATCCGATGTGATTATGGGGCAGCCCTATTTTTCTTTTGTTGATCTAATCAACCATCCAGTATTTACATTATCAATAATATAGATTATTATTAACCTATGTTATAAGTAACCTAATGAGGTGTTTTTCGATGTCGATCAAATATGCCATTCTGGGGCTTCTGAGCTGGAAGCCGGCTTCCGGATATGAATTGAAGAAGATTTTTGAGGACTCATCAGCGATGTATTGGTCCGGCAATAACAATCAAATCTATAAGTCGCTTGTTCAGCTATTGGATGATGGCCTAGTCACTAACGAAATCAAGCATCAGGAAAGTTCCCCATCCAAAAAAATTTACAGCATTACAGATGAGGGAATGCTCCGATTAAAAGAATGGGTGCTTGAGGAACCTGAACTTCCCGAGCTTAAGAATACATTCCTTATCCAATTGGCATGGGCAGACCAACTAGACGACGAGGAATTAGATGATCTGCTGGATCGGTATGAGGACAGGATCAACATGCAGCTCGTCTATCAGCAAGAAAAAATGAATCGTGGACTCCAAGAGCCGAATCGAAATGAGCGGGAAGCCTTTTTGTGGAATAAAATTTCTGANAATCTNCTGTCCANCTANCTCAATGAACTGAAATGGGTGCAGGGAATTCGCANGGAGCTTAAGGNAAGAAAACAAATGAAGGAGAGAATGACNATGAACTATAAACTCGTCGAAAACGAAACGAAGCCATATATCGAATTGATTNCAAGCGACACGCCGNTAAGTACGGAGCAGGATGCTGTGGATTTGATTGCCTTGTGCAAGGAGAATGATGTTGAGCTGCTTCTGGTACACGGGGAAGCTCTTGCGGGGGAGTTCTTCAGTCTTAGAACGGGCGTAGCTGGAAGAATGATTCAAAAGTTTACGAACTACCATGTGAAGACAGCTGTCATCATTCCCGATCCATCGTTGAATAGAGGCCGTTTTAAGGAAATGGTGGGGGAATCCAATCGCAGCAATCATTTCGGGGTTTTTGAAACGCGGGAAGATGCGGAGAGCTGGCTTATTCGATAATGGAAAATCAACGACCGCCTGCAAGCAGTGGAAATTGTACTTCGACATGCGAAGAGACGCAGATTCCGATTGTCTTCCTAAATAAATTTCCAAAAAAGATTTACTCTAACCGAGTAAGTCTTTTTTTATTCGGGGCAGATAAGTATTCACTCAAAAATAAAACGAAGAAAAGTTTCCTAAAAATTTAAAATAGGTAAATCAAGGGAAAATAGGATATTATTATTGCAAGTCCTAGAATAATGAAGGGGGGGAGAGCGGTTGTTTGAAAGAGAGGGACGGTCATATATTTCAGAAAGGAAGGGCGAAACATGAGGTGTGCAATTGTGTTCGTAGTGCTATCACTTTTGACGGTTTCCGTATCTAGCGTTAGTGCTTATGATTCAGAGTATCGTTATGACAAGAATGGAAATCTAAGCGTAATCACACAAAATGAGACAGAAATCGTCTATCAGGCAGATAACAATGGAAATTTGACAAGTAGAAGTTTAAGAGAGAAGACGTATATAGATAAGTTGAAAAACGGCGATTTCCAAGAAGTAGACAATGGTGGAAAAGCGGTAGGCTGGTCATATATGACGGATAACAAGGCTGTATCCAGCTTCAATATGACAAAAATAGGATCAAGAAATCATCAGCAGATTCAAGCCAGTAATATCCCAATGGGAAGTTTGATTGGGGTCAAGCAAACACTATCGATTCCAAAGGATTCTAGCAGTAAGCTTGACGTGAAATCTTCATTGAAGATTGAACACTTACAGAATGCAGAGGCTGTGATGATGGTCGATTTTGTAGATAACACAGGAAAGGTTATCGGTAAGGCGAGCCAAAAAAGCACGCTGCAGAGAGATTTCTTCTTCACGATGAGCCTCAGAGAGAGTATTCCCCAAAAAGCAGAAAGAGCTATTGTACAAATCGCGATCCATTCAACTGGAAATAATGCGGCTAGCACGATAGTAATTAGGGGAGTCGATGTTTCCTATGGTTTAGATTCTTATTTTAATTTGCTCATGAATCATGATTTTCAGGGTAGAGAAATTCAAGTAGCCGAGGGAGAAATTCCAGATTATTGGGGAATATCAGGGGATAATGGTTCTGCTAGGTTTTACTTGAAGACTACAAATGAATATAAGAAAAGGCAGATTATTTCCCGTAATTCTAACAGTACTAGCAAGGAAAAATATATTATACAACATCTATTAATTGATGATTCGAGAAAATATCAAATGAGAGGGATATTTCATCGGATGAATCATGCGGAGTCTCAGTTGCAAATTTTGTTTTTTAATGAGAAGGGGACATTGTTAGGGACAGATTATACCTCTTCGGATAGTAACACTGACAAGACCACATCACTGAGAGGGAGTATTCCGAAAGGCGCAGTCTATGCAACCGTGTTTGTGGGGGCTCGTTATAGTGGTATTAGCATTGGCGACGTTGATATTGATCGTGTTTCAATCGAGTATAGTACAGAACCTCAGGCGTTATGGAACTCGTTATTTACGTCGTTTGATCAAAATAGCGATATTGCTCAAGGTTGGATAAAATGGGGGAATGTTGCAGGAGCTGTTTTTGGAAAAAGTAGTAACAATGGAGGTCAAAGTATCGCTATACCATATGGAGCATGG
>Ga0055541_1000569_pt1 | contig 10021 bp, 6 predicted proteins | sample Araplavi_mTSA_r2_2_FD_55169 | JGI IMG/M metagenome (GOLD analysis project Ga0055541, IMG submission 55169) | Arabidopsis root microbial communities from North Carolina, USA - plate scrape CL_Cvi_mTSA_r2 | ecosystem: Host-associated > Plants > Roots > Endosphere | place: USA: North Carolina | reverse complement strand
TTCCGTCATTTCACTCACCAATTTCCCTATCCCAGTTCAATCTCAGCAGTATCAATTATTCGTGACACATCCGACCCGTTCGCTCCTGCACTCATGGATACGGCGCTTCAGACCGTTCATGAATGCGCTCAGCATATTCAAGCCTCGACAGCTCTACACTGTGTGTGGATAGCTCCATCTTCATGAATGGAGGGTCGCTCCAGCATACCAATTTGCCTTCCTCGCTTCCGTGGCAAAGCCACGCCACACCATCTCACAAGGATTGTGAGCTGCCGCCAGCTATACTTAGGTTCATATTCACAAGCCGTGCAATCTTGAAGAGTGTACGACGAGGCAGCGGTCTGGGGGAATCTGTCACGATGTATAGAGTATATTATGTTCGGGCGAAACGTTGTGTGACAGGAGCCCATTCCCGATTCTTCTACTATATGACGTCCTGACAATTTCAGGACAATAGCTGCATCAAACCCCTTAAGCTCGTAAATNAGGCACAAAAAAATCGGGCAAGCTTACTTGCCCGATAATCGTTGTAATTCAGCTACTACTCTTGCAGCTGCGTCTGGCTGTCCAAAAGACTTGGCAGCGTCAGACATGTTTTTTCGCTTCGCTTCATCAGTCATCAACGACTTGATATGGCCGAACAAAGCTTCTGTCGACAGTTCTTTCTCGGTAATCATAATGGCTGCTCCCTCATCCTGCAAGGAGCGCGCATTCGCTTCCTGGTGATTGTTCGTCACATTTGGCGACGGGATCAAGATGGAAGGAATTCCGAGAGCAGTCATCTCTGCAAGTGAAGAAGCTCCCGCTCGACTGACAGCGAGCGTTGTTGCCGCAAGCACTTCAGGCATGTTGCTGATGTAAGGCAGGACATGCAGATGATTGCGAACTGCATCACTCGTCTGCAGCACAGCCTTCCGTGTATTTTCATAATAGTTCTGCCCCGTCACATACACGAAGTGTACATCCGGCAATTGCTTCAGTAATGGCNCCATGCCGATCATCGCTTCGTTCACTGCCTTTGCACCTCGGCTACCGCCTACGATGAGGACAATTCGGCTGTCGCTCGGCAATCCGAGAGTCGCGAAGCCGCGTGCTTTCTCCGCTTCCATCACTGCCGTTGCTCGCGGATTCCCACAATANACTACGTTTTTTGCTTTCTTGAAATACGGAGCCGATTGCTCGAAGCTAACCGCAACTGTACTCGTATATCGGCTTAGAAACGTATTCGTCAAGCCTGGAATCACATTCTGTTCATGAATGACGGTCGGAATTCCAAGCTTCGCTGCAGCGTATACAACGGGACCGCACACATATCCACCCGTTCCAACGACTACATCAGGCTTGAATTCTCTCAGCATTTCTTTGGCCTTGCCTACACCGCGAATGAAACGCATGATCGTCTTGAAGTTTTCCATTGAAAGCTTGCGGCGAAATCCTGTAATTTCAATCGCCCGAAAATCCAAGCCCTCTTCAGGAACGAGACGGCTCTCCAATCCCTTCTCTGTTCCGATATATAAAAAAGCGCTGCCGGGATACTGCTTCTCGCATTCCCTTGCAATGGCGACTGCCGGGTAGATATGTCCACCTGTCCCGCCACCGCTGAGCACGACGCGCATGACTTTCACCTCGCATAACGTGATATATTCAGTAAAATTCCTAGTGCAGTCAGCATTAAGGTCAGCGACGAGCCACCATAACTAATTAATGGCAGCGTTATTCCCGTAACTGGCATGAGTCCAATTACGACACCAATATTGATNATCACTTGAACTGCCACAATTCCAACAATGCCTGCCGCCAGCAGGCTGCCGAATTTATCAGGCGCCGTCAGAGCAGTTCGCATACCTCGCCACACTAAGATAAGAAATAAAATCAAAACCGTAACTGCACCTAAAAATCCTAGTTCCTCTGCTAAAATCGAGAAGATAAAATCAGTTTGCGGCTCAGGCACATAGCTGTATTTCTGGCGGCTTGCACCGAGGCCAAGTCCCATAAGACCNCCTGGCCCTATAGCAAATAACGACTGNATCGATTGGTATCCAGCCCCCAGCGGATCCTGCCAAGGATCAAGAAATGCGGTAATCCGCAGAAGCCGATAGGGCGCAGCGAGCACGAGTCCAACGAACCCAGCTACCCCAACTGCAGCAAGCGACAGCAAATGCTTCATCTGAGCTCCCGCCACAAAAATAACAAGCAGCACCGCACCAACCATGACCGTTCCTGTACCGAGATCCGGCTGCAGCATGATAAGTCCGAACGCCGTTCCCATAATCGCAAGCGGCGGCAGCAGCCCCTTTGTAAAACTCGTAATGCTCGTTTGCTCCTCGGAGAGCATTTTGGCCATGAACAGAATCATCCCGAGCTTCATAAACTCGGACGGCTGTATGCCAAACGAACCGATGCCTAGCCAGCTTCGCGCCCCNCCCCGAACATTGCCGATTCCCGGAATGAGAACAACAATCAGGAGCACGAAGCAAATAAGAAGTCCAATCTTCGCATATCGCTTCCATACGCGATAGTCCGTATTCATCGTAACGAACATCGCAGCAATCCCCAGCAGAGCAAACAGCAATTGACGCTTAACGAAGTAGAACGAATCTCCATATTCCCGGAAGGCGAGAACAGCACCGGCGCTGTATACCATAATCATACCGATCGATAGCAGGGACAGTACCGAGACGATTAGCCACAAATCGGGCGCAGTGCGTGCTTTGACCATGCGGTACACCTCTATTAGGACAATGTAGGGGCTAGAACACCCCCCTACTACAGACTATGCACCGCCGCTTTAAACATGCGTCCCCGATCTTCATAAGACGGGAACATGTCCCAGCTTGCACATGCTGGTGACAAGAGAATGATATCGCCTGGCTTCGCATAAGCGTGCGCCATATCGACAGCTTCCTTCACTGCGTCGGCTGCATGATCTACATTGTCGACGACAGATATATCCGTTAAACCTGCCTTCTCGGCAACTTGTTTCATAATGTGACGTGTTTGGCCCATCGTAACAACTGCCTTNACTCGCTCTCCCATAATGGGGATCAGCTCATGGAAGTCCAGCCCTCGGTCAAGTCCACCCGCAATAAGAATAATATTGCGTTCGAATGCGCCCAATGCCATCAGGGTAGCCTTCGTATTCGTAGCCTTGGAGTTATTGTAGTACTTCACACCGTCCTGCTCGCATACGAATTCAAGACGATGCTCTACCCCTTGGAACGAACGCAGAGGCTCTGCAAGTGCTGAAGGCTCTGCACCCGCAGCAATCGAAATGGCACACGCTGCCAAGGCGTTGTCCACGTTATATCTTCCTGGAATGCCGAGTTCCACGACAGAAAGAATCCGATGCATTTGGCCTGTGCCATCTGCATAGACGATCATTCGCTCCTCTTCCTTCGCCTCAACCTCATAGGATGGCTCTACGAATACGCCGCGCTCCACGCGCTTCATCGAAGATACCCACCACTTCGTCGCTTGAATATCGGATGCAAGACTACAGCAAGTCTCATCATCTGCGTTCAGCACCGCAATATCTTCGCTTCCCATATTGGCGAATAATCGTGCCTTCGAATTGACGTAATCCTCCATNGAGCCATGATAGTCAAGATGTGTCTCAGCAATGTTAAGCAAGCATGCAATGCGAGGGCGAAAAGCGCTTGTCCCCTTCAACTGGAAGCTGCTGAGTTCCACAACCAGTGTATTGTCCTCGTTCGCATCCTGAGCCGCCTGACAAAGCGGAGTGCCTATGTTGCCTGCAACAATCGGCTTCATTCCTGCAGCTTCCAACGTCTTGCCTACCCATGTTGTCGTTGTCGTCTTCCCATTGCTTCCCGTAATCCCGATAATCGGAGCTGGACTCAGCTGATACGCAACCTCTACCTCCGTTACGACCTCGATGCCGAGTTCCACAGCGCGGGCTACTGGAGGAGCCGTATAGGGGATTCCCGGATTTTTGACTACAAGCGCTACCTGCTCATCGATCAAGTTATCTGGATGATGCCCGCATACAACACAAATGCCCAAAGCTTCTAATACCGAAGCTTCGGGGCACTTGTCGCGATCCTTCTTATCATTGACGGTGACAATCGCACCGAACTTGTGGAACAATTGCGCTGCGCTGACGCCGCTCTTGGCTAAGCCAAGTACGACGACGCGCTTCCCTTGATACGTTTCTGGGTGATTCATTCGTTACATCCCCTTGTTGATCCATAATCCAAGTCCGGCTAATACGATTCCCGCAAGCCAGAACGTAATAACTACTCGCCATTCCGACCATCCGCACAGTTCAAAGTGATGATGGATCGGGCTCATCTTGAACACGCGCTTGCCGCGTGTCTTGAAGGATACGACCTGAATAATTACCGACAGCATTTCAATGACGAAGATACCGCCAATAATAATGATGAGCAGTTCTGTCTTCGTTAGAATCGCTACCGCTGCAATGGCTCCACCAATCCCGAGCGAGCCTGTGTCGCCCATGAATACCTTAGCTGGATGCGCATTGAACACGAGGAACCCGAGTACTGCNCCAACCATAGCTGCTGCGCTGACCGCAGCCGATATTTCCGATGCCTGCATCGCGATGATTGCAAATGCCGAGAAGGCAATCGCACTTGTACCGGCAAGCAAGCCATCCAAGCCATCTGTGAAGTTGACCGCGTTGCTCACGGCAAGCATCATCAGGACGATGAACGGATAGTAGAACCATCCGAAATCAAGCCCTAGAGACGTCCCTGGTATCGAAATAACTGTACTGTGACCGGACTGCCACAACAGGAAGCAAATGAGTCCNGNACANATGAGCTGTCCAATCAGCTTCTGCTTTGCAGTTAAACCGAGCGAACGTTTAAAAATAATTTTAATATAGTCATCTAAAAATCCAATTAAGCCAAATCCAAGTGTTGCGATAAGCAGCACATAGAAATCGGTATCCATCACCGAAAATTTAAGGAAAGAGAGAGCAAACGCAAGTAAGATAATTGCGCCACCCATCGTTGGCGTTCCTGCTTTTTTCAAATGAGCCTTCGGACCATCGTCACGAACCTGCTGACCAAACTTCAACCTACGAAGAAGCGGTATCGTTAACGGGCCCAATATGACGGCTAGGAGAAAAGATACACCGATTGTCATTAACATCAACTTGAAGTCCAATCCTTACACCTCCCGTTACACAACCCATTAATGATGGACACTAGTCCATTCATTAACAACTTCTTCTAGTTTCATTCCTCTGGATGCCTTCACAAGCACGGTATCNCCCGCCTGAACATGCTGCAGCAGGCAAGCCTTCAATGCTGCCTTATCATCAAATGAATAAACGGCGTTCTCTGCAAAATGTTGCAGGGCACCCGTTCCAATTTCACGGCCCAGTTCGCCATACGTGAGCAATAGATCCAAGCTGCCCGGGCGTATGGATGCTCCTACTTCATAGTGGAGCCTNGCCTCATCAGGGCCTAGCTCTAGCATATCGCCGAGAATCGCAATCCGTTTGCCGCCCTGCAGTCCAGCAAGCACGTCAAGCGCNGCCTTCGTCGCAGTCGGACTTGCATTATAGGCATCATTTAACAACACCCATCCGCCAGACGTAATCGTCCGTTCAAATCGCATCCCGCTTATTTGTGCATTGCCAAGACCATGCGCAATCTGCTCGTCAGTCAGACTGAACAAGCGGCCTATTGCAACAGCAGCCAACGCGTTAATGACATTGTGCTTGCCTAAGAGCGGAAGCTCGACAGTCAACGCCTTCTGACTGCCTGATGCCGCAACCGTGAATGTNGTCCCCGCCTCATGAAGATCGATATGCTCTGGTCGAACATCACACTGCATACCTGCACCGAAGCGAATAACTGACATATGCTCAGGCCGCTTCGTCGCTTCTTCTGAAAGTGCCATGTCAACGAGTGGTTCGTCTCCATGACAGATGAGCACNCCATTTTCTCGTAGTCCGCTAGTAATTTCTAGCTTAGCACGCGCAATCTCTTCCCGGGAACCAAGCTGCAGCAGATGCGCTTCCCCGATGTTTGTAATGANTGCTGCGTCAGGCTGAGCGATGGAAGACAGAAGTTCAATTTCACCTCTTCCGCTCATCCCCATTTCGAGAACTGCAATTTCCGTATCTTTCGGCATGGACAATATCGTTAACGGAAGGCCAATATGATTATTGAAATTGCCATCCGTCTTGTGNACACGATAACGTTCCGCAAGAACAGAAGCAATCATATCCTTCGTGGTCGTCTTGCCATTGCTGCCTGTAATGGCTACAACCTTAACCTGCTGCTGGGCTAAATAAGCTTGTGCCAGCCGCTGAAGCGCCTCTAATGTGTTGTCCACCATAATGAGCGGNTAGCCTTGCGGCATATCNTCATGATTGGACTGCCACATCGCAGCCGCTGCCCCATCCTTCAAGGCTTGATCCNCATACAGATGTCCGTCGAATCGTTCCCCTTGAAGCGGCACGAACAATACACCAGAATCNATCTTGCGCGAGTTCGTGCTAACCCCTTTTACCGTGCGGTCTCCTATAGGAGGGATCAGAGAGTGTCCCTCCACACAAGTCCGCTACTTCTCGTAACGTCGTTTCAATCACTGAACTTTGCCCCTTATCGCTTCTTTGGCCACCAAGCGGTCATCGAAGTCAAATGTTTCCTTGCCGATGATTTGGTAAGTTTCATGGCCTTTCCCCGCAATCAATACTACATCGTGCGGGCTTGCCATTTCAATAGCTTTCGNGATGGCAGCACGGCGATCAACGATGCATTCATAACGGCTTGGATCCANGTTCACTTCATGAAGGCCCGCTACAATATCCTTAATAATCAAATCAGGGTCTTCCGTACGAGGGTTATCGGAAGTTACGATGGAATAATCCGCGTATTTCGCCGAGATTTTGGCCATCAGCGGACGCTTCGTACGATCTCGGTCTCCACCACAGCCAAATACACTGATGACACGTCCTTCAGCGAACTCCTTCACCGTCTGCAGCACATTCTCCAGTCCATCCGGTGTATGCGCGTAGTCCACGATCACGGCAAAGGATTGTCCTGCCTCAACAGCTTCTACACGCCCGTCAACTCCAGCAACACTTTCAAGGCTCNCACGAATCGCATCCAGTTCGATGCCTTCAATGAGTCCTACAGCAATCGCTGCTAATGCATTGTANACATTGAACTTACCAACCATACGCAGCTGAATGTCTGCCGAGCCTCTGAATGNATGAACTGTGAANCTCGTTCCTTTTGCCGTAATCCGAATATTCTCGGCACGAACATCCGCCTGCTCTGTCATGCCATACATGATCGTCTCAGCGGTTGTCATGCTTGCGAAGTATTCAGAAGCCGGGTCATCTGCGTTGAGCACCGCATAGGAGCGATCTTCCTCAGCGTCAGAGAATNTATTGCCTAGCCGTGAGAACAACAGGCCTTTGGCTTCACGATATGCTTCCATCGTCTCGTGATAGTCCAGATGATCTTGTGTTAAGTTCGTGAAGACAGCCGTACGGAAACGGCAGCCTTGTACACGTCCCTGTACGAGTGCGTGGGAAGATACCTCCATAGCCACGGCATCTACACCCTCGTTCACCATGTCATGAAGCGACTTTTGCAGTTCGAAGGCATTCGGAGTTGTACGCGACATTGGGAACACCTTGCCTGCATAACGCATTTGAATCGTTCCGATGACACCTGCATTTCGCTTCGCATCATTCAAGATTTTTTCAATCAAATACGTGGTTGTTGTCTTACCGTTCGTTCCCGTAATGCCAATTAGATTCATACTGCGGCTAGGTGAACCATAGAACGCATCTGACAGTACTGCAAGTGCATGTCTAGCACTCTTCACAATCAATTGAGGAACTGGCAGTTCCAATTCACGTTCTACCACAAGTGCAGCTGCACCAGCTTGAACCGCCTGCTCTGCATAACGATGACCATCTTCGGCCGTACCAGAAATACAGAAGAACAGATCCCCCTGCGCCACATGGCGTGAATCCATCGCGAGTCCTGTTACGACTGTATGTTCGTCTCCCTTGCACTTCGCTGTCAGCATTCGTGAGCAAGCTTCAGCCAATTGCATCTGTTGCATGAATTATTCCTCCGTCTCTTTCTCTTCTCCCATATAGATTCGAATCGTAGATCCTCGATCTACACGGGTTCCGGCTTAGGCGCCTGATGAATAATGGTGTTGCCCGTACCGGATTTGGCTAATTGAAAATTCATATTCATATCTTCGTAGATATCAGTCAAGGTCTTCCCTACTAAGTTAGGAACGACAACAACCGGCGTCTCATCGAAACGATACTTGCGAGAAACTTGTTCCTTCCGCGGTTCAACTCCCATATAATGGAGCGTATCTTCCATAATCCGCTTCACAATCGGTGCGGCTACAAGACCACCGAATTGTATGCCTTGCGGATTATCAACTGCTGTATAGATAACAACCTTCGGGTCATCAGCAGGTGCGAAGCCAACGAACGATACAATATGCTCGTTCGGCGAATATCTGCCATTGATAACCTTCTGTGCGGTACCTGTTTTGCCACCTACGCGATAACCATCGATAAAAGCATTTCTCCCCGTGCCTTGAGCAACCACATGTTCAAGAGCATCACGCACCTTGCTTGAGGTCTCTGGACTGATGACTTGTCTGACCAATTCCGGCTTAATATCTTCAACAACCATCCCTGTCTCCGGCTGAATGAATGACTTCGCCACATGCGGCTTGAACAGCTTGCCTCCATTGATGGCCGCAGACACTGCCGTAATTTGCTGAATAGGCGTGACAGATACCCCTTGTCCGAACGCAGTAGTGGCAAGCTCAACAGGGCCTACCCGGCTCAGCTTGAACAAAATCCCACTTGCTTCTCCACTAAGGTCAATGCCTGTCTTCTGTCCGAAACCAAAGTTGCGTATGTAATCGAACAATGTCTCTTTACCCAGTCGATTACCAAGTGCAACAAAGCCCGGATTGCACGAATTTTGGACGACTTCCAAAAAGGTCTGACTGCCATGACCCCCGCGTTTCCAGCAGCGCAGCTTCGCTCCACCGACTTCTACACGTCCAGGGTCAAAAAAATGTTCATTGTACAGATCAACCTTGCCCTCCTGTATCGCNGCAGCAAGCGTNATGATCTTGAACGTAGAACCCGGCTCATAAGTCATCCAAATAGGCAGATTGCGATCATATACATCAGAGGGGAAGTCCTTGTAATGNGCCGGATCGTAGCTTGGCTTGCTTGCCATTGCCAAAATTTCACCCGTATTCGGATCCATGGCAATCGCCAGCGCCTGATTCGGCTTCAATTCCTCCATCGCACGATCAAGTTCCCGCTCCATAATTGTCTGTATCTGCTTGTCAATCGTCAATTGCAAATTTAATCCATCTCGGGGAACGATGTACTTTTCTGAGGAATTCGGCATCTGATTGCCGCTTGCATCAGACAAATAAGCGATGTTCCCTCGCAAGCCGGTTAATGCAGAATCATACCTCTGTTCAATACCTGTCAACCCTTGATTGTCTATACCNGTGAAGCCGAGTATATGAGCCGCCAAATCGCCATAAGGATAATATCTTTTATTATCCTCTGCCACGACGATCCCCGGCAAGTTCAACTCCCGCACTTTTTCCGCTGTTTCAAGCGATATTTTACGACCGCCGCCCTTAATCTGCTTCACAGACTGCCCTTTCGCAATCATGCGCTCTACAACTTCGGTTTTCATCCCAAGGAGAGGTGCAATTTGTGCTGCAGTGGCTTTCTGGTCTTCAATTTGCACAGGAATAGCCCATATCGTTGGAGAACTGATATTGTAGGCGATTCTTTCGCCTTTGCGATCCAGTATCTCACCGCGCTTCTGGGAAATGGGAATCTCCCNCCGCCACGAATCTTCTGCCAGATTCGCCAGATCTTTGCCCTCCCACAACTGCACATACGCCAAGCGGACAATGAGCGCGATAAATCCAATCGATATGAGCACCATTCCAACGATTAACCTCTTACGGATCGTCACCCCTGTAACCTTCATATATA
>Ga0055541_1000553_pt1 | contig 10145 bp, 8 predicted proteins | sample Araplavi_mTSA_r2_2_FD_55169 | JGI IMG/M metagenome (GOLD analysis project Ga0055541, IMG submission 55169) | Arabidopsis root microbial communities from North Carolina, USA - plate scrape CL_Cvi_mTSA_r2 | ecosystem: Host-associated > Plants > Roots > Endosphere | place: USA: North Carolina | reverse complement strand
GAGACTGCTGAGAAATTAGACGCATGGTTCTCGGGTGCTTTTTGATTTCGCTTTATGGTGAAGCTTGTATCTCTCCATTCGTACAAGCTCCTCTATCTATGCCATGCATATACGGATACAACAAGATCAATCCAGCAACATATAGCGCAAACGCAAACCAGGCAGGCAGCAAATGGATGAAATCGGTGTAGCCGATCTCGTAATGGACCACGTTAAAGCAACCTCTTGCACGACGGACAGAGGTTGCTTTTTCGTGTGCGATCCGCATGAGATACATCTTTAGGGAGAAAGGAATTTGTCTTTTTTTGTCGTATTAATGTACTAACGCGTTCTTTTGGAGGCCGATATGAGAGAGGTTCCCGCTTCGGATCATGACGTTCACGATTTATCGACGATGTTGGCGAACCGTTCGCAGCGGATATTGGCCTTAATCATCGGTGCAGCTATTTGCGTGATATCTTTGCTTTTGGCGCCATTTGCCCGCGTTCAATGGTCGGAAGTGCAAGCCTATCAACCTGCTATGTTGTCTGCCGTCATTTGTTTCGAGCTGATCACGGCTTATTTGCTTTACAGTCAATTCCGCGTGAACCGGACGCCTTCGGTGCTAATGTTGGCTGCGGGATATCTCTTCTCGGCCGGCATGGTTTCGATGTATTTCCTGACCTTCCCCGGCATTTTCGCCCCATCGGGATTATTTCATGCAGGGCTGCAGACGGCGCCTTGGATGTATTTGTTCTGGCACATGGGACTCCCGTTAGCGATTTTCTTATATATGCTGTTTGAGACGAAATACAAGGGGATGCAGCTAAGCCCCCGGATGGCGAGTCATGCAACGGTGCTGACATTGTCGGTTACCGTTCTTCTTATTGGCGGCCTTTCCTTGCTTACGACCAAGTTCCACGATTGGATGCCGGTCCTCCTTGTAAAAGGGCGGCTTACGCCTGCGTTCAATTATGGGTTTGGATTGCCGATCGTGATCGTCAGTTTGATCGCACTGGCGCTGTTTTACAGGATGACGAGGGGTAGAACGGTGACGGCAGCTTGGCTTTGCGTAGCACTGCTGGCATCGCTGCTTGATGTGTCGATCATTCTATGCGGCGGCGGCAGATTCAGCATTGGCTGGTATCTGGCGAAATGGAATACGTTCGTATGCGCGAATGCGGTCTTGGCAGGAATGATCTACGAATTTACCAAAATGTATTTGAAGTTGACGGTGCTTTACCGGAAGGTGGCCGACAGCGAGAACGAATATAAGGCGCTGTTCCGCGAAAGCCAGCTGGCGGAAAGGAAAATCGCCAAACAAAACGAAATCATCGAACGCATGCTGGAATCGAGCCATGAGGCGATCGTCATGTGCGATACGGAGGGGAGGGTCGTTTTTGCGAATCGGCGGTTCGAGCAACTATTCGAAAGGCCCCTGCTGAGCGGCCAGCAACTGGCCGATTATTGCGAACGCATGATGGCCGCTCATGACTCTTTAGCTCGTATGATCGAGCTGTATTTCGAAGGGCGGCAGAAGCCCTTCCGCGAACGGATCTCCATCGTGACGAGCAAGGAGAAAACCAGGTATTACGAGTGTTATGTCAGTCCGATCTCGGATGAATTAAGCGGGATGCTCCATGGCCATTTATTTGGCTTCCATGACCGCACGGATGAGGTGCGGATGGTCTATTACGACGAGCTGACCGGGCTCCCGAACCGCAGATATTTGGGAGAACGGTTAACGGAAGCATTGGAGCGCTCGAAAGACGGGGTGGCGACGTTTTCCGTATTTTTCATGGATCTGGACGGCTTCAAAAAAGTAAACGATACGTTAGGGCACGAGTTAGGCGACCGGTTGCTGCAGGAAGTCGCCGACATCCTGACATCGTGCGTAGGCAGCCGCGGCGTATGTGCCCGATGGGCAGGCGATGAGTTCATCGTGTTGCTTGAGCGTATCGAAATGAAGGAGCAAGTTGAAGAAATCGCTCGGCAGATCATACAAACGATCCATGATCTACGTGATGTCGATGGCTTGGAGGTCCACGTTACGGCGAGTATCGGCATTGCCATTTACCCGAATGACGGATCGGAGGGAAACGCCTTGCTGCAGCATGCCGATCAAGCGATGTACGAGGCAAAAACAACGGGCAAGAACGGTTGCCGCTTTTACTCGCCATTGCAATAAAGTTTAAAGGGCATCCGCAGGGGTGTCCTTTAAACTTTGTACGCTCCAACACCTCGGCGAACGATATTATAAGTAGTGGTAAATAGAGGGCAATAGGAAAAGAGGGAAGGAATGTCTACGATACTGGTTGCTGACGACGATGCGAACATTCGCGAACTTGTCTGTCTATTTCTCCGCAACGACGGATTCGAAATTGCCGAAGCCGCGGACGGCAAGGAAGCACTGGCCGTATATGCCTCAACGCATATCGATCTTGCCGTGATCGATATTATGATGCCCATTATGGATGGTTGGACGTTATGCAAGGAACTCCGAAGAGCCAATCCTGATCTTCCGTTACTTATGCTGACTGCAAGAGGCGAAACATGGGAAAAAGTGAAGGGGTTCGAACTTGGGGCGGACGATTACTTGACGAAACCATTCGATCCGTTGGAGTTAACGGCTCGTGTCAGGACATTACTGAAACGGTACCGGATTGGCTCTTCCCAGTCGATCCAATTCTGCAATATCATCCTTGATCGGCAGACCTATAAGGTGATGAGAGGGGGAGAGTCGCTCACGTTGCCGCTCAAGGAGTTCGAATTGCTATATAAGCTCGCTGGAACACCCGGACAGGTCTATACGCGCGGACAGTTGATCGATCAAATTTGGGGAATCGATTACGCTGGAGATGATCGAACGATAGACGTACATGTTAAACGTCTGCGCGAACGGTTCGCGACTACACCCGGTTTTCGTATCGAAACGGTGCGCGGGCTTGGCTACCGGCTTGAGGTGTACGAATGATCCGTTCCTTATATATACGTGTTGTCCTGACATTTCTAGTCTCCGTGATCGGGGGCACGATCATTGCTCTTTTTGTGGCAACTTGGGTATTTAGAGATAAATTGAACGAAAACCTGCAAAGCACCATACTGGACTTTGGCCAGGACATCGTCGGAATTTACGAGACTTTTCCTTCCGCTGAAGCGGACTCGTTCGTAAATGAGATGAAGCAGCTCAATTCTTATCATATTCGAATTTACGAAGAATCGGGTAAGTTCCGGTCTTACGGAGCGCATAACGAACACTTTACCTCCACTGTGACGATGGAACAAGTAAGGGAAGTACTAGATGGAGAAGTTGTTCAAGTCAAGACGAACGGTATAGATCCTATCCTCTTAGGGCTGCCGGTGAAAACGGAAATGGGAACGAAAGCTATGTTTGTGGAGCAGCGCGCCTCCTCTTCTTCCTTATTTATTCTAAAGTGGATTTTGAACTTTTTGGCCTATTCATTGATATCAGGAAGCCTATTGATCCTGGTTGCCTCCGTGTTCCTGGTAAGACCGATCAAAAAGCTGACAAAAGCGACTAGGCTAATAGCAGCTGGAGATTTTAACGTCAAGCTGAATATTAAGCAAAAGGGCGAACTGGGCACCTTGGCTCGCAGCTTTGAAGCCATGATGCACGATCTGCGGCAACTTGAGCAGGTGCGCAAGGAATTCGTAACCAACGTATCTCACGAGATTCAGTCACCGCTCACCTCGATATCCGGTTATGCTGTCGCGCTCAAGCAAGCAGACATCACAGATCGCGAGCGAAGCCGTTATCTCGATATTATCATCGCTGAAGCGGAGCGGATGTCCAAGATGAGCGACAGTTTGCTAAAGCTGAGTTCGCTTGAGTCGCAGTCTCGGCAGATGCTGCTGGTCAAATTCAGTCTTGATGAACAGATAAGACGGGTAATCGTGGCGCTACAGCCGCAATGGTCGGCTCGCAACATCCGTTTCGAGCTCAATTTGAGGACAGTTGTCCTATCGGCTGACCATGACCTGTTAAGTCAGGTATGGACCAATATCCTCGGCAATAGCATCAAATTTTCTACGGACGGCAGCACGATCAACGTCACCATCAAACAAGATATAAAAAACGTGATCATCCGAATATCCGACACTGGCATTGGTATTTCCCTAGAAGACCAGAAGCGTATATTCGAGCGGTTTTTTAAAGCCGATCGTTCCCACAGTCGTAAGTATGACGGTAGCGGCATGGGGCTCGCCATCGTTAAACAGATCGTAGTGCTTCATCAAGGTGACATCCGAGTGGAGAGCGAGCCCGGCCGAGGAACGACCGTTATTGTTACCTTGCCGATGATAACGCCGACAGCGTGATTAGATTCCTGACGCCATCGCATTTTTTGCTGGTTCATACTCCGTTCATATTGTCGTCATAGGGATAACATATTGGTCGTATAAGCTTTCCTTAGCGGACCGTTAAGGCAGCCCGATCAACCTATGAGGACAGGTGTTTGTATGAAGAAAAAATGGCGTAGGCTTATGCTTAAATCAGCAGCAGCATTCATTATTGCAATAGGCGTTTTTATAGCCATCGTTTTTATCGTTAATGTGATCAGCAACAAATCGGAGCAAGGGAAAATACAACCCTATGGTCAGTTGGTACCTGTAGATGGGAAACGTATAAATGTACTGATTCAAGGAAAAGGCGAAGAAACAGTCGTACTCCTACCAGGGTATGGAACGGCAGCACCAGCACTGGATTTTAAGCCGCTCGTAGAAGAACTATCTCCATTTTACAAATTAGTCGTGATTGAGCCTTTTGGTTATGGATTAAGTGATATCACGGAAAAGGAACGAAGCACAGCGAATATAGTAAATGAAATTCATGAAGCATTACAGCGTCTTCGTATTGACCGATATATTCTGATGGGTCACTCCATTGCAGGCATTTACGGGCTTGATTATGTGAACAAATATGAAAACGAAGTGCGTGCATTTGTCGGGATCGACAGCAGCGTTCCGACGCAAGGCGGTATGGATGTTCAATCTCCAATAGAAATGTTTAAACTGCTCAAAAAGTCAGGCTTCGCCAGATTGATCATGAAACTAGGCGCTGACCCCTATGCTGCACTACCATTTGACGATAAAACAAAAGAACAAATGAGAATTCTTACGCTCAAAAACATGTATAATCCCAGCGTCTTAAATGAATTGGAAAATATAAATACTAATTTTAAAGCCGCCGAAAACTTAACATTCCCCAAAAATCTTCCCGTTATCTTCTTTTTACAAGCGAATAATACAGAAGTGAAAAAATGGATACCACTGCATGAAGAGCAAGTCAAAAATTCTGTACATGGTAAAGTGATGACATTCGAAGGAGGACATTATTTACACTACACCAGATCAAAGGAAATCGTGGAGAACCTCAGGGTCTTTATGGAAGAAGTGAATGGTGGCAGCGTGGGCCTCGATTGACGGAGAGCATGGAACGTTGACCCAGGGGATGGGATGCGAATGCGATTGATGTTGGTTGTAAACAGTGTTACGCTAACAACGCATCTACGCATACTCACTATTCCATATAAAGAAAGGTAATACGATGATAAAAGTCGATCAACTATCCTTCTCCTTTCCGCAAAAAGAACTTTATCAAAACATTTCGTTTACGCTTGAAGAGGGACAACATTGCGCTTTTATCGGAACAAGCGGCAATGGGAAGAGCACATTGATAGACATGCTGATGGATCCAGAAAAGTATATGTTCGAGGGCCTGCTAGAAATAGACCCGACTTGCAAAATCGGACACGTGAGCCAATTCTCGCAGCTCGATAAAACGAAAGAAACAACCGTTTTTGAATATATCGGCGAAGACTTTATGAAGATACAAAATGAAATCGCGTCGATTTGCGCTGAAATGGAATCCTCCTCGGATCTGGATTCGTTATTGGAAAAGTATCAACTCGCTTTAGACGCCTTAGATGCCATCGGCGGGGATGATTTTGAAAGCAGTATTCATAAGAAACTAAATCTAGCGAACCTCACGAGGCTAAAAGATCATCGGGTATCCGACCTGAGCGGCGGGGAATTCAAGCTTATTCAAGTGATGAAGGAAATGCTTCGTCGTCCTGACGTCATGATTATGGACGAGCCGGATGTCTTTTTAGACTTCGAAAACCTAAATGCGCTCAAAAATCTCATTAATTCTCACAAAGGAACGCTGCTGGTCGTTACGCACAATCGATATCTGTTGAATCATTGCTTCAATAAAATCCTGCACCTTGAAAACACGGAGATCCAAGAGTTTGACGGGCGATATTTGGATTATAACTTCTCATTGCTTCAGACTAAAATCGAATTACAAGAAATCGCAGTCGCTGAGCAAGAAGAAAGCGAGAGAAACGAGAAAGTCATCGATAATCTAAGAGCGATTGCCACTTATAATTCAGAAGCCTCAAGAGGTAGAGCGTTAAAAGCGAGAGTCAGGTTTCAGGAGAGATTGGAAGCGCGTAGAATTAAAGCGCCGTTCGTTGAATTGAAGCAGCCGACGATCCGTTTCGATATGGATCATGAATTGGAAGACGGCACGGTTATAAAAGTCAGCAATTATAGGGCTGCCTTTGATGAATTGCTGTTAGACCAAGTTAACTTCGAGATCAAATCGACGGATAAAGTAGCCATTATCGGTGCGAACGGTACCGGGAAAACGACTTTACTCCGGGATATCTTTAAAAACAATCAAGATTCCATTGAAATCAATGCCGATGCGAAAGTGGCTTATTTATCTCAGATTCAAGGCGAAGTGCTACAGGATTCGAATACGATATTAGAGGAATTCATCGAGGCCGGATTTAAAACATATGACGAGATTAAATCGTATATGGCAAGCTATGGCTTTGAAGGAGAAATCGTGAATCAAAAGATAGCCTCTTTATCCGGCGGAGAGAAAAATTTGCTTCAAATCGCCAAGGTTGCTGCCAGTAAAGCAAACGTATTGCTACTGGATGAACCGACCAGCCATTTAGACACCTATACACAAATCGCACTGGAGAAAGCCATTGAGGGCTACAAAGGCGCGATCCTCATGATTTCGCATGATTTCTATTCGGTTGTAAATGGGATGGATTATGTTTTAATCATTGAGGATAAGACGATCAGAAAAATGAGCATGCGAAAATTTAGGCAGATGATTTACGCGAGTCATTTCGATCAAGACTATCTAGAAACGGAACAAAAGAAAAAAGCTGTTGAAATGAAGATCGAATTGGCTTTAAAAGATTCTGATTTTGAATCTGCAAAAGGGTTGGTTGATGAGCTGGAAGAGCTGATTAAGCTGCTTTAAATTACAATCCTCTGATTAAAATGATTATAAGCGCCTCAAGGGAATCCTTCGGGATTCCCTTTTTTGCGGCTGCAATCGTTATCGTTGCTCGCCCAAATACTCGCGCAGCGCTTCGACGATCGTCGCATGATCCTGATCGCCGGGCAGGCCGGACACCGTGATCGTGCCTACGATTCCTTCGCCCTTCACGATCAGGGGGAATGCACCGCCTTCGGCCTTGTATGCGTCGGCGTCGAGCGACTGGGCTTCGATACTGGAGCCGATCGACTTCAGATAGACGTGCATATAGTACGAGCTGTGCTTAAAGTGAAGCGCCGTATTGTTCTTCCAAGCGACCCATCGATCGTTGCCGTCGTCCGTGCCGTTCATTCTCGCATAGTACAGCCGCTCAGCGCCCCGCCGGATGTCGACCACGATCGATTTGCCCTCCTGCAGCGCCTTCTCTATGATGCGCGTGCCTACCTCATAAGCTGTGTTGTTCGTAAACGCCGCGAATTGCAGCTGCTGCTCCTGTAGCAGCAGTTCGTTTAATAAAGTATCAAAAGATTCCATAGGATCACATCCTTTTTCGCCATTATATCATCGGTCTAACAAGAATATTTAAATCAACTCTCCTGTAAGGCGCTTTGAACTTCGTTCAAGGCAGACTTATTTCACAAGCACCTCTATCTACGCCGTGCATATACGGATACAGCAAAATCAATCCGGCAACATAAAGCGCAAATGCAAACCAGGCAGGCAACAAATGGATGAAATCGGTGTAGCCGATTCCATAATGGACGCTTAGGCCGGCGATAAAAGCGGGCATGCCGCCGAAGAGAAGGGCTCTCCACAACCAGCGTTGTCCGCTTTGGATTCCCCACAAAGCCGTGATTAACAGCACGACGGCGTCAGAGAATAAGGCGCCGCCGAAGCCCGCGCGGTCGTGGGCGATGAGGGGAATCAGCTGAGGATTGAAGGCATTCAGCTCTGCAGGCGTCGACTGCATGAACGTTAAGTCCGTCGGCACGAACACATGCGTCACGCCGATGGTCGCAATCGTCAGACCGCCGATGGCTAAAGACACGCCCAGCACGACGAAGCATAGCTGTCCCCACAGCGCACGTTTCCATATCCGATCGTTAACCATGCTGACGGATCCTCGAAAGGGTCGATCGGGGTTCCTTCTCAGCGACAGAAGAAACATCGGTAACAGAATGATGGCCGCTGCGGCATGCAGGGGATCGAAGAAGCCATAGCCGAGATATAGAAAGAAGGTTGGAAAGCCGACAAGACAGGAGGCCGTGACAGCCGTTTTGGCCCAATGCAATCCGTCGCGCAATCCATGCTTGGCTAGCTGATAGTAGAGAATGCCGATAGAGATCATCGTTCCGCTTAAGGTGATGCGGTCGTGGGACATAAAATGAAGCAAGTGCGCGTTGAAGGCAATGAGTTCGTCTCTTTTCATATGCAGATAGCTTAGGTCGTAAGGAAGAAGCACGCTCGATATCGCGATCAACCAAGCCATACATCCGCCGACGATCATGCCGATCCCAAGTAAACACATCCAGCCCCAATGCTTCCAAAAGGACGGCGTTTCAGGTATGGCGGCGCTTTTTACTTTTTCGCTAATCATCGCGTCGTTAATTCTCTTGGGAAGGCCTGGCCCGGCGAAAACAAATCCGCTGCCAAGAAGCACGGCATCTGCCCCGTTCTGCATAAAAAGTGTCGCATCCTGAGGCTCATGGACGCCGGCGGCCACTGTGACGATCCAATTTGAAGGTCCTAATTGCCGTACGAGTCGAAGCGTTTCGAGACCCGAGGATTTTAAGCAATGGCCTTGAACCGCTCCTCCGCCTTCCACAGGCCGCTCTCCCCCAATTACAACACCATCCCAAGCCGAACAATCCATTTGTTGAAACAGATTACGAAGCTGATCTTCCGATAAGTCAGGCGGGAGGTATACAAAAAGCGAGCCTTCTATGTTCACAGAGTCGGCAATTCGGTTCAGGATGCGAAAACATGCAGGGGAGTCCCAATTGAAGGACGTTGTATCTACATAAATACCCGCTGCCCCAACCGCCATGAGACGATCGATTAAGTGAATGAACTGAGAAACCATTTCATCCTCGGACGCGCCAGGCATTGGCGCGATCCGTATGTACTTGGGCAGACTGTGTCCTGGATTCGCGAGTTTTTGTATGACGGTAGGCAAGCCTTCATTTTCGAGAGGTTCAGGAAAGCGAATCAGCTCTTGCTTCGCATCGAGTCCGATCGGTTCGCGGGATTCGATCGGTTGGATGGTGACAGGACCGATCTCTACGAAGCCGAAGCCAAGCCTGGCAAGACCTCGTTGGGCGGTTCCGGAGGGGTCGATTGTGCCGGACAAACCTACTGGCGTCGCCGACCACCCCGTCTCGAGCAAAGCGGAAGGCTCCTGATGTCCCAGTGTCTTGATAAGGAATGCGCCGCCCGGCACGCGACCGAGGGCTCCGAAGGCGTTGAGGGTGATTCGCCGTGCGGTTCGAGCCGGAAGACGGAACAGTATCGGGCGAAATAGGGTTTGATAGGACCAATCCGGCACGTATTGTGGTCTCCTTTTGACGGACAACTTTAATCAAATCATACCATACCATGTAATTTAAAGAAGAGATGTGATTAGTGGAGTAAATCGTAGCCGCGGATCTTCAACCCGTTTGTATTACGAGAATACCAAATCGAAAAGCGCTTTGAACCCGTGTGTCGTCCCTATGGGCGTGGCGGTGCTTCCTTACGATCTGGCGTTGCCTGTACGTGCGCTTGCGGAGCGCGAACACGCCATCGTGCAATGGAGCGAATTTGAACATGGAGGTCATTTCGCCGCCATGGAGGTTCCGGATCT
>Ga0055541_1000546_pt1 | contig 10227 bp, 7 predicted proteins | sample Araplavi_mTSA_r2_2_FD_55169 | JGI IMG/M metagenome (GOLD analysis project Ga0055541, IMG submission 55169) | Arabidopsis root microbial communities from North Carolina, USA - plate scrape CL_Cvi_mTSA_r2 | ecosystem: Host-associated > Plants > Roots > Endosphere | place: USA: North Carolina | reverse complement strand
TTGGTCGGCGTGCGGTGGCCCGAGAACTTGAGCATCGCCGGCCAGAACAGCGTGTGGAAATACAGGATGTCCTTGCCGATGAAGTGGTACTGCTCGGTGGTGGAGTGTTCGTTGATCCACGCGTCGAAATCGAGGCCCAGTTTCGCGCTCAGGTTCTTGAAGCTGGCGTAGTAACCGACCGGCGCATCCAGCCACACATAGAAGTACTTGCCCGGCGCGCCCGGAATCTCGAAGCCGAAATACGGCGCATCACGCGAGATATCCCAGTCCGACAGCTTGGCTTCGCCATCGTCGCCGAGCCACTCGCGCATCTTGTTGGTGGCNTCGGGCTGNGCCAGGTCGGCNACCCACTCGCGCAGGAAGNTCTCGCAGCGNGGGTCGGACAGCTTGAAGAAGTAGTGTTCCGACGACTTGCGCACGGGCGTCGCGCCCGACACGACGGAGTACGGGTTCTTCAGATCCGTCGGCTGGTAGGTCGCGCCGCACACTTCGCACGAATCGCCGTACTGGTCTTTTGCGCCGCACTTGGGGCACTCGCCCTTGATGAAGCGGTCCGGCAGGAACATCTCCTTGACCGGGTCGTAGAACTGCTCGACCTCGCGCACGTCGATCAGGCCGTTTTCCTTGAGCTGGAGGTAGATACGTTCGGACAGCTCCTTGTTCTCGTCGGAATCGGTGCTGTAGTAGTTGTCGAACGAGATCAGGAAGTTGTCGAAGTCACGCTTGTGCTCGGTCCAGACGCGTTCGATCAACTGGCGCGGGGTCAGGCCTTCCTTCTCTGCGCGCAGCATGACGGGCGTGCCGTGGGTGTCGTCGGCGCCCACGTAGTAAGTCTCATGCCCGCGCATGCGTTGGAAGCGCACCCAGATATCGGTCTGGATGTACTCGACCAGGTGGCCGATGTGGATCGGGCCATTGGCATAGGGCAGGGCGGAAGTGACGAGGATGCGACGTTCGGACATGGGCAGGCCAGAAAGGTGCGGGCGGGCCGCAAAACGAGGGCGGCGCGCGGAGAAACGCATATTTTAGCGCGCCCGGCGGCTTCAGGCCGGTTACAAGGGAATGCCGGGGGTACGGGCGGAATCCATGCGGCACGTTGCCGCGCACGTTTCGTGAGACGAAAAAAAAAGCGCCGGCTATGCCGGCGCAGCTTTCCACAACGGAAAAGGAGGAGAAATCAGGCGCCGCCCGGGAGGTCAGCCATGCATTGCGAGCCAGCAACGTATGGCAAGCGGCACCCGTTTTTTATGACTGGTCACCCCTGAATTGGTTTCAAATAAATTTCGACGCGGCGATTTTGTGCNCGGCCGGCCTCGGTGGCATTGTCGGCAACAGGCTGCGTTTGGCCGCGGCCCTCGGCGGAGAGGCGGTTGCGGGCGACGCCGCGGTCGGTCAGGTAGCTCGCCACGCTTTGGGCCCGCTTTTGCGACAAGGTCATGTTGTAGTTGGGGTTACCCGTGCTGTCCGTGTGGCCGACCACGTTGGCGGCCAGTTCCGGGTGCGACGTGAGCGTCTGCGCCACGCTATCCAGCGGGCCACGGAATGACGGCTTGATCACCGCGCTATCGGTATCGAACGACACCTGGCTCGGAATGTTCAGCTTGAGCGAACCATCGGGCTGTTCGGTGATCTGCGTGCCGGTGCCGGCCGTGTCGCCGCTCAGCTTCGACTTGATCGCGCCCCAGTTGTAGCCGGCTGCCGCGCCCGTGGCGGCGCCAATTGCTCCGCCAATGGCTGCACCCTTGCCGTTGCCGACCAGCGCGCCGATGCCTGCGCCTACAGCCGCGCCGACGCCCGTGCCGATGGCGGTCTGGTTCTGTTGCTCGGTGGCGCAGCCGGCCGCCAGCAGGGCGACGAGCGAGACGGAAATAAGCTTGGCTTTCATAATTTCTCCTACGAGATAACGGGTCGGTTCTTGTCTGGTTTGCCGATGGCCGGCGGCCTGACGGTTCTTGGGGGGAATCGGGCGAATGTCGCGCCGGCAAAATACAATAGCAAATCAGCACATAGAGTGGCGGATGCATTGCAAAGTTCAAGCGGTGCCACTGATGGGCCGTGCCCTATTCGTAGTCGATGCATTAGATTTCTGGAGCCAATGTTGAGCGTAACCATCGAACAGATCACCGAAGCCCTGCGCGGCGTGGTGGATCCCAATACCGAGCGCGATCTCGTGTCGTCCAAGTCGGTGCGCAATATCCGGGTCGATGGCGGCGAGGTGTCGCTCGACGTGGAACTGGGCTATCCGGCCAAGAGCCAGTTCGAGCCGATCCGCAAGCTGGTGATCGGCGCGCTGCGCCAGGTGCAAGGTGTCGAGAATGTGAGCGTGCAGGTGTCGATGAAGATCGTCGCGCACGCGGTGCAGCGGGGCGTACACTTGCTGCCGAATGTGAAGAACATCATCGCCGTGGCGTCGGGCAAGGGCGGGGTGGGCAAGTCGACCACCGCCGTGAACCTGGCGCTGGCGCTGGCCGCCGAAGGTGCCAACGTCGGCATTTTGGACGCCGATATCTACGGCCCGAGCCAGCCGATGATGCTGGGCATCCAGGGTCAGCCTGAGTCTGCCGACGGCAAGACCATGGAGCCGATGGAAGGCCATGGCCTGCAGGCCAACTCGATCGGCTTCCTGATCGAGCAGGACAACCCGATGGTCTGGCGCGGCCCGATGGTCACCTCCGCGCTGGAGCAACTGCTCAAGCAGACCAACTGGCGCGACCTGGATTACCTGATCGTCGACATGCCGCCGGGCACGGGCGATATCCAGCTCACGCTGTCGCAGAAGGTGCCCGTGACGGGCGCGGTGATCGTGACCACGCCGCAGGACATCGCGCTGCTCGACGCCAAGAAGGGCTTGAAGATGTTCGAGAAGGTGGGCATTCCCATCATCGGCGTGGTCGAGAACATGGCGGTGTACTGCTGCCCGAACTGCGGTCACACCGAGCATATTTTCGGTGCGGGCGGCGGCGAGAAGATGTGCGAGCAGTACGGCGTGCCGTTCCTGGGCAGCCTGCCGCTGAACCTCTCCATCCGCGAGCAGGCCGATTCGGGCCGCCCGACCGTGGTGGCCGACCCCGACGGCGCAATTGCCGGCGTCTACAAGCAGATTGCACGCCGCGTCGCCATTGCCGTGGCTGAAAAGGCCAAGGACATGACGAGCAAGTTCCCGTCGATCGTCGTCCAGAACACGTAAGCGCAACACCATGGATACCACCGAGCCGCAGCAGAACGAGCGCCCGTCCGTGAGGATGGCGGTGGTGCTGTGCCGTCGCCCGACGGCCAACCGCTGGCAGCCGTTCCAGTGGCGGCTGGAGGGTGTGGTGCCGGATTTGGGCGAGTACGGTATCGAGCCGCGCTGCCTCGATCGCTCAGACACCGAAGAGCGCTGGCTTACGCCAGGCTTCAACGTCACGCTGTTCCGCGACGAGGCCGAGGGCTACTACCTGAACGTGACCTCCGCCGCGCCCTGCTGGTTTGTGCTCTGGCGCCTGGGCGAAGCGGGCACGGCCGATGAGGGCAGGGCGATTCCGCATACGGTTTCGCTCAGCTACAACGAGGCCGGCCGCTGGCTCGACGGCGGCGAGACGGTCGAGAACGTGCCGCTGGATGCCGCCGCGCTAGAGTGGCTGCAGGCGTACGTCGCCGAGAACTACCGGCCNGAGCCGAAGAAGCGGCGCCGGCCCGAGTCGTTCCTGTCGCCGGAAGACCGAGCGAAGTTNTGAGCGAGACTGCCGTGAGCGATGAAACCTTCCTCTCACGCTGGTCGCGCCGCAAGGCGGCCGAGCGGCGCGGCGAGCCCGAAGCGGAGGCGCCGCCGCCAGCCGAAGTCGCGCCAGTTGCCGCGCCCGAGCCTGCGCCGGGTGAGCCCGTAGCCGAGGAACCTCCACCGCTCACGCTGGAAGATGCCGCCAAACTGACGCCCGCCGACGATTTCTCCCCATTTGTCGCGCAAGGCGTGGATGAGACCGTCAAGCGTGCCGCGCTCAAGAAGCTCTTCGCCGATCCGCATTTCAATGTGATGGACGGGCTCGACACGTATATCGACGATTACTCGCAGCCCGACCCGATTCCCCCCGAAATGCTGCGCGAGCTGCGCCATGCGGCGAGTTTGCGGTTGTTTGAGCCGTTGGATGAAGATGTGGCGGAAAGGGTGGTTCTCGAACCCGACACCGAGGCCGCGCCTACCGGAGCAGGCGAGACGCCGCCCGAATCAGCCGAGCCACCCGTGGTCGACGATGCCGCCCAGGCAACCCCGCATGGCGACCCTAAGCCGCCGTCCGTAGAATAAATAAGAGGACCGCACGGCTACGAGCCGGGCGGCCATGTCCCCACAGCCCGTGCGACAGACGCGGGTGCTTACGCAAGATTCCATGCCCACGCTGGTCTGCAGTTGCAATCACACCATGCCGCTTGATGCCGATGCGGTGAGCGACGCCTTGCGCGCGTCCGACGCCGCCATCGACGCGCCCGGTAAGACACATCACCTGCTGTGCCGCCGCGAGATCGGCGCCTTCACGCGGGCGCTGGAGGGNACGGAAGACGTGATCGTCGNNTGCACGCAGGAGAAGGCGCTGTTTGCCGAAGTGGCCGCGCAGCACGAGGGCNTGACCGCGCCGATCCATTTCGTCAACGTGCGCGAGACGGGCGGGTGGTCGGTCGGTGCCAAACGCGATGCGCGCGGCTTCCACGCCAAGACGGCGGCGTTGCTGGCTGTAGCGGGGTTGCCCGAGCCGGACCCGGTGCCGGTAGTCGACTATCGTTCCGACGGTAACTTGCTGATCGTCGGCCCTGCCGAGCGCGCATTGCCGTGGGCCGAGCGTCTGGCCGATCAACTGAGCGTGACGGTGCTGGCCACCGGACGTGATCGATCCGCTGGGCCGCTCTCGCCGCCGATGGAGCGCCGCTGGCCCGTTCACGCTGGCGAACTAGTGGAAGTGAAAGGCTGGCTCGGCGCCTTCGAGGTGCAGTGGCGAAACCACAATCCGATCGATCTGGACCGCTGCACGCACTGCAACGCCTGTATCGACGTCTGCCCGGAAAACGCGATCGACGCGCTGTACCAGATTGACCTTGACCTCTGCCGCGACCATCGCGATTGCGCGAAAGCCTGTGGTGAGGCGATGGCCATCGACTTTGCTCGTGTGGATGCGCCGCAATCACTGTCTGGCCAGTTCGACCTGATCTTCGATCTGAATGATGCGCCGGCGTTTGCACAGCACCAGCCGCCGCAAGGCTACTTTCATGCCGGCGCCAATGCTGGCCGCCAACTGACGGCATCACTCGCGCTGCTGCAAATGGTGGGCGAGTTCGAGAAGCCCAAGTTCTTCCAGTACAAGGAGTCGATCTGCGCGCACGGGCGCAATGGCCAGGTGGGCTGCGATGCGTGCGTGCAGGTGTGCTCCGCCTCGGCCATCTCGTCGCAGTGGAAGGACGGCCGCGGCAGCGTGCATGTCACGCCCAACCTGTGCGTGGGCTGCGGCGCGTGCACGACGGCGTGCCCGACCGGCGCCATCACCTATGCCTATCCGAACGCGCCGTACCAGGGGCGCAAGCTCAAGACGCTGCTGAATACATATGCAGCGGCGGGTGGGCGCGACGCGGTGGTTCTGCTGCACAACGGGGAGCTCGGCCGCACGCTGATCGAGCAACTGGGCCGCGCCGCGCGCACGGGCAAGGCACAGGGTGTGCCGGTGAATGTGCTGCCGGTCGAGGTATTCCACGCAGCATCGACGGGGTTGGACTTGTGGCTGACCGCGCTGGCCTACGGCGCCGCACGCATCGCCATCCTGCTCACCGAGGACGACGCGCCGCAGTACCGCGCCATGCTCGCCGAGCAGGTCGGTGTGGCGCACGCCATGCTGCAGGGCCTGGGCGAGCCGGCGGATGCGTCGGGCGTGGTGCTGATCGACGTGGCTGATGCGGCGGCGCTGGATACACGCCTGAACGCCGCCGATGTGTCTGGCCCGCTGCGCGGTTTCCGCCGCGACATGCCGGCCGCCACGTTTGCAGTGGCCGCCGCCAAGCGCGAGACGCTCGACTTTGCGCTCGACCATCTCGCGCGCCGCGCCAAGGCCACGGAGGCCGTCATCCCCCTGCCGGCTGGCGCACCGTTTGGCGCCATCACCGTGGACCGCGAACGCTGTACGCTCTGCATGGCCTGCGTGGGCGCGTGCCCGTCGCAGGCATTGCGCGATCAGGCCGAGCGGCCCGTGCTGGCCATGATCGAACGCAACTGCGTCCAGTGCGGCCTGTGCGAAACCACGTGCCCGGAAGACGCCATCGCCCTGGTGCCGCGTTTGAATCTATCCGCGGAAGCGCGTCAGCCCGTCACGCTCAACGAAACGCAGCCGTTTCACTGCGTGCGCTGCAACAAGCCGTTCGGCACCGCGCAGATGGTGGCGACAATGCTGGCCAAGCTGGGCGGGCACCCGGCATTCTCTGGTGCCGCCGCCGAGCGCCTGAAGATGTGCAGCGACTGTCGCGTGATCGACATGATGGAGCGCGGCGAACGCCCCGGCTCCACACACTGAACCGAACGAACCCGATGACCGACGCCCAGCCTTTGCAGTTCCAGCCCGCCGCCACGCCCGCCGATAGCGCCGAGGATCTCGCCCGTGCCGATCTGTACGGCCTGCTGGCGACGCTGTTCTTTCACGCAGCGGACGCCGATTTGCTGCAGCGCATTGCCGCCGCCCCGCAAGACCCGGCAGGCGATGCGGACGCTGACCCCGCCGATGCGCAGGCCGCCGCCAGCAGCGCACTCACCCAGGCCTGGCGTCGCCTAGTCGCACGCGCCGGCCAGGTCACGGCCACACAGGTCGACGACGAGTACACCGAACTCTTCATTGGCGTCGGCAAGCCCGAGGTCTTCCTGTACGGCTCGTACTACCAGGCCGGTTTCCTGAACGAGAAGCCTCTCGTGACGCTGCGCGACGACTTACGCCGCTACGGCCTCGAACGCGCCGAGGGCATCACCGAAACCGAAGACCACCTCGCCACGCTGTGCGAGGTCATGCGCTACCTCATCGCNGGGGATGACACCGCGGTCGCCCACATCGAGGAGCAGCGTGCTTTCTTCCAGCGCCATCTGGCGCCNTGGGTCGACACCGCGTGCGATGCTGTATTGCAGCATCCGCGCGCCGGGTTTTATGCCGACGTGGCGGGTTTGGCGAAAGCCTTCTTTGAAGTCGAGCGGCTCGCGCTCGAACTGACCTGACAGTACGTCAGACGATTGCCTAAGAAATAAGCACTCGCTCAAGAACGAGACCCCGCCCGCGTCACCACGGGGTGGGACAACTCGCGCCGATTGAAAAAATTCATCGGCAAATCGTCAGGAAAATCGCCGGGTGAGGGTGTTTCAGCATGGTTTTCCCCTGCCGTTACTTCTAAAATGTGTCGGATATTTCCTATTACATTCGGTCATCGGTTTGACTGAGCAGGGGAGCATCGACATGCCAGATCCGAACACCGCGAACGCTGCGAACACCGTCCCTCAAGCCCACCCCCAATCGGAATCCGCTGAGGCTGCTCCCACGCGCCGCCGCTTCCTGATGGGNGCTGCGGTGGCTGCTGCGGCAGCCGGCACGGCCGCTACGGCAAGCCATCTCACGCAGACGCCAGCCAGTTCCGTCGTGCCGCAGGCCGAGCCCGCCGACGATGGTGCCACCGGCTACCACCTGACCGAACACATCCGCAAGTACTACAAAACGACGTGGATCTGACGTGGCTGGCCACGCAGCCGTGCTCGCCATTTCACGCACCCCACATCTTCAGGTGACCCCATGCTTCTGACCCGCAAACCGGCGGTACAGGACACGAAAGCCACATCGGCCCGCCGCCAGGGCGCGACGTCGCTGGCCGGTAGTCTGGCGCGCAGCCTGGCCGGCGCATTGCCGACCATGGATCGCCGCACCTTCCTCAAGCGCTCCGGCATTGGCGTCGGTGCGGGGCTGGCGGCTACGCAACTCTCGCTGGTAAAAAAATCCGTCGTGGGCGAGGCACACGCCGCCGAGGGCAAGGGTGACATCGTCGTGCGCCGCACAGTGTGTTCGCACTGCTCGGTCGGCTGCTCGGTGGATGCGGTGGTGCAGAACGGCGTGTGGGTGCGTCAGGAGCCGGTGTTCGATTCCCCCATCAACATGGGGGCGCACTGCGCCAAGGGCGCTGCATTGCGGGAACACGGCCACGGCGAGTACCGCCTCAAGACGCCGATGAAGCTCGTCGACGGCCGCTACCAGCGCATCAGCTGGGAGCAGGCGCTCAACGAAATCGTCGCCAAGATGAAGACGATCCGCCAGGAGACGGGGCCGGACTCGTTCTTCTTCGTCGGTTCGTCCAAGCACAGCAACGAGCAGGCGTACCTGCTGCGCAAGTGGGTGTCGTTCTTCGGCACCAACAATTGCGACCACCAGGCGCGTATCTGCCACAGCACCACCGTGGCCGGCGTGGCCAACACGTGGGGCTACGGCGCGATGACCAACTCGTACAACGACATGCAGAACGCCAAGTGCGCGTTGTACATCGGCTCGAATGCGGCGGAGGCGCACCCGGTGTCGATGCTGCATCTGCTGCATGCCAAGGAAACCGGCTGCAAGGTCATCGTGGTCGACCCGCGCTACACGCGCACGGCGGCCAAATCCGATGAATACGTGCGCATCCGCTCGGGCACCGACATCGCCTTCCTGTTCGGCGTGCTGTACCACATCTTCCAGAACGGCTGGGAAGACAAGCAGTACATCCACGACCGCGTCTACGGCATGGACAAGGTGCGCGAAGAGGTGCTCGCCAAATGGACGCCGGACAAGGTCGAAGAGGTGTGCGGCGTGCCCGAGGCGCAGGTGCACAAGGTGGCCGAGATGATGGCGATGAACCGCCCGAGCACGCTGGTGTGGTGCATGGGCCAGACGCAGCACACCATCGGCAACGCCATCGTGCGGGCGTCATGCATCGTGCAACTGGCGTTGGGCAACATCGGTAAGTCGGGCGGCGGGGCCAATATCTTCCGCGGCCATGACAACGTGCAAGGCGCGACGGACGTCGGCCCGAACCCCGATTCGCTGCCGGGCTACTACGGTCTGGCCACCGGCGCGTGGAAGCACTTCGCCAAGGTGTGGGACGTCGACTACGACTGGATCAAGGGCCGCTTCGCCTCGCAGGCGATGATGGAAAAATCCGGCACCACCGTCTCGCGCTGGGCCGATGCGGTGCTCGAAAAGAACGAACTGATCGACCAGGACAACAACGTCCGCGCCGTCTTCTACTGGGGCCACGCGCCCAACTCGCAGACGCGCGGGATGGACATGAAGCGCGCGCTCGACAAGCTCGATCTGCTGGTGGTCGTGGACCCGTATCCGTCGGCCACGGCCGCGATGGCCAACATGCCGTCGGCCGACGGCTCGCCGCCCAACCCGAACCGCGCCGTCTACCTGCTGCCGGCGGCCACGCAGTTCGAAACGTCGGGCTCGTGCACGGCGTCCAACCGCTCGCTGCAATGGCGCGAGAAGGTGATCGAGCCGCTGTTCGAATCGCAGCCGGACCACGTCATCATGCAAGCCTTTGCCGATCGTCTTGGCTTTGGCAATGAGTTGTCGAAAGGCTGCAAGATCACCGAATACAAGCGCGCCGGCATGACCTGGCGCGAACCTGAGATCGAATCGATCCTGCGCGAGATCAACCGCGGCAATTGGACCATCGGCTACACCGGCCAGTCGCCGGAACGCCTGAAGGCTCACATGCGCAACATGCATCTGTTTGATGTGCGCACGCTGCGCTGCAAAGGCGGCAAAGACCCGGAAACCGGCTACGACCTCACCGGTGACTATTTCGGCCTGCCGTGGCCGTGCTACGGCACGCCGGAATTGAAGCACCCTGGCTCGCCCAACCTGTACGACACCAGCAAGCACGTGATGGAAGGGGGCGGCAACTTCCGCGCCAACTTTGGCGTGGAGCGCGANGGCGTCAACCTGNTGGCCGAAGACGGCTCGTTCTCTCTGGGCTCGGAACTGACCACTGGCTACCCCGAATTCGACCACGTCTTCCTCAAGAAGCTCGGTTGGTGGGATGACCTGACCGACGCCGAAAAGAAGGCCGCCGAGGGCAAGAACTGGAAGACCGATCTCTCGGGCGGCATCCAGCGCGTGGCGATGAAGCACGGTTGCCACCCGTTCGGTAACGCCAAGGCGCGTGCCATCGTCTGGAACTTCCCCGATGGCATTCCGCAGCACCGCGAGCCGC
>Ga0055541_1000545_pt1 | contig 10244 bp, 11 predicted proteins | sample Araplavi_mTSA_r2_2_FD_55169 | JGI IMG/M metagenome (GOLD analysis project Ga0055541, IMG submission 55169) | Arabidopsis root microbial communities from North Carolina, USA - plate scrape CL_Cvi_mTSA_r2 | ecosystem: Host-associated > Plants > Roots > Endosphere | place: USA: North Carolina | reverse complement strand
CTTCTTTCATACATTGGAAATTGGTCATGAACATATGCCCGGAAATTAGACTAAAAATCTATGTTTTGGATATCTTGCAGCCCTTGCCAAGTCAAAAGACAGTGGTACTTGGCAGCCAGCTTCACCAATCCACACTGCACTCTATGACAGTTACGCTGGTACAAATTTCCCATGTAAAAATTCCCCCATTAACCTATATTTTTCGTAAATAAAAAGAATCCATTTTAATAAAAGATTGATCAAAACGGATTCATGCTTCGGCCACGCTCATTGAAGAATAAGCGCTTATTAGGCAGCTTTCAGGTGAAAAATGTTTACCCTAATAAGGATGAATCCGGATTCCGTGGGATTCAGGCTTACTAAGGAAGAAGCTAGAAAGATTGCTACCCAGTTATTAATAGCAGCTGAGGTCTCCGATGAAATCTTTTACAAGAATCACGCAAGACCAACCGAGTTTGGTTGCTCGATATACTCGATATAATGGAGGTAAAAAGAATAATGAAGATGTTCAAGCATAGGATCACCGGGCAGTATGAAGATATATAACATTTTTTTCCTTAATAAATAAACAAATTAAGTAGAATATAATTATCAGGAGGTGATAAAACATGAACAATGAAAAGCAAAGAGATCCCCACCACCACACTGACCCGGCAGAGGGAAAATATTGTACAAATGAGGGAGAAAGAGTTTGCACTATTGGTGACTATTATTTAGTATGTGAAAATAATCATTGGAAAGCTGTACATGAATATTGTGAAAGCGATAGTGAAAAGCAATTAAGAGAACCCCATCAAACATACCCCGAGGGACAATATTGTGGGGTTGAAGGGGAAACAATTTGTTCTCGTGGCCATACGTATGAATGTGAAGATAATCATTGGCATGGTTTAGATGAAAAATGTCCAGACCCTGATAGGACATAATTTGTGTCAAAGCGATAAGGCCTGAGAAATCAGGTCTTTTTTACGGGCTATTGTTCTATAATTCTATTAGCTAATTCTACTGTTTTTGGATCACGCTTAGACTTTGCCCTTATAAACTCCCCAATCCGTATATTCATATTTTTANAATAAAAAAACTAAACTAAGAAGTCGGAACCGTACGCTCTAGCTGGATATTCATCATTGTATACTGGTAGGGATACTATTTCCGTAGCAAGTGTTAATGTCGAATCGGTCACATATTGAAACACTTGATTAATATAAATCATCCGTATTTCACCTCCTCTAAATTACCTTCATCAATACACTTAATATCAATTGTTTGCTCTAAATCAATCGGATTTTGCATATCAATGACTACAATTTTTCTAGCAAGTAAGTGATAAGTAACGCCACTTCCAAAAGGTAAGTGTGTATCTGTATCAAACTCATTAGTAATTTCACGGATACTTCGTGAATTATTCAATAGGCGATTCATAAGAGACATGGATAAATCCTCAATATTTTGGTCACCCATTTCTTGATATACATCATAGCTGCGAGTATCAAAAACGGGCGTGCGGTATGGATGTTCATAAAGACAATATTACTGCATGCATCATGACACCTGAAGGAAAGGAGATTCAAACTTTTTCGACTAAAACGATGTTTCTTCTTCAATTAGTGGACTGGATTAAGCAGCACGGCTGTACTCATGTCGCCATGGAAAGCACGAGTGTTTATTGGAAACCTATCGTAAATTTAATTGAGGCTAAAGAGATCGAATTTCTGGTTGTTAATGCCCAACATATGAAAGCTGTGCCTGGACGTAAGACCGATGTTAAAGATGCTGAATGGATTTGCCAACTCCTTCGCCACGGACTCATTAAATCTAGTTTCATTCCAGATCGTAATCAACGTGAGTTAAGAGAGCTTGTTCGCTATCGTCGGAGTATCATCGAAGAACGTGCTAGGCAGCATAATCGGATCCAAAAAGTTCTGGAAGGAGTTAATATCAAACTGGGCTCTGTGGTTTCGGATATTATGGGGGTTTCATCCAAAAACATGCTTCGTGCCATTGCTGATGGCGCAGACGATCCTGAAGAACTGGCCAACATGGCCCAACGCTCACTAAAACGAAAGAAAGATGAACTCGAACTGGCCCACCAAGGTTACACAAGCCCCCATCAACGACTCATGTTAAAGACTATTCTGACCCACATTGATTTTTTATCGGAACAAATTGATAGGCTGGATCAAGAAGTAGCCCAGCGAGTAAGTTCTTATCAAGAAGATATTGAGCGGCTGGATTCCATTCCTGGCATATCAACACGGATGGCCGAACAATCCTAGCAGAAATGGCACGGATATTAAAAATCAATTTCCAAGCGCAGCCCATATGTGTTCTTGGGCGGGACTTGTTCCAGGGCATAACGAAAGTGCGGGCAAAAGGAGATCATCTAAAACCAAAAAGGGAAACAAATATTTGAGGTCAGGATTAACGGAATCCGCTCATTCCGTCAAAGGTTCCAAGAACTATCTTGGTGCACTGTATAGGCGTACAGTAGCACGAAAAGGAAGAAAACGAGCAGGAATTGTAGTCGCTCATGCCATGTTACGGATCTCGTATTACCTCCTATCTCGCAAAGAAATGTATGTTGATCTTGGCGAAGACTACTTTGATAAACAAAGACAACAATCAATTGTTCGACATGCTCTGCGTAGACTTGAAGGATTAGGGTACTTCGTTACTATCACAGAATCTGAGGCCTCCTAATCCAAATAAACTCCAATAAATAGCAATCTACGNGCTCTCCTCTTAAAAAAAACGATCGAGCTGCGTCTTCTTTAGTGCTGCCTTTTTCCATACGCTATGAATTTTCATAGTAGTTTAAGTACATTTCTTCACAATTNCCAAAGTGANATTATCATAAATTTCCAATTGTATGGAGAAAATAGAGTATTGGACTGGAAACTATGATTTATTAAGATTCTTGACTAAGAAAAGAGTCAGACTTTAAAAAGTAAGTTATAGATTGCACCTTCGGGGAGTCATCGAAGAGACTTAAACTGGAAAATAAAGTGTTAGACTGAGTGCTGTAGGGCATGCATGGCCATCGCCGTCACCGGCGTACCACCCGGCAGCTCGGCTGCATCAGAAGGGCCAGAAGCACGAGTTCCTGATGGATAAGCCGTTACAGTGAATCTTAATAAACCAAGCTGTTATGATAGCAAAACGTTTATTTCTAAAAGCACATTGCTTATAGCAAACACTAATGAGTTTGATTTAACAGAAGATAGAGTATATGTAACTACTAGAAACCAAGGTGAAGGTACTTTTGCAGATTGCATATTTTTCTTGAATAACAAAGGCATTGAAGAAGACTATTCCTCAGAATACTTTTGTCTATATGAAGATGAAACAGTAAGATAATAGTTTCAATTTAAAATACATTGAACAATACGACATAGAATACTAACGATGAAATCGAATTTTCAATGAGGTGATTAAAGTAAGAGATAACACAAGGGCGTTTAAAGATAATTAGAACCAAAGATAGATGCAAATAGAGTTGGGATAAAATTGATGATTAGTTGGACATCTTACAGTAAAAATAGAAACAGACCGCCACAGTGGACGGTCAGCTCTGAATTAGATGACTCTAATATACCATGTCCAGTAATGAACGCCATCCTTATATCCGTAAATAACAGCATCTCCATAATTGAGAGCCGTAACCCAACCTGATGAAGAAAGTGATACTACCGATGAACCAGACACGAGTTCATAGCTGTCACTAAAACCAACGATAATTGAATTACCTTTTTTCAAGTCTCTGTATGTAACTCCTGCTGCTTCAACAGATGTTGCTGGTGTTAAGGCGACTCCAACAATTGTGCTCAAAGCCAGTGATGTGCAAAGAAGAATTTTTTGAATTGGTTTTTTCAAGAAAATAACCTCCTTTTACTGGTATCCGTGCATTACCACTCTAACATACTGTNAAAAGGAAATCAATGGAAATNTATCCAAAAATGGTTTCTTTCATTCTTAAGTCTAAAACTTTATTTTCTTTCGTCACCAATAAAAAAAACTCACCTCTTAAAATCTATAGAGGTGAGTTTTTTTTANTCAAACTTTATTACAATTTATCAATCTTTATTAAAATAACTTCAATCAATGCTCTTCTCTATTCCACAGTCACACTCTTCGCCAAGTTTCTTGGCTTATCCACATCATTGCCTCGAGCCAAGCTTGCATAGTAAGCAACAAGCTGCAATGGCACTACAGACAAGGCAGGAGACAAGCGAGACAGCGTAGCTGGCAGTACGAACATGCCATCTACCGCCTTCTCTACTGCAGCAGCATTCGCTTCGTCAGTAATCGCATAAACGACACCGCCGCGCGCCTTCACTTCCTTAATGTTGCTCACTGTCTTCTCAACAAGCGCAGTCTGTGTAGCCAGTGCGATGACAGGTACTCCTTCTTCGATCAAGGCAAGTGTGCCGTGCTTCAATTCACCCGCTGCATACGCCTCGGAATGAATATATGAGATCTCTTTCAGCTTCAGCGATCCTTCCAATGCTACCGCATAATCCAGACCACGTCCGATGAAGAACATATTGTCGTGCTTCGCAATGTCCTCTGCAACCCGCTTCAGTTCGTCAGATTGCTCCAGAATGCGCTCCACTTGCTCCGGCAATGCCTGCATCGCAGCAATCTGCTCACGGATCCAAGCCTGATCGTGAAGGCCAAGCTTCTCTGCCCAGTACAGGCTGAATATCATGAAGGCAACAAGTTGTGATGTGTACGCCTTAGTAGAGGCAACCGCAATCTCAGGACCTGCCCATGTAACAATGGTATCGTCTGCTTCACGGGCAACCGAGCTGCCTACGACGTTCGTAATCGCCAGAACCGTCGCACCGCAGCGTTTTGCTTCACGGAGTGCTGCGAGTGTGTCTGCTGTCTCACCAGACTGGCTGACAACAATAACAAGCGTCTGTGGTGTAATAATTGGCGAACGGTAGCGATACTCCGAAGCGACATCTGTCTCCACGGGAACGCCTGCACATTGCTCGATCAGCGTACGTCCGACAAGACCTGCATGATAAGCAGTACCGCATGCGACAATATGCACGTTGCGAATTTCTTGTAATTTCTCTGCAGTCAAATGCTTCAACTCAGGAAGCTTGATTCCACTGCGATCTTCTTGCATTCTACCGCGCATCGTGTCGCGGTATGCCTTGGGCTGCTCATGAATTTCTTTGAGCATGAAATGGTCGTAACCGCCTTTTTCCGCAGTCAACACGTCCCAATCGACAACAATCATTTCCCGAGAAATAAAATTCCCCTCTAACGTCATCAATTCGACAGCGTCCTTAGTCAGTACAGCCATTTCGTTGTCGTTCAAAATATACACTCGACGCGTATATTGCAAAATCGCCGGAATATCCGAACCGATAAAGTTCTCGCCTTCTCCAATACCGATAACTAATGGACTTGCGAAGCGAACAGCAACCAGCTTATCCGGTTCATGCTCTGTCAGGACAGCCAATGCATAAGCACCGCGCATACGCGCTGTAGCCTTCTGCACAGCCTTCACAATATCTCCGTCATACTCTTGAGCAATCAGATGGGAAATGACCTCTGTATCCGTCTCTGAACGGAATACAACTCCGGACGCGATCAGCTCTTCCTTCAGCTCCATATAGTTCTCGATAATACCGTTATGAACAACAGAGAACTTCATCGATGCATCCGTATGTGGATGCGAATTCTCATTCGAAGGCTTGCCATGTGTCGCCCAGCGAGTGTGGCCAATGCCTACCGAACCTTGCAGCGGCTCATCTTCCAATTGAGAAGCAAGGACAGCTAATCTACCTTGTGCCTTGCGCACTTGCAAGCCTTCCGGTGTGAATACAGCAATGCCAGCAGAATCATATCCACGATACTCCAGCTTGCCCAATCCTTCCAACAACACCGCTTGAGAATTTCTAGCTCCAATATATCCGACAATACCACACATAATATAGACCTCCGATTATTCGCGGCCCCTCCAGTTGGCGACGTCGCACACAGAAGTCCATGCCCCATAAGCGTGAGTGCACAGCATTATTGGATAACTTATAAAGTTCAATAAGCTCATGGATAACGAGGGAAGCAGCCTAATTTGTAATAGCCTACTCTTCGCCAAGCAGCACAACAAGCAAGCTTGTTAGCCAGCTTGGACTCTGTGTGCTCTGTCCATCCATGAGACAGCCCGATTCTTAGTAGTTAATTGAGTTAAATCTTAATGGCAGCGATCATCAGCTGCATTGTATCTCCAAATGGATACGCCTTGACTATGCAAGTGTACCTCCATCCCAATATCAAACATACCTGCGTAAGCATGCGTTGTCAGGAAAGTCGCCTCTCCTGCATTCCGNTAATGCTCTTACGGTGCCGGTAACACACCGGGAGGTCCCCGCCGAACATTTCGAACACCTCCACCTCGTCCACTCGCTGCAATGGCCGATTCAGCAGCAAGCGCTGGCGCTTCTTGAACGGTTGCCCGTTACATTGCCAACCTCACAATCCTCACTTTCTATATGTGAATCATCTTCTATTTCCTATCTTCCTTACGAAGAGGACTGGCTCATCCTCTAGCATAAGCTGTTCCTGCATCATACACCGGCTTCTTGGCTGAGCTTCCAGGCATCGGCTTCGCCTTATCCACTCTGTATTTGCGGAACATGTTCTTACATTATATTCACTTTAGCCATTTTTCGCAACAATGCTACAGAAAATAGGAAAAAAGCCGCTTACCTAACAACGTCAGGCAAACGGCTCTGAACAAGTCCTATTAAGCTAGTTCTTTCTGTACAACCTCTACAATGCGGTTTACATATCCCTCTACAATATCCGCCTCAGGGCCTTCGGCCATAACACGAATCAGGGATTCTGTCCCGGATGGACGAACGAGCACGCGACCATTGTCACCCAACTCCTGCTCAACTTCCGCAATCGCCTTCTCGATAGCTGCATTGCCTTGGTATTTCGATTTATCCCCAACACGCACGTTTACCAGCACTTGTGGGTATTTGCGCATAAGCGACTTCGCTTCACTTAAGGATTGGCCATTTGCCTTCAAGTTAGCAACCAATTGGATACCAGACAGCATGCCGTCCCCTGTCGTATTGTAATCCAAGAAGATAACGTGTCCGGATTGCTCTCCGCCCAGGTTGTAATTACCGCGGCGCATTTCTTCCATTACGTAGCGATCGCCAACTGCCGTCTTGGCTGTATTCAATCCGTGCTTCTCAGCACCCTTGAAGAAGCCAATGTTGCTCATGACTGTTGTTACAATCGTATCACTATTCAAACGACCAGCCCGCTTCATTGCATCGCCGCAAATGAGCAGAATGAAGTCGCCGTCAACTTCCTCGCCATGTTCATCAATGGCAATCAAGCGATCCGCATCGCCGTCAAAAGCCAGACCCAAATGAGCCTTGTGGCGCAGCACTTCTTCCTTCAACATTTCCGGATGTGTCGAACCGCAATGATCGTTGATGTTCAGACCTGTTGGCTCGGCGCCAATAGCGATTACTTCTGCACCAAGTTCACGGAACAAGCGTGGTGCCAGCTCATAAGCAGCACCGTGTGCGCAATCGAGCACAATGCGCATTCCATCGAAGCGCTGATCAACGGTTGACTCCAAATACTCTACATAGCGCCACTTCGCATCCGTATCCACTGTAACTGTACCGAGACCTTCGCCAATTGGACGAGGAAGCTCATCTTCAGCAGCATCCATTAGCTGCTCAATTTCAAGTTCTGTCTCATCAAGCAGCTTGTAGCCGTCGCTACCGAAGAACTTAATCCCGTTGTCCTCAACAGGGTTATGGGAGGCAGAGATCATAACCCCTGCGTCAGCACCCAATACACGTGTCAAATATGCAACAGCTGGTGTAGACAACACCCCAAGCTGGATGACATCTGCACCAATGGACAGCAAGCCTGCTGTCAATGAAGCCTCAAGCATACGGCCAGATACACGCGTATCCATACCGATAACCACCTTCGGTTTGCCTGATGCCTGCTTCGTCAGTACATAGCCTCCACAGCGTCCAATTTTAAAAGCAAGTTCCGCTGTCAATTCTTGATTCGCTACACCGCGTACACCATCAGTACCAAAATATTTCCCCATCGTTCGCTTCTCCTTCATGCTGCCATCAATCAATATGATCTGCTGTCGTTAGCACCTTCGATCATAAATCCATCCTGTGCAGCATCTATTCTCACGTCGTAAATTTGATTTTCATTATTCTATTCGTCAATTCATAGATGTCACACATCTCTAGTTGGAATGTTCCACTGATCCGTTCACCGCATCGGCCGGTGTTCCTTCCGCTTCATTCGAGGAAGGCGGATTCTCATGAGTGTCGGTCGATGGATTGCTTGGATGCCCCGTCTCATTCTGGGTTCCTGATGTCGAGCCGTTGCCTACTTCTTCTGGGATCGAAGTAGGAGGCTTCGGATCAGGCAATGTCGTTACGGGCGCTTCCGTATCCTTAATCACGACCTTGATCGTTAGTGGAGTTGAATCCACTCGTCGAACGAACCGAGGTAAATTTACCTGCAAGTTCACTGTATGCTCACCAGGAGGCAAGTCATTCACATTCGCAATCAACTGAATGTCACTTACCTTCAGCGCATCAATCAGATTCGGTGCGCCAACAACAATAACGTCCATCTTGCGGGAAGCCGGTTCCGCAATCGTCGTCTCCAATCGGTCATTGTCGCCAGTTAGTGTAATAGGAACGTCCGATATCGTACGCTGTTTTACACCCGAAATTTGCAATTCGACAGTAATCTCACTCGGTTCTATTTTCTCAATGTTCGCAGGCGGCGTCAATTGTACCTTTATCTTATACGTCCCAGCAGCTTCAAATTGGCGCAAATCGACTTGTACATTATCCAAGTATTCGATCTTATCCAACGCTTCCTGAGGGCCGTACAGTGTCACCTGATTGACATCTGGAGACAAGGCTGACACAGCAAGTCCTTCCGCTAATTGTCCAGTCAAATTCACTTGGAGGGGTACGGTCTTGAATGGCTTCGTGATCGGTACTTCGACCTCGACAAAAGATGGTGTCAGGACTGCTCCCTCCACTTCATTGCCTCTCGCATTATACGCCGTCAACTTCACCCGCTTCGTGATGACAGACTCATTCGCCTTATCGACACTTACTGTACCTACTATCGATTTTACTTCAGCCATACGAGATGCGGGAAGCGTTACATGGACCCGGTTCGAAGGACGCACAATTGGAGTGCCTGCCTTATATCCTTTGGCAGGGGTTCCTTCTGTTTGTACCTGTACTTCGTACTCCTTCGTCTGCACATCCTCCAGCTCAATCGTTGCACTGCTCGGCTCCATCGACATCAAGTCNATTCCAGTNGGCAACTCATGACGGAGCTGTACCACATGTTTCCCCTTNCCATAGCCTGTTAAATCAAGTGTTACTTTATAATCTTCTGGCAATGCAGAAGCAATCGCTGTCCGCTTGCCTCGAACCTGTATACGAACCTTATCCGGCCGTATGGATTTAATTACCTGCTGCTTCGTATCCAATCCGACAATCCGTACTTGCACGTCATCAATCCAGCGAGATTCCATGAGCGGCTGCGGAGAAGTCGGTGTTGTATCGTCTTTATGTACGACGGCGAATAGAAGCACACCTAATACTAACGCAATAATTTTCGCTGCATTATTATTCATTAACCACTTATCCATGATGCTCACCTTTTCGTTTCCAGAACATTTTTAGTTCTTTCTTCGCCTTCGGCTTTAACTCATCGAACAGCTTGGATATGAGTGATTCTTCCTTAATATCACGCACAACTTGTCCATTGATAGCAAGGGACACTTGTCCTGTCTCCTCGGAAACGACAACAGAAATCGCATCACATACTTCACTGATTCCAATAGCTGCCCGATGTCTTGTCCCCAATTCCTTACTGATAAATGGATTCTCGGACAACGGCAAATAACAAGCTGCTGCCGCTATTTGGCTGCCTTGTATAATAACTGCTCCGTCGTGCAGTGGTGTATTCGGGATAAATAGGTTAATGAGCAACTCTGAGCTAATACGGGAGTTCATGGCAATGCCTGACTCCGTGTATTCATTCAACCCTGTGACACGTTCGAAGACGATGAGTGCACCGATCTTACGTCGTGACATATAATTAACTGCTTTAATAAGCTCGCTAATAACACGAGCCGTCTCATCTTCCTCTGCTACCGCGCGTCCACCGAACATTTTCCCTCGACCGAGCTGCTC
>Ga0055541_1000538_pt1 | contig 10391 bp, 10 predicted proteins | sample Araplavi_mTSA_r2_2_FD_55169 | JGI IMG/M metagenome (GOLD analysis project Ga0055541, IMG submission 55169) | Arabidopsis root microbial communities from North Carolina, USA - plate scrape CL_Cvi_mTSA_r2 | ecosystem: Host-associated > Plants > Roots > Endosphere | place: USA: North Carolina | reverse complement strand
TTCAGCGCCAGGATGTTGGTCTGGAATGCGATGCCTTCAATCACGGCGATGATGTCGGTGATCTTGCGCGACGAATCGCTGATCTCGCCCATCGTGGCAACCACGTCCTGCACCACGGCACCGCCCTGCACGGCAATCTCGGATGCGCTCACCGCAAGCGTGCTGGCCTGACGTGCGTTGTCGGCGTTCTGCTTCACGATGCTCGTGAGCTCCTCCATGCTCGACGCCGTTTCTTCCAGCGAGCTGGCTTGCTCTTCCGTACGCTGCGACAGGTTGGTATTGCCCGCGGCGATCTGCTGCGTGGCCGAGGCGATCGATTCGCTGCCACGGCGCACCGTCACCACGGTTTCCTTCAGCTTGGCCTGCATCTGCTGCAGACCTTCCATCAGTACGCCCATCTCGTCACGCGAGTGGATGCGCACATCGGTGGTCAGGTTGCCGGCGGCAATCTCGCGGAAGTGCACGAGCATCTCTTCCAGTGGGCGCGAGATGGCGCGCGACAGGATGAAATAGCACCCCGCCGCCAGCGCCAGGCCCACGGCAATGACGATGCCAAACGTCCACAGCAGGCCGCTGAAGAACGATTGAGACGCGGCATACGCGGCGGCAGACACCTCTTCTTGGATCGCGTTCAGACGATCGGACTGCTCTCCATAGGTGCGGAACTGCATGGGAATCTTGTCCACCACCAGTTGGCGCGCCGTTTCCTTGTCGCCGCGCTTGATGGCGTCAATGGCCGTCGCGATGCTCTCTTTGACGAGGGTCCGCTGCTTTCCGGCTTCCCCTGCCACACGCTCTTCCTCTGCCGTGGAGAACGGCAACCCGAGGTAGCCCTTCCATCCCTTCTCGCTGGACTCGATTTGCGCGCCAATGCGGCCAATGGCATCCGCCACCTTGGCCGGATCGGTTTCGAGAATGGCGCGGTCCAGTGCGTTGCGTGCCTGGGCAAGCTTGGCCTCCGCAACACCCAGCTGCCGCGTGGACGGCAGGTTGTTGGCGAAGGTTTCCTTGAGCGCCGCATTCGAGCGCAGGTTACCGACCAACCCCAGCGCACCGACGCCCGCCAGGAATACCGCTAAAACGAACAGCACCAGCGCAAGCCGTGCCTTGATGGAGAGCGTCTTCATATCCGTCGTGAGAAATGTGTGGGGCGCGAAGCGAGTCCTCTAAGAGAACCGAGTTCAGCAAAACTAACGACAGATACTCATCAAACTTTAACTACATTCCGAGGGTTTCCCCGGAGAACGAAGCCCCGTGCACGTCTTGGCTCAGGCCTGCATGCGCACCATCAGCGCGTTATCGAGCGGCACGCCGCGCACCGTCACGGTCTGGCGTGCCATTACCGCAAACCCGTTGCGGGCGAAGAATGGCTCAGCGCTCAAACTTACGTGGGCCTGCACGCGCGTCATCCGGCGTTGCGCGGCCAGGTTGAGGATGTGGTTCATCAGGCTCTGGCCGACACCCTGCCGCGCGTGCGTGGCAGCCACAAAGAAGTGGTCGATATAGCCAGTGGCCTGCAGGTCGGCATAGCCCACGGGTTGTCCGTCGATTTCCGCCACAAAAGGCTGAATGCGGCGAATGCGCTCGGCCCATTGCTCGGCGTCGTAGTCGGCGGGCGCCCAGGCTTCGAGTTGCTCGGGGCGATAGCGGCTGGCAGCGATGCCATGGACGGCGGAATAGAAGATGGCGTGGAGCGCGGACTCTTCGCCCGCGCGGAAGGGGCGGATCACCAAGGGGTGGCGCTGGAGTGGTGCATTCATGGTCATTGCCCGGCGTACGGCAAATCCATGGAGGCTAGCACGTCCTTGATGTGCTGCGCCGCCTGCTGGGCATTCTGCGCGGCGGGCACGGTCGGCTGCTGNTCGGTCGACAGGTTGCGCACGTGGTCATCAATGCTAATGCCGGTGCCCAGCGGCGCCAGCATCGCGGCGGATTCATGCATGGCCCATTGGAAGTCGTTGAGCGGTGCATTGCGTGCCGCTTGCAGGCCTGCGGGGTTCGCTGCCATGGCACGGGCNGCAACGGGGTCGCGGTTGTCGTCGGGGGCGNTTAGCTCGAGCACTTGGCTGAGGTCGGGCGCGCTGGCATCGCGCGCGGTGAGCGGCGTCTGGATGTTGTAGCGCACGCGCAGCGTCTTGATGATGGCGGTGTGGTCGTACGGCTGCGCCACGGTCGAGCGGAAGATCGTGCCCTTGGGAATCCACGGCGATACCACCACCGTCGGCACGCGCACGCCCAACCGGTCAAACGCAAAGAGCTGCCCCGGTTGCGGCGGGCTGGGCGGCACGGCAGCGGGCGGCGGCACGTGGTCGAAACAACCGCCGTGCTCATCAAACGTGATGACGAGCATCGTCTGATGCCATTGCGGTGAATTGCGCAGCGCGTTGTACACCTTCGCGACCAATGCATCGCCATAGCCAACATCGTGCGGCGGGTGCATGTCGTTGGGCCAGTCGAGATCGGCAAAGTAGCGCGGNTCGATAAANCTGTACGAGGGCAGCTTGCCGTTGGCGGCATCGTCCAGAAAATCGTCGAACAGGTGAAAGTGGTCCAGATGCAGCCACAGCCGCGTGAGCGTGAGCGACTGCGCGAAGTCGTGGTAGTAGACGGCCCAATCATCCGGCACCACGCCGTCGAGCGCGTTGAACAGCGTCGGCATCAAATACGGAAAGTGCACCGGCGAATTGTTCGGATAGCCATGCGCGGTGCCGGTGTGCACGAAAAACCGGTTGGGCCACGTCTGGCACGGCGCGGAGGCAAACCACGCATCGCACACGGCGTAGTTGCGCGCCAAGGTGCTGAGCGCCGGTACCTGGTCCGACGTGAAGAAATGCATGATGTTGCGCGGATCACCACCGTTCTTGGCGTAGTTGGTGGTGAAGCCCTGCATGGTGGGCGTCTGCCCCAACGGCATCTGCTGGCCGAAGAGCTGCTGGTTGATGTCGGTAAAGAGCTCGCCCGGGTCGGGGTTGGGCAGCGTCATCACGTTGGGTGGCACCGGTGTCGTCCACACGCGGATGGGTTCGCCGCCGCCATCGGGGTTGGTCTCGGTGCCGGAGAGGCCGTCAAACTCGGCGCTCTTGGGATACAGCGTGCCGAACAGGTTGTCGAACGACCGGTTCTCCAACATCAGCACGACCACGTGCTGGATTGCGTTCAAGCCTGCCATGGTGGCCCCCTCGTTTTTGCTTGTGCCGATCACTGCCGGTCACTATAGAAAGAAACGAAGGGGATTGGCGCCGCGCTGCCCGATGCGCTGATCAACGTACCGCCGGCAGCACACGCCACGCAATCAACGCGCTGCCNGCCGCCACCAGCCACACCACCGGCCAAGACGACCACGCCAGCACATACGGCANGCCCAGCGACGTCACCCCAAGCGCGGTGAAAGCGCCCGTATTGCCCAGGCCCAGCGCCGTGCCTGCTCGCTGTGCACCGGCCAGCGTAGCCATCTCGGTATAGCCCACGCCATGCCAGGCCGACACGCAGATGCCGCCCGCCACGATGGCTGCCACCAGCGCGACGCGCATGACTGTCAGGTCGATCGACAGCGCCGACGTCATCCACGCCACACCGGCCAGCACGACGAACAGCGCAACGCTCAACCGGGCGCACATCCGCAGATACGCGCGGCGATTGCCGTGGCGGTCGGTCCAGCGGCCGCTCCATACGCGCATGACGGCCGCGCCACCCTGCACGGCCGCCATGGTCAGGCTGAGCGTGAGCACGTTGGCATGCGCAAAGTCGCGCAGAAACACCGTGGCGAACGCAACGACCGCCCCCTGTGGCACGCACAGCAGGCCGATGGCCAGGGCCATGCGCCACAGCATCGGGTCTCGCAATGGCCCCGGCATGGCGGATGCCGTGGTGTTGGCGGCGGTAGCGCTCACCACATCCGGCGCGTCATGCACCCACAGCCACGTCAGCACCGCCGTCAATACGCACGCCGCCGCCAGCACGCCATACACCGCGGCAAACCCGGCATGCGCGGCGAGGCTCGGTAGGACCAGCGCGCCGATCCCCCCGCCCAGCGGCACGGCAGTCTGGCGAATGCTCATGGCCAAGCCGCGCTCCCCCTCACGAAACCAGCCCATGACCGCGCGCCCACTCGACCCATTCACGCTGCCGCCCAACAGGCCGACGCTCAGCATGCCGGCCACCAGCCACGCTAGCGGCGGCACATTGCCATGCAGGGGTGCAACGCAGCACGCCATCACGAACAACGCCAGCCCCGTGAGCCCCAACCCCGCCAGCAGCACNGAGCGATCGCCCCAGCGGTCNGTCAGCAAGCCCCAGGGTAATTCGCTGATGGCGATACCCAACCCCAACGCCCCCAGCGCCACGCCCAGTTCGGCATTGCCCAGGTGATACGCCGAGCGGATGAACACGGCCGTGGTCGGAATGCCCGAAAACGCCGCCGAAAAACTCGCGTTGGCCGCCACCCCCACGCCCAACACCTTCCAGCGGTGATGGCGTGACATGGGCGTGGTCGCGGCCGGTACACACACGGCTGTCGTCATGATCGTCTCTCCAGAAATGCGTTTGACAGCCGCAGTCTGGCGGAGCAACATCCGACCTAAATGACTTTAATCCCTCATTTCAAGACATCATGCGCAGAATCGGCTTTCTGGTGTTTCCAGGCTGCAGCCTGTTGGATTTCACCGGCCCGCTGACGGCCTTTGACGTGGCGAACCGGCTGCATGCCGCCACCTCCGGGCAGCCGGCCTATCGGATCGACGTGCTGTCCGAAGGCGGCTCGCTGGTGCAAAGCGCGCCAGGCCTCGTCATGCAAACGCAGGGGCTGGACGACCCAGCCTTCGACACGCTCGTCATCTCCGGCGGCAACGGCCCGCGGGAGGATGCGTTCTCGTCCCGGTTGATCGCCTTCGTGCAGGAAGCGGCACGGCACTCGCGGCGCATGACGAGCGTGTGTTCCGGTGCATTCGCGCTGGCGGCAGCCGGGCTGCTCGATGGCCGCCGCGCGACCACGCACTGGCGCATGGCGGCTTTGCTGCAACGGCGCTATCCGCGCGTGCAGGTGCAGAGCGACCACATCTTCATCCACGACGGGCCGGTGTGGACCTCTGCCGGCATTTCTTCAGGCATCGACCTTGCGCTGGCGTTGATCGAAGACGATCTGGGCGTCGAGGTGTCACGCGCGGTGGCGCGTGAGCTGGTGGTGTATCACCGGCGGCCGGGCGGGCAGTCGCAGTTCTCGGCGCTGCTGGAGCTGGACCCAGCATCGAGCCGCATCGCCCGGGCGCTGAGCTACGCGCGCGAACATCTGCATGAGGCGTTGGATGTTGACCGGCTGGCCGACGTCGCACACCTGAGCCGCCGCCAGTTCGATCGCGCCTTCGTGGCCGAGACCGGCCAGACGCCCGCCAAGGCCATCGAAAAGCTGCGGGCCGAGGCTGCCCGCCCGCGCGTGGAAGCCGGCGATGAATCGCTGGAACAAGTCGCCCGCGCCGTGGGCTTTGCTGATCCGGAACGCATGCGGCGTGCGTTCATTCGCGTGTTTGGGCAGCCGCCGCAGTCGGTTCGGCGCTCCGGGCGCGGCGGGCACGCACGCCTGGTCGCATAAAACGTTAGACGTTACCCTCGCCGATTCGGAAACCGCGCCTTTGACGCTTGCCTTGATGCTCGCTGACACCACACTGCCCCTGCTCTACAGCTATCGCCGTTGCCCCTACGCCATGCGCGCCCGCTTGGCGATGCTGCAGGCCCACCGGCGCTTCCAGACCTACGAGATCGTCATGCGCGATAAGCCGGCGGAAATGCTGGCGCTCTCGCCCAAGGGCACCGTGCCCGTGTTGCGCCTGCCCGATGGCACCGTGCTGGAAGAGAGCCTCGACATCATGCGCTGGGCACTCGAGCAGCCAGACACAGATGGCTGGTGGTGCCGCGCCCAATCCGACGACAACCTCGCCCTGCTGCGCACGAACGATGGCGATTTCAAACGCCTGCTCGATCGCTACAAATATCCGGATCGCTATCCGCAAGAGGCCCAAGAGACCATACGGCGCGAGACCGCCCGTGCCCACGCAGTTGAAACCCTGCTGATACCGCTGGAATCACGCTTGCAACATCAGCGCTATCTTGGCGGCTCGATGCCGTGTGCAACTGACTTGGCGATCTTCCCGTTCGTGCGGCAGTTTGCAGCGGTGGAGCCCGATTGGTTCGCCAGCCAGCCGCTGCCGGCACTGCAAGCCTGGTTGGCCGAATGGCTGAGCAGCCGGCTGTTTGAGGTTTGCATGACCAAGCAGCCAGTACAGGCCGTTGCCGCGTTTCCCGCGTATCCGCACCCGACTGATGGAGGCATGTCGCCATGAAGACCACACCGGATGCCGCACCCGACAGCACCGCAGCGCGTGTGGCCTTGTGGCGCGCTCTGCACGTGCAGATCGATGCGCCGCCGCACGTGCTGGAGGATACGGTCGGCCTGCAATTGCTCGCACCCCCTGCCGACTGGCAGCAGCGCGGCGACATGGACCCGCAGTTCACCCGGCCATTTCGGGCGTCGATCGTGGCGCGTGCGCGCTTCATTGAAGACCTCGTCATCGAGCACGCAGCGCAAGGGCTGAGCCAGTACGTCATTCTGGGCGCGGGCCTGGACAGCTTCGCGCAGCGCCGGCCGGATGTTGCGTCGCGCATGATCGTGTTCGAGGTCGATCCGCCCAACCCGCAGGCGTGGAAGCGCCAACGTTTGGCGGAGCTCGGTTTTGGCACACCGGATTGGCTGCGCTTCGTGCCAGTCGATTTTGAAGCGCGCGCGTCGTGGCAGGACGCGCTTGTCGCCGCCGGTTTTGGCACCAGCAAGCCGGCCGTGGTCGTGTCCACCGGCGTGAGCATGTATCTGACCAAGGAAGCGAACGCTGCCACGCTACGGCGGGTGGCATCGCTGGCGCCGGGCTCCATGTTTGCCATGACGTTTCTGCTGCCGCTGGAAATGGCCGAGCCCGACGTCCGCCCCGGCCTGGAGATGGCCGAGAAAGGCGCACGTGCCAGCGGCACACCGTTCATCAGTTTCTTTACCCCGCCCGAAATGCTGGCGCTGGCACGCGAAAACGGCTTTCGTGATGCACNGCACATCTCCGCCGACACCCTGACGCAGCGCTACTTCGCCGGCCGTACCGATGGCTTGCGNCCCCCCGCCAATGCGGAGGAATTGCTGATTGCGACCGTGTAGACCCNAGTCAATCTGTGACTGCCCGCATATTCACGGTCAGGCGATGTTCGCGCCAGGGAAACCCGCCTCCTGGCATCTGAACGAACCGCCATCGCCTCATTGTCGGCACCAAGACACGTAGCCGCTTACTCGTAGTGCACAGTGCCACGACCAACGGACTTGGCTGCGGTTGCGGCGGCCTCTTCCTCTTCGCATGCCGCCATCGCGCGCTGTAGTGCGTGCTTGGCNGCAACGTCGCGCTCGGGCAAACCGGAAAACAAAGCGTGCAGCGTGGGCAACGCGTAAATGGCCGTTAATGCCTGCGCAGATTGTTCCCGCACGTTGTCATCCACGTCTCGCAGGGCCTCCGCCAACGCAGGCTGCATCGCCGGCCAAGCGTGTTCNGCATCGGCACGCAAGTCTCTCTGCAACATGGCGATCGACTCGACGGCCCGTGCACGGAACTCAGCATCGGGGTCGCGCAGTGCCGCAAGCAGTGTCGGCATCGCGGTGATATCACCGTTTTCACCCAGCGCCCACAGCGCCATCCACTGCACTCGATGCCCCACCGCAGGCGTCCGGTACGCGTTGATGAGGGGTTGCGTGGCACGCGCGTCACGCAGTTCGCCAAGCGCGCTGACAGCGTAGTAGCGCACCTCTTCATCCGCTTCCTCAAACACACGCGCTGCGATCATGTCGACCGACTCCGCGTCCCGCCGCGAGCCCAGTGCGATGACGACTTCCAGCCGCACGCGCGGTTCTGGGTCATTGGCGACGGCCCGCAATGCTGGCAGCGCCTGCGGTGGCCCGAAGCGCAGGCCCTGTGCCGCTTGCCGACGGACCTCCGGNGCGGGATCAGACAAAGCGGCCAGCAGCAGGTCACGCAACGCGGTGTCTTCCGTATCGAGGAATTCGCACAGCGCATCCAATGCAGCGGCGCGCACGCTACCGTCAGGATCAACCGAGGCCGCAAACAGATCGGGAATCGCATCCGCCATGCCGCACCTGGCGAGGGCGTAGATTGCCCAGACGCGCACATCAGTATCGGTATCCAGACGCAATCGTGCGCGCAATGCGGCAACCACCGGCTCGGACGACCAACGCCCCAGCACCTGCACCGCCTCGCGGCGGACCTCGGCACTCGGGTCATTGACGGCCTGCAGGCATGCAGGCACGTGCGCACCTGCGATAGCCTCTGACTGCCTACCCAGTGCCAGCACGGCGGCAGCGCGGACGCCTGCCTCGGTGTCGTGCTTCAAGGCATGCAGCACGGCGGACTCGGCGCGGGGATACTGGCCCAGGTCGTAGTCTGCCAGCGCATGAACGGCACTCGCGCGGAAATAGGCGTCCGTGTCGCGCGTGGCCGCCACCAACGGCGCCACGAACGCATCGTCCACGCCCAGATCGGTCAGGCTGACGTTCGCACCACGGCGCGCGTCTGGTGATTGTTGCCGGAGTTGGGCGATGAGCGCCTCGATCTCGGTGGCGCTGCGCGCTTCAGCATCATCGATGGCAGGCGTCGATTCTCCGCTGCCAGCGAGCGCGTCCTTGATCCGCGCGATCCATCGTCTCAAGCGCATACGGTATTCAACGCGCCCCACGTCGCGAAGCCTTGAGCGTCATCAACGCCCAGGCCACGGTTGCGATGGCAAGCGGTGCTCGCGTCGNATCGGTGGTCTGCTGTGCGGGTGTGGATTCCATCATCCCTTCTCGTCTTTGGGTTCCTGCGGGCGTTTCCACGTCGATCGTGGGCGCGAATGCGACGCCCAGATCGCTTGGGTGCGCAGCATAGCATCCGGCCTGTTCATTGAATCGCCGCGATACTTCGCGCCCCGCTACCATCGCGTTGAACGGCTGACGACCTTGCCCCNGCNAAGAGTACAGAAATTGATGACGGTGCCCCTCGACCAAGATCAAGCCATGACCTAGCGTTCACGCACAGGACCCGGCAGCGCCTTCAGGCCGATCCACAGCACACCGATGACCATATTGATNGGCACACTCAACGCGCTCGGCACATAGAACAATGCCGACAGGCACGGCGTCTTGAGCGCCAGTTCCGCCACCCCACCCAGCGCATAGCAGACCGCACCGCACCAGAGCCACCGCCGCATATAGGCCAGCAGCCAGTGCGCATGCGCCTGGTTGAAGCGCCATGCGGCGGAGCGTTCAAACAGGTTGCCGTGACTGGCATCCTTGAACAGCCAGCCAAAGAAGAAGTAGCGATACAGCAGCGTACGAAAGGCGAGCTCTTGCATGATGGCTCCCTCAACCAAGCCTGCTTCAGGCAAGCAAGTTTGGCTCCAAAATTGGCCGGGCGCCATGGCCCGCGCGCGCAAGTCGGNGATGGCGCACGCACGCCGTTGAGCCTATCCTCGTCAATCCACCACGGAGGCAACGCATGAAGAAAAACGCACCGGACAACGCAAAGGACAACGCAGCACCGGCAGCCGAGCAGATCGACGCCCGCATTGCCGAGCTGAACGACTGGCGGGGTGCAATGCTCGCCCGCCTGCGCACCGTCATCCTGGCAGCCGACCCTGGCGTGGTCGAAGAATGGAAATGGAGCGTGCCGGTGTGGTCGCACCACGGCATCCTCTGCACCGGCGAGGCCTACAAGCAGACGGTGAAGATGACGTTTGCCAAGGGTGCCTCCGTGCCGGACCCTGCCGGGCTCTTCAACTCCAGCCTGGACGGCAACGTCCGCCGCGCGATCGATTTTCGCGAAGGCGACACGGTGAACGAGAAAGCGCTGAAGGCGCTCATCCAGGCGGCCATTGCCGTGAACAAGGCCGCCGCAAAACGCTGAGCCGCGCGCGCGTGGCGCCAGAGCGGCTAACATACGGCCCGCCTGAACAACCCATGGAGCCACTTCAGTGATTCAACCGACCCCCATCTTCAAGGACAACCTCGCCCAACTGCCCGCCATTGACGGCGTCGAGCGGATCGACTTGGTGGACGGCCANGGCGCCGTGGTCGCCGACATCGAGAACAAGCCGGGCAAGCAAGGTTCGCTGGCGGTGTACCACTACCTGCAGCAGGCCTTCGGCCAGCTCGATGCCAAGGCCGCCGAACACGGACTGGCCGTGTTTGCCGAGCACACCGCCGATGCGCGCAACCGCCCGGGCGCGCATCCGAATGTCGACCGGCTGCTCGCCATCGCGGCGGGGGCGGAAGCGCTGCGCATCAACGTCGTGGCCAAAGGCTGACGGCGCTGTTGGCG
>Ga0055541_1000533_pt1 | contig 10459 bp, 9 predicted proteins | sample Araplavi_mTSA_r2_2_FD_55169 | JGI IMG/M metagenome (GOLD analysis project Ga0055541, IMG submission 55169) | Arabidopsis root microbial communities from North Carolina, USA - plate scrape CL_Cvi_mTSA_r2 | ecosystem: Host-associated > Plants > Roots > Endosphere | place: USA: North Carolina | reverse complement strand
TTGAATTCGTCTATAGTCATTCGCATGCTTTCGCGCCCGATTTCCATTCTGATTACGCTAGTCTCGATTGATGGCCTACTAGGTCGTCAGGTCGGGACACGTGCATAGGAAATCGCAAGACAAGGCAAGCAGAAACCGCCAAGTTTTCGCGAACCAGAATTCACAGCGCCCCGGCCTGCAACCATGCACGCCGGGGCGTTTTGCATTCTGCGCCGCAAGAAACCATTCAAAACACCACTAAGACCGACGCCAAAAACGTCACCCCACCAAGGAGCCGCCATGAGCGACAAACTCATCATTTTCGATACCACCTTGCGCGACGGCGAGCAGTCCCCGGGGGCGTCGATGACCAAGGAAGAAAAGATCCGCATCGCCAAACAGCTCGAGCGGCTCAAGGTGGACGTGATCGAAGCCGGCTTCGCGGCCAGCTCCAATGGTGACTTTGAAGCGATCCGCGCGATTGCCCAGTCGGTCAAGGATTCGCGGATTTGCTCGTTGGCCCGTGCGAATGACCGCGACATTTCCCGCGCTGCCGAGGCGCTCAAGCCGGCGGGGCAGTTCCGTATCCACACCTTCATCGCCACATCGGCGCTGCACATGGAAAAGAAGCTGCGCATGTCGCCGGATCAGGTGTACGAGCAGGCGCGCCTGGCGGTGCGCTTCGCACGCCAGTTCACCGACGACATCGAGTTTTCCCCGGAAGACGGCAGTCGCTCAGATATGGACTTCCTCTGCCGCGTGCTGGAAGGGGTGATCGACGAAGGCGCGACCACCATCAACCTGCCGGATACGGTCGGCTATGCGGTGCCAGAAGGCTACGCCGCGCTGATCCGCTCGGTGCGTGAGCGCATTCCCAATTCCGATAAGGCGATCTGGTCTGTGCATTGCCATGACGATCTGGGCATGGCCGTCGCCAACTCGCTGACCGCTGTCCAGTTGGGCGGCGCCCGCCAGATCGAGTGCACGATCAACGGCCTGGGCGAGCGCGCCGGCAATACCAGCCTGGAAGAGGTCGTGATGGCTGTGAAGACGCGTCGTGACTACTTCAACCTCGATGTCGGTGTCGATACCTCGCAGATCGTGCCGGCCTCGAAGCTTGTCTCGCAAATCACCGGTTTCGTCGTGCAGCCGAACAAGGCGGTCGTTGGTGCCAACGCTTTCGCACATGCTTCGGGCATTCACCAGGACGGCGTGCTGAAGGCGCGCGACACGTACGAAATCATGCGTGCCGAAGACGTTGGCTGGACGGCCAACAAGATCGTCCTCGGCAAGCTTTCGGGCCGCAACGCGTTCAAGCAGCGTCTCCAGGAGCTGGGCATCGAGCTTGATTCCGAAGCCGAACTGAACGCCGCCTTCACCCGCTTCAAGGAGCTGGCCGATCAGAAGGCCGAGATCTTCGACGAGGACATCGTCGCCATCGTTTCCAACGAGGCGCAGCACAGCGAGGGCGAGCACTTCCGTTTCGTGTCGCTTGCCCAGCGCTCGGAAACCGGCGAGCGGCCGCATGCACGAATCGTCTTCGTGGCGGACGGCAAGGAAGTGACCGGCGAAGCGGAGGGCAATGGCCCGGTCGACGCCACGCTGAATGCGATTGAGAGCAAGGTTGCCAGCGGCGCAGAGCAACTGCTGTATTCCGTCAACGCGATCACGACGGGCACGCAGGCACAGGGCGAGGTGACGGTGCGGCTGTCCAAGTCGGGCCGCATCGTCAACGGCGTGGGCACCGATCCGGACATCGTTGCGGCTTCGGCCAAGGCTTACCTTGCCGCGCTGAACAAGCTCCAGGACAAGAGCAGCGAAAAACTCAACCCGCAGATCTGATCGCGGGTTTCATCAACACACGCAGGAGTCAGCCCAGACCCCAACACGATCACCACTGAGCGCGCACCCGGTTATCCACCGGAACGCGAAGCGGGTGCGGCGGCACCGGACACGTCAGGAGCGTGCACCATGCCGGCCGTCTTTGAGAGCGATGTCTGTGCGATCCACGACATGGCCGACCCGAACATCCACGCCAGGCGATGCGCCTCGCGTGGATGTTGCCGTTCTGGCTTTTGATGCTGGCTCAGCGGCTGGAATCGTGATCGTGGTCGTACATCGGGTCGGGGCTGACCTGCGTGAGCCGCACGATGCCGTCGCGGTCGAAATAGAAGTGCATCAGCGAGGGCCACACGCCTTCATGTTTGAAACGGTAGGACCAAACCTGCCGATCCATCAGCCGGAAATACGCGGTTTCTTCGGGCTTGCCGAACGTCTGCAGCACATCGTTTTGCGTCGCTGTGCCGACGCGGACCTGTGCAAATTCCATCGTGGTCAGAATCTGCCGGAACGAGACGAGCTTGCCGCTGGCATCGAAATCAGCGGCGTAAGTGAATTGCCCGTACGGCTGTGTCGGATAGAGCCAGCGCGTGCCGCCACCGGCGTGTGGATACCGTTCCGGGGGTGGGCCAAACCGTGCTTCCACGGCAGAAGCGGGTTGGCCGACCAGTGCTTCGCCCGTTTGTACGGGCGCCAATACAGTACACGCGCTTGTTGACGCCAGCGCCACGGCGAGCAGCGCCGCGCACTGCCATGTCGATCGAACGTTCACAATGGGTCCTCCCGATGGCTTCAGTGTAGGCGGGCGTGTGATTTGCGCTGGCTTGTGTCGAGACGCAGCGGCGCTTTACCATCCGCGCTTCACGGAGATTTGCCATGATGTTTCGTTGGTTGGTGGCCGCGCTGGCGGCCGTGGGGTTGTGTGGGGCAGCAGGTGCCCAGCCCGAAGCCGCGCCGATCCGGCTAGCGCTGATTGAAGGCCTTTCAGGTCCGTTTGCCAACGCGGGTGAAGCAGTCGAGCGCAATCTGCGCATGGCCATCGAAGGTGTGAATGCGCGCGGTGGTGTGAAGTTGCCCGATGGCAGCCATCCGCTTGCGCTGGTGCGCTTTGATAGCAAGAACACGGTTGATGAGTCGTTGCTGCAGTTGCAAGCCGCTACGGATGCCGGTATCCGCTTTGTCCTGCAGGGCAACAGTTCGGCGGCAGCGGCAGCGTTGTCGACGTCGATCTCGCGCTACAACGAACGTCATCCGGACGCGCGCGTGCTCTTTCTGAACTACGCCGCCGTCGATCCTGCGCTCACCAACGAAGCATGCAGCTTCTGGCATTTCCGCTTTGACGCATCGGCCGACATGCGCATGCACGCGCTCACGGAAGTGATTCGCGCAGACAGGGCCGTCAAAAGGGTCTACCTGATCGGGCAGGACTACACATTCGGCCGCCAGGTGGCGCAATTGGCACGGCAGCAGTTGAGCGAGAAGCGGCCGGACGTCGCGATCGTTGGTGAGGTGTTGCACCCCATCGGCAAGGTGAAGGATTTTGCACCGTACGTGGCGCGCATTGCTGCCTCGGGTGCGGATACGGTCATCACCGGCAACTGGGGTAACGATCTGACGCTGCTCGTCAAGGCCGCACGGGATGCCGGACTGAAGGCGCGGTTCTTTACGTTCTATGGCAACTCGCTAGGGGCGCCAGGTGCGATGGGCGACGCAGGCGTTGGCCGTGTTGTGGCGGTTGCGGAATGGCACCCGAATTTGGGCGGCGCCAAGTCCGACGCGTTCTATAAGGCCTTCCGTGCCCGCTATCCCGCCCCACCCGACGACTACCCGCTGCTGCGTGACCAGATGATGGTGGACATGCTGGCGGCGGCCATCACCAAAGTGGGAACGACGGAAGCTGCCGCCGTCGCCCGTGCGCTGGAAGGCGCTTCTCTGGACAACGGCTTCCATCGCATCACGCTACGGCCCGAAGATCATCAAGCCATCCAACCCCTTGTTGTCGCGCAGATGGAGCGCGCGGGCACGCCCGGTGCGCCGTTCGATATCGAGGGGTCCGGCTACGGATTTCGTACGTTGAAAGTGATCCCGGAAGCTCAAGCGGCTCTGCCCACGACGTGCAAAATGGCTCGCCATTGAGGGAAACGAGGTGGGACTGTCGCTGGGGTGGGGTTCTAGGCTATAATCGCGGTCTTGCTGTCCAGGCCCGACCCGGACGGGGCGGCAAGATCATTGTTCAACACGGCACCAACGGCGGCGATTCAGGCGCTGCGGTGTCCGCAAGTCAAAGGAATCAAAATGTCCGTCGCTGACATCAAAAAGCAAGACATCGTCAAAGATAACGGCCGCAGCGCCAACGATACGGGTAGCCCGGAAGTGCAAGTTGCACTGCTGACCGCTCGCATCAACGAACTGCAGCCGCACTTCAAGGCGCACATGAAGGATCACCACAGCCGTCGCGGCCTGCTCCGCATGGTGAGCCGTCGTCGCCGTCTGCTGGACTACCTCAAGAGCAAGGACGCTGACCGTTACACCGCNCTGGTTGCGAAGCTGGGTCTGCGTAAGTAATGGTGGGTATCACGCACTGCGCGTGATGAAAAGTGCCTGCGTCAGCGTGCTGATGCAGGCATTTTGTTTTTGGCGGCCGTGTTTGTGGCCGCACCGGGCAACCGGTGAGTGATGGCAGCCGGCCACTTCAAGATGAAGCGGCTGCCATGGACCGGAGGCGGCNGGGAGCGGGGCCTTGTGTCATTCCAGCGCGGCGTTGGTGCCAGCGCTGCGCTGGAATGGCATAAAACACACCTCTGCAACCGCACCGTCTTCCGGAACGTGTTTGTCGCGGCGTAATGAAATCGACTTTGAANCGTCGGTGCNGCGAATACCGAACAGGAGAAAACATGTTCAACAANATCGTCAAAGAATTCCAGTGGGGCGGCCATAAGGTCCGCATGGAAACGGGTGAGATCGCCCGCCAGGCGAGCGGCGCTGTGCTGCTCGACATGGACGACACCGTCGTGCTCGCTACCGTGGTGGGCGCCAAGAACCCGAAGCCGGGTCAAGACTTCTTCCCGCTNACCGTCGATTACCTCGAGAAGACCTACGCTGCCGGCAAGATTCCGGGTGGCTTCTTCAAGCGTGAAGGCCGTCCGTCAGAAAACGAAACGCTGACCTCGCGCCTGATCGATCGCCCGCTGCGTCCGCTGTTCCCGGAAGGCTTCTACAACGAAGTCCAGGTCGTCATCCACGTGCTGTCGATCAACCCGGAAGTGCCGGCCGATATCCCGGCGCTGGTCGCTGCTTCGGCTGCGCTGGCTGTGTCGGGTCTGCCGTTCAACGGCCCGGTGGGTGCTGCCCGCGTGGGTTACAAGGATGGCCAATACCTGCTGAACCCGAACCGTGCGCAACTGGCGCACTCGGATCTGGACCTGGTTGTGGCCGGTACCGAGCGTGCCGTGCTGATGGTCGAATCCGAAGCTCAGCAACTGTCGGAAGAAGTCATGCTGGGCGCCGTGGTGTACGGCCACGAGCAGATGCAGATCGCCATCAACGCGATCCACGAGCTGGTGCGCGATGGCGGCAAGCCTGAGTGGGATTGGCAAGCTGCTCCGAAGAACGAAACGCTGACCGCCAAGGTGTCGGAGCTGGGCCTGGCCGATCTGCAAGCCGCTTACCAACTGCGCCAGAAGTCGGCCCGCAGCCAGAAGCTGAAGGAAGTCTACAAGTCGGTCGCCGCCAAGCTGGCCGAAGCCGGCGTGGAAGCCGACGGCGTGGAAGTCGACAACATTCTGTTCGAGCTCGAATCGAAGATCGTGCGCGGCCAGATCCTGAACGGCGAACCGCGTATCGACGGCCGCGACACCCGCACGGTGCGCCCGATCGAGATCCGTTCGTCGGTGCTGCCGCGTGCGCACGGTTCGGCCCTGTTCACGCGTGGTGAAACGCAAGCGCTGGTGGTGGCCACTCTGGGCACCAAGAGCGACGAGCAGATCATCGATGCGCTGCAAGGCGAGTACCGTGACCGCTTCATGCTTCACTACAACATGCCGCCGTTCGCCACGGGCGAAACGGGTCGCGTGGGCAGCCCGAAGCGCCGCGAAGTCGGCCACGGTCGTCTGGCCAAGCGCGCGCTGATCCCGGTGCTGCCGAAGGATGACGAATTCGCTTACACGATCCGTCTGGTGTCCGAAATCACCGAGTCGAACGGTTCGTCCTCGATGGCTTCGGTGTGCGGTGGCTCGCTGTCGCTGATGGATGCTGGCGTGCCCATCAAGGCGCACGTGGCTGGCGTGGCCATGGGCCTGATCCTGGAAGGCAACAAGTTCGCTGTGCTGACCGACATCCTGGGTGACGAAGATCACCTGGGTGACATGGACTTCAAGGTTGCTGGTACCGACGCTGGTATCACCGCGCTGCAGATGGACATCAAGGTGCAAGGCATCACCAAGGAAATCATGCAGGTGGCACTGGCACAAGCCAAGGAAGGCCGTCTGCACATCCTGGGCAAGATGCAGGCTGCCATGGGCGGCGCACGTACCGAACTGTCGGAACACGCTCCGCGCATGATCACGGTCAAGATCAACCCGGAGAAGATCCGCGACGTGATCGGCAAGGGCGGTTCGACCATCCAGGCGCTGACCAAGGAAACCGGCTGCACGATCGACATCCAGGAAGACGGCACGATCACCATCGCGTCGACGTCGTCGGAAGGCATGGCAGAAGCCAAGCGCCGCATCGAGGGCATCACGGCAGAAGCCGAAGTGGGCAAGATCTACAACGGCACCGTGCTCAAGCTGCTGGATTTCGGCGCAATTGTGAACATTCTGCCGGGCAAGGACGGTCTGCTGCACATCTCGGAAATCGCCAACGAGCGCGTGAACCAGGTTTCCGACTATGTGAAGGAAGGCCAGGCTGTGCGCGTGAAGCTGCTGAGCACCGACGAGAAGGGCCGCATGCGTCTGTCGATCAAGGCTGCCAAGGCTGAAGAGGGTGACGTGCCGGCCGCTGCACCGCAAGCACCGGGTGCTGGCGACGCTGCCTCGCAGCAACAGCAGCANCAACAGCAGTAAGCGAGGGGTTTTCGCTATGAAAAACGGCTGGACGATGTCCAGCCGTTTTTTTGTTTACACTGCGTCGCGAGTTCCTCCCACTGCCTCTTCGCGCCCCATCATGAGCCGCCTGTTCGAGCAAAACCGCATCGCCATCGTCTGGGATTTCGACAAGACGCTGATTCCGCGCTACATGCAAGTGCCGCTGTTCGATCGNTTCAACATCTCCGAGCAGGCTTTCTGGGACGAAGTGGCTGCAGGCTCGCGCGAAATTGAATCGCGCGGCCAGAAGGTCAACCACGAAACGTTCTACCTCAATGTGCTGCTGCGCCATGTGCGCGACGGCCGCATAGGGGGGCTCGACAACGCCACGCTGCGCGAACTGGGCGCCGAACTCGAGTTCTTCCCCGGCGTGACCGATTTCTTCGAGCGCAGCAAGGCGTGGGTGCGCGACAACGCAACCTACCAAGCGTTCGACATCAAGCTTGAGCACTACATCGTCAGCACAGGTCTGACGGAGATGATCAAGGGCTCGCCCATCGCCCCATACATCGATGGCGTGTGGGGCTGCGAATTCCTGGAGGCGCCCGACGCCAACGCGGATGGCCGGGCGGTCGTCTCGGAAATCATCTACGCCATCGACAACACCACCAAGACGCGCGCACTGTTTGAGATCAACAAGGGCGTCAACAAACACCCGGAAGCAGTGAGCGTGAATTCGTCGATTGCCGAGGACGAACGCCGCGTGCCGTTCGCCAACATGATCTACGTGGCGGACGGGCCGAGCGATATTCCGGCGTTTTCGGTCGCCCGCAAGGGCGGGGGGCGCACCTATGCGGTCTACAACCCGGAGAGCCCTCGCTCGTTCGAGCAGGCCGACAACTTGCGTGCCGATGACCGCGTCGACATGCTCGGCCCGGCCGATTATCGCGCCGGCTCGCCGACGGAGATGTGGCTCAAGTTGCATATCGGCAAGATCGCCGACGGCATCGTCCACGGCAAACAAGAAATCATGCGCGAGACCACGCGCGGCATTCCGCAGCACTTTGTCGAACCGAAGCGTAGCGTCTCGTAACGCGCGCATAGCGTCGTAACCCTCATCGATCCGATTCCCATGAAAGCGATTGAAATCACCCAATACGGTGGCCCCGAAGTCTTGAAGCTGGGCGAGCGCCCGATGCCGGAGGCCAAGGCCGGCGAGGTACTGATCCGCGTGCGTGCAGCGGGCGTGAACCGGCCCGATGTGTTCCAGCGCACGGGCAACTATCCGGTACCGCCAGGTGCCTCGGATATTCCGGGGCTTGAAGTTGCTGGTGAGATTGTCAGTGGCGATCTGGCGCACGCCGACAATCGCTTCGGCTTGAAGGTGGGCGATCGCGTTTGTGCGCTGGTGCAAGGCGGCGGCTATGCGGAGTTCTGCACAGCGCCGCTGGGCCAAGTGCTGCCCGTGCCGGCCGGCTTGTCCGATGTCGAGGCCGCAGCATTGCCCGAGAACTATTTCACCGTATGGTCAAACGTGTTCGACCGCGGCTTGCTGGGGCAGGGCGCGCACGGCGCCGACGAAACGCTACTCGTGCAGGGTGGCTCCAGCGGCATCGGCACGACTGCGATTCAGATCGCGTCTGCATTGGGTCACCGCGTGTTCGCCACCGCGGGCAGCGCCGACAAGTGCAAGGCCTGTGTCGACCTCGGGGCCACGCGCGCCATCAACTACAAGACCGAAGATTTCGTCGAGATCGTCAAGGCTGAGACAGGGCGCGGCGCCGACGTGGTGCTCGACATGGTCGGCGGCAGCTATGTCGCGCGCGAAATTGCCTGCACTGCTGATGACGGCCGCATCGTATTGATTGCGTTGCTGGGCGGTGCCAAAGCCGAGGTGCCCCTTGGCGACATCCTTCGCCGTCGCATTACGCTCACCGGTTCGACGCTGCGCCCGCGCCCGGTCGCGTTCAAGGCGGCCATCGCGGCCAATCTGTATAAAACGGTCTGGCCTTTGTTGGCGTCCGGGCGCATCAAGCCGGTCGTCCACGAGGTCATGCCAGCCGCGCAAGCGGCGCAGGCGCATGCGTTGATGGAATCAAGCGCCCATATCGGCAAGATCATGTTGGTTTGGGATTGATTCCAAGACGTCGAAATTGACCCTGTTTTTGCCACCGCGGTAGAATGCCGGGTTTATTTGACAGTCGACCGGGCAAAACGTGAACGCAAGACCGAAGCTGGTGGTGGGCAACTGGAAGCTACATGGCAGCCTGAGCGCGAACGCCGCGCTGCTTGAGCAGATCAAGGCGGCAGGTAAAACCAACGCCACGCTGGCCGTATGTGCGCCATTCCCATACTTGGCGCAGTGCCAGTCCTTGCTCATGGGTTCTGTGGTGGGCTGGGGGGCGCAGGATGTGTCGGCTGAAACGCGAGGCGCTTCACCGGCGAAGTCGCGGCGTCGATGCTGTCGGAATTCGGCTGCGGCTACGTGATTGTCGGTCACTCCGAGCGTCGCTCGTACCACGGCGAAACTGACGCGCAAGTGGCGACCAAGGCGCTGCGCGCATTGGAACATGGCATCACGCCGATCGTCTGTGTGGGCGAAACGCTCGCACAGCGCGAGGCTGGTGAGACCGAGCAGGTGGTCGGCCGCCAACTGGATGCGGTGCTGGAAGCGCTGTCGGTCGAGCAACTGGGTCGTATCGTCGTGGCGTATGAACCGGTTTGGGCGATCGGCACGGGCAAGACTGCCAGCAGCGAGCAGGCGCAGGCTGTGCACGCATTCCTGCGCGCACGTGTTGCTGCCCGCGACGCTGGCGTGGCGCAGCGCCTGGCGATTCTGTACGGCGGCAGCGTCAAGCCGGACAATGCCGGCGAGTTGTTTGCAATGGCGGACATCGATGGCGGCTTGATTGGCGGCGCATCGCTGAAGGCCGAAGATTTCTTGGCGATCGGTCGCGCATAAGCGACGGATCGAGTTGCCATGTCCCCCATGTGCGACTGCAACATATTATTGAGAGAAACGAAATGGCAATTCTGAAGACTCTGCTGCTGGTGGCGCAAATTCTGAGCGCGCTCGGCGTGATCGGCCTGGTGCTCTTGCAGCACGGCAAGGGCGCGGACGTGGGAGCGGCGTTCGGCTCCGGCGCATCGGGTAGCCTGTTTGGCGCCACCGGTTCAGCAAACTTCCTGTCGCGCACGACTGCTGTGCTGGCCACTGTATTCTTCATTGCCACGCTGGCGTTGACGTTGATCGGCACCAGCAAGGGCAGCGTGTCAGCGGGTGTGATGGGTTCGGTCGCGCCTGTCACGTCTACGGCCTCCGCTCCTGCGGCTTCGGCTCCTGCTGCCGCTTCGGCGCCGGCTGTGCCCAAGTAATTTGATGTAACGATCGCGGCGTGCCGTTGACGTTTTCCGGTGCGTCGCGAGGCATAAGATTTTTGTTTGTGCATTGAACAAAAGCGTTGCTTTGCGGTAGAATGCAAGGCTTGAAACAACACGGGGAACGGCAAGGGCGTTAAGTCTCAACCGGGTTCCTGATAGAGTTTCTTCCCCCAGCCGACGTGGTGAAATTGGTAGACACGCTATCTTGAGGGGGTAGTGGCGAAAGCTGTGCGAGT
>Ga0055541_1000531_pt1 | contig 10502 bp, 8 predicted proteins | sample Araplavi_mTSA_r2_2_FD_55169 | JGI IMG/M metagenome (GOLD analysis project Ga0055541, IMG submission 55169) | Arabidopsis root microbial communities from North Carolina, USA - plate scrape CL_Cvi_mTSA_r2 | ecosystem: Host-associated > Plants > Roots > Endosphere | place: USA: North Carolina | reverse complement strand
CTCGCCAATCTCCGGCTGGCGCGCACCTTCCCCGACCCGGGCTCGCGTGGCTTTGCGTGTCCGCAGGGCGATACGCAGCTCTGGTGCGAAGAGACCATCGCCAGCACGCCCAACCCGGTGTTCCGCCGTGTGGAGGTGGCGGTCTATCCGGACGCCACCAAATCCGTGCGTCTGGCCTGGCTCGTGACCCTACTACCCAACGATGCGCGCAATGTCTTCTAAGCGGCCCGCGCGCGGCTTCACCCTGCTCGAGCTGCTGGTGGCGATCACGCTGCTGGCCATCCTGGCGGTCATCGCCTGGCGCGGGCTGGACAGCATGACGCGCACTCACGAAGCGCTGGCCCAGCGCGACGAACGCATCGAAGCGCTCAAAACCGCTTACGCCCAGTTCGACGCCGACTGCACGCAACTGGCCGACCCGAACACGCTGTCGCGCTCGCCCATCGAGGTGGATGCCAACCGCGTGCTGCTGGTGCGCGACCGCCGCGACGATGGCCAGCCGCCGGCATGGCAAGTGGTGCTCTACCGCACCCTCGATGGCCGCCTGGAGCGCCTGCAGAGCCCGCCCATCACCAACCGCAGCGACCTGCGCAACGCGCTGGACAACCTGCGCCAGGGTGGCGGCACTGCAGCACGCTACCTGCTCGCCAACAACGTCGATGGCATCAGCGCGCGCGCCTGGATCGAACCCGGCGGCTGGATGGACAACGCCGGCGCGCTGTCTGCAGCGCTGTTTCCGGCCGGCAGCAATACGACCACGCTGACAGAGGTGCCGCCCGCGTCCACGCCCGCCGCATCGGGCGTGGCGGCCAACAACACCGGCGTGGTGGTGCCGGCGGCCTCCGTGCGCGCGGTGGAGCTGGCCCTGCTCGTGCGCATGACCCCGCAGGGCGCGCCCCAGCGCTTTACGCGCATCTGCATGACGGGGCTCTGACATGGCGCGATGCTCCCGTCGACTCACTCAACGTGATGCACGCCAGCGCGGCGCGGCCATCATTACCGCGCTGTTGGTGGTCACGCTGGCGGTGGTGATCGTCTCAGGCATGCTTTGGCGCCAGCAGGTGGAAATCCGCGCCGTGGAAAACCAGCGCCTCAAAGCACAGGCCTCCTGGATCGCGCGCGCGGGCGTCGACTGGGCGCGCCTGATCCTGCGCGACGACCAGCGCCGCACCGGCGCCGTCGATCACCTGGGCGAAATCTGGGCCGTGCCCATCCAAGAGACCAAGCTGTCGGATTTTCTTGGCAGTTCGCTGCGCACGGATGCCGCCGGCGAGGAGTCGTACCTGTCGGGCCGCATCTTCGACGCCCAGGCGCGCTTCAACCTGATGAACCTGCTGACCATGCAGACGTTGGGCACGCGCACCGTCGTCACCGGCCGCGACAAGGACGGCATCAAGGCTTACGGCCTGCTGCTGCAATCGCTGAATGTGGATCCGAGCCTGGCCAACGTCACGGCGACATACCTGGCGCAGATGCTGGGCGGCTTCCAATCGCAGGAGGGCACCCAAGGTGGCCAACCGGCCGGCAGCGAAGACACCGGCGGCGGCAGCGGTAACGGTAACGGCCCTCGCCCGCTGGATGATGTCGACAGCCTGCTGACCATCCCCGGCTACACCGCCGACACCATCACCAAGCTGCGCCCCTACGTGATCGTGCTGCCCACCCGCACGCAGATCAACGCCAACACCGCCAGCGCCGAAGTGCTGGCCGCCGTCATCCCCAACCTGAGCCTGGACCGCGCCCGCGCGCTGGTGCAGGCGCGCGATCGGGCGTACTTCCGCAACATCGGCGACGTCACCAACCAGTTGCGGGGCATCGCCCCGGGGGCCGATACCACTGCCGCCGCCAACCTGCTGGACGTGCAGACGCACTATTTCCTGGTCTACGGCATGGCCCGCCACGAGCGGGCCCGCATCGGCGAAGTGGCGCTTGTTTCACGTGGTGATCCAGTCAACAATAACGCCACCCGCATTGTCTGGGTCCGCCGCGCGGATGCGATTCCGTCATGACGGCGCTACAACACCCCCGCCTATGCGTAGGTTCCGCAAGTAGACAGACCCCAGCCTTCGCCGTATTGTCATCCGCATCGTTCAGCATCGCGGGTCTTGCGCAATCCGGCGGCTCCGTTGGTACCCCGCATCCACACTCTCAAGATCAATAGAGGAGCGGTTTGACGACCTCCCTGTACGTGCGCCTGCCGCACCGGCCCATTCAATCGCCCGAGCGCTGGCAGGCGGGTGCGCTCGCCTCCGTGCCGTTTGCGCTGGTGCGCGAGGAAGGCGCGCAAGGGTCGCAACGCATTCTGCGTGAGGGCACGTCGCGCACCGACGAGCTGCCGGCCGCTGATCGCCTCATCCTCCTGCTGCCCGCCGCCGATGTGCTGCTGGTGCCGGCCAACGTGCCCCCGCTGGCGTTACCCAAGCTGCGTCTGGCGCTGCCGAACCTGGTGGAAGACCGCCTCGTGCAGGACGCGCAGCAATGCCATATCGCCCTGGGCCCACGCCTGGGTGCCGCACCGGCCCGTGGCTGGCGTGCCCCGCGCGAGCCGCAATCGCACGCGCTGATGATTGCCGACCGCGCGTGGGTCCGTTTCATCCTGGACACCTTTGGCACGCACAAGCATCGCACTTGCCACCTGCTGCCCGCCCAGCTTTGCCTGCCGTTTGAAACGCCGGCGACAGCCGTGCTGCAAGCGGAGGCCGCCAACGATGCGGAGCGCGCCGAGCCCTTACTCGATGCGCCGGCCGAACCTGTGGTGGCGGTGGCGGAAACTGCCGTGGCCGTGGCCACCATCGCGCTCGATGCTGCGCCGCCGTCCGACCCGGACGCGCCCGCTGCCGTCGACATCACCGTGCGCACCGGTCCAGCCGATGGGTACGGCCTGCGCCTGATGCCGGCCAACGTCGGCAACTGGCTCGCCATCGCCCCGGCACCGGCCACGCTGATGGTCTCCCCCGCGTTGCGCGAATTGGCGCCGACCCTGTCGACCGACCCGGCCGCTGCCACGCTGGATTGGGCCACCTGGGCTGCCGGCGCACGCGCTGCGTTGGCATCCGGCGAGGCGGATCTGTGCCAGTTCGATTTCGCCAACGGCGGCATGGCCGGCGTGGACTGGCGGCGCTGGCGCCTGCCGATCGCATTGGCGGTGCTGATCGTGATGGTGCAGCTCATCGGCATGAACGCGCGCTGGCTCACGCTGCGTGCCGAGCAAAAGCGGCTCGATGCCGCCATGCGCACGCAACTGCAGACCGCCTTCCCGAACACACCGGTGATCCTCGACCCGCCCGCGCAGATGCGCCGCCANGTTGAACAGTTGCGCCTNGCCGCCGGCAAATCGGCGCCAGAAGATTTCCTGCCGCTGGCCGATCGCTTTGCCCAAGCCGCCACAGGCCTCGCGCCCGATGCGCTGCTCGCGCTCGACTACCACGGCCGCGCGTTGACGGTCACGCTCAAGGACGGCACCGACACCGCCGCCCTGCGCACGGCAGCCCGCGGCGTCGGCCTGAACATGGACACCGCCGAGGCGCCGCGCAGCGCCGAAGCCACCGTACCTGGCTCGCGCTGGACGGTCTCCATCGCCCAATAACGAGTTCGACATGGCGACTTCTCCCTCTTCCGCTTCGGGCGCATCCGCATCACGCCGCTTGCCGCGCATCGGCGTGCCGGACTCGGTGCGCGATGCGGCCACCACATTCTGGATGCAGCGCGAACCGCGTGAACGGCGCATCCTGGCCGGGGGCGGCGTGATCCTGCTGCTTGTGATCGTGTACCTGCTGCTGTGGGAGCCGGCATTTGAGGGCCAACGCCGCATCGAAAAGGCCCTGCCCCAGATGCGCACCCAACTGGCCGAAATGGAAACGCTGGGGCAGGAGGCGCGCGGGCTGTCCGCCATTGCGGCCGCCCCTGTGCCGCGCGGGGCCGAGCTGCAACAAGCGCTCACCACGAGCCTCACCAACCACGGCCTGAAAGCCACGCGGATGGCGATGTCGGGGGAGAGCGTGCAGGTGCAACTGGACAAGGTGCCCTTCGGCGCCGTAGCCGAGTGGCTGCAGGAAGTGCGACAGGCCCAGCGCATGAAGGTGATTGACGCAAGCATCAAGTACGTGGGCGCTACCGCCCTGGTCAACGTGACGGCGACGCTGCAAGGCCCCGCCGCCGCAGGCCATTGACGGACCGCGCCGCCGATGGGGATCGAAACACTGCCGCCGCTGCGCCTGCGCCGTCGAGCCGATGCCGACGAACGGCCGAGCCTCGGCAGGCGCGTGCTGTGGTGTGTCGTCGCGTTGCTGGCGGTGGGCGTGACGGTGGTATCGCAATATCCGGCCGCCTGGGCCGCCGAGCGCATCGCGCAAGCGACCGGACACCGCGTGCTGCTGGCCGATAGCCAAGGCAGTATCTGGCAGGGCAGTGCCACGCTGGCACTCACGGCGGGCAACGGTGGTGCCGATGCGACCGTGCTGCCGGGGCGGCTGTCGTGGTCGGTGGATGTCCTACCGCTGCTGACGGGCACGCTGCGCGCCCACGTCACGCATGACCGCGCGCTCGAACAGCCGGTCACGCTGACGGTGTCGCCAGCGCGCTGGCAGGCCGAGCCCGGTGTGATGACGTTGCCGGCCTCGTTGCTGGAGGGCATTGGCGCGCCGTTCAACACGCTCAAGCTGGACGGCCGGCTGAGCGCGCGGTGGACGCCGCTGTCGGGAGATTTTGGCCACGGCCAGGGCCGTCTGGGCACGGCCCAGGGCGCGCTGACCGTCACGCTTGAGCAGGTATCATCCAGCCTCAGCCGGGTGCGGCCGCTGGGGAGCTACCAGGCCGTCATGTCGTTTAGCGGCGCGGGTGGCGCGAATGATCGACCAACAGCCCAACTGGCCCTGTCGACGCTGGCAGGGCCGTTGACACTGCAAGGCCAGGGCACTCTCGGTCAGGGCGCGCATTTTGACGGGGTGGCGAGTGCCACGCCGGAGTCGGAACCACAATTGATTGGCCTGTTGAGCCTGCTGGGCCCGCGCGACGGGTCGCACCATCGACTACGCTTTTGATTCCCAGCCGGTGCGCGAGCCAGCGCGCCGACAACCATGAACGAGACCATGCAAAACGCCTCTTCCCGACTCACCGTTCGCGCCATCGTCCTGGCATGCTGCGCAGCAATGGTGGCCGGCTCGATGCCCGCCTACGCAGCCCCGCCAAGCGCGGCATCCGCCCAGAGTGGCAACCCGGGCAATCCGGGGGATGAGGTCTCGCTCAATTTCGTCAATGCCGATCTCGAATCGGTGGTGAAGGCCGTCGGCCAGGCCACCGGCAAGAACTTCATCGTCGACCCGCGCGTCAAGGGCTCGGTCAACCTCGTCACCGAGAAGCCTGTCACGCGCTCGCAGGCGCTGGAATCGCTGGGCTCGATCCTGCGCATGCAGGGCTATGCGATTGTCGAAGGCAACGGCTTTACCAAGGTCGTGCCGGAAGCCGATGCCAAGCTGCAGGGCTCGCCAGTGAACGCGGCATCGCGCGGCGGCGAGCAGGTCGTCACGCAGGTCTTCCGCCTGCAGCACGAATCGGCCAACAACCTGGTGCCGGTGCTGCGGCCGATGATCGCGCCCAACAACACCATCACCGCATACCCGGCCAACAACACGCTGGTCATTACCGACTACGCCGACAACCTGCGCCGCATCGGCCGCATCATCGCGTCGATCGATACGCCGGCGGCGGGTGAGACTGAACTGATTCCGCTGAAGAACGCCGTGGCCATCGACGTGGCCGCCACGCTGCAGAAGCTGCTGGACCCGTCGGGTGGCGGTGCGGCAGGCGCGGGGGCCGGCGCCGCGCTGTCGGACCCCAGCCTGCGAACCTCCGTGGTGGCCGAGCCGCGCTCGAACAGCGTGATGGTCCGCGCTTCGAGCGCCGCGCGTCTGGCGCAAGCCAAGCAACTGATCGCCAAGCTGGACGTGCCGTCCGCACGCCCCGGCAACATCTGGGTGGTGCCGCTCAAGAACGCCAACGCGGTGCAACTGGCNACCACGCTGCGCGCGATCGTTGCGGCGGACGCGACGCTATCGGCCGCGCAATCGACCGGCCCGGGNGGCCAGAGCGCTGCGCAAGGCGCAACTTCGCAGCCCGCGGGCGGCGCGGCCGGCTCGCAGTTCAACCAGAACACGCAAAACACCAATNACGGCAGCGGCTCCGGCTCGGGCAGTGGCTCGGGNAGNGGCAGCTCATCGTTCCGCGCCTCGTTCGGGCAGAACAACACGCCCACTACCGGTGGCATCATCCAGGCCGATCCGGCCACCAACGCACTGATCATCACCGCCAGCGAGCCGGTCTACCGCAACCTGCGCGCCGTGATCGACGATCTGGACGCGCGGCGCGCGCAGGTCTACATCGAATCGATGATCGTGGAGGTCACAGCCACCAAGGCGTCGCAGCTTGGCATCCAGTGGATGGTGGGCGCGGGCGGCCCGAATACCTACGGCGGCGGCGGTACCAACTTCGGTACCGGCTCGGGCAACCTGCTCACGCTTGCCGGCACGATTGCCACCATCACCTCAGGCGGCATCGGCAGCTCGGCCGCGCAGACGGCGCTCGGCAGCGTCAACGTCGGCCAGCTCAACGGCGGCCAGTTCGGCGTATTCAACAAGGCGTCGGGCTTGGGCGTGCTTCTGTCGGCGCTGGGCTCGGACGGCTCGGTCAACGTGCTCTCTACCCCCAACCTGATCACGCTGGACAACGAAGAAGCCAAGATCCTGATCGGTCAGAACGTGCCGATCACCACGGGCTCGTACGCACAGACCGGCACGGCGGCTTCGGTCACGCCGTTCCAGACGTTTGACCGCAAGGACGTCGGTATCACGCTGCGCGTCAAGCCGCAGATCACCGACGGCGGGCTGGTGAAGCTGCAGATCTTCCAGGAGTCGTCGGCCGTGGTGCCGGGCACGCAGAATGCGACGCAAGGCCCGACCACCAACGTGCGCTCGATCGAAACCAACGTGCTGGCCAACGACGGCCAGGTGGTGGTGCTGGGCGGCCTGCTGGAAGATAACTACCAGGACGGCGAGCAAAAGGTGCCGGGCCTGGGCGACATCCCCATTCTGGGTGCGCTGTTCCGCTCGGAAAACAAGACGCGCGTAAAGACCAACCTGCTCGTCTTCCTGCGCCCGATCATCCTGCGCACAGCCGATGCGACCGGCGCGCTGTCAGACAACCGCTATAACTACATGCGCGATACGCAGCAGGGCTTTGTCTCGCCGAACATGCTGCCGAGCACCTACGACAAGGACACACCGGTCCTGCCGTCGCCGAACACCATGCGCCCGGCCGAGAACTACGGCGATGTGTCGATCGTGCCGAAGGGCCCCGCAGGCGTGCAGGTGCCCCCGGGCGCCCCGATGCCGATGCCGCAATCGACCACGCGCAGCCAGCCGCGCCAACAAGAGTTCGCGCCGCCCACTTCCGGCGGCTACGACAGCAACGCGCCGCGCAAGGGCGGTTAAAGACTCATGGCCACGACGCAAGCTCCCATCACCGACGCCCGCACACTCGAGGCCCCCTCGCAGTCGGCCGTGCGGCTGGTGCCGTACGCGTTTGCACGCGACGCCAAGTTGCTCGTCGCCCGCCAGGACGTCGACACGCTGGAAGTGTGGGTGTGCCCCGAAACCTCGCGCACGGCGCTGGCCGAGCTTGGCCGCGTGTTCGGCGCGCTGGAGTTGGTGACGCTGGATGCCGCCGCACTGTCCACCGCCATGCAAACGGCCTACAACGCGCAAGATGGCAGCGCCGCCCAAGTCGTGGGCGAGGTGGAAGGCGAGGTGGACCTGTCGCGTCTGATGCAGGACATTCCCGCCGTGGAAGACCTGCTCGAATCCGAAGACGACGCGCCGATCATCCGCATGATCAACGCGCTGCTCACGCAGGCCGCGCGCGAAGGCGCATCGGACATCCACATCGAGCCGTTCGAGAACGCCTCGGTGGTGCGCTTCCGTGTGGACGGCACGCTGCGCGACGTGGTGCGCCCGAAAAAGGCGCTGCACGGCGCGCTGATCTCACGCATCAAGATCATGGCGCAGCTCGACATTGCCGAGAAACGCCTGCCGCAGGACGGCCGCATCACGCTGCGCGTGGGTGGCCGCCCAGTCGACGTGCGTGTGAGCACCCTGCCCACCGGCCACGGCGAGCGCGCGGTGCTGCGTCTGCTNGACAAGGAAGCCGGCCGGCTCGACCTCGGCAAGCTCGGCATGGGCGCTGGCACGCTGGCGCGCTTNGACCACCTNATCAACCAGCCGCACGGCATCGTGCTCGTGACCGGCCCGACCGGCTCGGGCAAGACGACAACGCTATATGCCGCGCTGTCGCGGCTGGACTCGGCTTCCACCAACATCATGACGGTGGAAGACCCGATCGAATACGACCTGGACGGCATCGGCCAGACGCAGGTCAACCCGAAGATCGACATGACCTTCGCCAAGGCCCTGCGCGCCATCCTGCGCCAGGACCCGGACGTGGTGATGATCGGGGAAATCCGTGACNTGGAAACCGCGCAGATTGCCGTGCAGGCCTCGCTGACCGGTCACCTGGTGCTGGCGACGCTGCACACCAACGATTCGGCCTCGGCGGTGACCCGGCTGATCGACATGGGAATCGAACCGTTCCTGCTGTCGTCGTCGCTGCTCGGCGTGCTGGCGCAGCGGCTGGTGCGCCGCCTGTGCGTGCATTGCCGCCGCGAAGAAGTGCTCGAACTCACGCCCGCAGAAGTCGAAGCCGTGGCCGGCACACCGGTTGCGGAGGGCGTGGCACCGGCTGCGCCGGCACGCAAATCCGTGTGGCACCACGTCGGGTGCGAGCGCTGCAGCAACTCCGGCTACCAGGGTCGCACCGGCGTGTACGAGCTGCTGACTGTCACGCCCGAGATCCAGACCATGATCCACCGCCAGGCCGCCGAATCCGAAATCAAGGCATTCGCCATCGGCCAGGGCATGCAGACCATGCGCATGGATGCGCAGCGCTGGATCGACACGGGTGCGACGTCGCTGGAAGAAGTGTTGCGCGTGACGCGCGACTGAGCCGCGACCAAGACGCGACTGAACGAATAACGCATGCCAGCCTTCCGCTACGAAGCCGCCGACGCCGCCGGCAAGACCGACAAGGGCGTCATCGAAGCCGACAGCGCACGCCAGGCGCGTACCGTACTGCGCGCACGCGGGCTTACGCCGCTGGTGGTCGACGCGCTCGGCGCGCAGGCCACCAAGCGCGGCGGTTCGAGCTTTGGCAAGCGGCTCTCCGCGCAGGAGAACGCACTGGTCACGCGCCAGCTCGCCAGCTTGCTGGTCGCCGGGCTGCCGCTCGATGAGGCACTGGCTGCGCTTGCCGATCAAGCCGAACGCGCATACGTGGGCGAGCTGCTCGCAGCAATCCGCGCGGAAGTGGTGGGCGGTAGCTCGCTGTCGGTCGCGCTGGCGCAGCATCCGAAGGATTTTCCTGACATCTATCGCGCGCTGGTTTCCGCTGGTGAGCACTCAGGCAACCTTGGCCTCGTGCTCTCGCGGCTGGCCGACTACATCGAGAGCCGCAACGCGCTCACGTCCAAGATCAAGCTGGCGTTCACCTACCCGGCCATCGTCACGGTGGTGGCGTTTGCCATCGTGATCTTCCTGCTGTCATACGTGGTACCGCAGGTGGTGAGCGTGTTTGCCAACACCAAGCAGAAGCTGCCGACCCTCACGATCATCATGCTGTGGCTGTCGGACTTTGTGCGGAACTGGGGGTGGCTGGCGGCGATCGTGCTGGTGGTGATCGGCGCGCTGATCCGCAATCTGCTCAAGCAGCCGGCGTTGCGCTTGTCGTGGCACAAGTGGCTGCTGACGGCGCCGCTGTTCGGCAAGCTCGTTCGCGGCTACAACACCGCGCGGTTTGCGAGCACGCTGGCGATTCTCACGAGCGCTGGCGTGCCGATCCTGCGTGGGTTGCAGGCCGCAGGCGAGACGTTGAACAACGTCGCGCTCAAGACCAACGTGGAGGATGCCTCCACACGCGTGCGGGAAGGGACGTCGCTAGCGCGGGCGTTGGCGGCGCAGAATCAGTTTCCGCCCGTGCTGGTGCATTTGATTCGCTCTGGCGAGGCGACCGGTAATCTGCCGGCGATGTTGGAGCGGGCGGCACAGGGTGAGGCTCAGGAGTTGGAGCGTCGCACGCTGTTCCTCACGGGCCTGCTGGAACCGGCGTTGATTTTGACGATGGGGGTGGTTGTGTTGCTCATCGTGTTGGCGGTGTTGATGCCGATTATTGAGATCAATCAGCTGGTGCACTAATTTTTGTTTGTGGTGCATCCCCTGTTTCATCCCCTGCCGGGGCTGACTCACTTTCTTTGTCTGGCCAAAGAAAGTCAGCAAAGAAAGGCGCGCCCGAGATGGCGACCCATCCCTTGAATTTCTGTAACCGGGCGGAGACGGGAAAAACTCGCTTCGCTCAGACAGTTTCCCGTCTTTTTTCCGCCCGCTTACAGAAATTCAAGGCGC
>Ga0055541_1000530_pt1 | contig 10508 bp, 8 predicted proteins | sample Araplavi_mTSA_r2_2_FD_55169 | JGI IMG/M metagenome (GOLD analysis project Ga0055541, IMG submission 55169) | Arabidopsis root microbial communities from North Carolina, USA - plate scrape CL_Cvi_mTSA_r2 | ecosystem: Host-associated > Plants > Roots > Endosphere | place: USA: North Carolina | reverse complement strand
AGGCAATCGCCGTCGACCGCAATGCCGCCGCCGATGACCGGCCCGAGGAACAGATAGACGAAGCTGTCGTGCTGGCGGCCGCAGCCGTAGAACAGCTCTGCGATCGTGGCGGCATTGCAGTCGTTCTCGCTGAACACTGGCAACGNAATCGCGCGGCCAAGCTCGGCGGCAAAGTCGACCTCAGCCCAAGCNTGAAACGCGTCGGCCGGCAGGCCGATCTCGCGCAGCCAGCTGCCCAGGTTGTACGGCTGCCCGACACCGACGCCAGCGAGCCGCTGGCGCTCGCTCGCGGACAGCAGTTCCTGCATTGCGTCGATGTCCTGCCGCACCATTTCGAGCACGGCGGCGGGCGGCGGGAGCAGCGTATCGTGCGAGCGGCGCCCGAGCACTTCGCCCACGAAGTTGACAAGAACCGTCTCGATCCCCATCCGGTCCAGACGGACACCGATGCCAAACGCGCCGCGCGGATCGAGGCGGATCAGCGACGCAGGCTGGCCGCGCTGACCTTCGACGCGGCGGCCGGTGAATTCGATGAGTTTCGCCTCAGCAAGCGACGCGATGATGCTTCCGACCGCAGTCCCGGTGAGATTGGCGAGGCGCGCGAGGTCAGCCTTCGACGCGCTGCCCGCGCGCCGCAGCGCCTTGAGGAGTAGGCGCTCGTTATAGCGGCGCACGTTGACCGAATTACTGCCCTGGCCGATGTGCGGACTTCTCATGTTGTCTCCGGACCGCGCCGTTTTTCCGGCGTCATTAATTAAATCAGCGTGATTTAGTTAATAACATGTCGACACAGATGTCAGCCTAGGGAAATCCCGGTGTCATCTCGGTGTTGGCTGAGTGGAGAAAACTGCGAAGTAGCGAAGGCGACTAGAAGATATCGGGCCCGGCGATGGGACGGCTCCCCTCCCGGCTACCTCATTTCCCGTCGTTCGGGGATTGCAGTGCCATGCGCANCTGATCCAGGGTGTAGGGCTTGCGAAGNGCNGTCCACTTGAAAGGAAAGTCGTCATGGACGGGCACCGGATTTCCGGAAGCGAAGACGATGCGAAGTTCTGAATGAACTTGGAACGCGCGCTGCGCAAGTTCGATGCCGGACATGTCCGGCAGGGCGATGTCGGTGAGCAGAACATCGACGGCCCCCGCTTGCAGGATGTTCAGCGCTTGCGCTGCAGTTGTGGAACGCTGCGGGCTGCTCCCGATGAGTGTCAGTAGTTCGCATACGGCGTCCAGCAGCGAAGCGTCATCCTCGACCACGAGGATGCGCAAGCGCCTGGGCTTCCGTGCTGNACGAGGGGCGGCATGCGCGCCCGCATCGGGCCGTGTATCCGTTGCTTCGGGCGCTTCCGGCTCAGTCGCTTCGACGTCGCTGTTTCCGAGGACTTGGCGAATCTTGTGCGCAAGCTGCTGACGGCTGTAGGGCTTGCTCAGCAACTCCACGCCCGGGTCGAGCCGGCCACCGTGCACGATGGCGTTCTGGGTGTAGCCGGAGGTATAGAGCACCTTGAGCGCGGGCCGTATCTGAACGGCCCTGCGGACCATCTCCGGGCTGCGCAGCGACCCAGGCATCACCATGTCGGTAAAGAGGAGGTCGATATGCCTATCGCTCTCCACGACGGCCAGCGCCTGCTCCGCATTGCTGGCCTTGAGCACGGCATAGCCCAGGCCGCTGAGCAGCTCGACTACGGTCGCCTGAACCCTTTGATCGTCTTCCACGACAAGGATGGTCTCATTGCCGTATCGGAGCCCGCCGGTTTCGCTCCGATCGATAGCAACCGGCGGGGCAGTCGAACGCGGCAGATACACCCGGACGGTCGTCCCTTCGCCGACTTCGCTGTAGAGCCGGATATGACCGCCGCTCTGTTTGACGAAGCCATAGGCCATGCTGAGCCCCAGCCCCGAGCCCTTGCCTTCGGGCTTTGTGCTGAAGAACGGGTCGAAGGCNCGCGCCATCACGTCCGGGCTCATGCCGACGCCGGTGTCCGTAACGGCGAGCATGACGTACTGTCCGGCGGTGACATCGGGCAGCGAAGCCACGTATTGGTCGTCGAGCGTGGCATTGGAGAGTTCGAGCGTGAGCTTGCCACCGTCCGGCATGGCGTCCCGCGCATTGATCGCGAGATTCAACACGACGTTCTCGAACTGATGTGGATCAACNGCGATATTCCATAGGCCGCCCGCGACCACGGATTCAATCTCGATCGATTCGCCCAGNGCCCGCCGCATGAGATCGTCCAAGGTACGCAGCTGGCGCGCCGGGTTGATCACCACCGGCGCCAGAGGTTGTTGACGACCAAACGCGAGTAACTGAGAGGCCAGCTTGGCGCCGCGCTCTACCGCATCGATCGCGTTGCTCAGGCGCTCAGCGCTCCAGGCATCGCGACCGTGCCGGCTCTGAAGCAGTTCGAGGTTGCCCCGCATGGCCTGGAGCACGTTGTTGAANTCGTGCGCAACGCCCCCNGTCAGTTTGCCCAGCGCTTCCATTTTCTGNGCCTGAAACAATGCCCGTTGCGTTTGTTCCAGTTGCTCGCTTGTGCGCCGTCGTTCTGTGATGTCTCGGGTCACTTTTGCGAACCCGACCAGTTCGCCATCTTCGTAAATGGCGTCAATGATGACGTGCGCAAAGAAGCGGCTTCCGTCCCGCCGCACGCGCCAACCTTCCGCCTCGAACCGTCCATCGCGCCGGGCGGTTTCGAGGCCACGCCGCGGAACGCCGGCCGCGACGTCTTCCGGCGTATAGAAACGCGAAAAATGCGAACCGAGGATCTCGGCTTCGGTATAGCCCTTGATCCGTCGCGCCCCTGCATTCCAGCTCGTGATGTGCCCATCGGGCGAGAGCATGAAAATGGCGTAGTCGGTCACCCCCTGAACCAAGAGGCGGAAACTCCGTTCGCTTTTGAGCACCGCGTCGTGAGCAGCCTTCTTGTCGCTGACATCGCCAACCACACTGCCGAAACCGATCACGTGGCCCTGGCCGTCGCGCAGAGCCGTTATGGTGACGTTTGCCCAGAACAGCGTCCCGTCCTTGCGCACCCGCCATCCTTCCTGCACATGCCGCCCCGCCTCACGGGCGGATCGTAGTGCCGCCTCGGGTGCGCCCGAGGCTCGTTCCTCCGGCGGATAAAAAAGCGCGAACGGCTGACCAACAATTTCCTCCGCCCGATAGCCCTGAATGCATTCACCACCGCGGTTCCAGGTCAGGACAACCCCTTGGAGAGAGAGCGCAAAGATCGAGTAGTCGGAAGTGGCGTCCGCCCATAGCCGGAGCCAGATAGACCCAAAACCGGGGAGGGCAGATAGCGCGTCGTTCATTCGATTCTCCGGTAGCGCTCAACGTAGGGCGTATCCGTGAGCAGCAATTTGCACACCCAGGGTGGCGCAGTGAGCACGAGGCGGATCATCGACGACTGACTTGACCGATATTCGGCTCCAGGTTGAAAGAGAGGATTGAGATGCAACAGCTGGCCCGGCACTGGATCGAACTGCTCCGCTCCTATGCCGGCGATGATCCGCAAACGCAGGCCAAGATCCGTCTGGCGATGGAGCGCGAACCGGAACTCTCCGCCAGCCCGTGGATGGGCCCTGACTGATTTGATCGCCTAGTTGCGTGAAGCCATGGCGAGGTTGCAGCAGGCAGCGTAGGGCAAAAAAAACGCCTGCCGTTCAGGGCAGGCGCTTGAGCCATCAGTTGGCAGCTTTGCGCTGCCGCCATTTGCGTCGCAGCCGCGCAATCAGCGTCCACGCNATCGCCAGCATGATTNCCCAGGGCACCAGATAAGCCACCGCCTGGATCACCCCCGCACTGGCGCNCACCAGCGAGGGGATGAACTCACGCAAGGCATTGCCGAGGGGCGCCCAGAGGCTGCGCGCGGCAGTCTGGCGGGTCGTCATGTCGATGGAAAGCACCTCGCGGTTCACGCGGTCCATCAGGTGAGCGTTCTGGCCTGTGGCCGCTTCCAGCTCGGATTGCGTTTCCGCCAGCTTTTCTGCAATCAGGATCAAGTCTTCCACCTTGGTGGCCTTGCGCTGCAGCTCCAGCAGGCTCTTGCGGTAGTTCTGCAGCATCTCCAGGCGCTTACCGACTTCGGCCACCGGTTGGGCCAGGTCGTCGACATGGGTGCCCTGGCTGACGATGCCGCCGCTGTCCGCCAAGCGCGCCCGTAATGCGCGCACGCCCTCGGGTGTGGCGCGCAGGTTCAGGTGGGCGGTGCCGTCGCGTTGGTCGCGCTCCACCTGGATGCTCGCGTCCATGACCGTACAGTGCCAGGCCGCTTCTTTGGCGCAGGCGTCTTGCAGGCTGCGGTAGAGCGGCTCCAGCTGCGGCGGCTCGACTTCCAGCGAGACTCGATGCTCGTACGCAAGGAATTTCTGCTCGGCACGNTCGGCCATCTTNGCGCGCTCTTCTGGCGCAGCGGCGGACAGCGCCGCGGGTGATGCGCCGCCAGGTTCGGAATCGTGCTTCTTGCCGCAAGCACTCAGGGACAGCGCGATCAGAAGCAAGCCGAGGAATCGGGTCATAGGCACGGGGTTTGGAGGAATGTGTGGAAATGCCGCGCAGTCTAGCGTGCGTGGCTTAGGGCGCCATGGCGGCGGACATGCATAAAAAAACGCCCGCCGGCAGAACCGGACGGGCGTTTTTTCTAGGGATGGCGACGCCGGTATCAGACGCCTTGCGGTACGCCGCCCGGTGCACGCTTGCCGCTTTGTGCGGGCGCGTCTTCATGCACGTGCTCGACTTCGTCCAGATAGCGGGTGTGCCAGCCGCTGGCCACGCCCCAGTGGTAGAAGCCCAGCGACACAATCGCCACGACGCCCATGTCCCAACCGTAGGGGATCAGCCCNAGGCCGCCGAACTCCTTGCTGCCGCAGTACGACAGCGCGGCGATGGTCGGCAGGTAGGCGATCATCCACCAGGCGCCCTTGAGCTCGGTCTTGAAGTCGGGCCAGCCGGCCTTGGCTTGGTAGTAGAAATACACGGGCAGCGCCACGAGCATCAGCACGATGATCTCGCCCGTCAGCGGCCACTTGGCCCAGTACAGGATCAGCGATGCGCACACGAAGGCGAACGGTGCGATCAGCGACAGGCCAGCCAGACGCAGCGGGCGGTGCAGACCCGGGGAGGTCTTGCGCAGCGACATCACGCTGATCGGGCCCGTCAGGTACGAGATGACGGTTGCCACCGAAATGACGGCTGCCAGCGCGCCCCAACCGCGGAAGAAGAACAGGAAGATGAACGACACCGCCAGGTTGAACCACATGGCCGGACGCGACACGCCAAAGATCGGGTGCACGCGGCCGAAGATGGCCGGCAGGGTGTTGTTGCGCTCCATCGCGTAGATCATGCGCGTGGTGGTGGCCATGTAGGTGGCGCCGGTGCCCGAGGGGCTCACGAACGCATCGAGATACAGCACGATGGCCAGCCAGTTCAGGTTGAGCGCAATCGCCAATTGAGCAAACGGCGAGTGGAAGTCGATGCCATGCCAGCCGCCCGCGAGCGACGCCGGCGGCACCGCACCCAGAAAGGCAATCTGCAAGGCCACATAGATCACGGCGGCCAGCAGGATGGAGCCGATCACCGCAATGGGCACGTTACGGCCTGGGTTGCGCGCCTCGCCCGCGAGGTTGATCGGGCTTTGGAAGCCGTTAAAGGCAAACACAATGCCGCTGGTGGCAATGGCCGACAGCACCGCCGACCAGCCATACGGCGCAAAGCCGCCCTCCGTGCTTGCGCCTTCGGCCAAGCCGAAGTTGCCCGGGTGGAAGCCCGCAGCGATCAGCGCCACAGCGGTTGCCAGCGGAATCACAAACTTGAAGATGGTGATGGCGCTGTTGGCCTTGGCAAATGCCTTCACGCCCCAGTAGTTCACCAGGAAATACACGATCACCAGCACGGCCGAGAGCACCAGGCCGACTGGGGTCAACTCACCGTTCTGGAACAGCCCCTGCGCCCACGGCCACGGCCACGAGCTCATGTACTGGATGGAGGCCTCGGCCTCGATGGGGATGACGGTGACGATGGCGATCCAGTTGGCCCAAGCGGCCACGAACCCCACCAGCGAACCGTGCGAGTAGCGCGCATAGCGCACCATGCCGCCCGATTCCGGGAACATTGCGCCCAGTTCTGCATACGTCAGGGCGATGGCCAGGATGACCACGGCGCCGATGACCCAGGTAAAGATGGCGGCGGGGCCTGCCACCTGCGCGGCATGACCGGCGCCAAACAGCCAGCCCGAACCAATGATCGAGCCCAGACCAGTGAGCATCAATGCCCAGGCGCCAAGGTTGCGTTGTACGTGTTTTTCCAAGAGGAGTCTCCACCCCGGCGAGTTGGAAGCTCGACAGGGTATTGCGGTGTGTTAACCAATCCGCTTAGTTCTACCGAGGCGACGCGGTTTTGGCATCGCCCACCGCCCTGCACGGCGGGTGTCGCCAGGCAGGACATGCGGGTGTGGGTGACACGTTGTGTCAGCCCCACCAGTCCGGTCGCGATGAAGGGCAGGGCGCGATGCCTGCTCTCCGGGGGGGTCGCGTATAGTCAGTGGCGACGTTGTGCGGGGTACCGCACTTGCCGCCTGATTGCCGGAGCTCGCAATGGGGCGCAATGATAGCGAAATCGGTGGCGGTTGCACCTTCTTTTTCATGGTTCCCTCAAGTTTTTTGCGCCAATGGATTCCTCCCTCATCCCTTCGGTTGCACCGACATCACCCGTGCAGTGGCATCGGCGNGTGCTCACGCTGGCNTTTCCCATCGTGCTGGCCAACCTGACGCAGCCGGTTCTGTCGGCCGTCGATACCGCCGTGGCGGGGCATTTGCCGGGGCCGGAATACATCGGCGGGGTGGCGTTGGGCGGGGTCTTCTTCAATTTCGTGTTCTGGGGGTTCGGCTTTTTGCGCATGGGCACCACGGGGCTGGTGTCGCAGGCGCATGGAGCGAGCGATGCGCGCGCATTGCGGGCCAGCGTGGTGCGTGCGTTGCTGCTGGCGTTGGCCATCGGGGCGGCGCTGCTGGTGGTGCAGGCGCCGGCCATCCGCATCACGCTGGCGCTGCTGGGCGCGAGCGAGTCCGTAACACGCATGGCAGAGGTGTACTGCCACGCGCGCATCTGGTCCGCGCCGTTTGCGCTGGCCAACTACGTCGTGCTCGGCACGCTGCTTGGGCGTCAGCAGGTGCGGCGGGCGCTGCTGTTGCAGGTGTTCATCAACACCGTGAACATGGCCGCGGTATTGGGNCTCGTGCTGGGTGCGGGCCTGGGCGTGGGTGGCATTGGCGCCGCGACGGCGCTGGCGGATATGGCGGGCTTTGCGCTCGGCATGCTGTTGCTATGGCTGCAGCGGCCGCGCGATTTGCCGCCGCTTACGCGCGCCGAATTGCTTGCGCGAGACGCCTGGCGCCGCCTGATGGGCCTGAACACGGACATCTTCTTGCGGACGTTGTGCCTGCTCGGCGCTTTCGGCTGGTTTGCCCACGCGGGCGCGCAACAGGGCGACGTGGTGCTGGCCGCCAACGCCCTGCTGCTCAACTTCCTGACCTTCATGGCCTACGGGCTGGATGGTTTTGCACATGCGGCTGAAGCGCTGGTGGGCTCAGCGCTGGGCGCGCGCGATCGGCAGGCGCTGCGCATGGCGATTCGCGTGTCGACGTTCTGGTCAGTGCTCGGCGCGGGGATGTTTTCGGCCGTCTATGCGCTGGCGGGCGCCGCCATCATCGGCGTGCTGACGGATCAATCAGCCGTGCGCGAAGCCGCGCGCCACTACCTGATATGGGCGGCGCTCCTGCCGGTGGTATCGGTGTGGGGCTTTCAGTTTGACGGCGTGTTCATCGGCGCCACCCGCACGCGTGAGCTATTGGTGACGATGGCCGTGGCGGCTGCGGCGTTCTGGGGGTTGTCGGTCACGCTGCAGCCCTTGTGGGGCAACCATGGGTTGTGGCTGGCCATGCTCGGGTTCATGGGACTGCGCGGGGGGATGCTGGGGGCGTTGTTGCCACGGGTGTGGCGGGGCCCGCAGCTGCAGCCGGCCTAGGCCACCTTACCTAGGCCACCTTATTGCGCCGACTCCACCACCAACAACGCCGTCGCCACCGTCTTGCCGGCGTTCGAGATTGCGTGCTGCACGTCACCAGGGTAGCGCGCCGATTCCCCGTGCCGCACTTTCTTCTCACTCGGGCCGGACTGCACGGTTACTGTGCCGCTCAGCACCGATAGGTGCTCCTTCGTCCCCGCTTCATGCGGCTCGGACGCCAGCACGCCGCCAGGCTGAATCGCCAGCTCATACCACTCAAACCGCGCCGCCAACTCCACGGGGCCCAGAATCTTCAATTCGCACTTGCCATCCGGGCTTTTGATGACTGGGATGGAGTGAGCGGGGATGACCGTGACGNTCGGCGCGGCATCCGCCGCTGCCTCGGGCGAGAGGAAATCCGCGAGCCCCACNCCCAGTGCTGTTGCCAAGCGCCACAGCACGGCAACCGTCGGGTTGGCAAGGTTGCGCTCGACCTGCGAGAGCATCGACTTGGATACGCCGGCGCGGCGCGACAGTTCATCGAGCGANANCTTGCGTGCTTGGCGCAGCGCCTGCAGCTTGGCGCCAACAGCNGGCGGGCCNTCGGCAAGCGGGTTGGTGAGGGTGGCGGTGGCGGGGGCTTGTGCCATCGGTTGGGTTCTTGTAAATTGAACGAATTATTCGATATATCGAACTTGTTCGATTTATCGATCAACGCAGTCTACAGGAGGAGCACCATGGGGACAACGCAAGCCAACGCTTCCACCGACGCTTTCTACGCGCACATCCGGCGCGAACTGGAAGCCATCGAGGAAGCCGGTCTCTACAAGACCGAGCGCATCATCACCTCGCCGCAGGGCAGCGTGATCCGTACGGACGATGGCAAGGAGGTCATCAACCTTTGCGCCAATAACTACCTGGGTTTGTCGTCGCACCCCGAGGTGCTGAAGGCGGCGCATGAGGCGCTGGACACACACGGTTTTGGCCTCAGTTCCGTGCGCTTCATCTGCGGCACGCAAGACTTGCACAAGACGCTGGAAGCGCGGCTGGCCAAGTTTCTCGGCACGGAAGACACCATCCTGTACGGATCGGCGTTCGATGCGAACGGTGGCTTGTTCGAGACACTGCTCAGCGCGGAAGACGCCGTCATCAGCGATGAGCTGAACCACGCTTCCATCATCGACGGCATCCGCCTGTGCAAGGCGCAACGCTATCGCTACAAGCACAACGATCTGGAAGACCTGCGCGCNCAATTGCAGGCGGCCGATGCGGCGGGCGCGCGCTTCAAGCTTGTTTTCACGGACGGCGTGTTCTCGATGGACGGCACNATTGCGCGGTTGGATGAAATCCGCGCAATTTGTGACGAATTCGGTGCGCTGTTGGGCATCGATGAATGCCATGCCACGGGTTTCCTCGGCAAGCGCGGGCGTGGCTCGCACGAGCACCGTGGCGTGTTCGGCAAGATCGACATCATTACCGGCACGCTGGGNAAGGGCCTGGGCGGGGCGTCGGGCGGCTTTACCAGCGCGCGCAAGGAAGTGGTGGCGCTGCTGCGCCAGCGCTCGCGGCCGTACCTGTTCTCGAACACGGTGGCACCGTCCATCGTGGGGGCGTCGATCAAGGTGCTCGACCTGCTGGAAGCCGACACCGCGTTGCGTGACAAGCTGGAAGACAGCGCGCTGTACTTCCGCCGCAAGATCGTTGAACTCGGTTTCGATATCAAGCCGGGCGAGCACCCCATCGTCCCGATCATGGTGTACGACGCGAACAAGGCACAGGCCCTGTCCAAGCGCCTGCTGGAACTGGGCGTGTATGTGATCGGCTTCTTCTACCCGGTGGTGCCCAAGGGGCAGGCGCGCATCCGCGTGCAGATCAGCGCGGTGCATGAACGCGCGCAATTGGATGCCGCGCTCAAGGCGTTTGAGACGGCCGGCAAGGAACTGGGGATCATCTGATGCGCACCGGCACCAGCGGCACTNCGCCGCGCATTCTCNTCATCGGCGCCAACGGGCAATTGGGNACGGAACTGGCCGCCGCGCTGGCCGAGCGCTACGGCAACAACAACGTGGTGACCAGCGACATGGTCCCCAAGGGCCGCCACCCGCAAATTCGCCACGAGATGCTCGACGTGACGGACCGCGGCCAGTTGCGCGAGATCATCGAGCGCCACGACATCACGCAGATCTATCACTTGGCTGCGGCGTTGTCGGCGGCGGCGGAGCAGTCGCCCACCTGGGGCTGGCAGCTCAATATGAATGGCCTGCTCAACGTGCTCGAAGCCGCGCGCAGTCACAACCTTGAGCGCATCTTCTGGCCCAGTTCGATTGCCGCGTTTGGCCCGACCACGCCGCCCGACAACACGCCGCAGAGCACGATCATGGAGCCCAAGACCGTCTACGGCATCTCCAAGCTGGCGGGCGAGGGCTGGTGCCGCTGGTATTTCGAGCACCACGGCATCGACGTGCGCAGCCTGCGCTACCCGGGGCTGATCTCGTACAAGACCGCCCCCGG
>Ga0055541_1000527_pt1 | contig 10547 bp, 9 predicted proteins | sample Araplavi_mTSA_r2_2_FD_55169 | JGI IMG/M metagenome (GOLD analysis project Ga0055541, IMG submission 55169) | Arabidopsis root microbial communities from North Carolina, USA - plate scrape CL_Cvi_mTSA_r2 | ecosystem: Host-associated > Plants > Roots > Endosphere | place: USA: North Carolina | reverse complement strand
TTTGTAACAAACGTCGCCGGATTATGTCTGTAATCGCCGCCAACTTGCAAGCCGTGCGTCAACGGATCACAACGGCCTGCACACTGGCTTCGCGCGACGCTGCCGGTGTCACATTGCTGGCGGTTTCCAAGACGTTCGATGCCGATGCCGTGCGTGCCGCGCATGCCGCCGGGCAGCGCCTTTTCGGCGAAAACTATGTGCAGGAAGGCATCGCCAAGATCGACGCGCTGGCCGATTTGCGCACCGGTGCCGACTCCATCGGCTGGCACTTCATCGGCCCGCTACAGAGCAACAAGACGCGCCCCGTGGCCGAGCAATTCGATTGGGTGCATAGCGTNGACCGGCTCAAGATTGCCGAACGTCTGTCGGCCCAGCGCCCCGACAATCTGCCGCCGNTGCAGATCTGCCTGGAAATCAACATCAGCCGCCAAGCCAGCAAGCACGGCCTGCAGCCCGATTTCGACGCAGTCCTTGCCGTGGCACGCGCCGTGGCGGCGCTGCCCCGCCTGCAGTTGCGCGGCCTGATGGCCGTGCCCGAACCCAACGATGACCCTGTCGCCCAGCGCAAGCCCTTCGCGGATCTGCGCACCCTAGCCGATCAACTGCGCGAGGCCGGCATCCCGCTCGATACGCTATCGATGGGCATGTCCGCCGATCTGGAAGACGCGATTGCCGAAGGCGCCACCATCGTGCGCGTGGGCAGCGCCATCTTTGGGGCGCGGCACTATGCCAACGGTTGAATCCCTGTTTTCTCTCACACCACCACTCTCATGCTCGACACTCTGAAACTCGGCTTTATCGGCGGCGGCAACATGGCGGCGGCCCTCATCGGCGGCCTGATTGCCAAAGGCGCACACGGCGCTAACATCGTGGTGGTGGACCCGACGGAGGCCGCCCGCCTGCGCGCTGAACAGGCTTGGGGCGCCCGCGCCGCGGCCACGCCCGGCCCGGAACTGGCCGATCGCGACGTCATCGTGCTGGCCGTGAAGCCGCAGCAGATGCGGGAGGTGTGCGGGCAGCTTGCGCTGCATTTGGGCAATAGCCTAGTGCTGTCGGTGGCGGCCGGCATTCGCATTCAGGACTTGTCGCGTTGGCTGAACGGGCATGTGCGCATCGTGCGAGCAATGCCGAACACGCCCGCGCTGTCGGGCCTGGGCATGACAGGCTTGGCTGCCAACGCCGGCGTATCTGAAGCGGATCGCGCCACGGCCAGCGCCATCGCCAATGCTGTCGGCAAGAGTGTTTGGGTGCCTGCCGAGGCACAGATCGATGCCGTGACGGCCATCTCCGGCAGCGGCCCGGCATACGTGTTCTATTTCATCGAGGCGATGCAGCAGGCGGCGCAGGAGCTGGGCTTGTCGGCGGAAGACGGGCGCACGCTGGCCGTGGAAACGTTTATTGGCGCGGCCACGCTGGCTGGGCAGTCGAGCGAGCCTGTGGACGTGCTGCGTGAGCGCGTGACGTCTAAAGGCGGAACGACCTACGCGGCGCTCACGGCAATGGACAGCGCCGGCATCAAAGCCGCCTTTGTGCGAGCCATGCATGCCGCTGCCGCGCGCGGCAAGGCCATGGGCGAGGAGTTTGGGCGGGACTGAGCCATCGGGGCGCTTTGACTTTGATGTTGGAGGCGCCCCCAAGGCCCTAGCGCAGCACGTAGGCGACCGCCACGCCTGCAAACACACACGCCCCCAACCAGTTGTTGTGACGGAAAACAAAGAAGCACTTCATCCGATCCCGCGTACGCAGCATCGGGTAATACCAAAGTGCCAGCGCCACCGCAGCCGCTAGGCCGATCCAATACGCCACACCCAGCGCCACCACATAGCCAGCCCAGGCCATGATCCCGAAGAACCCCGCGTAGCACAGCATGATCGCCGCGACGTCAAAGCGGCCGAAGGTAATGGCAGATGTCTTGATGCCGATGAGCAGATCATCATCACGATCCACCATCGCGTAGGCAGTGTCGTAGGCGACGGCCCAGAACACATTGCCAATCAGCATCAGCCACGCCAGCACAGGCACCTGATCCTGCACCGCGGCGTACGCCATCGGAATCCCAAACCCGAACGCAATCCCCAGATACGCCTGCGGAATCGCAAAAAACCGCTTGAAGAACGGGTACGTGCCGGCAATCGCAATGGCTGCGACGGACATCCACTTGGTTAGCGCATTGAGCGGCAGGATCAGCGTGAAGGCGATAAGCGACAGCGCTGCCGCGACGGCCAGCGCCTCCCACGGGGCGATCAAACCAGCGGTCAGCGGACGCTCCTTCGTGCGTTTGACATGCTTGTCGAAATCCCTGTCTGCCCAATCATTGACGGCGCAGCCGGCGGAACGCATCAGGAACGTGCCCACCGTAAAGATCACCACCAGCGACACCGGCGGATGCCCGTCGGCCGCCATCCACAGCGCCCACAGCGTCGGCCACAACAACAGCAGCGTGCCGATCGGTTTGTCGATGCGCATCAGGCGCGCATAGAGCACGAGGCGGCTGGGTTGGGCAGCAGACGATTGCATGGGGAATCACCAAAAGAAAATGGCGCCTGCACGAGGCAAGGCGCCATTTTAGTCCCGCCGAAAGCNGCTTAGGCGGCGGCCAGATCGAAACGGTCCAGGTTCATCACCTTGACCCACGCGGCCACGAACTCGCTGATGAAGCGGTCCGTGCCGTCGGCACTGCCATACACCTCGGCGAGCGCACGCAGGATCGCGTTCGAGCCGAACACCAGGTCAACGCGCGTGCCCGTCCACTTGCGCTCGCCGGTCTTGCGATCAACGCCTTCGTAGACGTCACCCGCTGCCTTCCACTCCGTACCCATGTCGAGCAGGTTGACGAAGAAGTCGTTGGTCAGCGCACCCGGCGTTTTCGTGAACACGCCATGCTGGCTGCCATCGGCGTTGATGTTGATGGCACGCAGCCCACCGATGAGCACCGTCATCTCCGGCGCGGTCAGCGTCAGCAGCTGCGCCTTGTCCANCAGCAGCACTTCGCCCGGCACCGCAAACTTGGCCTTCTCATAGTTACGGAAGCCGTCTGCAACCGGTTCGAGCGGCGCGAACGCTGCGGCGTCGGTTTGCTCAGCCGTCGCATCAACACGGCCCGGCGTGAACGGCACGGTGATGGTCTTGCCGGCAGCCTTGGCGGCCAGTTCGATGCCCACACTGCCCGCCAGCACGATCACATCGGCCAACGATGCCTTGCCCGACGCACGCTGAATCTCTTCCAGCTTGGCCAGCGTGCCGGCAACAGCCTGGTTGACGGCCCAATCGTTCTGCGGCGCCAGGCGGATGCGCGCACCGTTGGCGCCACCGCGCTTGTCCGAGCCGCGGAAGGTCGAGGCCGACGCCCATGCCACTGCCACCAGTTCGGATGCCGACAGGCCCGAGGCCGCAATCTTCGCCTTCAGGTCAGCAATGTCAGCTTCGGTCGGCTTGTGCACGGCTGCCGGCAGCGGGTCTTGCCAGATCAGGTCTTCGCGCGGCACTTCGCGGCCGAGGTAACGCGACTTCGGACCAAGGTCACGGTGCGTCAGCTTGAACCACGCACGGGCGAAGGCCTCGGCAAACGCCTGCGGGTCGTTCAGGAAGCGGCGCGAGATCTTTTCGTAAGCCGGATCAAAGCGCAGCGACAGGTCGGTCGTCAGCATCGTGGGCTTGCGCTTGGGCGAATCGGGCGTTGGGCCGGGGATGACTGCTTCAGCATCCTTGGCCACCCACTGCAGCGCGCCGGCCGGGCTCTTCTCCTGCACCCACTCGTACTTGAAGAGGTTCTCGAAGAAGAAGTTGCTCCACTGCGCGGGCGTTTGCGTCCAGGTGACTTCCAGCCCGCTGGTGATCGCGTCTGCGCCCTTGCCGGAACCGAACGTGCTCACCCAGCCCAGACCCTGCGCTTCCAGCGGTGCGGCCTTCGACATCGGCACCGACATGGCTTGCAGCACCGGCGCCGTGCGTCTTGCCGAAGGTGTGGCCACCGGCGATCAGCGCCACGGTTTCTTCGTCGTCCATCGCCATGCGGGCGAAGGTTTCGCGGATGTCCTTGGCGGCCGCCAGCGGATCGCCATGCGCATGCTCCGGGCCTTCCGGGTTCACATAGATCAGGCCCATCTGCACGGCAGCGAGCGGGTTGGCCAGGTTGCGCTCACCCGAATAACGGGTGGACTCAAGCCACTTGGTCTCATTGCCCCAGTAGACGTCGTTGTCCGGNTCCCAGGTGTCTTCACGGCCAGCGGCAAAACCGAAGGTGCGGAAGCCCATGGTTTCGAGCGCCACGTTGCCGGTCAGGATCAGCAGGTCGGCCCACGAGATNGCCTGGCCGTACTTCTGCTTGATCGGCCACAGCAGGCGACGCGCCTTGTCCAAGCTGACGTTATCGGGCCACGAATTGAGGGGGGCGAAACGCTGCTGACCACGGCCGGCACCGCCACGGCCATCGCCCGTGCGGTACGTGCCGGCGGCATGCCAAGCCATGCGGACAAACAACGGACCATAGTGGCCAAAATCAGCCGGCCACCAGTCTTGCGAATCCGTCATCAACTTGCGCAAGTCGGCCTTGAGTGCGTCGTAGTCGAGCTTCTCGAAGGCCTCGCGGTAGTTGAATGTCTTACCGAGCGGATCGGATTTTTCGGAATGCTGGTTCAGCAGGTCAACGCGCAGCTGATTGGGCCACCAGTCTTTGTTGGACGTACCGCCACCGAAGGCATGGGAAGCAGCTTGTGCATGGCCGGAAAACGGGCATTTGGCTTCAGAAGTCATTGTTTTCTCGTAAGGTCATGGGTTGATGCGGCCCCGTCGGCAACACAGCGCGCTGCCGAGCGGGGAAAGATTTGCTGCTGTCGAAACAACTGCCGTCGTGTGGCGGAACGACTGCCAGACGGTCTTATGCCAGCAGCGAGCGCAGCATCCACGCCGTCTTTTCGTGGATGTCCATGCGTTGGGTCAGCAGGTCTGCCGTAGGTTCATCGGCCGCCTTGTCGACGTCCGGGAACAGGCTGCGGGCCGTGCGCGTAACCGCCTCGTGGCCGGCCACCAGCTCACGCACCATGTCCATCGCCTCGGGCACGCCTTTCGAATCCGGGATCGACGACAGCTTCGCAAACTCCGCGTACGAACCCGGCGCCGGATACCCCAGCGCGCGGATGCGCTCGGCCACTGGGTCCACGGCGTTCCACAGTTCGTTGTACTGCGTCTCGAACATCAGATGCAGCGTGTTGAACATCGGGCCGGTGACGTTCCAGTGGAAGTAGTGCGTCTTCAGGTAAAGCGAGTACGTATCAGCCAGCAGGCGCGAGAGGCCTTCGGCGATCTTCTTGCGGTCCTTGTCGGCGATACCGATGTTGATTTGGGCTGCGGCAGGTGCGCCGCCATTCTTCTTGGCCATCTGGATTCCCCTGAAAAGTAGTGTCAAAACGAGTGCCGAACCCCAAGCGGGTCGCGGCATTCCGCAATTTGCCGCCAATGCGACAAGCCCCGATTGTGACATTGGCCCATGACGAACACGATTAGGCCGTCAGTTGCACCATGCCGTGCAGAAACACGATCATGGCGCCCACGGCGACGATGGTCAGNCCGATCTGCTTGCGCACCCACTTGCGTTGCAGGCGCGCATGTTCGGCGGCGCGCGTNCCCCGGCCGCCNGCCGCACTGCCGGGCATNCCAGCGAGCGTCGGCACCTCGGCGCGCGATGCCTGCACCGCGCCNGTAAAGGCCTGCCATTCCGAAACGAACATCCGCACCATCGCCATGATTTTTTTCTCCTGAGAATCCGCGCACTGCTTGGCTTGCGTCATGCGCCGTATTGCTTGCGGGGCCCTCGAAAACCGAAGTGCCTGAACGCCGCCACAGCCAAAGCATGGTCGAGGCATCACCCGAGCACCAAGTTTATTGATGGAGGATCAATAAAGGAAATTTATTGATTAAATCAAAGCAGTAGGAAATTGCTATTTATTGGGCGTAACAATTTCCCACGGGCGCGGAAGGGAACCGTTCAGTGAACGAGGGGCGTGAAAGGCAGATGCTTGATGCCGGGCAAGTCACATTGCGCGACTGCCTTGACCACCGATTCGATGGCAGCGATGCGGGTAAAGCTCTTGCGCCAGGCCAGCACGACGCGGCGGTCGGGCACCGGCTCCTGGAAAGGCACGTAGGCCAGCAGCTCGGAAGCTGCAGACTGCATGTTGGGCACCGACGTGCGAGGCAGTACGGTAATGCCGACGCCACTGGCCACCATATGGCGAATCGTCTCAAGCGACGAGCCTTCGAAGGTCTTCTGGATGCCGTCCGCGTTCTGCGAGAAGCGCGACAGCTCGGGACACACGCCGAGCACGTGGTCGCGGAAGCAGTGGCCGTTGCCGAGCAGCAGCATGGTCTGCTGCTTGAGCGCTTCCGGGTCCACCGCATCCACCTTGGACAGCTCGTGGCCCCGCGGAACCGCCACGACGAAGGGCTCGTCGTACAGCGGCACCGTCATCAATCCGGCCTCGGGAAACGGCTCGGCCATGATGGCGCAGTCGATCTCACCTTGTTTGAGCAACTCCACCAGCCGCACCGTAAAGTTCTCCTGCAGCATCAGCGGCATCTGCGGGACGGTGTCGATCATCTGCTTGACCAGCGCGGGCAGCAGGTACGGGCCAATGGTGTAGATCACCCCCAGGCGCAGTGGCCCGGCCAGCGGGTCCATGCCCTGCTTGGCGATCTCGCGGATCGCCATGGTCTGCTCCAGCACGCGCTGGGCCTGGGTGACGATCTGCTCGCCCACCGGCGTGACGCTCACCTCCGAGGCACCGCGCTCGAAGATCTGCACGGCCAGTTCGTCTTCCAGCTTCTTGATGGCGACCGACAGGGTCGGCTGCGAAACGAAGCAAGCCTCGGCAGCGCGCCCGAAATGGCGTTCACGCGCGACGGCGACGATGTATTTGAGTTCGGTGAGCGTCATGGCAATCAATCGGCTTTTTAATGTCGATAGATTTTACCTTATGACGCGGAATGTTGCTCGCGGTTCGAGTGACGGACCCCGCNGTTGACAACATCCGCTGCGGCCCCAACTTTCTCGAATGCGCCCTACACGAACCCCAAGGAGCCCGGCCCAGCATGCGCGATCNACACAATGACAGACCGACCCTNTCCCGCAGCAGGCGCCGCTTTCTAGCGACGACCGTGTTCCTGATGGCTGTGCTGCACCTCTACATCGGGTGGCGGCTGCTGCCTGACCTGGGCTTGAACGGCACGGGGTGGGCGGCATGCGTTGTCTTCCTGATCGTATCGACCTGGATGATTCCGCTCGGATTGGCGGCGCGCTTCTTGATCCGCTCCATCTCGCTGGCAGACCGCGTCACGTGGTTTGGTGCGTTGTTGTTGGGCCTGTTCTCGTCGCTGCTGGTGCTGACCGTACTGCGGGACATTGCACTGATCGTGCTGCCCCAGGTCTATCGCCACGATTCCGCCTGGGTTGTTGCGGGCCTCGCGGCCTTGGTCACCTTGATCGGCTATATCAACGCGCGACGCATTCCGCGCGTCGCGCATGTGACTGTCCCGATTGCGGACCTTCCTGCGCCGCTACACGGCTTCACCATTGCGCAGATCACCGACCTGCATGTCGGCCCGACCATCAAGCGTCCATACGTCGTTGGCGTGGTGGAGCGGCTCAACGCGCTGAAAGCGGATGTCATCGCCGTAACCGGCGATCTGGTGGACGGCGAGGTGGAGGCCCTGCGCCCCCATATCGCACCGCTTGCGGGTATGTCGGCACGGCACGGCGTTTTTGCGGTGACGGGGAATCACGAGTACTACTCGGGCGTGGGCCCGTGGGTGGCTGAGTTTGAACGGCTTGGCATGCGCGTGCTGATGAATGAGCATGCGGTGCTCGAGCACGACGGCGCGCCGTTGATCATCGCTGGCGTGACGGACTTCACGGCGGCCCAATTCGACGCAACGCATGCGAGCGATCCGAGTGGCGCACTGGCCGGGTCGCCTGCCGGCGTGACGCCCGCCATCCTGCTCGCGCATCAACCCCGCACNGCGCCCGCCGCCGCAGAGGCTGGCTTTGATTTGCAGCTCTCGGGGCATACCCATGGCGGCCAATTCTGGCCCTGGAGCTTGTTCGTTCCGCTACAACAGCCGTTCACGGCGGGTTTGCACCGGCTCGGCAGCCTGTGGATCTACACACCAGCCGCGGTACCGGATACTGGGGGCCGCCCAAGCGGTTTGGTGCGCCGTCGGAAATCACGTTGCTTAGGCTGGAGCCGGCCATTCCGGCGGCTCGATGAATCGCTTGCCAGCCCGGCGCGTGCGCGCTAGACGCGCAGGTAGTGCTCGCGCTCGCCCAGCCAGCGCTTGAGGTGGGTGTCCACGGCTTCGGGAAAGCGCGCCAGCATGGCCTCCGCCGCTTCCTGTGCGAACTCGACGAGCCAAGCATCGTGGTTCAGATCGGCAAAGCGCAGCATGGCTTCGCCCGATTGCCGCGCACCGAGGAACTCGCCGGGTCCGCGAATCTCCAGATCGCGCCGGGCGATCTCGAAGCCATCGGTGGTCTCGCGCATGGTCTGCAGGCGCTGCTTGGCTGTGGGTGACAGCGGCGCCTGATACAGCAGCACGCACACCGATTCCGCCGTGCCGCGCCCCACCCGCCCGCGCAACTGATGCAACTGCGCGAGGCCGAAGCGCTCGGCGTGCTCGATCACCATCAAGGAGGCGTTGGGCACATCGACACCCACTTCAATGACCGTGGTGGCCACCAGCACATGCAACTCACCACCGGCGAAGGCGCTCATCACGGCAGCCTTCTCGGCAGACGGCAGGCGCCCGTGCACAAGGCCGACTTTCAACCCTACCAGGCTTTGCGAGAGGGTCTCGAACGTCTCCACGGCGGTCTGCAATTGCAGCGCCTCGCTCTCTTCGATCAGCGGGCACACCCAGTAGACCTGCCGCCCTTCGCGTGCGGCGGCGTAGATACGTTCGATCACTTCATCGCGGCGCGCGTCGTTCACCAGGCGCGTGACGATGGGCGTGCGGCCGGGCGGCAGTTCGTCGATGGCGGAGACGTCGAGGTCGGCGTAGTACGTCATCGCCAGCGTGCGCGGGATGGGCGTGGCGGACATCATGAGCTGGTGCGGAACCTGCGCGTTAGCCGCGACAGGCGCATCGCCGTTGCTGGCCTTGCCGCCGGATTTGCCCCGTAAGGCCAACCGCTGCGCCACACCAAAGCGGTGCTGCTCATCCACCACGGCCAGACCGAGGCGCGCGAACGTGACCGCATCCTGGATCAGCGCATGCGTGCCGATCACGAGCTGCGCCGTACCGTCCGCCACGCGCGCCGCCGCTTCGTCCTTCTGCTTGCGCTTGAGGCTGCCAGCCAGCCAGACGATATCCACACCCAGCGGCGCCAGCCATGTGGATAACTTGCGATAGTGCTGCTCGGCCAACAGTTCGGTCGGTGCCATCAGCGCGGCCTGCCAGCCAGCGTCGATGGCCTGGCATGCAGCCAGCGCGGCGATGACGGTCTTGCCGCTGCCCACGTCGCCCTGCAGCAGCCGCTGCATTGGGTACGGATGCGCGAGGTCGGCGCGGATCTCCTCCCACACGCGGGCCTGCGCGCCGGTCAGCTTGAACGGCAGCGCCTGCATGAAGCGTGCGAGCAAGCCGTCCTTGCCGCTGTCGCGCAGGACGGGCGCATTGCGCATACGGCGCGCAGCCTGCGCACGCTTGAGCGAAAGCTGCTGCGACAGCAACTCGTCAAACTTGATACGCAGCCACGCCGGGTGCGTACGTTCGACAAGACTGTGCTCGTCCACATCTGGCGTGGGCTGATGCAGCAGGCGCACGGCTTCAGCCGGGGCCATCAATTTGAGCGGCGAAAGCGGCCCGTTGATGAGGCTATTCGGCAACGTTTCCGGCAGTGGCGTGCGCGTGAGCGTGTTCAGAATCGCTTTGCGCAGATACGCCTGCGGCACGCCCGCCACCGTGGAATACACCGGCGTCAGCCGATCGGGCAGCGGTTCGTCTTCCGTCACGGCGCGCACGGTCGGGTGGACCATCTCCGCGCCGAAAAAACCACCGCGTACCTCGCCGCGCACGCGCAGGCGCACGCCTTCGGCCATCTGCTTGACTTGGCTGCCGTAGAAATTGAGGAAACGCAGCACGAGTTCGCCGGAATCATCAGCGACATGCACAACGAGCTGCCGCCGTGGCCGGAACGCTACTTCGTTGCGCGTGACCGTACCTTCCACCTGCGCGGCCCAGCCGGTATTGGCACGGGCGGTGGCTTCGGCAATGGTCAGGAGCGTGGTCTCGTCCTCGTAGCGCATCGGCAGATGCAGGACGAGATCAACGTCGCGGTGCAGGCCGAGCTTGGCGAGTTTGTCGGCCGGGCGAGCGGTCTTGGCCGGCTTGTCTGCTGCGATCGCCCGTTTGGGCTTCTGCACCGACGCAGTATCAGCGTCGGGCGTAAGAGCGGCATCAGTGGCGGAACGGGCGCGAGGCGGCACAGGACGTTTACAATGGCGAACTTTGCGAGTCGCCCGATTGTACCGGCGCCCGCCACCATCACTTGGCGC
>Ga0055541_1000525_pt1 | contig 10562 bp, 6 predicted proteins | sample Araplavi_mTSA_r2_2_FD_55169 | JGI IMG/M metagenome (GOLD analysis project Ga0055541, IMG submission 55169) | Arabidopsis root microbial communities from North Carolina, USA - plate scrape CL_Cvi_mTSA_r2 | ecosystem: Host-associated > Plants > Roots > Endosphere | place: USA: North Carolina | reverse complement strand
GTGGATTTGATTGCCTTGTGCAAGGAGAATGATGTTGAGCTGCTTCTGGTACACGGGGAAGCTCTTGCGGGGGAGTTCTTCAGTCTTAGAACGGGCGTAGCGGGAAGAATGATTCAAAAGTTTACGAACTACCATGTGAAGACAGCTGTCATCATTCCCGATCCATCGTTAAATAGAGGCCGCTTTAAGGAAATGGTGGGAGAATCCAATCGCAGCAATCATTTCGGGGTCTTTGAAACGCGGGAAGATGCGGAGAACTGGCTTATTCAGTAACGGTGAATCGACGGTAAGAGAAAGTAAGAGAAACGAATATGTAATTTCCAGAATGGCGGGGATGATAAGTCGCGATTTTGACGAGGCCTCGCTGTATACGATAACTGGTATTGTACGGCATGATGAAGCTACGCCTCAAGAGCAGGATGTTCGAAGGCTGTTTTCTTGTAGTGGATCACTACATAGGAGACAGCTTTTTTATATTGAACGAAGTCTAAGTACAGATGAGAAGAGATTCCTTTAGGGGAAATTTAGGTAGAAATTGGTTAGCGGTGGTTTGATGATTCGGACTTGGAACCGGAGATCGGGTTAAGTGAGCCGCATGCAAGAGCAAATGAGAATGCGAATGTAAATACAAATGCAAATGTAAGTACGAATGCAAATGAAGAAGGAACAGGGAAGCAGTCGCAATGGTAAACCACAGGCTGTTGAGAAGGTCTCAACAGCTATTTTTTTTATTTATTGAACCTTCAGTGATTGAGGGGGATTTCTCCAAAAAAACTTCTTCGTTTCAAGTGAAATTTGTCACTTAAAGAGTTGACGGCCAATCACAATTATGTTTCCTAAAATTAATAAAATAGTATATTCAGGAAAATTAGGATATTATTATATACAATCCTATAAAGAACAGGGGGATGATTAATAGGGACGTGTTAGTAAATTCAAAAAGGAGAGGTGAAGTATGAAATATGCAATTTCATTTATTTTAATAGTTTTTTTGACGATTTCCTTTTCTAGTGTTAATACTTTTGCATCGGTTTACAATTATGATGCGAATGGAAACATAACAAAAATTATGAACGATGAAACGGAAATCTCGTATGAGTCAGATCAGAACGGAAATATGACGGGGAGAAGTGTCTCCAAGAAAGTGTACAATAGTGTAATTGCAAACGGGAATTTTAATGAAGTAGATACCGCGGGGAATGCAAAGGGCTGGGAGCCTATAAACGTCAGTAATGCACCTTCCACTTTTAGTATTAAAAAAATCGACTCGAGAAATCATCAGCAAATCCAAGCTTCTAATATGACTGCTGGTAGCATAATTGGCATAAAACAAACGTTTTCTATTCCATATATTTATGATAAATACGTTGGGATGAAAAGTTCCATGAAGATCGATCAATTGCAAAATGCCGAGGTAGTGATGGCTTTAGATTTTATAGATGATACGGGCAAGATTATTAAAAGGGTTACGAAAAAGAGCACGTTAACGGGCGATTTTTTTTACACAATGAGTGAGGGAATAGGTGGTGTTCCTTTTAATACAAAAAAGGCAGTCATTCAATTATTCATTCAAGCAACGGGAAATAATGCTGCTGGATCAATAACGATTAAAGGTGTTGATGTTACTTATGATTTCAATTACTACTTCAACATGCTGATGAATCATGATTTTCAAGGAGAAATCAACTTAACAGAAGTTGGGAGGATATTTGATTACTGGCAATATGCTGGTGATGCAAATCGTTATAGTTTCTCAGAAAGTAGGTTTGAAAGAGGAAAAAGGAGACAAATTATATTTTTTAGCGGAATTGGTAGCAAAGAAATATACCTAACGCAAAATATATTGCTAGACGATTCAATGAACTTTCAATTAAGGGGGATATTGAAACGAACTTTATCTACAGTATCACATTTACGCATTTCGTTTTTTAATCAAGACGGTATTTTGTTGGGGACAAGTACTTCTTCATCTGATAGTCCTACGGATATTACCTTATCAAGCAGGGGGAGCATTCCGAAGGGTGCGGTTTATGCAACTATTTATGCAGGAGCGCGCTTTGAAAGTAGCAGTAATGGAAGTAACGGAATGGTTGAGATTGATGATGTAGCGTTTGAGTATAGTACAGAACCGCAGGCATTATGGAATTCATTGCTTGCCTTATTTGGTCATAATAGCGAAGTAGCATTAGGATGGAAAAAAGTAAATGACGGTGATCAGAAAGCAAGAGTCTTTGAAAAACATTATAGTGGCAGAGGGCAAAAAATAAACGCACAGACAGGGAGATGGGGAAGGTATGGAATCTCGCAAAATGTACAGATAGGCGATGTTACTAAAAAAAGCAAATTCTTATTAACCGGCGAGATTTCGGTTTTCCATAGTTCTAATGCTAGATTAGAAATTGTGGTCTCTCTTCCTTATAGTTCTGGTAAGAGGGTGTTTAGCGAAGCTTATATACTAACTTCAGGTGAAAAGAAATCTATTCGCATTGAAGGGGAAAAAATGCTGGGTGTAGCAGAAGCGGAAATCTCTGCTAGCTTAGTCCCAATGAATTCTAACGAAACATGGAATTCAAGTATTTTGGTTCATTATTTACGGTTTAATCCTGATTATAAGCCTTCATGATCCAGAAAAACGAGACTTCCTTATCGCATAAGCACGGAATGATAATTGAATGGAGAGATTGCCTTGAGAAGATGGTTATTACAAATTCTCGTATGTATATTATTCATTACTAGTGTGCCCCTTGCGTCTGCGCAAGAAACTTTTTCATCTGAAAGCTCGATTAATAAGACTGAACCAACGGTAACCTCCAGCGTGTATGCCCCTCAAGCGACTTTCACAGATATTGAATCAGATGAATTAATCACGATTACTTCTGTTACCGGAACCTTTAACGTAACCAGAGATTGGGTAATGAAGGAGTTATTCAAAGGCTACGAGCTTCATCAAATCTACCAAGGATTGAAGGCGAAGCAGCTAGGAAATGACTATGAACAATACATGAATCATACCTATCCGAAGCCTGCTCCAGATCCGATTATTACTCATCAGGAACAAGTGCAGAGCGTATCAGAGACTGTATATAAGGTTAGTGTGACAGAGCAAGTATATGCCAAGAAGGAATATTCGGTAGTGGATTCGGTGTATGGAGTGCAGATGCTCTCGGACCGAGAGCCTTATGATAAAATCGCTTTGCGCAATAAACCGCTTCGATTGGATCAAGCCCCTTACTCCGTCGGAGCCGTTAGTGACCATATCTCGCCTGTGGACGGCTCCTTGCGCGTGGAAGTAACGGATTTGGTTATGCCGGGATCGAACGGATTGGACTTTGCATTGCGGAGAATTTATGACAGTTCCTTGGCGAAGGACGATATTTATGTGAATGAGTATGGGAGGAATAGAACGCAGGAAACCAAGGAAGAGGAGAGATTCCGTCTCGGCAAGGGGTGGATCTGGGATATTTCATACATTAAAAGGATAAATGATCATGACTACATCTATATTTCAGGCGCTGGTACCTATGCATTGGAAAATGACCGATTAATCGGGTATCCCCTTGGGGATTTAGACTTTCAAAAATCGAACAGATTATTGCAATCCGACGAGAGGGCTTCTTATGAGCTTCTTAATAAAACGACGGGAATCAAACAATATTTTAACCATATTGGCGAACTCATCTTGATCGAGGACAAGGACAGCAACTGGATTCAATTCTCGTATAAATATCAATCCGATCTGGGAAGAGTTCTGTATAGCATCCAAAGTTGGACCAGCGATCACCGTAATATGAACGAAATGAATATTTCCTATAACGCAGATAATACGATTACCATTCAAACTGGAGATCGAAGAGTGATTTATAAGAAGGAAAGAGTCAGTAAAATAAAGAACGATTATCTGCACAGGGAGCAAGATATCTTAACGGAAGTAATTGATCCACTTGGTCGCTCGACGAAGTATGATTATGGCGTATGGAACATCCTGCAATTTAATTTGGTCAGATCTTATGAAAATCTCCCTAAATATTCGAATGAACGTAGAATATACTGGGGAGAGAACGAGATGATTGCGCTTGGTATCATTGAACATCCGACCAAGGCTATCACGGAATTTGGATTCGAAGGCACGATTGAGCGAAAGATCGGTGACTTTGCAGTAGAGAATGCGGTTCGCTATAAATCCCGCAGTAATTATTATAGCTCGCCGAGATATACCAGGAAAAATGAGTTGACTCTAAGATACACAAGGGATATGAATAACGAGCAAGATAGAGATGGGATTGGGGATGGCGGAAAGTACATCGAGCAGAATTTCGAATTTTCTGTAGACGTGTACGATAAATTCAAAACGACGACCTATACGTACGAAAAGCAATTTGTAGCGTACGATGCGCCTTCGGCAATTTATAACACAAAAACGGAAGTTCGAGATGAAAAGACAAATAACCGTCAGGTGTTCCGTTATGAATTTGATAGAGAACGAAAAAATCCGAATCCAACCCGTATCGAGGAGACACATTATCGAGGGGGTTACGCATCTGCCCCTCGCGTTACGACGCGGGAGTATGATTACTGGGGGCAATTGACCTCGGAAACGAATCCGCTCGGTTTCACAAGCCGTTATGAGTACACCGACGTATTGCCAAACAAGCTCTTCGTCATGACGAAGAGCAGCGTACCGATAGACAGGCATATGACATTACTCTCTGAATATGATTACGAGACAGTTCGCGGAAAGTTAAAGCAGGCCGTCTCCAAAGACGGCAGTGGAAATATCGTTCAGCAGTTGAATTATGAGTATGATGATGTGGGAAACCCGGTCAAGATTCGGATTAAGGGAGATACGGATGACACTGTCATCTACCAAGAATTCAGCCCTAAGTTCAAAGGTATGTATCTAAGTGGACAGATTGTTGGAGTAAAGAACATAGAGGGCAGAAGTGAACTCGTGGAAAGCCGCATGGAATATATTCCGGAAAGCGGGCTTCCGACAAAATATACAGACGGAAATGGCAACACTACTTCTTATACTTATGACAAACTGGGAAGAATTACGGCTGAAATCAATCCAGATGGAACAAAGACGACAGTCGTTTACGATGATCAGGCTAATAAGATGTTCATTACCGATCCGAACGGACTGCAAATCGAGAAGCATTTCGATCCGCTCGGCAATCTGATTGCCGAAACCAATGGACGAGGCATCGCCCAGCACACATATGACGAGAACGGCCGGCTTGTCCGTAAAGGGAATTTTAACGGTACGGAGATACAATACGAATATGATGCCTGGAATAGGGTCATAAAGGAAAATTTCCTTCATGGCGCGAATCGCATTGTATATGACGATGCAGTCAACACGAAAACGACCTATGATGGGGCGAATAATGGTATTCGGGAAACGTACGACAAGATGAATCGGCTCATCATGAAAGAAGAAATTAAGCCATCAGGCCAACAGCTTCTATTGAATCGCTACGAATATGACTATGCAGGAAACGTTAGGTTTGTATACGATGGCAACGGTAATATGACAGTTTATATATATGACGTATTGGGGCGTGTAATCGCTGTTCAGGATGCTGGAGGGATGACGACTAGCTATCGGTATAATTTGTCGGGGGATTTAGTCGAAATCAGGTTTCCGGACGGAAATACAGTACAGAAGCGGTATGATAACATTGGACGCTTGCTAGAGCAAACTGATCCGAACAAGCAAAGTAAACGCTTCTATTACGACGGAAACGGCAATGTAATCAAAAGCATCGATCAGAAAGGACAAGTTCAACAACATGAATATAGCAACCGAAATCTCCTAACGGCTAATGTTGGTCCGAACGAGAGAATATCGTACAGCTATGACGCATCGGGTAAACGGATAGCGATGACAGATCAAACGGGAACAACGAGCTATTCGTACTATCCATCGGGCGAACTGGCAACCATTTCGTATCCGGATAAGACGGTGCTTTCATTCGATTACGATAAGCGAGGAATGCGCAAGGAGCAGGCTTTTGCTTCAGGTACCTACCGCTTGGCAAGTCAGACAGAGCGAGATTTCTTGCTTACTGCTCCCAGGAACATAAAAATAGTGGACGGAAGTGGAGGAGAACTGGCCCGATTCGATTATTCGTATGATAATTCCTATAATCGGATTATGGAATTGAAGTCATCGCATGGATTAAATATAAGCTATTCCTATGACGGATTGAACATGGTTGGCATTCAGCAGAAGCAAGGTGAGGCACTTTTTTGGAAATATGCGTACACCTACGACAATAATCGCAATATCATCGGTATTAATGACTATGGGGCACTTTCTCAATTCACTTATGACTCGTTGAACCGAATTGAGACATCGAGTGGCTATAATGAAGTATATACGTATGATCGACGGAACAATCGCAGCACCTTATTTAGCAATCGGGTACCGAACGTCAAGGGCGTCAGTTATGCCTACGATAGCCGCAACCGCTTGACCCAAGTAACGACGGAAGACGGCAAAGTCGTCAATTACCGCTATAATGGGGACAACTTGATGGTAGAACGTACTGAAGGAGGCATAACGACCCGTTACTACTATGATGATCGGGCGAAGATTGTTGCTGAAGGCAAGGTCGAAGCGAACGGCAGCGTCACGATTACGGCATCGTACATTCATGATGATTTCGGCAAACTGCTGGCTAGTCATGTTTCGGGACAAAGCGGTTTGCTATACTATGTATCCAACGGACACGGTGACATTACCGAAATACGCGATGCTCAAGGAAATGTGCTGAACCAATACACATATGACATTTGGGGAAACTCACTGTATCAAATGGAGCGAGTACCGAACATTTTCCGTTACTCGGGCGAATACTGGGATGAGACAACGAATCTGCAATATTTGCGCGCAAGATGGTATGATCCAAGTATAGGGCGGTTTATTAATGAGGATACGTATGAAGGGGATATTAAAAGTCCACTGAGTTTGAATTTACATACGTATGCAGCTAATAATCCGTTAAAATATATTGACCCAAGTGGACATTGTTTTACAGAGTGGTTAGGGAAAAAGCAATGTCAAGCTGCATGGGATACGACTACAAAGGCTGCTAGAGATGCTTGGAAAGCTACCAAGGATTTTGTTTCTAATGTTGAATGGGGAGAAGTTGGTTTAGGGTTATTACAAGCTACTGGTGGTGGATTTGAAGTTGTTGGTGGATGGAGCTTAGCAACCGGAGGAACTGCCGCTTCCGGTGGTCTGTTAAGTGGAGTAACTATTAGCTCTGGGGGCGTCTTAATGATCGATGGATCTAGTAATATATCAGGGGGTCTATCTAGAGCGTGGAATGGTATAATGGGTTCTAAAGAAGGGGATACACTTAACTTTGTTAAGCAACAAATGTTTATGAAAGCCTCCCCAAGTAATGGAGAAGAGTATTACAATTATTATCAATTAGGATTAGGAATACTATCATTAGGAATGACTGCGAAAAGCCTTGCAACACAAAGTGGAACAGTAATTAATAATGCTAATGGTTCTTATCAATTGTCAAAAAACGGAGTTAATGTCGGATATACTGTAGTGGAAGGAAATATCAGTAAAATGAACATTTCTTACTACACTAGTAATGGGCATGTATACAAAACAGTTCAAGTTAATACTGCATTGTTAGCTAGTGGGGTAGCAGATATTTCTCAATCCATAACTAACATGTACTTCACTACGAAAGGCATGCTTCCATACTAAATTAAAGGTGGGATTTCGATTAGTAAAAGGTTAAAATATTTCTTGCCATTCTATTTAATAGGATATCTAATATCTATTGCTGGAACGGGCATTCCAACTTGGAGTTACTTAATTCCAATAAAATTAGTTGCTGTTTGTTTGATGCTAGTTGGAGGAAATGGCGTATATTATATTGCGGAAGAGAAGCAGCTTATGCTCGTAGCTTTTTTTCGTACGCTTAAATACATTTTGATTTCATTTGTTTTGTTGTTTATTTTTGCTATTATACAAAATGTATTAAAACAGTATTCAGTGGATCTAACACCCTTCATAGGAATGTAGCGAAGCAAAACGTATGCGTTTTTTTGTCTAGAATGTTGGTGAAAAAGGGAGGAAGTAAATCAACTGGATCAAAAAGTGATGAAATTTTTTATGCATCATAGTGGGGAATTGCCTCTGCTTCATTGGTTCAGTATTCGGTGCTTTATGTTAAACTGATATACTTTCCAAGTAGTTCACTCCGATATGATGTATGGAGATGTACGAAATGTAAAAGAATTTATGGTTTAAGGGAATAAAGTTATATATATTAAGATATGCTATTGAAGATGATTATTATTAATCATGATGGTTTTTCACTAGACCACATGCGAGTGTAACAACTCCATGTGGTTTTTCTCTTTTCTTGAATGCAAACCCCACCCAGTGCGGCGGAGCATCCATTCTGGGTAACGGAAAAAGGAGGATAGGTAGAGGCCAGAGAATTAATGAAGGGGACAAGCTACTCTCGTCCAGCTAATGTGAGCTGAGGAATGACCGGTATCAGAATAGAAGTTTCGAAAAAAAGCGTAGATCAATTCTAGATTTCTGCGATGGAAAAGGTATTTAAGCCTAAGGGGACGGGTAAAACTGGTGCAGATAATATTACTACTGTACCGAAGCTAAATAATCAACTTCTGAATGAAGTGGCTGGTTCTGCCTTCACAAAAAATGGTACTCTAAAACCAGAAGCCCAAGTGGGAATTCCCAAGTTCATTACTATCAAAACTGATAACAATATAAGAGCAGAGCATGGATTACGCCTGAGAGGAGCTTATTAGCCCATTGAAAAAGTATATTGTTTTGGGGGTTATATTTTTTAGTGTATGTCTTTTGATAGGGTTTTATTTTTTAAGTAATAATTCAAAAGAAGATACTGATGATGTAATAATGAAAATTGCTATATACCCTACTTCAGTACTTGATGAAACATATTTGTTTGTATTAAAACGAAGTGAAATAATCGAAGTTTCATTAGGTGTACGGAAATATCAAACTATTGATTCGGATTTTTTCATGAAAGAAGTAATAGATACGAAGAAAAAGAAACTAACTTTTGAAGAATCTGAAGCTCTGCTCGATGTATTAGATAGAATTGCAGAAAAGAGAGATACTTCCAAAAAGAAAATCGTTATGGATGGGTGGGATGTTTCTATCTACTACAAAGAAAAAATGATAGATTTGAATTATACTGGTAATGAATATGTATTTAGATACATTAATTAACCAACTAATTAAATTGTCTCCGATTTCCGTAGATCTGCATGGTTGGTCTTAACACGTATATTTTTTAGTTAACTATCGAGATAGAGTTGATGAAAAAAATATTTCAATCGGCGTTAGTGAAGCTACGATGAAAAATGTTATACATCAGATTTCAACTGGAAAACTGAAAGATATTTGACATTGCAGGAGTTCTCAGGGGGTTTTAAAAGTGGATTTTGAAAAGCATAAACAAGAAATAATTCAGTTAAGTGAAGCGCTAGGCTTAAAACTGGATTATTTAAAGGGCGTTGATTGTTTTTTTCGTTCTTTACAAAGATTGAGGAAGATTCTTCAGTAATAATAATAAAATTAGATGGCGAAAGAGAGGAAAATAAATACACCCTACTGATTTCAGGTAAAATGCTTGGACAAGGTGAATATATAAGGGCAGAGACGTCTGACCTTGAAGGGGGATTAAGTTTTATTATCGTTGAATATGCTAAAAGGACGAGGAATTGGTCATCATAAATCAGAAACAATTAAAACAAAGTGCAATAAAACAAAGCGTCTCAATTATTAAATAAAATTGATGGTTTGACCTTGAGGATGGAGATTCTCTAGGTCTTTACTTTTACCCCACTCAGTGCCGAAATGAATCGGGTGGCTTATCCCAAAAGAAGCTAACCCTGATTAACCCCCTATGATATTTTTTTAATATGGTGGACTGTCAACACTAAACTAGACAACTTTTTTAAGGGCCATTTTTTTGTAACCAACGGGGCTCATATAGCCTAGTGTTCCATGAATTCGGTGTTTATTGTACCCATTCATATAATCATTTAACTCCAGTTTCAGATGCTGAAGGATATTTGTATTTCTCTTTGATCAAATTAACAAAAATGGAAAGTGGATGGTCAAGGCAATAAATAGTGGATGGTTACAAATGGATTATTAAGTGTTAATTTGTAATTAAATAATTATTTGCACTTAAATAATTATAAATAATTACAAAAGGAGAGTTTTATTGTGGGAAATTATCCTAAATATCGAGCAGCAGCTGTCCAGGCTGCACCTATTTACTTGGATTTAGATGCAACAGTTGAAAAATCTTGCAAATTGATTGCTGAAGCAGCATCTAATGATGCAAAATTAGTTGCTTTTCCCGAAGCTTTTCTTCCCGGTTATCCTTGGTTTGCATTTATTGGTCATCCAGAATATACAAAAAAATTCTATCATGATCTCTACAAAAATGCAGTTGAGATTCCTAGCTTAGCTATTCAAAAAATAAGTGAAGCAGCTAGAAAACACGAAACTTACGTATGTA
>Ga0055541_1000523_pt1 | contig 10626 bp, 8 predicted proteins | sample Araplavi_mTSA_r2_2_FD_55169 | JGI IMG/M metagenome (GOLD analysis project Ga0055541, IMG submission 55169) | Arabidopsis root microbial communities from North Carolina, USA - plate scrape CL_Cvi_mTSA_r2 | ecosystem: Host-associated > Plants > Roots > Endosphere | place: USA: North Carolina | reverse complement strand
ATCTTGTCGGACCATCATGCCTAGCCCCCATGCCAATCCGGGAGCGAACGCCAGTTTTTTATACGCACCCTCCCGATGGATCTTGCTTACGGTTTCTGCATTCAAGATTCTAACGCCCTTGTATTCGCCTTCGTTCAGCAGCATTTGCGCAAAACGATCATAGTCGTTCAGCGTACTGTATAATCCTCCGGCTCCCGAACAATAGCGTGGTCCGCTGATGACCATGGCGTCAATGCCCTCGCTGGCCGGCGCTTCGAAGATTTCTCCGTTTTCGGATTTGTACAAAACGACGAGTCGCTTCTTTTGTGCTTCGCTCAAGTGAAAGGCCGTATCTTCCATTTCCAACGGTTCGAACAAATATTGCCTCAAAAATCGTTCCAGGCTTATTCCGCTCGCAACCTCGATCGCTCTGGCCAGCGCATCGAACCCGACGATGCCAGAGTATCCCGTGCCTTCGCCCGGTTCGAAATCCGCCGGGTACGCGTTAAACTTGCGAAAACGCGATTCCAATGTATCGCCCGGCTCGCTCAGCTTCATCGCAAGCAAATGCCCCGCCACGCCCATTCCTAGCCCGCTTGAGTGGGTTAAGAGATCGCGGATCGTCACGTTCCGGATTGCCGGCTCAAGCTTTATATTCGTTAAATTCACCCGGGACAAATCGTTGAGGCTCTCCAAACTGAACGCGGTTTTGCAAACCATCAACTCGTTCAACTCGGGAATAAACTTGCCGATCTCGTCCTCGAGCTGAATCTTCCCCTGCTCCACAAGCACTAGAACGGCTACCGCGATAATCGGCTTCGTCAAGGAAGCCAGACGGAAGATCGTATCGTAATCGATGGGCACCGCCTGCTCTAGATTGGCATATCCCCATTTGTTTTGATAAAGAACGCCTTTCTCGTTGCGAATCAGAAGTGAGGCACCGGCGATTTCATGGTTAGTCACGTATGCATTCATTTGCTTGTCGATTTGATCATGGCTGCTCATAATGTCCTCCTCGTTTCTTTCGTTGGCATTAAAAAATCCAGAAAGGCGCTATTTAAGCATAAATCGTTAGCAGAACCAGCTCTACTCGCCGTATTTTACTTTCCTGCTCTCACTTTACTTCTTCTTCGTATCGCAAGTTGACGTATACTACGGAAGACGGGAATATGAAACACTGCCAGCCTTATTCGGCTGGCAGTGGCGGGAAGTGGGGTGAATGGATACAATGTCAATCATTTGGCAACACCCGTTTGGGTTTGTTATCTGCCGGTTGTGATGATCCATTGGACGCCATTTTCTCCATCATCTTTGCGATATAAACTTTGATGCCTTCGACAAAGCCGGGAACGGTTCTCTCCACAAGCTGAGCGGCCGCAAACTGATCTGTTTGATAGAAGTTCGGTTTCAGAATACGTTTGACGTTTGCCAATTGAAAAGCCACATTCTCGAATTCGTTCTTTCCGAAGTGGCTCTCGATAGACCATACGCCGCTGTATCCTGCATCGCGCAGGTCATACAAATGCTTGTCGTTCAGATTATAGCAATGTTGAAAATCCATGTGCATGTGCATCGCATATTTCACGAAGCGCAGGTCGTTCATGTCCGGATCGCCGCTATGCCAGCCGCCGAGATGGAGCTGAAGGCCGAAGTTCGGCACACCCGCCATCCGGTCAAAAAGCAGCTGCAAGGATTCGGGATCCCGCGAGCAGCCCCAATGGTTCTCGGGACCAAGCTTCGCGCCAAATTCCGCTGCAAGCTCGCAATACTCGGTATACTTCTTTACAACATAGTCGAGCTTGTCCTCGGAAAATTTCTCATCTCGCACACCGACATCGATCCGGATGGTATTCGCGCCAATCCTTTTGGCCAGCCGAATGCAATCGAGCGCCATTTTCTCGTTCGCAGCACGAACAGCCGGATCGTCATCCCAAACATGCGCCTGATCGCAGCAGAGTGCGGCAACCGTTAAATCCAACTCCTCCAGCATGTCCTTCAGCTTTTGATTTTCGATGTCTTCGTAGCTCGTAATAAATCCGTTCCAGATATCTGCAATGTTTAAGCAATAACGATACTTTATCGTATAAAGATAGCCGTACAGATCCATCGCCCCAACATTGTGAAGACCATGGAAGGAATAGGACATGACACTGATTTTTTCATTGCCCATCTTGGACTGACTCCCTTCCCTAAAACTGATCTAGATTGTTTCCGGGTACAACGGAGGGCGGCGCGATCTTCCACCCTCCATCGTAGCCCATAGGGTTGAGTACGCGGCGCATATTGGTCACTTGAACCTCGATGGCGTTCAATTGATTTGTCGTATGGTGGCACTCAGCCGACCAGGCGCCCTTGTAACCGGTCTCGGCCAGCGCTCGGATATGGTCTCCTGCGTAGAAGCATTGATCAAAATCGACATGCGCATGTATGGCATATTGGATAAAATGCAAATCATTCTGATCCGGATCTCCTGTATACCAGCCATTAAGGTGGAGCAGGAGTCCGAAGTTCGGCTCTTTCACGGCATCAAGCAGCCTTTGGAGCTGAGCGGGTGCTCTCGATAGACCAGTATGGTTCTCGGGTCCAATTTTACACTTGAACTTCGCAGCAATTTTGCAGTATTCTGTATACTTTTCAACAACATACGAGAAGTTCTCCTCGCTGAACGCTTCATCCATTACGCCGATGTCAAAACGAATCGTTTCAATACCGAGCTTTTCTGCGACATGCAGGTATTTCAATGCAGTCTTGTGTTGTATTTCTCGGCGGGATGGGTCGTCCGCCCAGACCTGCGCACCGTCTGCGCAAAAATTCGCAACCTTGAGGCCGCGCTCTTTTAGGTTGTCGGCCACAAGCTCAATATACTCGTCCTCCAGCGATTCAAGAGAGCCGGACCAAATGTCGATATAATCCAGATGATAACGGAATTTTGCCAACTCCATCATTGAAAATAAATTTACGATGCCTGCTGCTTGTGCATTGCACATGCCGTAGGTAGAAAAAGAAAGGCGTTTATTCACGATCTAACCCCTCTCATTCATAGTGAAAGGTTCCGAACGGAGTTTCCTGCGTACGCTTAGCATTTGAGACAGATAGTTCCTCAATTTCCTGCGCGAACATCTCGCGCTTATACTCGGATGATAGCGCCATGCCGTTCGCGATCTTGACCATATTCAGCGCCAGATCCTTACTGTTAATGAGCGGGCAGTGCCCCCTCAAAGCATGAACCCAGTGGTCGACGGTGTCATTGTAGCAGGCAGTGATCGAATCAAGGCGATTGCGCTTCATTTCGCCATGCACGAGATCGAACGTCGTGTTCGTCATGTAGTTCCCGATGTCGGAATACATGACAAGCGCGTCTGAAACGCCGAAACCCAATTTGTCCGCCATCGGCTTAATCGCAAGACCGGCTTTGCTTCCGACGACGAGGTTCGGGGGGAATGATTCGGGGCCGGCATGGATAGCCCAGGTTTCCAGAACGTCCATCGACAGGTTGTTTTCAAACGTGACAAGGCCTACGCCCATCTCTTCCACATCGAAGCCAACCAACTTGCTGTTCACCGGGTCCAGTGGAACCTCCCGGTATAGATGGCCGGAAACCCGCTCGACCTTTGGATTATTCATTAAGTAGAGCATAAGCGAAATGTGATAGACGCCCATGTCATAAAGCGCCCCGTGACCTGCCCATTCGCTTGTATTGAACTCTTTGGCAAAACCGTTGCTGCTGATATCCATAAACGGGCGGAATCTCCGGCGGTAGCCATAGGAACGCATATGGTAGACATTGCCGAGTGCACCGGAGTCGATTAGTTCCTTTGCCGCATGAGCCTGAGGCGAGTAGATTCGACCAAGTTGGATATGAAGCAGCTTGCGGGTCTCCTCTGAGACCTCGTACATACGTTTCGCATCAATATAGGAGCCGGCCATAGGCTTTTCACAGTAGACGTTGTGCCCTGCACGCATTGCTGCAATGGCAAGCGGCGCATGCAGGTTGTTATGAACGCAGAGATCGACCGAATCCAGGTCGTCGCGGGCAATCAATTCGCGATAGTCCGAATAACGATCTGGAATATTCCAGCGATCCCCGAAGGCGTTCATCTTTTCCGCATCGACATCGCAGCAGGCTACCAGCTTGACTCCAGGTATGTTCGCATAACTCATCGCATGGTTGGCCGCTATCATTCCGCAGCCAATGATGCCCACGCGGATCTCATTATTTCCTGGATGGGTACTCTTGTCGTTATTCATTAGCATGATTCAGCTCCTTCTACTTAATTATCCTCAAGAGCTCCTCAAATACGTCATGCGGTAGGCTGAACAGATCCTTATTTTAAGTATATGTCCTTGTATCTAGATCTTGTAATAAAGGAATTCAAACACGTATATCGCATTCTTAAGAAATTATGGGGAGAGGAATCTTAAGCGAATGAATAAAACACGGACCGTCTCTTTCTGGAGTCGATCCGTGTTTTCCTAGACACGTACTATGTGGTTTGAAGAATTACGGTACGTGGATTAAGCCAATATTCGATAAGAGGCCGTACCCATTGCGCAAACTGTTCCGGACTCGTCAGTAATGGTTCCTGTTAACGTCGCTGTGGAACGAGACTGATGAAAAACTTCGCTTACAGCCGTTATTGAACCTTCCTTGGCTGGTGCGACAAAATGTATATTGAGATTCGTCGTGACAGCTTGTACATTCGGAGCAATCGTTAATACAGCGATACCCATGGCAGTGTCCAACATGGAGGCCAGAACGCCTCCATGAACGATATCCAGCAAGTTGTGGTGATGCGGCTTAACATCTAGCCGGATGACGGCCTTTCCAGACTCCACTTCCACCATTCGTAAGCCAAGGTATCCAGTGAAAGTTTCCTCGGCCTTTTTGGACATTTTTTCGATTTGCTTTTGGATCGCATTCATGCTGTACCTACCAGTCCTTTCCCCGTCCGCTCTTTGCTATGCGTTTCAATCGAGCGAACTCTCCAAATAATGAATGATTGTTCATTCACTTTTGGACCATTTTACCATTGGACGTAAGATCATGGCAAGCAAAAAAACTAAGCCGCACTCCGCAACTATTTAGATGACGCTTTCGCCGAAAGGCGCTCCACTATTTCGTAATAATCGATGGAAAAATCCAATAACTCTCCATTAAATTTAATTCTCGGATTCTCTCTTCGAAGATCCAATTTGCGCTTCTGAAGTCCGCACTCGTTCGTATTGGAAAAATGGGTGACCGGGCACTCGAATGCACTGGTTCGAACTCCGAAGACGTCGCTAAGCCTTCCCTGCATCGTTAAGTCAAACAGCCTGTTATGCTCATCTACATTGGCGGAACAGTCGTGACACTGATACTTGAATTCCATATTGATTGGATTACAGATGTATCTCGTTTTTCGATTACTCATACGTCGCATTCCCCTTGGATTGTGATCTCACTATTTTTAAGTCTAAAGGGAGTCGCTGATTTGTACTTTAGATTTACCGACTATTTGTATCCAATAGCCGACTAACTGCAGTTATAAATAGCACAATAAGAACCGCCCCTTCTTGGAGTGGATCCTTGTTATCGATGCGAGGCAGATTAAACTAGCATAAATTCCGACTCCAGAACATCCCTCGAACTGCCGCCTACAAACACTTTGAATTTTCCTGCCTCTGCTTTGAAAGATAAATCCGCACCATAATACATCAAATGCTCTTCAGTCAGGGTAAAACGGACTTCCCGACTCTCTCCGGGCTGTAAATGGATTTTGTTAAATCCCTTCAATTCTTTGACCGGCCTCACTGTGCTTCCATACAGATCTTGAACGTACAGCTGTACGATCTCTTCCCCGGCGACAGGCCCCGTATTGCGAACGGTAACACTAGCGATCATCGATTCTGATCGATGCAAGGTCTCTTTGTCCAATCGGAGATTTGAATATTCAAAAGTCGTATAACTTAAACCGAACCCGAATGGATATAGCGGATCATTGGGACCGTCGATATACTTGGAACTAAAATGATTTTCTGCCCGAGCCGGTCTTCCCGTGTTGAAGTGGTTGTAATACACAGGAATTTGCCCTTCCATCCTTGGAAAGGACATAGTGAGCTTCCCTGAAGGATTATAGTCTCCGAACAGTATATCCGCGATTGCGTAGCCAGCTTGAGAACCAAGAAACCAGGTTTCGACAATGCCATTGGCGTGATCGTCGAACCAGTCCATAATTAACGGGCGTCCGTTCGTTAGCAGCAATACTACGGGCTTACCCAACTTAACGATCGTCTCAGCAAGTTTCCGCTGGACGGCCGGAAGCGCGATCTCCATCCGGGAAGCGGCTTCCCCGGACATCTTGCTGGATTCCCCTAGCGCCAGAACGACGACATCTGACGCAGCCGCGGCTTTGCACGCTTCCTCCAGCCCGCCTTCCAGCCATTGATCGACTTTGCAGCCTTCGGCGACAAGCAACCGCTCTGCGCCTATCCTTTCGCGCAAGCCTTGTTCTATAGTAATCGTTCGATTCTGGTAATTCGAGAACTGCCAGCTTCCTAACAGATCTTTGCTTTGGGCGAACGGGCCAATGAGAGCGATTTTACCGCTAGATTTGCTCAGAGGCAATACGCCATCGTTCTTAAGAAGCACAATGGACTTGCAGGCGAGGTTCCGGCTTTCTTGCAGATGTTCCTCAGCGAAAGTGATCTTCTCGGCAACTTCGGGCTGAATATAACGGAACGGGTCGTCCATAATGCCAATCTTGTATTTGTAGGTCAGGATGCGGCGAACAGAGTCATCCAGTTGTTCTTCCTTAACTGCACCTTTCATGACCAGCTCTGGAAGATGATTCGCGTAAGTCTGCGTTACCATCTCGATGTCCATAGTTGCATCGAGTGCCTTTCGCGCGGCCTCTGTAGCGTCTTCGGCACAGCCATGAATTCGGATTTCGTCTATTGAGCCATAGTCCGATATCAGCATGCCATCGAATCCGAGCTCATCCCGAAGCAGGTCCTTAAGCAGACTCCTGCTTCCCGCTACCGGCACACCTTGATAAATATTGAAGGCGTTCATAACCGAACCGGCACCGGCATTTATTCCTGCCTGAAATGGCGGCAGATAAACGTTACGAAGCACCCATTCGGAAATGTCTACCGTGTTATAGTCGCGCCCGCCTTCCGCTGCACCGTAGGCAATGAAATGCTTCAGGCAAGCGATCACGGTATCTTTGCTGAACAAGCTGTCGCCTTGGAAACCCTTGACTTGCGCCTCCGCAATTCGTGCGCCGAGGTACGGATCTTCGCCTGCACCTTCCACTACGCGTCCCCATCTAGGATCCCGGGTGACGTCAACCATCGGAGCATGGTTGAAGGTGATTCCGACTGCGGACGCTTCCTTCGCCGCGATCGCGCACGCCCGGCGAATGCCTTCCAAATCCCAGCTGCATGACCATGCAAGCGGTACCGGGAATATAGTTTGAAGCCCGTGAATGACATCTGCGTTGAACAACAACGGAATTCCGAGCGGTGACTTCTCGACGGCGAGCCGCTGCAGTTCGAACACACGCTCGATATTGAATGCGCCAAGGACCGAACCGACTCTCCCCTCCACGACGAGCTGTTCCGGAGGATCGGAGTTAACCTGTTCGCCAAAGGAGAAAGCCGAGGCCATGCATTGACTCATCTGGCTAATCTTATCCTTTACGGTCATTGTCCGAAGCAGCTTCTCTACTTCTTGCGCAATGGCCGCGTCCGTTCTTTTGGCCTCTTCCGTCTTCCGGTATTTGGCCAATTGTTGAATCAGCAGTTCTGACAGAGACGGTCCTTCGCCATGGCGTCCATCGATTGTCACCGTGCCGATTAAGGGCAATTCGAGACTGCCACACAAAGAATCACCCTTGAATTCAAGTGCAAGGGATACTTCTCTCGTAACCATAAAGCTCGCCTTTCCCGATGCATTGAGTCGATTCCCTTCTACTTGTACTTGGTCAAAGGACATTTCGATCGGCAGCGGCTCCGAGTCGACGATAATCACGTAATTGTTGTTTTGTTCTTCGATCTTAAATGTCAATTTTAATTTGCCGATTGGAGCATTAACGATTGCGTGCCATTTTCCGAGCATCGAACCTGTCACTTCCTTTAACTTCAGATTTGAATAAATGCTCCCGAGACACTCCTTGTGAGCGTCTCGAGAGCATGACTCCCCATTAACTGAATTCCTCTTAGCATTAACGCTAGCAAGGAACTTCAATTTTAGTATAGGTCCAACCGTTTAGACATAGATATAAAGAAATTCAAACATACATATCGCATTTTAAAGTTGCTTTAATCCATCAGAAATCAAGCGTTATAGCAAGAATATGAATATTGGGGTTGTTCGGAAATATAACACGCGTGATCGGTGATTTCACCTCCGGAATCATCGACTTGTAGTATCTGATATACATCGTGTTCGTTTCAAAAAACACCAAATTGCGTTGATCGCCTTTTGCGGTAAAGGCGAGCTTGCAATTTTGATCATCACTTCCCCAGCAATCATTGACATAGCCATTAATAAGCGTAAAACCCGTCTCGACTTGTGTGCCGTCCATGCCGACAAACCGCCATTTTTCCGAAAAATCTCCCAACTCTGCAAAACCCAGAATACTAATAGAACGGTAATGCTTTGGATCAATCTCTATCGTCTGCCCTTCACAGGCCACATTGCCGTATTCATCATCCCTACTCCTATTATTCAGTTGAAAAGGTGTATTATACATAACTTTCTGATTTACAGGGTTATGGCTGCAGGTTATTGGGCGTTGAACCTTGTCTTCATCTAATTCCGATAAAATCAACTTGTGATTGAAGTAATGGGTTAACTCCAGACACTGATTGTCCATTAATTACTCCTCCCGTCCGTCAAACAACGAGTAAAAGAGATTAAGCAATGGACGTTCGACTTGATCGATTTCAATAAGCTTCTGAAGAGCGAATTGAAACGAACTTCGAATATACACGCCTGAAGACTTATATTTAAAAAAAGCTGCCCGTATAATCTGCCAATTGTTGATCAACATTTCAATCGCCTTAATAGGCTCAGCAGATTGTTTGAAAAATCTGTTGATTCGATATTTTTCATATTGATGATTGTTAATGATACCTGTTAATTCAGCAATATTAGTAAAAATATTAAAATCTTGATCAAGATATTGCTTAGCCGTCTTTTCGTTCAATATGAATGAACTCATAAAGTTTCGAAAAGATGTTAGTTGATTTAACGAAGCGAGACGATTAGGGATGTTCTCTATCTGAGCAACCTTATAAGCTGCTACAGAATCGTTTTTATATTTGTCGATGCCAGAAGCGTTTTCAATACCCTTTGTTAAATAGTATTCTAAGCAAATCGGAAACTCAGGATCTCGGTTTAATGTCTGAATGATGTTCTCACATGAGTTAACGATATCTTCAAACGGAATCGTTCGCTTTTCATAAATAAAGGAATTTTGATAGCGATGTTCCACTATATGGAATATTTGGAGATCTCGATCGTATCCATGAATAAGAATCGCGTGAGATAAGTGCGTTTTATTAAACGTATCTATTCGAATAGATAGATAATAGCCATCGACAGCCAAAATGACCGGATGATCGTTTTCAATTGCACCGATGATCTTTTGGATCGCATTGTCACTCACATCCAAAGCCACTTCGGCAATCTCCAATGCGTTTAATAACTTTACATCAGAACGAAGATACTGAATACGATGTGTAATGCTATTCTTATATTCGTCAAAATGATAGCAGAAAGTTTCATTCAAAAGATGGCCATGTAACGTTCTCCCCAAATAACCTAAGACAGGAAAGAGGGCATTGTAGAAACAATTGTGATAATAAAACTCGTTGAACGGTTCGACGGGCTCGAGAATTTTTGAGGTTTGAATGATAGATCATCCTTTCTGCCTTCCCACAATCAATTTAATTGATGAACATAATCCCTCTCGTATCGGCGAAGATCGCTTTCGCTGTCTACTTCCAACCAAAACCCATCGTATGGAAGCCCCTGGATTTCAATTCCCTTGCGTATGGCCAGCGACAGCATCGCCGTTATATCCATGCTCCAGACTTCTGCATCGCTTAACGGTTCCAGTAGTCCTTTCAACCTGGACCATCCTTTTGGGGTTGTTTTCATTAGTCCCATGAATTGTCCCTCGATCCGATCCAGCGAACGGGTCCGCTCGCCAATCTCAATTAACATCTTGTTTTCATTTATTCTGAACGTTTCTGCATCCGTTAACGGATCCTCGAATCGGTCTATCCATAGCTTGAGCCAATGCAAGTTAAATGGAACTGCAAGGTCCGCCGGGCAATCGCACATCATGCGGATGGCTTCCCTTTGATAAACGATGTCGGAATACGCCACGATGCATTCGTCTGCCGACAGCCAGTCTTCGGCGCACAAAAGGCTGTACAGCATATTGGTTTCGTTCCATATGGCGTTGTGGAAATACGTAATATTCGGCAGTTGGATGCGCTCGGCCATATATCCGCGTACGATCCCGATCTGCTCGATATCAGAATGTCTCAGGACAGATATTTGTCGTTCCAATAAACTAATGCCCCCCAGTTTCGTTAACCCTTTGGGTCTATGATCAGTCAGAATGCCCATTCTGCTGCCTCTTCCGGCAGCCA
>Ga0055541_1000514_pt1 | contig 10764 bp, 10 predicted proteins | sample Araplavi_mTSA_r2_2_FD_55169 | JGI IMG/M metagenome (GOLD analysis project Ga0055541, IMG submission 55169) | Arabidopsis root microbial communities from North Carolina, USA - plate scrape CL_Cvi_mTSA_r2 | ecosystem: Host-associated > Plants > Roots > Endosphere | place: USA: North Carolina | reverse complement strand
GGGTCAATGAAATCCCGCCCCAGCAGCGCGGCATCGGCTTCGTATTCCAGCAATATGCGTTGTTCAAGCATATGACCGTCTATGACAACATTGCCTTTGGGCTGACGATTCAGAAATGGCCCAAGGATCGCATCCGTGAGCGAGTTACAGAGCTGCTCGAGCTAACCGGGTTGTCTGGGATTGAGCGAAGATATCCGCACCAGCTGTCCGGAGGCCAGCGNCAGCGTGTAGCTTTCGCNCGTGCATTGGCCCCTGAGCCACAGCTGCTGCTGTTGGATGAGCCATTCGCTGCAATTGATGCCAAGATTCGCAAGGAGCTGCGAAGCTGGCTGAGGGAACTGATTGAACGGGTTGGCATTACCTCCATCTTNGTTACCCATGATCAGGATGAAGCGATTGAAGTTGCNGATGAGATCATGATTATTAATCAGGGAAGTGTGGAGCAAAAAGGGACACCGTGGGATATTTANCAATCACCGAACACTCCATTCGTGGCTGAATTTATTGGNGAATCGACGATTATTTCGGATCTGGACTCCNTGCGGGGATTCGAGACTCTCTCGTCGTCACTTCAGACGGCTATTCCTTATTCAGTTGATCCTGTAGAAGCTGTACTAGAGACGCAGGCTGTTCGGGAGACGATTCAGGAACTCGGAGATGCATTCAAGGCATTGATTCGCCCTGAATATATTGAGGTGGGCTTGCCTGGTGAATTGAAAATGGCATCTGCCTGCATACACGGCACCGTGAGGTCGCTCCAATTTCGTGGGAGTGAATGGATGGTGGCTATTGAAGTTGGCGACATGATATTGAAAACATATCGTTCATTGGAGAANCCAATGCTGCAGGCGGGGGATTGGGTGCAGGTGCTTGTCCATCGCATCTATGTGTTCGAGGGGGGTCGGAGTTGGGTAGTGGAAAATGCGTTAAAAGAAGACCCGATGCCGGTTCATATTTGAACACGGAACGTGGTCGAGGGGTGAGGACGCCCTTGAGCCGAATTAAGACCAGAGATAGGCTTACAGCAATGATGGCGGTGATCATACTCTCACTCCTTGTGGTACTGCCGGGCTGTAGCAGTAAGTCAGCCGATCAAGACGGAAATGGGACAGAGAGAGCCATAGCCATAAAGCAGATCTCTGCTTCTGACAAGGATACCGTGACCATCGTAATCGGTGCCTACTCAGTTGTGAAGGACGCGCTAGGGCGCATACTCCCACAATTCGCTGCCGATTGGGAGGCGAAGACGGGCAAGAAGGTTGTCTTCCAGGAGTCTTATGAAGCCTCCGGTACTCAGGCCAGAGCGATAGCCGGCGGGATGGAAGCGGATGTAGCCCTTCTCGCCATGGAAGGGGATGTAGATAAGCTCGAACGTGCGAAGCTGATTAACTCAGATTGGAAGCAACAGGATGCTTATCAGGGAATGGTTACTCGTTCTGTTGCTGTCATAGGTACACGGAAAGGCAATCCTCTCGGCATTCGGGATTGGACGGATTTGACCCGTGAAGGGGTAAATGTCTTATATCCGAACCCGAAGACATCAGGTGGAGCACAGTGGGATATTAATGCCATATACGGAGCAGGGTTGAAGATGGCAGCTGAGCAAGGGAAGGATGGGCCNCCTTTTGCCAAGCAGCTGCTGATGCGCGTCCATCATAATGTACTGTCCATGGATAAGAGCGGCAGAGCGTCGATGGCGGCATTTGAGTATGGTGTTGGGGATGCAATCGTGACCTACGAAAATGAGATCCTGTCCCGCAANCGTGAAGGCGTACCTTATGAAATGGTTCTTCCTAAGCATACGATTCTAATCGAGAATCCAGTTGTTGTTGTGAGAAAATATGCGAGGAAGCACCAAGTTGAGGAAGCTGCGGAAGCGCTCGTCGCTTATTTGCGNGAGCCGAAGGCGCAGCGAATGTTCGCGGAAGCAGGCTTCCGTCCTGTGAATGAGCAGGTTGCTAAAGAGACCATCAAGGCCTATCCCATCCCAGATGGCTTGTTCCATATCGATGATATGGGCGGATGGGATGAGGTTAGGGAGAAATTGTACAGCAATCGGGGAGTTTGGTATCAGGTGTTAGCGGGAATAGAATGATCAATATTCCTTTGCACAAGGCTAAAAACGAGTTAATTATGGGGTATGGTTAGACGGAAATGAGGGGGATAGGTACAATGCCCTCTCTTTTTTATTTTCGGAATAGGTGATGGAGAACGGAAAACAAAAGGGGCTTATCATAAATCCTTGACTGAGTGCATAGATTCGTCACGAATGACTTTTCTAAGAAAGGAAGTAGCCTATGACCAGCGTAAAGTTCAATCAGTTGTTGGACTTCGCAATACTGCCCGCTCAGGAAAAGATAGTGGATAAAAGGTGGCCTGATGACAGCTCGAGATGGATTAAAACGAAGCGCGTCAAAGGCCTATGTTGGCCGTACCGGATGGCAAAAGAATTGGGCTGGACCATTTACTGTCCGGTCGACATTGATATTCAGCCCGTAAAGGAAATCCAAACTTCCATTCAGGATCCCACAGATTTTGCCCGTCTTAAGCATATGGTTCCCATGGAGGATTGGGCACATAAAAATGATGTCGTCATCGGCATTTCGCCCGCAGGTTGGTATAAAATCCACGAATACAAGTACAACGGACTTTATTATCCGATGCTGCTTCCGAATGGAGAAGGTACATTTGAATGGAGGCAAGGTTGGAGTGTAGAGATCCCAAAACAACATTTCATCCTTATACAACCACTCGAAACGCAAGACGGGAGATTCGCCATCTATCCTGGAATGCTTCATGGCCCGACATTGGCAAGAGTTCAGGAGAGAATAGGCTTGCCACTGGCGTTCGAACCCTTGAAGGAATGTCGGATCCAAAGAGGAGAGCCACTAGCTAAGCTTCTAGTGCTCCCCATGTCGGTTCTTTCTATTAAGAGTGAAATATCTATATCAAATACAGATGAAAATCCAGGTTAAGTGATCGCTACGATTGTGAACGTTACTCCTACGTTGTTGATTGGAAACAAAGAAGTATTAACAAGATTCAGCACGCTATCTGGTCCCGGTGGAGTGGTAACAATCATCGTCCCTGACGTATGGATGCCAACTGGCGAATTCGGAGGGGCTGAAACAAAGCTGAATTGGATTTCGGTGCCGTTCAATGTCAATATGAATTGTATGGATGAAGATTGCGGTAATGTGATTGTTATTTCCGATGCTTCCCAATTGACCAGATAGCTGTGTCCGCCTGCAAGCAAGATATCTGGCGAAGGAGGCGTCTGAGAGATCAATGTCCCACTAATAACTGGAGCCATATTAAATGGAACGGTTCCTCCCGATGGGACCGGCGACGGAAGAAAACCACCATCAATTACGGCAAAATTGGAAGTGATCAGAGGTCCTGTGGCACCCGTAACACCAGCAGCGCCCGTTGCCCCAGTAGCCCCCGTAACACCAGCAGCGCCCGTTGCCCCAGTAGCCCCCGTAACACCAGCAGCGCCCGTTGCCCCAGTAGCCCCCGTAACACCAGCAGCGCCCGTTGCCCCAGTAGCCCCCGTAGCGCCAGCAGCGCCTGTGGCCCCCGTAGCCCCAGTAGCGCCAGCGGCACCTCCTGTAGGCCCTGTAGGCCCGGTGGGGCCTAATAAAGACGGAGCTGCCAATACACTTTCTAATTTGGATTGCAGCAAAAATTCTTTTTTCGTTAAATCATTGATTGTCCCTCGGACGCTCTCGTTGATAAGAAGCAGGTCACTTATACTAGCTGGTGGTGAGGTTACGCCCGGTAATGTGCCGAGAGCAAATTGGATTTTTTCCCCTTCCGCATTAATAATATGGCTTAAGCCTAATTCCTCCAATGCGATTGAGGATAGAAGCAAGTTTAGAGCGTCATCTCTTGTTACGGATATAAGCGGTGTAATATTAGGAATGTTGGATTGTGACATGATGTTCCTCCTTTATTTGTAATTTTGTGATACCACTATATGTATATGGAGTATGTCGGTAATTGCAACAGCTTGAACCTAGTAGGGTAACTCAAGATCTTCTACGACAAAGCTGAAGCTCTGCAAGTATGCTAGACGTCGCTCGATCTATGATCTGTTCTCGCTTTCCTCTAAAAATCTATTACTAGCGATCGTATCATCGCCGCGAGGCATACGTTTCTTGAAGGCAGCAATGATTCCCGATCCACCAGCCAACATAAATATAAAAGCGCAGACTACTCTGTATTCAGAGCGGTCTGCGCATGTGTGCTGATAGAGATTCGATTGCGGAATACCTACTTCAATAGGCTTCAATATTTAGATGATTCATGGGTTAGGCTTCGCGATACAATGGAATGTCCGTGGTCAGTCTGCGAACACCAATTTCGACGAGCTTATAAGCATCTTCCAGTCTGCGAACGGTCCAGACACCAAGGCCTACACCGGCTGCTTGCGTCTCGGCGACGAGCTGCGGATGCTCCAAGACTGTTGACAACTGGATCAGAAGTGTAGCATTTCCCAGCTCAGCTACTGCCTTCAGATCAACAAGCTCGCTTGACAAGAGCGCAAGCTCAATGTCGCTGTTTAGGCTGCGTAATATACGTAAATTGTCTGGGTAGAAAGAAATAAACATCGTGCGTTCTGTCATATCATATTGATTCAATAGATGAAGGATGGCGCGAAGTTCCTCTTCTGTATTATGTTCTTTCAATTCCAGCTGAAGGCCAACTTTTCCCCCGCATAATTCAAGCACTTCTTCCAGCAGTGGAACACCGCATCCAGCGAACTCTGGGCTGAACTTCTTGCCTGCATCNACCTGCTGAAGCTCAGCAACCGTCTTCTCCCGGATACGTCCTGTGCCTGTTGTTGTTCGATCCAGTGTATCGTCGTGGATGACGACGGGAATGCCGTCTTTCGAATGATGTACGTCGATTTCTAACGTATCGGCGCCCATTTGAATGGAACGGCGGAATGCCGCCATCGTATTCTCGGGATGNANCGCTGCATAGCCACGGTGAGCGACAATTTCAACATCATTGAANAGTGCGTTGGAACTCATGATAATCCTCCTCATTATAGCGAACATGATAGCGAATGTGATGATAACTGCGTTATCATGTATCATAGGATCCGTATGTAAGTATGTGTGCATGCGGAATTGACTCCGATTATACTTGATACATGATGGAAGAACAATGGAGATTTTATAACGGTTACGTGTTGTTCTTGTAAATATATACGCAGCTGAAGGAGAAAAATGGACATGAATTGTGAGGAAAAGAGTTGGTCAATCTCTTTTTGGGGGACAGGAGACTCCATGGGAGTTCCACGAGTATATTGCGACTGTGAGGTGTGCAGAGAGGCGCGTGAGGAAGGACAGAACCGCCGTTATCGGTCCTCTGTTGTGATTGAACGAGCTGACGAACGGCTTCTCATCGACTGCGGGCCAGATTGGACAGGCCAGATGGAACGTGCAGGCTTGTTCTGGATAGATGATATCCTCATCACCCATGCGCATCAGGATCATATTGCAGGGCTCCCCGCATATGCGGATGCATGCCGCTGGCTGGATCGCCAAGGGCATGTCATTGCTCCTGCAGAGGTGAATCAATTGATTCGAACGATGTATCCATGGCTTGAGCGATTCATCCATTTCGAAGATATCGAGCAGACATGGCAGTGGCGGGANTGGTCCATTCAACCAATCCGTGTCAATCATGGCAAGAATGGCTATTCCTANGCCTATCGCTTTGATCGGCTTCAAGCCGTCTCGGGAATGGGGGAACCGCCGTATTCGGCAGCGGAGAGTCAGNAATTAGAAGGGAATGAAGNCTCCGCGAATGCGGAATCAGCTGCGTTGAATAGCTGGTTGTATGCTTCGGATGCAATTGGNCTAGGCGCTCAGGAACGTCAATTTTTCCGCGATCTCGATCTTCTTATATTGGGAACGAATTTTTATCACGAACAGGCAGCCTATGAGACCCGTTCTGTATACGACATGGTCGAGGCTGTGGAATTGCTTCAGGATATCTGCCCGAAGCGGACCATATTTACGCATATGTCCCACGACATTGATTTCCGTACAAGCTATGAGCTGCCTGCGAATGTGGCGTTGGCTCGGACAGGAATGCGAGTGGAAGGGTAACCGAGGTTACCCTTTTTTGCTAGAGAGGTACGACGCTCATCTGCTGATCTTCAAATATCCGCTTGGCTGTAAATATGGCATTGAGAACGCGGGGGAATCCGGTATATGGAACACAATGAATCATCGCTTCAATGATTTCGTTAGGGGTTAGACCGACATGAAGTGCTGCTCGAATATGGACATGTAACTGCGGCTCGCATCCGCCTTGAGTAGTAAGGGATGCAAGTGTGATGAGCTGACGCTGCTTCAAATCTAGCCCCTNACGAGAATAAATGTCTCCAAATGCAAATTCAATAATATATTGACCAAGCTCAGGGGCAATCCCGCTCAAGGANTCAATCACATGCTCGCCTGCCTCGCCATCTACTTCCTTCAACCTGTCCCAGCCTCGTTGATAACGCTCAGTTGCCACTTTTTCTTCATTATCCACATTCATCATCGGGAAGTCCTCCTTTAAGATAGATAATCCAATCGTATTGGAATGCACTGCATGAATGACATGCTACACATTAGAGTGCGCTCTATAGCAAGCCTTTTTTTCGGTGTTGGGTGGCGTGATATAATGTTCCATTATGAAAACCTATTTTACGATCCAACAAATTGCGGATAAGACAGGACTGTCCGTACATACGTTGCGCTACTACGAAAAGATTGAGTTGCTGACAGAAGTGCAGCGCGATGCAAATGGCTACCGGCAGTATACGGAATCGGACATAGCGTGGATTCATTTCCTGCTCCGATTGCGTGCGACAGGCATGCCAATCAGGGAGATGCAGCAGTTTTCTCATTTGCGAAGCAGAGGGGATTCCACGATACGTGCACGACGTGCGTTATTGGAAGATCATCAAGAGCAGGTTATTGCACAAGTAAAGGAGTTGCAGGAGCATCTACAGAAGATTGATTCCAAAATTGAGCACTATAAACGACTAGAGGAGAACCCAGTGGAGTAATACCTGTGCGGTTGATTAAAAAAGCACCGCTTTCCCAGACGGTTTTGTCTGGTCGANAGCGGTGCTTCGTTTAGGTGTGATTAGTTCGCGCTGTCACGATTCAGGATGAACTTCTCTATGACATGACGTACTCCTTCATCATTGTTGCTCTCTGTTACATAATCGGCAATCGTCTTAAGTGAATCAACGGCATTGCCCATCGCAACACCGAGTCCAGCCGTCTCGATCAGATCATGGTCATTCCATGAATCTCCGATACCGATCGTCTCTTCCAAGCTGCAGCCGAAGTGTTCCGCCAAATGGCGCAATGCGCTTCCCTTCGTGCCCTCATAATGGGTAACCTCTAAGAAATGAGGCTTCGACTTTGTAATATGAACCTCTGATCCCAGCAATTCCTTCAGTTCTTCTGCGACACGATCCAGTCGATCCGGTTCGTCGATCATGAGCATCTTCGTGGAAGGGGAAGCGAGCAGACGATCAAAGTCAGGTTCTATGAAATAAGGAATGCGGCTCAAGTTCGCGTAGTCAATCAGCTTTTGATTTTCTTCGCGAGCGTACAGCTTGTCATCAATGTACAACTGCAGATGGATATTGTGCTCGTCACAGTAGCGAAGCAGCTTAAGCGCAGCATCGCGCGGCACTGCACGCTCGTAGAGTACTTCACCGTCCATTACGTTCTTCACCAGAGAGCCTTGATACGTAATGAGAGGCACATTTAGACCTGTCTGCAGGGCAATGTTATGAGCAGAAGCATACATGCGTCCTGTTGCAAGTGTAACGGTAACGCCTTGTTGAACGGCGAGCTCCAATGCACGCTTCGTGCCGGGAGTTACCTGCTTGTCATCATTAATCAACGTGTCGTCTACATCAATTGCGATAAGTTTATACATGGGTTATGAGTTTCTCTCCTATCTATGCAGCACATATTCATGTACTGGTAATAGGGGCTCGTCACATTTTTATCCACGAACACCCGTATTTCTCTCTACTTCTATTGTACAGCATGTCCGCTCCATTTCAATTCGGCAACGATCATTCCAATAAAAATAAGCCCACATCCCGCAAGCGCCCATCCTCCCAGCGCTTCTCCGGCAAAGGTTACGCCCGTAATGGCGGCAAATACCGGTTCCATCGCAAATAAAATCGCAACGCGTGTCGCGGAGGTATATTTCTGACACCAAGTCTGCGCCCAGAAGGCAAACGCGGTCGAGAGCCCAATGGATATAGCAAGTGCGAACAGCACCTTCGGTTCCGATAAGGCTTGCCCGAGCAATCTCATTGTTAGCTGCGGTTCGAAGATGGCCGAACTAATACCAGATAGAATGCCGACAGTCATAAGCTGTACGGTAACAAGCGGCAGTGTATCGTGCTGCGATGCGAAACGGCCTGTCAGGGCGATATGCATGGCGAAGCCGACAGCGCAGAGCAGCACGAGTCCGTCTCCCTTATTCCACTCAGCCGTTCCACCGTTGAAGGCGAGCAAATACAGCCCGCAAAGAGCAAGCAGTGCGGAGATCCAAGTTGGGAGCGTCAGCCGCTGCTTCGACAGCCATAAGGTAATGAAAGGAACCAGCACAACCGATAGACCCGTTAGAAATCCGGTGTTGGTTGTCGTTGTGTATAACAGTCCAATGGTCTGAAACGCATATGCGGAAAATAACCATAAGCCAAGTATCCCGCCGTGAAGAAGCAGTCGCTTGTTCAGGAAGATAGTCAAGGTTCGTCTTGTAAGAAGTAGAACGACTGTAAACAGCAGTCCAGCGCATGCAAAGCGAATTGCATTAAAGGCAAGAGGGGGCAAAGTATGGACAGCATGCTGAACAACAAGAAACGTACTGCCCCAAATCAATGCAACGAGCAAGAGACATACATCGGCCAACCATGTGCGTTTCATGATGAGTAAAATAGACTCCCTTCCCACTTTCAAATATTTTACTCTTATCATGTAAGAAAGAGCGCATGCTGTAAAGCACAGTTTTCGATGATCTATCCTTTACATCCTTCATTTTCCATGCTAAATTGGAGTAAGAATCCGAAATGTGGTCGATATATTGGATGATTATTTCTAACCTATGGGAGTTGGAAACGATGAAGGTAGAGGAAACGAACAAAAGAGTAGAGAAGCTTGCTNAACAACTACAAGGAAATTTGATTGTATCGTGTCAGGCNTATCCAGGGGAAGCGTTGTATGGAAGCGATATGATGGTGCGCATGGCCTTAGCAGCCGTGAATGGCGGTGCTGCCGGAATTCGCAGCAATTCGCCGCAAGATGTTGCAGCGATTAAGGAAGNGATTCGCATTCCGGTTATCGGAATATGGAAGAAGGAATATCCGGGTTCTAACGTATATATAACTCCGACTCTTGCGGATGTTGAAGTGATGATTGCTGCCGGCGCTGACATGGTCGCGCTTGATGCCACGATGCAGCCGCGTCCATCGGGTGAAACGCTTGAATACATTGTAAACGTTATCAAAACAAAATATGACATCCCCTTGATGGCGGATATTTCAACTTATGAGGAAGGGATTCGCGCGGCGGAGTTGGGTTTTGATTTTATTTCTACGACATTATCAGGTTATACGCCCTATAGCGTGCAGCAGAAGGAGCCGGATATGGAGCTGATCAAGCGGCTGGCCGCAGCAGTGTCAACGCCGATCATCGCGGAAGGACGCATCCATACACCGGAGCAGGCGGAGGAAGCCTTGAGAAATGGCGCATTCTCCGTTGTAGTGGGCACGGCCATTACACGTCCGCATACGCTTACCAGTTCATTTGTTTCCAAGATAAAAGGGGGGCAAGTCCCCGTCCAAGCAGCGATGTCGGGCTCGGTCATCCCTGTGATTGCTCAGAATCAGGATGGGAATGATACTGCCAGCAAGGGAGAGGCGTTATCATGACAGACGCAGTGAACAGTCATGAATCTGTCGTCATCGCTATTGATATTGGTGGAACGAATATAAAGAGCGGCATTGTAGATAAACAGGGAAATGTACTTCATTCCCGTACCATTCCTACAGAGGCTATGCTTGGACGAGACGAACTGCTGAACAAGCTGAAGCAGCTTATTCATTATTATCGGAGTGAGGCGGCACAGAATCAGTGGGCAGTAGAAGGCATTGGTATAGGTTCCGCAGGCTATATTCACCGCGATGGGCATGTGGCTTATGCGACGGATAATTTGCCGGGTTGGAGCGGGACTCCTGTTCAAGAATTGCTTCATGAAGCGACGGGTGTGCCGGTTCGCGTCATTAACGATGTGCATGCAATCGCCCTCGGGGAGAGCTGGAAGGGCGCAGGCAGAGGCATGGATCAATTCGTCTGCGTCGCGCTCGGTACAGGAATTGGAGGTGCGATTATTGAAGAGGGTGCACTCTATGGCGGGGCTGATGGCCATGCGGGTGGATTCGGGCACTTCATCGTGCAGATGGATGGCGAGCCTTGTACTTGTGGATTGATCGGTTGTTGGGAGCAGTATGCTTCTGTAAATGCCTTGAAGCGGATGATGAGAGAGAAGATTACTTCTNTTGAAGGCAGTTCTTCTGCGGCAGCGATATTGCCTCAATGTGAGGAGAAGCCAGAGGCTTGGTTCGCAGCGGCGCGTAGTGGCAATCCGGCAGCAAATGAGGTCATTACCCAATATATTCGAAACATCGCAGTTGGGCTTGTGACGCTGCAGCATGTGCTCAAT
>Ga0055541_1000500_pt1 | contig 10992 bp, 6 predicted proteins | sample Araplavi_mTSA_r2_2_FD_55169 | JGI IMG/M metagenome (GOLD analysis project Ga0055541, IMG submission 55169) | Arabidopsis root microbial communities from North Carolina, USA - plate scrape CL_Cvi_mTSA_r2 | ecosystem: Host-associated > Plants > Roots > Endosphere | place: USA: North Carolina | reverse complement strand
CCATCCCCGTCTTCGGGTAGACGACAGCGATGATGCCCTTCCACCGCCCGTAGCCCGCCAGCCTGCTGATCTCCTCGGACACGGTCTTAAGCGTGCGGTAGTAGAGCAGGTCGTCGTTCAGCAAGTCCGGATAGGCCAGATTGCGGACTTCATTGCTCTCGTACAGCATCTTTTGATAAGAATCGTATTGGGCGAACATTTGGCCGAGCTGCCCGACGAACGTTTGCACTTGCGTGCGTTTGGCCTTCACGATTTCCCTTTTCAGCACGCTTGAGCTCGTATGGTTCGAGTAAGCGTATAACGCGATGATCGGCGTCAGCAGCAGAAGCAGCGCGAGTACCATCCTCGTAAAAATGCTGGACTTCACTTCGATCCCCCCTGATCCGCGCGGGAGGTCTGCGACGCTCTAAATTCTGCGTATTGTCGCTTGAATTCCGTCCATACTTTGTCGTAGCCAGCCTTCTTCAACGCTTGCATCGCGCTTGGAAAGGCCTGGTCGTAGTCGACGATGCCCAGATTGATCGGCAGGAACTTCTCGTTGTAGACCGCGAGCACTTTGGCGTACTCTTTTTTGACCGGCTCCTGATTAAAATGAAAGCCGAAAATGTTGGAGATCCGCGCGTTGTCGTCGTTGTGCAGCATATCCTCCACGACGGAATCGTCCACGTTGGTGGTCGGCATGAAGTAATTTTTATTGCGCCACATCCACTCGTACATGAACTGGTCGTTCGTGAGCAGCTGGATTTTATCGTTTTCGATGCGATAATCCTTGCCTTCCACGCCATAGATGATGAAATTGTAGTGCTCCTTGCTCTGAAGAATCCAGTTCATAAACTGCATGGCGCGCTCGGGATGAAGCGCTTTGGTCGGAATCATATACGCCTCGTTGGACGGCGCCACGACGTACTTCGGTTTTTCCGGGGCTAAGTAATATTCTCTCAGCTTGGCGTCGGGATCCGCGTTCTGCACCGTCTGCAGGTTCTCCATCGCCCGGGAGACGGCTCCCACCCGGAACAGCAGCTTGCCCGCGTCTTCCTGATCGATATTGGCCGCTTTGTTGCCGGCCAGACGCTTGTCGATCACGCCGATGTCCACCCAGCGTTTGCGAACCTGCGCGACCTTCTTGTAAAGGTCGGATTCGAGGTAATCGACCAGCTCGCCGGTATTCTCGTTTACGGCGAACATCTGATTTTCATCGAAGAAGGTGAGCGGCTGATCCGACAGCTCCCGCCACAGGACGTCTTGGCCGCGATCGTTTTCCAGGTACCCGTAGTAGCTCGGATCTCGCGCATGCATTTTCGTATAAAACGCTTCTAAATCGGCGATCGTCCTGATGTCCTTCATACCGACCGACTCCAGCAGATCCTGGCGCACCATGACTGACGTGAATTTGCCGGCTGACGTAAACGCCTGGGACGGAATCGCCCACAAGCTGCCGTCCATCTCGTACTGCTTGAAGTTGTCCGCCGGGATGTTCGCCGTCAGATCCTGCCCGTACGTCCGAAGCAGCGCATCGAGCGGCTGGATGTAGCCCTTCGTCTTGTAATCCGACACGAACGACGTTCCATACCAGAACAAGTCGTAGTTCTCGCCGGTGGACAGCGCCAGCTCCACCTTGGATTGATAGTCCGCCCAGGGGATATACGTCAACTCCAGCTTGATGTTGAGCTCCTGCTTCAAGCGCGCGTTCAGCTCGTTGTCGACGAACTCCCGCATGCGCGCCGATTCGTCCCCGGGCATGATCATGCTTAACGTGACATAAGGCTGCGGCATATCCGTGCTCGTTGATTCGCCATGCTCCGGCGCGCCTTTGCAGGCCGAGGCCGCCACGACCCACGCGATGAACGAACATAGCAGTAAAATACGTTGGATGGTTTTCATCTTAGGCCTGTCTCCCCGGAAAATGAACATGGATACCATTCAATTGTATAAAGCCCCGGCAAATTCCTGCCGAGGCTCCGAACATTCAGTTCATAAATTGAACGAGCTGCAAAAACCGTTTGAGCATGACGAGCGCTTCGGCTCTGCTCGCATTCGCGGTAGGATCGATCGTCGTTGCCGATCTTCCTTGAATGATGTCAGTGGCAAGCAGCTGAGCTACGGCCGGTTTGGCCCAAGCTCCAATCGCGCCCTGGTCTGCGTATTTCGCAAGAATCGTCTCCTCGGTGTCGCCCGCTAACGCGGATTGGCCCACATACTTCAGCGCTCTGAACAGCATGACGGCCATTTGTTCGCGGGTGATCCGGTCGTTTGGTTTAAATGTACCATCCTGATACCCTTCGATGAGGCCAGCGTGCACCGCTTGTTCGACCGCACCGCTATACCAGTCCGCTTCGGCGACGTCGCTGAACGAAGCTGCCGCAGCCGGAGCGCTTAGTCCGAGCGATCGAACGAGCAGGGCCGCGAACTCTGCGCGCGTAATCGATTGATTTGGCGAAAAGCTGCTTGGCGTGACGCCGTTCACGATCCGCTTTGAAGCCAGCGACTCAATGTCCACCTTGGCCCAATGGCCGTTCAGATCGGCGAACGTCTTGCTGCCCGAAGCGACAGTGTAGATGCTGTTCCCATTCCGTTTGATGACGGCTACCGTATGGTCGCCGCTGGCCTGGAAGACCGCCGGCACGAAACGGAAGGCGCCCGCATCCGAATCGTACAAAAGCGCTGTCATCTTCGACGGATCTACCGGTCCGGACAGGATCATCGTTCGCTCGACGTAATTTCTGCCGAAATCGGCGATCTCGACCGATTTTCCGTTTGCCTCAGCGAAAATGTTGTATTCCAGAGAAGGGGCCAGCAAGTTCAGGCCATCCTTGGCTGCTTGCGCGGACAAGGTTTCTGCCGCCGCGCCTCCCACTTTGTTGATTTCGATTCGGATGGTCATTCCTTCGGGGTTCACGCCAAGTTTTTCCGCCATTGAATACAGTCCCAGAACGGAGACAGGTACCTTGTAGCTTCCGAGATCCGTCTGCACAAGGATGGAAGCGCCCGGCAAATTGTCCGCAGCATCGACAAGCGCGGACGACGGTAACTCTACCTTCACGCTGCCGCCGTCGTTTTTCACGTCGATCGAGACCGTATTGAAGGTTGTCGACGCTTGCTTCGAAAGCGCGTCGAATGCCTCCTTAAGCCGTGTCGCATCGATCGTTGCCGTCGTCTCGGTGACGCCGTCCGCATTTTTGGTATGAGCCGTCTTCACGGCGTCCTGTCCCAGCTTGACGCCATCCTTCGTCTTTTCCTGTGCCGGCGTCTGAGGTGCCACGATCGTGCCGGAAGGCGGGTCGGTCTCCGGCTCGGACCCGGAAGACACGGTCACCTGAAACTGCTTCGCGATGTTGCCGTCCGACGTCTTGGCCGTAATCACGGTCTGGCCGACGCCGACAGCTTTAACCAAGCCTGCCGCAGAAACGTAGGCGACTGCCGAGTTGGCCGACGACCAAACGACTCTCGTGTTGCTTGCTTCTACAGGCGCAGCGGCGACGTTGATCTGCATACTCTTGCCAGGCGCCAATCGCAGCTGTTCCGCGGTGGCGGCAGCGATGCCGGACACTCTCACAGGCGCCTCGGCTGCGCTGCCGGACACAACGACGCTGCCCAGATCCAACCATCCGTCGGCATTCTGATCGGCATTCGCGAAGCGGAACGGCTTGGCGTCCGCATTGATCTGCTCGAGCGGATTCACGTAGCGCATGAGAATTTGATAGGTTCCGTTGCTCAGCACCGGATTGCTCGCCGACTCGAACAGCTTGTTGCCGTCGAAGCCGTTCGTATTCGGAAGGATATCTTTCAGATTCCAGCCCGGATCCCATATTTTGACGATGCCGTTTTCAGTTTGCGCGGCGAGTTCAACCCTCCAATTGTAGTAGAAAGGGGCCACGCCTCTATTCTCCAATTCTACGCCGACCTTCAGACTACCGCCCGTCACATCCAGATAAGCCGTGGGCACATAATACTCGTAGCCCATTTTGCGTGATCCTTCCGTCGCTCTTGCCAGCGGCTCTTGGGCCAGCGGCGTCTGGAAGATGCCCTGTGCGATCAACCAGGAAGCGTGGGTCAGATTGAGGCTGGTGTAATAATCTTCGCCTTGCGCGCCTTCGATCGGCGTCGCCGGTTCATTGTATCGCGGCGGATCGTTGTTCCACATTTTTACCTGGATCTCGGGCCGCATCTCTCCGCCCATGCTGTTCGTCTTCCAGAATTCTGTCGCCGACGCATCCTTGATGCGGCCCCAGAAGTGCCAGCTTTGTCCGCCGAGACTCGGCGGAAGCGTCTGGAACGCGAACGAATCGTCGTGGTAGCCGACATCGAAATCCGTCGTTTTCAGCGTGGCGTTGTCCATCGGATACCGCAGCACCAGCTTGGTGCTGTCGAATGCTTTATCCATATCGGTTAGAACCCGCTTGAGGTTGGCGTCCGTCGGCATGAGGTTCGGCGGCTTTAAATTGCCGTCATACGGGTACGTGTGCCACTCGCCCCAGAACCCGATCAGGCCGATCATGATAAATCCGATCCGGGGATCGCCGTCATAACGCGCGCCAAGCGCGCCGATGAAATTGTCCAAAGCGCCCATCAAGCGCTCGTCGTTGTAGTCGGGCGCGACGCTCCTGGCGTCCTTGCCATTGTCGTAGGCGTCGTAGTCGAACGTCTTCAGTCCTTCGTCGATCAAAAACTGCGGAATGCCCGATGGCTTGTTCGGATAGTCCAGATACACGCGGAACACCGCCTGATTGCCTCTGGCCGCCACGGCTTCCAGCCGTTTGTCCAGCTCGGTCCAATCGAAGTCGTTCAGGTTGTTCATCAGCTTGCTCAGCGGCAGGTAGAAAAACTCCATGCTGTACGGCAGTTGAGTCGGACGGTCTCTCCAATCGTCGCCAGCCGTGAAGTACGCTTCCTCGGACGCATCGTAGAAAGGAAGGAAGCCCTTGAGCGGATTGTCTACAGGCGCCTGGCTGTATGTAAGCGCATGCGTCCCTTCTGCCGTCGCCCAAGCCGGCGCGCTCGGATGGTCCCACAGGCTCGGGCCCGGAAGGACCGCCTCCGTTGCCGCTCGTTCTGCCCGCTAGCGCATACAAGCCAAGCGCGTCGATCGCGAGGACATTGTCCGATTGACTGGCCGGGCCGAAGCCGAACTGAATTTGAAGCACCTTGCTTCGGTCGAATGCGGCGTCGCAAGCGCCGCAGCCCTGCCAGGACGATTGGGAAAAGGCGTCCCAAGGAATGCGGACCATACCTTTGTAGCCCGCGGCGATCGACAGCGAACCTCCGCCCAGAGTGGTCGACTTCCAGCCGTCCGCAGCGCTATAGAACTTGACGGCAGCTCCGGCTTTTAGGGAGAACTCGCCCTTCGACGCGTCCGTAACCAGCGCTACGTTGAGATCCATGCTCTTGCTGCTCGGCGATGTATTGTTCACCCAGAAGGTTAGGCCGTCGTAGTCGGTCCAATCCGTGTCCGTCCCGGTAAACGCCGCGCGCTTGATATTGACCCAATTGGACGCGGGCTTGCCTGACGGCGGGACAACGGAGAACTTCATCGCCTGCGTGCCGTTCGCGACGTTGGTCTTGTCGATCGTCCGAAGCGCGGACGGATTCCCGTCCTCCCAGTCGATCTTCCAGACGTTCTGCAGCGCGGCATCGTCCGTATAGGTATCGAAGTTGTCTAAAATGCGATTCGCCCGATAGAGCGCGATGTCGTCGATCGTGATGACATTGTGGGTATAGGCCTTGGGCGGGAAGCCGAACTGGAGTCCGTCGATCTCGCTCGGATCCAGCGCGGCCGCGCATGCCGTCTGATTGCCGTCGCACTGCCAGGCGGCTTGAACGAATTGATCCCAAGGGATTCTGACGACGCCGGAGAATCCCGCAGGAACGTTCAGCGAAGCGCCGTTAAACGCCGCTGCGCGCCAGCTTCCGTCGGCGGCGAGCGTCCAGGCCGATCCGCCGTCCTTTAACCCGAACTCTCCCTTGGTGACGGGCGTCTCGAGCGCGACGTTCAAGCTGAAGTCCTTGCTGTCGTTCGTCGTGTTGTTCACCCAGAAGCTTAAGCCGTCATAGCGGGACCAATCGCGCTTGCCTTCTGGGATCGCATGGATGATATTCGACCATTCCGAATCCGGGGTAGCGACGGACAGCTTTAAGCCCTTGCTCCCGCTCACATCGCCGAGCGCTCTCGTCACCGAGCCCGGCTTGTCGGACCAGGCTTCCGTCCATGCTTGCCCAATAGCTGCATCGTTCGCATAGGACTCGAAGTCTTCGATCAGCCCTGGCGCTGGCGTGCCGGAACCCGGATTCGTCGGCGTGCCCGGACCATTTCCGCTGCCGTTTCCGCCTGTCTCCGTATCCGATTCGTAATTGTCCGTAAAGTAAATTTCATCGATATAGATGGTACCTGTCGTATTCCAGGTCGCTTGCGCGAGGGCGATGCTCCAGATCGTCTGCGACAGATCAACACCTTTTGCAGGCAGATCGATTACGAGATCCTTATAGCTTGTCGTTAACGTATCGCCGCTGAATTGACCGAGCGTCTTCGTAACGCCGCCGATCGTGAGGTTGATCTGGCTTTCTTCGCCGCCGACGGCGCCTTTCGCCCGAATGACGAGCTTGCTCGTAGCGGCCAGGTTGCGGCCGATATTCGTTTCGAGCCGGGACATGTTCTGATATTGAAGGATGAGCGCGCCGTCTTCAACGACGCCCGCTCCGTTCCCGTTCGCAAAGTTGCTGGAGCCGGTCCATTGATTCAGATCGTTCTGCGTGCTGCCCGACCAGGCCGGCGTCCCGTCGTAATTATCGACGAGCAGCTTCGTCGGCGGAGGCGGCGGCGTTGTCGGCGGCGGCGAGCATGGCGACGCGCAGTTCCCCATCAGCACCGTACCGAGATTCAGCCAGCCTTCCTTATCCTGATCCGCATTCGCGAATCCTACCTGCTTCGCTTTGCTGCTGATCGCCTCGAGCGGATTGACGACTTTTATGACCAGATAATAATAGCCGTCGTTTAAGGCCGGATCGTCGATGGTCGTATCAAAGTAATACGGCTCGCCGAACGGCACGTACTTCGGATTGCCATCTACGTTCCACTCCGGATACGTTCTGATCAGCGCAGGCTGCACCTTCGTGATATCCCACGTCGTATCCCATTGCTTGACCAGCTTGCCGGAAGCGTTTTTGACGCCCAACTGTACCTTCCAGGGGTAAGAAAACGGCGCAACGCCGTTATTCTGGATGGTGACGCCGACCTTCAGCGGATCGCCCTGCACCACGTTGTTGTAATAAGCGCTCTTCACGTTCAGATCGTAGCCCATCTTGCGGATGCCCGCAGCCACCTTGGCATCGTTCGCGTTGTAGCTGTCGACACCTTTATGATTGATCATCCAAGTCGCATGGGTGAGCTCGATATCGTCGATCGCATTGTCGACGTCGGCGCCGCCGCTGAAGAAGCGCTCTTGGATCTCTGGACGGACTTCGCCGCCGATCGATTCCGTGATCCATTTGTTCTCCGAGCCGGCATCCAGCATCTGCGTCATGAACGAATAGTAGGCGCCGCCCATGCTCTCCTGTTGGGTCACGCTCTGCAGCGGATCCCCTTCCTTGAAGCCGAACGAGTCGTCATGATAGCCGATGTCGTAATCTCCTGCGTTGGGCAGGCCGGGATTGCGGACCTCTAGTTTGGTGTGGATAAAGGCCGTGTCGTAGGCGTTAAAAATGGCGTTTATCGTCGTGGCATTCGGCATGTGGTTCGGATAATTGTCACTGCTCGTATCCGTGTCGTACGGCCAAGTATGCCACTCGCCCCACAGGCCGACCAGGCCCATATGGATAAAACCGATGCGCGGATCGCCGTCGTATTTGGCGCCGAACGCTTGAATGAAGTTAGTTAAATACGCGACCATACGCGGGTCGTCGTAATCGGGTTCGTCCTGATTGAAGGCGTCGTTGTGACGAATCGCGATACCGTCGTCATGCATGAACTGCGGGATCGCATCGGCTTCTCCGGGATATTCGAGATAAACGCGAAGCACCGCCTGATTTCCTCNNGAACGGCCCGAATNGCATTCANNTNCGGCTCGATCCCCGAGTCGAACGTGAATGAATTCGGGCCGTTCATGACCGCTTTGAGCGGTACGTAGAACCATTCCAGGCTGTGGGGAAGCGAAGTCTCGTTGTCCCACGGATAAAAGGGGGCGAAGCCCTTGAGCGGATTGTCCAGCGGACTGGGCGCAGCGGTCAGATCGTGCTTGGTCAGCGCGCTGTCCGCCACGGGGCTTGGATAGGGATTGACCGGCACGCGTTGCGCCGGGTCCGGGCTTGCGGCACTCACTCTGCTAAGCGCCGCCGTATTGGCCAGTACGGTGCTCAGAAGCATACACACCACGAGTAAAACGCTGAGTGACGATTTTCGAATCTGACGGGCCGAAAATGGATGCATCGAAATCCTCCTTGTACAATTTTTCTACCAATGATAGCGCTACCATAAAGACGTAAATAGAAATGCACGCAGGCTGGATTGGCTCACTCCCCGCCTCTGAGCTGCAGCGGCGCTTTTCTCGCTTACTGGGACCTTCGCACCCTTCGCGCCACTCAGGAGCCGCGCTTTCCTCGCTTACAGACGCATGCCAGGCACTTCTGCCGCTCCAAGCTCACTTTTTGCACATACAGTTTCCATTCAGCTACTTCTGCCGATCCCCCTCCACCTTTTCGGTTACAGTTAATGATCAGCTAGTCACTTAGTCGCCTTCACAAACCAGCAGTCCCTGGCAGCGCATAGCGCCGCCAGGATCGAAGCCGCCTCAGCCCTTGCTGGCGCTGAACGCGACGCCTTCGATAAACCGCCGCTGGAAGATAAAGAACAGTACGAGCATCGGAATGACGGCCATGAACGCGCCGGCCGTGAGCACCGGATAGTCGGTGCCGAACATCGATACGAGCGTCGCGAGGCCTGCCGACAGCGTCAGCTTCTCGGGCGAGCTGTTGATGATGAGCGGCCACTGCAGATCGTTCCACGACCAGAGCAGCTGGATGATGACGATCGCGACGAGCGCAGACTTCACAAGGGGCAGCATGATGTGGCGGAAAATCTGGAACGGATTGCAGCCGTCGAGCACGGCGGCCTCCTCCAGCTCCTTGGAAATGCCGAGGAAAAATTGCCGCAGCAAGAAGGTGGCGAACGGACTGACGAGCGAGGCGATCCACAGCGCGGTCACCGTGTTGACGAGTCCGAGCTTGCTCATCATCATGTATTGCGGCGTGTAGAAGACAGGGTTCGGCACCATCATGACCGAGATGATCAGGAAGAAGCACAGGGCGCTGCCCGGGAAGCGAATGCGCGCGAACGCGAAGGCCGCCATGGCGCTGAAGATAACGGGAAACAGCGTCTTCATGAAAGCCGACATCAGCGTGTTCGCGTAGTAGTGCAGAAAAGGGGACTGCGCGAGCGCATCCTTGTAGCCGCGCAGGCTGGGCTCGGCAGGGAACAGTCGAATCGGAATCTGGGTCGCCTCCGTCGTCGTCTTGAGCGACGTGAGGACCATCCAGATGAACGGAAGCACCATGATGACGGCTCCCGCGATGAGTATCAAGTGAATGACGATATTGCTTCTACGCTTGGCAGAGGCGACGCCGCTCATATTCGTACCTCCTCAGTCGTAAACCACCCATTTTTTTTGCATCAGGAACTGGAAGCCGGTCAAGATCAGGTTGATGACGAGCAGGATGTTGACGATCGCCGCGCCGTAGTTCTGATCGTAGTAGATAAACGAATTCTGGTAATAGGCGTACACGAGCGAGCGCACGGAAGGCAGCGCGACGTTCGTCTTGCCGATGATCAGGTAGATGCTGTCGAAAATTTGCGTGGCGCCGATGACGAGCACGATCGTCGTAAAAAACAGCGTCGGCGTCAGCAGCGGGAGCGTGATGTAGCGGAACTTGCGGAAGCCCACCGCGCCATCGAGCTCGGCCGCTTCGTACAGCGGACGCGGGATGCCCTGAAGGCCGGCCAGGATCAGCAGCATGTTAAAGCCGATCGCGCCCCATACACCGACCATCACGAGCGCGTACATCGCAAACCGTTTATCCGAGATCCAGGCGATATGCGTGCCGATCGCAGAGTTCAGCAGGCCATAGTCCTGCGCGAAAATAATGACCCACACCATCGCGGCCGCGGCGGCCATCGTGACCTGCGGCAGGAAATAAATGACCCGGTAAGCGGATCTGCCCTTGATCTTCGCGTTCATCAAAACGGCGAAAAACGTAGACAGTACGATCGTCAGCGGCACGAACAGCACGACGTACAGCATCGTATTTTTAAGATTTTGCCAAAACTCGTCGTCCTTGAACAATCGCTCGTAGTTGGCGAGACCGACCCAGTGATTGTCCATGCCGAAATTTTCGGACTTCAGGAAGCCCAGATAAACCGAGTAGATCGCCGGCCACAGCCAGAACACCAGCGTCCCGATCAAGGTAGGGGCGATCATGATATACGCCCATGCGTATCTGCTTCTCGAATGCATTTCCTTCACCCCGTCATGGCCGAAGGCGTCCCGCGAGCGGGATCGCCTTCGACGATATTACCTCTTGAGACGATGCTTACTTGGCGTCCGCAATCGCCTGGTTCATCATTTCCGCGACCTTCTTGGCGCCCTCTTCGACCGAGATCGCGCCTCCCCATGCCTGAGACATGATCTCGCCCTCCTTGGCGAACCAGACCGGATACGACTTGGAGCCGCTCGGATAAGGCACCGCGTCCGCCGTCTGGTCGATGAACACCTGCAGGTTCAGGTCCGGCTTGGACTTCACCCATGCGTCCTGCGTGCCGTTGAACGCCGGGATCGCCGCGCCCATCTGCGCCGTGATGTCCGCAGCTTCCTTCGAGCCGAGGAACTTCAGGAACTGCCAGGATTCTTCCTTGTGCTTGCCCTTCGCGGACATCACGTTGCCGAGGCCGTTAATGATGTTGCCGCGCTTGACCTTGCCCTTCGGCAGCTTCGCCCAGTCGTACTTGCCTTT
>Ga0055541_1000498_pt1 | contig 11026 bp, 8 predicted proteins | sample Araplavi_mTSA_r2_2_FD_55169 | JGI IMG/M metagenome (GOLD analysis project Ga0055541, IMG submission 55169) | Arabidopsis root microbial communities from North Carolina, USA - plate scrape CL_Cvi_mTSA_r2 | ecosystem: Host-associated > Plants > Roots > Endosphere | place: USA: North Carolina | reverse complement strand
CCGTAGTAGCCTTCTTCCTTCGAAGCATCGGCGGCTTGGGCAAACGCAGCACCCGAGAACAGGAGCGCCACAGCGCCCGGCAGAGCAAGAGTCTTGAACATGAAAACGGTCTTTGAAACGATGAGAGGAGAGAGACCGTCATCGTAAAAAGCAGACCGTTTCCGTTGAACCCGGTTGGTTACGGGCCTGACCTCCGTAGCGCTACGGAGGCTCGACAGCCCGCCTCTGCACCAGGTATCAGTTCGCGCGATGGCGATGTGCCGGGCGTGTCACGTGCCAGCCTGTCTGAGGATGCCGTAACCGGCCCTCCAGGTCGCTGCATAGTCGCGCACCAACTCAGCCACCGAACTCGCCTGCAGTTTTTCAAACACATTGGCGCGGTAGGTCTCAACCGTGCGCGGCGACAGACCACCCAGATCGCGTGCGATCTCCTTGTTGCTCAGGCCTCGCACGATGCCGTCGAGCACTTCGCGCTCCCGCCCGCTCAATGTCTCGAGACGCGCGGCGCGCGCTTCCTTTTCGTCGTTGCCCACGCGCGACTCCGCGTGCTTACGGATCGCCTGCTGAACCACGTCGATCAGCTCGTCGTCGTCCACGGGCTTGCGCAGGAAATCGAGCGCACCTCCCTTGAACGCGCGCCGGCACGCGTCGACGCTGCCGTGGCCTGTCATGACAATGACCGGCAGGTCGCGAAGTTCGCGCATCTGATCCAGCAAGTCCAGGCCGCTCATGCCGGGCATGCGAATGTCGACGAGCGCACAGTCAAGCGCGTCGTTGTCGGCATCGGCTAAGAATGTGCTCGCGTCGGGATAGCAGTGTGTCTGCAAGCCGACCGTACGCAGCAGCAAGGCAAGCCCATCGCGCACGGCCTCGTCGTCATCCACGATGGCGACGACGGGGGACGTGGTTGGCGAATTCAGATCTACGTTCATGCCAGTTCCTCAGCAAGCGGCAGCATCAGCACGGCCTCGGCACCGCCAGCCGGCAGGTTCTGCAGTGTCAGGGTGCCGTCCAGGCGTTGTGCAAGCGTTTCACACAGCGGCAAGCCGAGGCCCAGCCCGCCGGAACGGGTCGTGAAGAAGGGTTCAAACAGGCGGGGCAACGCGTCGGCTGGCACGCCAGGGCCGTTGTCGATGACGCTGAAGCGATAGTGCTGCCCCNCCCGCTTGCCACTGACGCGGATCTCCGCACGTATGCCACNGCGTGGCATGGCTACCAGTGCATCNCGTGCGTTGCAGATCAGGTTGTAGAGNATCTGCTCGACAACAACGTGTTCGCCGAGTGGATGAGCGCGCGGCTCCGTATTGCTCCATACGAGGTGGATGGCGTCGCGCGCCAGTTCGTCGCGCAACAGAAACAGCAGCGTGCCCATCAGCGCATCGGTGTTGAGCGCACTACGTTTTTCGGCTTGTGCGGAGGTGACGGCGGCACGCAGCCGCTCAAGAATCGCCGCGGCGCGCTTGGCCTGCCCNACGCTGGTTTGCANCGCACGCCGGATNCTGTCGCGCTCGCTCGGCATGTCGAGCATCCGCTCGGCAGCGCGTGTGTTGGAGATGATGGCCGTCAGCGGCTGATTCAGTTCATGCGCAAGGCCTGCGGCCATTTCACCAAAGGTGTCGAGCCGGCCAAAGCGATCGATGCGGGCACGCGTGTGCTCGCGCTGATGCGCTTCGCGCAGGCGCCACAAGCCGAGCGCCCCCAGCAGGATCAGCACGGCAACAGCGTTCCACAGCGCAATCGGCAACCACGGGAGGTCGGCCAGCGTGAGCGTGCACGTGGTGTTCAACGAAAAGGCCTGTGGCTGCACCGGCAGATTTTTTTGAAGATGGAATGTCCAGCCGGGTTGCGCAGTGGCAGCCGCCCGCTGCAGCAGCGCAAACGCCCTGTCCCGCAGATGCAACCTGGCGGAGGAGATCGAGCGCGGCCAGTCACTCGCGTCGAGCATCCTGGCGGGGTCGACACGCACGGCCCAGCCCGTGCCGGCCACAAGCCAGTACGCCTGCGCGTCATCGAACTCGAGCGCGAACTTGCCATCGTTGCCGCGTATGGGCGCGTTCCCGGGCATGAACCCGCCCTCGCCTTGCCACCCGATGCCGGGCCGCCAGAATGCAATGGCGGTGACTTGCGGCATGCGCTCGCGTAGGCCGCGCAGCATGTCCACCGGCAACGCAGCAAGCGGTGTGGCGCCAAGCGTTGCGAGAATGGCCTCGTGCTGCGCGGCCTTCTGGCTCAGTTGCCGAATGGTGATGCTGGAATCCTGAAAGAACTGGTTGTACGCCTGCGTGACGGAGCGGGAAACGATCAACCCCGACCCCGTCAGACTGAGCGCCAACCACATCAACACCATGACCAGACGGGCGGGGATCTGCATGCGTGCGTTGAGGATCAGCAAATGCTGCCAGGGGTCGTGCTGGACGCGCTCAGCGATTCGCCACCGGCGGCGGCAAGCTGCAGGCGTGCGATACCGGCGATGCGCTGAAAGGCTTTGAGTTGCTCGCCACGCAGTGCCACGGCGTTGGATTTGCGGATCAAGGTCAGCGGATCGATGGGCTCGTCATTACGTTTGACCTCGAAATGCAGGTGCGGGCCAGTTGCGGTGCCGGTTTTGCCCACGGCGCCAACCCGTTGTGCGCGGGCGATATGCATACCTTTACGCAAGCTGTGTTCGATCTTGGAAAGGTGGGCGTAGTACGAGGCATAGCCATTCGCGTGCTTGATGACGACGTACTTGCCGTAACCGCGTGGATCATTGCCGATGTGGGCGACGAGCCCGTCTGCGGCGGCATGTACCGGCCGGCCGACGGGTGCGGCCAGGTCGACGCCGGAATGAACATGCTGTTGCCGTGACACCGGGTGCACGCGCCCGCCAAACGTGGAACTGACGCGCGTTGCAACCACGGGAAAGGTGAATCGCAAGCCCGACATCAGCGTGCCATCGAAGCGGTAGAAGGCGCCATTGGGTCGCTCGTCCGTCACGAACCAGACGCCAGCGTAGGTGGCGCCCCGAAATTTCACGTCCAGCGCAGTCAGTTGGAACGCTTGCCCGCAGCAGCTACCGTCAACGGGTTCGTACACCATCCGGAAATAGTCGCCGGGGTAAGCCCTGGCTGACGTGTCAGCGGTCTTGCCGACCACTCGCGTGAGCTGCTGCAGTACATCGGCTGGCAGATCGGCTTGAGCGAGTGCGTTGCGCAACGTCGTCGTGATCTCGCCCGCGATGGACTTGGGCGGCGATGCGTCGCCGGGCAGGTCGAAGAGGGTGTTGGGGGCCGGGGCAAACACTGCTTGCGCGGGAGTGCCTGATACGGGCATCACACCGAATACGGCCACCGGCGTAACCGCGGTCACGAGCCCGGAGAGCAGCGCCACGCAAGCGCGTGACCATCGGACTCGACGTTTGGAAACTTCTTGGCGCATGGGCGGACCTTGTTCGCGTGCGAGGCGGAAAGGCCGGTCGAACCACGTGGCGTCATCACTCGCGGGAAAATCGGAAATGGGAAATCGGATCGCGGCGGCGAAGGGATCAGCGCCCGCCACAATTCAGCACAAGTCCGAATGTACCGATAGGCGCCGGCCGGGCGTATCAGAACGCTCCGAATCGGCGAGGATCGGGATACAGGGTGCGCTTTACGACGCGCGATAGTGCTCGCGCATGTAGTCGACGAAGGCCCTCACCTTGGGCGCGACATGACGGGCGTGCGGATAGAGGGCGTAATAGAGACGCTTGCCCAACGTGCAGCCCGGCAGAACATGGACCAGATGCCCGCGTGCCAGCGCAGGCCGTACGGTGTTCCACGTAAATGCCGCAATGCCGACGCCCGAGAGCGTGGCCGAATAGGCGGCGGTAATGGCATCCGTGGTCAGACGCCCTTGCAGAGGCACCGGTACGACGTCGCCCTGCGCGGTTTGCACCTCCCATGCGGTCGCCGTACGTGAGCCTGAGAATGCAATCAGTTCGTGCTTCGCCAAATCTTGCGGCGCGCTCAGCAACCCATGCCGGGCCAGATAGGCCGGCGATGCAACCAGCACGATATTGGATTCGACCAGGGTTTTGGCCACCAGGCTGCTGTCGCCCAGCGGCTGGCTGATCCGCAGCGCGACATCAAAACCGTCGGCCACCAGATCGACCATCTCGTCACTGCACGACAGATCGATCTGGATGTCGGGATAGCGCTGCTGGAACGCCGGCAACCAGTCGGCAAGTTCCAGCGTACCGATGGCCAGCGGCACGCTCACGCGCAAGGTTCCGGCCACGCGCTGGTGCTCGTGCGCCATGGCCTGTGAAGCGGCTTCCACGCGCGCGAGGATGTCGACGCAGCTTGCGTAGTAACGCTGCCCTGCGGCCGTGAGTGAAAAGCGGCGCGTGGTGCGATTGAGCAGTTGCACGCCCAGTTCGGCCTCCAACCGCTTCAGTTGCCGCGACATCGACGAGTGTGTGCTGTCAAGGCGCTCCGCGGCTGCGGAGAAGCCCTGTGCCTCGACGATGGCGCAGAACACGCGCATTGCTAGCAACTGGTCCATGGGTGCAAACGGAAAAAAGCGGGCATCAGCCCGCTTTGGTGCATCAGAACGTGTTTAGCGCAACGGCAGGCGCTCGATCTCCGCCGTCGTCATGACATAGCCGAAGGTGTCTTCGATCTCTGCCAGTGCGGCGCGGTGGAGGTCATCCTTGTTGATCTTCTCGCCATTTGCGCGGGTGATATCGCGCGTGGCGGAGGCGTCAGATGCTACCACGACGTTGTAGCCCAGCGGCGCGGCATCACGCGCGGCACCGGCCACGCAAGCGTGCGTCATCAGGCCGGCAATCACAACCGTCTTGATGCCCTTGGCCTTCAGTTGCTTGTCGAGCTCGGGCTTGAAGCTGTTCGCGCTGGAGAACACGCTCACGGNGTCCTTCTTCACCAGNATGTCGTGCGCGCGCGGCTCCATGCCCGGCTGGAACTTCACAGTGTCACCATCGACAGCAAACACGGCGGAACCCGCCGGCGTGACGTGCTGCACCTGGAACACGGGCATCTTGTTCTTGTCGGCAAAGGCGATCAGCTTCTTCGCGTTCTCAGCAGCCTTGGCACCGTCCGGAATCGGCATCTTGCCGGTGGAGTATTCCTTCTGGAAGTCGATGACCACCAGCGCGGTCGTCTTCGGGTCNAGNTGATCCAGCGTGCCGGCACCAGCCATGGCGCGGATGGTCGGATGCAGNTTGGGTTGCGCTGCNGATGCGTTGGACACCACGGCGGCCGTGAGCGACATGCCGGTGGCAAGCGTTTTGATGAAATGGAAAAGGCGGAAGGTCATGGTGGCTCCTGTGGAAAAGTCAGGAGCGCAGTCTGTCAGCGTGGCCTGATCAGGACCAGATCTGTTGGGCGACAGGATTTGTGCGCCGGACGTACAAATCACGTGATTACGCCGGCCGCCCGCCCTCGTGCTGGATGCGCTTGTCTTCGTACATGGCCGCATCGGCTTCGCGCAGCGCCTCTTCCAGCCGCTCGCCGGCGTGGCAGGTGGCGCAGCCCATGGAGAAACCCAGCGCAGCGCCGGGATAGAACTGGTTGTTCAGCTCCACCAGCTTGCGCAGGCTTTCCATCAGCGCTTCGCCGGCCTGTGCGTCAGCGCCGGGTATGAGCACGGCAAACTCGTCGCCACCAATGCGCGCCGCATGCGCGGGCTTGTCGATGGCCTTGCTGAGGACTTCACCCGCGCGGCGCAGCAGTGCGTCGCCGGCGGCGTGGCCGAGTTGGTCATTCACGGTCTTCAGATCGTTCAGGTCGATCATGATGACCGTGACCGGAAACGGCCCCTTACGCTCCAGCCGGTTGACCTCATCCACGTAGAACGAGCGGTTCTTCAGCTTGGTGAGCACGTCGTGCTTGCCGAGGTATTCCAGGTACGACTCGGCCTTCTTGCGCGCGGTGATATCGGTGAGCGCGAGCAGAACCATGTCCCAGTCTTTCTCACGCCCAGGAAAGACGGAGAACTGCAGATGGATGTTCAGCGGATGGCCATCCAGCCCGTAATTGACGACCTCGCGCTGCTGAAAGAGTTTGCCCTCCCACAGGTCGATCAGTTGCTCTCGAAAGTGCGGGCGCATGTCGTCGCGGAACACTTCGGGCAAGCGGCTGAGCAAATCATTGCGATTGCGCGCCTTGAACATCTCCAGCGTGAAGCCGTTCACGTCGAGCACCTGGATCTCCTGCATGCAGCGTTCGACAAACTCGGGGTGCACATCGGTAAAGGTGCGGAAATCGGTGATGCCCTGCATGCGCACATCGTCGAGCAAGGCCTTGATGGTGCTGAAGTTCTCCACCCACAGTGACACCGGCGCGTGCTCGAACACGCCGCGTGCATAGAGTTGGCTGGCGGCGGCGCGGCGGCGGGCGTCTTCGAGTTCGGTGATGTCGTCCACCGCCACAAGCACGCGGTCCCACGGCTGGTCATGGTCGGGCAGCAGTACGCCTTTGAGCAGGATGTCGAGGCGGCGGCCGTCGAGCGCGTAGTTGACGCTGCGGCTCTCAAACGACGGCTCGCCCGACCAGAGTTGCACGAGTTCGCCCACGTGCGCTTCGAGCATATCGTCGCGCAGCACATCAGCTAGGCGCGCGGTGAGGGATTCGGCATCCGGTGCGGCGTACATCGCCAACGTGCGCCGGTTCACGCGCAGCACCTTGATGCAGGCCGAGCAGGCCGCCACGCGCGCGGAATCTTCTTCCAGAAAGCGCCGCAAGTCGGTGACACCGGCCGCGCGCCATTGCGCAAAGAGGCGATGAAGGTCGCTGTAATCCTCCAGCCACAACGAGGTGGGGGTGACATCGAAGAAGTCGATCAGGTTGACACCCACAGCCGCCGGGCTGTTGACGCTATCGGATGCGGATTGCATGAATCGCTCTACGGAAAACAGTTCACAGACTGTATGAGCGTACCGGTTTTGCGCAATGCCGCGCAGAGTGCAGGCCTCATCCGGATGAACTACCCCCGCCCCTTGGGCGCCGCCGCTCGCCCCCCCCCTAGCCATGAACCATCCGGATATATCCGGTGATTTTTGATTCCACAGGATCGACTGGCGCGGCGCATACAGTTTTACTGTATCTGCCGTTGTAATAATTCGCCGCTGATTTTTACGAAANATTCAATCANCGCATTCACCATTTCCATTTTTCAATGCGATTTGCAAAACCCACCCGTGCATACCGCGATCCTGGCCCGCCCCATGTTGCCCCATNCCAAAAACTACAAAACGCTGGGCTGAAAATTGACTCGCGCGATTTAAAAAACTTCGTCTCGATTCAGAGAACTTTTCCTCCAGAATCCGTGCATCCCGTGCGCGGGTTGTGATTTACACCGCGCAAGACGCGGGAAATTCCTTGTCCCGATTCAGCGGCCAGCCCCCCCNCTTTTTCTTTCTGAGCTCTGGGCCGCCGATTCGTTTCCATCTCAGGAGAAATGCAATGCGGGATTCGACAACCCACCGTCGTACGGCCACCACACGCAAGTTCAGCACGTTCAAACTGGCACTGGTCGCGCAAGCTGCAGCAGCGCTGATTCTGGCGGCCTGCGGCGGCGGCGGAGATGACACGCTCACGCCGGCCGGCGGCAAACTCGACAACAACGGCTCGCAGCAGCAGGGCAATACCAACAACGGCAATGGCAACGCGCAGGCGCCGGCCGTCGATGCATCCGTGCCGCCGGTGGANCTGCCGGACTACATCAAGCCGGTCAANTACAAGCTGTGGTTCCGCCCCAGTGCCGACCTCAACAGCTTCTCGGGCCGCGCAGATGTCGAGATCAAGGTCACCAAGCAGACCGGTGCCGTTTCGCTGGCCGTGCGCGACCTNAANTTCGANGCCTCACGTCTGACGCTCACGCCCACGTCGGGCGGTCCGTCGCGCGTGCTGGTGCCGATTCCGCAATCGCAAGGCGCCTTCTACGACCTGCGCGACCCGACCGGCGACATCAAGCCTGGCAACTACGTGCTGCATATGGAGTGGACGGGCACGATCAACTTCACCAAGGCTGAGGGCATCTTCAAGTTGGGTCTGCAGGCTGCCACCGGCGAAAGCTCGGATGCCATCGTCACGCAGGGCGAATCCAACTTCGCGCGCGAATGGTTCCCGAGCTGGGACGAGCCCGCCTTCCGCAACACCTTCGAGGTGACGGCGGAGATTCCGGGTGACTGGAAGGCCGTCGCCAACGGCAAGCAGACCGGCGCGACCAAGCTGCCGGATGGCTATCAGCAGGTGACGTTTGCCAAGACGCCGTCGATGCCGGCGTATCTGCTGTTCTTCGGCGCCGGCAAGTTCGACATTGCTGAAGACACCTTCACCAGCCCGCTGGACGGCAGCAGCATGCGCCTGCGCTGGTGGGTGCCGCCTGGCGAGGCCCATTCGGCAGCGGCCGGCATGCAGTTCACGAAGGAAGCGTTGAACCANTACTACAACTACTTCCAGATCCCGCTGCCNTTCGACAAGATGGACACCATTGCCGCCAACGACAGCTACGACAACAAGAATGCCGGCTTTGGCGGCATGGAGAACTGGGGCGCGATCTTTGAATTTGCCGACCAGGTGCTGGTGCCGCCCGATGGCGCGCCCACCTCTGTCCACACGATGGGCAAGGCGCGCTCGTTCGTGGTGGTGTCGCATGAACTGGCGCACCAATGGTTTGGCGACCTCGTCACGCTCGANTGGTGGGACGACATCTGGCTCAACGAATCCTTCGCCAACTGGTTTGAGAACGTCACGAAGATCACGCTGCACCCGGAGTTCCAGGGCAACACCTGGGCCGACTATGCCGCCGTCAAGCAACGCGTCTACACACTCGACTTGCAGCCGACCTCCGTGCCAGTGCAGCACAACCTGAGCGATGCCGGCTCGATGGACTTCCTGGACCGCTTTGCCTACAACAAGGGCGGCCATGTCCTGCAGATGCTGGAGAACTACGTCGGCAAGGATGCCATGCGCCGTGGCCTGCAGANCTACCTGAACAAGTACAAGTTCGGCAATGGCACGCCGCCGCGCCTGTGGGCCGAGCTGGAAGCCGCCAGCGGCAAACCCGTCGGCAAGGTGGGCGACAGCTTCGTACGCCAGACNGGCGTGCCGCTCGTCACCATCGACGCGCAGTGCAATCCGGCCACCAACCAGAACGTGCTGACGATCACGCAGANGGCGTTCCCGAACAAGAACGTCTATTCCGGCTATCAGTGGAATATTCCGCTCACGATCGCCTACGGTGACGGCCTGGCGCAAACACAAACGGTNGTACTGGACCAGCAGACCGCGCAGGTGACNCTGCCGACGTGCTCGGCCGTGCTGGCCAACCCGACGGGGCTGGACTACTACGTGACCAACTACAGCCCCACGCTGTGGAGCGCCCTGCTGGCGCAGGCGGGTTCCATTACTAACAANGCGACGACGACCAACATCGCGGGCGATGCGACGCAGTTGTACAACGCGCAGATCATCGACAAGGCGNTGTATGACCGGATCGTCGGTATCCAAAACATGCAGCCGGCCGTGGCAACCCTGCGCGCCCAGGCGGTNACGCCGACCGGCTCACTGCGTCCGCAAGCGGTGCAGCTGCAGCAAATGCAGTCGATGGATCGTCCGATCCATAGCTTCCGCTACGAAGGTCTCATGAAACATCTGACCGACATCAAGCGGTAAGCATCAAAGCAGGCGGGCCGCTTCCCATGTGCGTAGGAAAGCGGCCCGCTGCAACGTTGGCTCCTGATTTTTCGGCGGACACAGTCCGCCGTTTTTCATGGGCGCGTCACACGATGCGTCAACCCGTGCGATGCAGGAAGGTGGCTTGAAGCACGTCGGTCATCCAGATCGCGCTCTCGCCGGTCTGGCCGTGCTCCAGCACTTTGACGGCGCTATCGAACAGCNNGGTCGCCAGCGCATCCGATGCAACGATCTCGATGCGCACGCGCGGCACGAACTCCGTCAGGTCTTCCTTGATGGATTGCGCGCCCGCATGTGAAGCCGCAGGCGGGTAACCATTGACCTCGCCCACCGTCATGCCCGGAAACCCCGGACACGCGCGCAGCGCCTCATGCACGCGCTCCAGCAATTGCGGGCGCACTACGATGCGGATTTCCTTCATGCCTTGGCCTCCTCATCAAACCATTTGTACAGNGTGGGCAGCATCACCAGCGTNAGCAGCGTGCAGGTCAGCAGACCGCCGATCACCACGATGGCCANCGGCCGTTGCACTTCAGAACCCGGCCCTGTGGCAAACAGGAACGGGATCAAGCCCAGCATGGCCACGGTGGCCGTCATCATCACGGGACGGAAGCGCATGCGCGAACCGAGCCGCACGGATTCCTCCACCGACATGCCCTGCTCGCGCAGGCTGCGGATCGTNCTGACCAGCACCACGCCATTGAGCACNGCAATGCCCCATAGCGCCACGAAGCCTACGGACGCCGGCACCGACAGGTATTCCCCGGTGACGAACAGGCCGATGATCCCGCCCACCGAGGCGAACGGCAGCACAAGGATGATCANCGTGGCGTAGCGCACCGAGTTGAACAGCAGGAACAGCAGGAAGAAGATGGCGGCCACCGTAATCGGCACGATCACCTTCAGGTGGCCCATGGCGCGTTCCATGTTCTGGAACTGACCGCCCCACTCCAGGTAATAGCCCTCGGGCAGCTTGATCTTCTGCGCGACGGCTGCTTGCAGCTCCGCCACGAAGCCACCCAGGTCTCGGTCACGCACGTTCACGCCCACCACCACGCGGCGCTTGCCCAACTCTCGGCTGATCTGCGCGGGACCGTCGGTGACCTCGATGCGGGCGATGCTCTCCATCGGCACCTGCGCGCCATTGGGTGCGGCCACGATCAGGTTGCGGATCGCCTCCACGCTGCCGCGATATGACTCCGGCAAGCGAACCACCGCGCTAAAGCGGCGCTCGCCTTCGAACACCTCCGTGGCCTCCTTGCCGCCGATGGCGGTTTCGATCACGTTGTGCACGTCGGCCGCGTTCAGGCCGTGACGCGCAATGGCCTGGCGGTCGATGGCGATTTGCA
>Ga0055541_1000494_pt1 | contig 11105 bp, 10 predicted proteins | sample Araplavi_mTSA_r2_2_FD_55169 | JGI IMG/M metagenome (GOLD analysis project Ga0055541, IMG submission 55169) | Arabidopsis root microbial communities from North Carolina, USA - plate scrape CL_Cvi_mTSA_r2 | ecosystem: Host-associated > Plants > Roots > Endosphere | place: USA: North Carolina | reverse complement strand
AGTTCGCGCACATCCATGCCGACTTCATTGATGCGCTGGGGCGATTGGTGCAGATGGAACGCCACCCGGCGCAGCATGAGCTGGTCCGAGGCACTTTGGCCGTGCCAGATGGCGACTTCCGTGGTGGCATCGCGCAGGTCGGCGAGCGACGCAAGTGCGTCGCGCATCTCCGAGGCGAAATCGATATTGCTATTGGGCGCCACGCGCTGCCAGAAGCCGGAGCGCGCCATGGCGACGCTGTCGACGTCGACCAGCGGCCCGACGGCGAGATCGTCGCGCAGTACGACTACGGAATCGGGGCGGCCAGCCTGTGCGAGCGCCTGCTTGAGCGTGGCGCCGGCAACATCGCCGTTGACGACATGGATGTATTGCATGGCAGCAATTGTAGCGATAGTGCTCGCAATGCGCTGTCGTTTTGCGCAAGTCTGTCGGGATTCCTTTGCGTTGCGTCATGGCGCCCGGCGCGACGGAGAAATGGGATGCAGGCAACGCTCAGATGCTCATGCGAAAATCGCCGCTTTGCTGCAAACCATAACGAAAAACAGGTGAGGAAACAGTCATGAGAGCCCCATTGTTTGCCCAGGGAACGCGACCGGCAGTGCTGGCCGTGCTGGCAATGGTCGGTGCGCTGGCAGCGGGTCAGGCCGCCGCCGTGCCGCCGGCTGAAATCTACAAGCGCGCCCAGCAGGAAAAACCGGCGCTGATCGATACCATGAAGACGCTGGTTTCGATCGAGTCCGGCAGCAAGGACATCGAAGGCCTGGACAAGATTGCCGGCGTGATTGCCGAGCGCCTGCGCGGCATGGGCGGCGACGTCAAGCTCATCGACCCGAGCGACCATGCCTACCGCATGGCCGACACCCCCGAGAAGGTCGGCAAGATGGTGCTGGCGCGCTTCAAGGGCGAGGGCAAGCGCAACATCATGCTGATCGCGCACATGGATACGGTGTACCTGAAGGGCATGCTCGCGCAGCAGCCGTTCCGCATCGACGGGGACCGCGCCTACGGCCTGGGCATTGCCGATGACAAGAACGGCGTGGCGGTCATCCTGCACACGGTGTCGATCCTGCAGGCCGTCAACTTCAAGCAGTACGGCACGCTCACCGTGCTGATCAACGGCGATGAGGAGATCAGCTCGCCGGGCGCGCGCGCCATGCAGGCCAAGTTGGGTGCCGAGCAGGATGCTGTGTTCTCGTGCGAGGGCACGCGCGTGACGTCGGACAAGCTGTCGCTGGCCACCAGCGGCATCGGCGCGATCCTCCTGGATGTGAAGGGCAAGGCCTCGCACGCAGGCGGCGCGCCGGAGCAGGGCCGCAACGCGCTGTATGAGCTGTCGCACCAGGTGCTGCAGATGCGCGATCTGTCCAAGCCCGAGACTGGCCTGAAGGTGAACTGGACGGTGGCGCAGGCGGGCACCAACCGCAACGTGATTCCCGCCGTCGCCAGCGCCCAGGCCGACGTGCGCCTGCTGCGCGCAGCCGATGCCGACAAGCTGGAAGAGACCGTCAACGAGCGCATCAAGAACAAGCTGATTCCGGATACGCAGGTCACGGCCAAGTTCGAGCGCCGCCGTCCGCCGCTGGAAGCCACACCGGCCTCGCGCGCGCTGGCCGAGCATGCCCAGAAGATCTACGGCGAACTCGGCAAGACGCTGGAGATTGACGAGAAGGCCGAAGGCGGNGGNACCGATGCCGCNTTTGCCGCGTCGAAAACCAAGGCGCCCGTGATCGAGCGTTTTGGCCTAGCGAGCTTTGGNGCGCACTCGAACGACGCGGAGTACGTCGACCTGAACTCCATCGTGCCGCGCCTGTATCTGCTCACGCGCATGGTGATGGATGTGTCGCGCGACCGCGTCGGCACGGCCAAGTAAGACCCTGCAACGCGGCGCGTAAGCCTTACACGCGCCGCAGCCAATCGCCTGCGCGAGGCCGCTGGTCTGTGGCCTCCACTCGCCCGGGTGCCGGGTATTTCTCTTGCTTTCGCCTGACGCATGTCCCCGTTTCGGCCGCTGGCCGGTGGAGCATGCGCGATGTCAGAAGAGCGTTCCGAACATTTCCCCACTGCCCCGGGTGGCTCCGATCATGGATCGGACGGGTCACCCGCGCGACCGAGCCGGCGCGNTTTTCTGCAGAGCGCAGCGGCGGCGGCNACGGCATTGGCGCTGCCGCATGAGGCGGCCGGTGCCTCTGCTTCCGCCTACACACCCACGCGTCCGGCAGCGTTGGCGCCGGCGCGGCCGGTGTCGCTCAATATCAACGGCAAGCCGTATGCGCTGTCCCTGGAGCCGCGCGTGACGCTGCTTGATGCGCTACGCGAAGTGCTCGGCCTGACCGGCACAAAGAAAGGGTGCGACCGTGGCCAGTGCGGCGCGTGTACCGTCCTCGTCAACGGCCGACGCATCAACAGTTGCCTGACCCTGGCGATCATGCACGAGGGCGATGCCATTACCACTGTGGAAGGGCTGGCCCACGGACATGACGGCGTGATCGACCGCGCCGCGCTGCACCCGATGCAAGCGGCGTTTCTTGAGCACGATGCCTTTCAGTGCGGGTATTGCACGCCGGGGCAGATCTGCTCGGCCGTGGCGGTGCTCGACGAAGCCCGGCGGGGTATGCCGAGCACGGTGACCCGGCCTGCGGCGCTGGGCAACGACGGGCCTGTCGCGCTGACTGAAGATGAGATCCGCGAACGCATGAGCGGCAACCTCTGCCGCTGTGGCGCGTACCCCAACATCGTGGCGGCGGTTCGTGTGGTGGCTGGCGTGGTGGCTGCCAAGTCCGGCAATACCGTCTGAGGAGCCGCCATGCAATCGATTGCCTATGACCGCGCCTCTTCTGTGGAGGCCGCCGTGCGCCTGGGCCGCGAGCCGGGCGCGCGCTATATCGGCGGCGGGACGAATCTGCTGGACCTGATGAAGGGCGGCGTCGAGCAGCCCCTGCGGCTGGTGGATGTGAGCCGACTGCCGTTGGCAGAGATCCGCGCGTTGCCCGACGGCAGCCTGCGNTTGGGTGCGATGGCGCGCAATGCCGATACGGCGGCGCATCCGCTGGTGCGCTCGCGCTATCCGTTGCTGACAGAGGCGATTGTCTCGGGCGCGTCCGGCCAGTTGCGCAACATGGCCACCAACGGCGGCAACCTGATGCAGCGCACGCGCTGTCACTACTTCTACGACACGGCGTACCCCGCCTGCAACAAGCGGCAGCCCGGTTCCGGCTGCGCGGCGCGCGAGGGGTTCAACCGTATGCACGCCATCCTTGGCGCGAGCGAGGCTTGCGTGGCGACGCATCCGTCTGACATGGCCGTTGCACTGGCTGCGCTGGATGCCACGGTGGTGGTGCATGGCGCGCACGGCGAGCGGCGCATTCCCATCGAGGCGTTTCATCGGCTGCCGGANGCGCATCCCNATGTCGATACGACACTGGAGCCGGGCGAGTTGATCGTCGCGATTGATCTGCCGCCGCCCGCGTTCGGCATGCACGTGCACTACCTGAAGGTGCGTGACCGCGCGAGCTACGCGTTTGCGCTGGTGTCGGTCGCGGCTGCGCTGGTGTTGCAGGCCGATGGGCGGACCATTCGCGAGGCGCGCATTGCTCTGGGCGGCGTCGCGCACAAGCCATGGCGCGCGCATGCGGCCGAGCAGATGCTGGCGGGGCAGGCAGTTGACGCGCAGTTGTTCGCTCAGGCCGGTGCGCTGGCTGTGCAGGGCGCGCAGCCGCTGCGCGACAACGGCTTCAAGGTGCCGCTTGCACAGCGCGCGGTGGCGCGCGCGCTGACGGTGGCGGCCAGGCCGGCGAAGGAAGTGACAGGAGGTGTGGCATGAGCAACGTCGGTCAACCGCTGGACCGCACCGATGGTCTGCTCAAGGTCACGGGGCAGGCGCGCTATGCGGCCGAGTTTCAGGTGCCGCATCTGGCGCATGCNGTNCTGGTGCAAAGCACCGTGCCCGCCGGACGCATCANACGCGTCGACACGCATGTCGCGCAGGCCATGCCCGGCGTGCTGCTGGTGATGACACACGAGAACGCGCAGCGCCTGCCGAATGGCGGCAAGCCCGCGCTGGAGCCGCCGGCCGGCCGCATGCTGTCGTTGCTGCAGGATGATCAGGTGCACTACAACGGCCAGCCCCTCGCGCTGGTGGTGGGCGACACGCTGGAACACGCGCAGGCTGCCGCGCGCATGGTGCGGCTGGAGGTTGCGCAACAGCCGNCACGGCTCGATTTCGAAACCGCCCGGGCGGATGCGCATTCGCCCGGCAAGGTGCAGATGCAAGCCGCTGATACCACNCGCGGCGACATGGCCGCCGGCATGGCGCAGGCGGCGCAGCGCATCGAGGCTGTGTACGGCACGCCCATGGAAACGCACAACCCCATGGAGCCGCACGCCACCATCGCCGTGTGGGACGGCGATGCCCTCACGCTCTANGACAGCACGCAGTACGTCTCGGGCGTGCGGCGCACCGTCGCCAAGACGCTGGGCCTGTCGCCCGACAAGCTGCGCGTGGTGTGCCCGTTCGTCGGCGGNGGGTTTGGCTGCAAGGGGTCGGTGTGGTCGCATGTGGTGCTGGCGGCGATGGCCGCGCGGCAGGTGGGGCGGCCCGTCAAGATCGTGCTGGAGCGCNCTCAGATGTTCGGCCCCGTCGGGGGTCGCCCGCGTACCGAGCAGCGCATCGCATTGGGTGCGACTCGCGACGGCCGCTTCACCGCCATTTCGCACGACGCGTTGACCACCACGTCGATGATCGAAGACTGGACCGAGCCCTGCGCCATCGTCACGCGCATGCTGTACGACACGCCCAACCAGCGGACCACGCACCGGCTGGCGCGGCTCAACATTGGTACACCGACCTTCCAGCGCGCACCGGGCGAGGCCACCGGCACCTTCGCGCTGGAAGTTGCATTGGATGAGATGGCCTACGCGCTCGGCATGGATCCGGTGGAGCTGCGCCTGCGCAACGACGCCGCGCAAGACCCCGAAAGGCGCATCCCTTGGTCGAGCAAATCGCTGGCGGCGTGCTACCGCGCCGGCGCCGAGCGCTTCGGCTGGGCGCGTCGCAACCCGCAGCCTGGCAGCATGCGCGAGGGCAACACGCGCATCGGCTGGGGCATGGCGACGGCCACGTATCCCGCCAATCGCAGCCCGGCCGGCGCCACCGCGCGCTACCTGCCGGACGGCGCCGCGCAGGTTGAATCCGGCTCGCAGGATCTTGGCACCGGCACCTACACGGTGATGACGCAGGTGGCGGCGGATGCCATGGGCATGCCCGTCGCGCGCGTGCACTTCAGCCTGGGCGACACGCGCATGCCCGAGGCACCGGTCTCGGGCGGCTCGCAGAGCGCCGCCAGCGTGTCGCCCGCCGTGCAGGCCGCCGGCGCCCAGGCGCGCGATGCGTTGATTGCCGCGGCCATTGCCGATGCNAGTTCGCCGCTGCATGGGCTGGCTGCTGGCGACATCACCGTGACCGATGGCGTTTTGAGTGCCCGCAGCGGTGTGCGCGAGCCAGGTGGCTGCCGTCGTCGCGCGCCACGGCCGGCCAATCGAGGCGACCGCCAAGGTGCAGCCCGGCGAAGAGAAGCAGAAGTTCTCGATGCACTCGTTTGGCGCGGTGTTTGCCGAAGTGCATGTCGATGCGGACTTGGGCGTGATCCGCGTCTCGCGCATCGTGGGGAGTTATGGGGTGGGGCGGTTGCTCAACGCCAAGACGGGCCGTAGCCAACTCATGGGCGGCATCGTCTGGGGCATGGGCATGGCGTTATTCGAAGAGAGTCTGCTCGACCCGCGCTACGGCCGCATCGTCAACAACAACCTGGCGGAGTACCACGTGCCCGTNAACGCCGATGTGCCCGACATCGACATCCTCGTGCTCGATGAGATGGACCCGCATATCAACCCGCTGGGCGCCAAGGGCATAGGCGAGATTGGCATCACCGGGGTGCCCGCTGCCATCGCCAACGCGGTCTATCACGCCACCGGCCGGCGCGTGCGCGAATTGCCAATCACGCTGGATAAACTCATTTGATGGATCCGGCCCGCGCATGAAAAAGCCCCACTGGCGCAATACCAGCGGGGCCTGAGTGGGCCAAAGGCGGGAACGGAGGTGCCTGGAGACCGGCCCGTAACCGGTAAATGCGGTTGCCTGGGTCAATGCCCCAATTTGGCACCGGATACCCTAGACTGACCCGCCGCCTTCACGCGCGCGGCCGGCAGGGTCAGTGCGCATGCCTTCTGCGTANGGATCAAACCGCCCGCTNCGCGCGCCTTCTGTATACGTATCGAAACGTCCGGTGCGGGCACCGTCGCTATACACGTCAAAACGCTCGGCCCGTGCGGCCTGGCCGAACACTTCCACGCGGCTGGCCTGCGCCCAAGCGCTGCCCGCCGCCAGGGCGCTAGCCGCCAACAGCGCGGCCATTCCAATCTGCTTGAGTCGCATGGCGAACTCCTTCTTCAACTGATTTTCGGTGCTGTTTTTTTAAGCGTGGTCTTGTGATGTCCTGCCACGGTCTACAGCCTAGGTCAGGGGGCATGGCGTATCCACGGTGGTGCGACGAACGGTTTGTTGTGGGCGCCGAAATGATGCGGGCCAGCGTGAATCGCGCCAAAAAGCGCCTCGCTGGCGTAATGGCGCGGTCGGCCGTTTCACCTTTTTGCTTAATCAGCGGGATGTTTGGGGCGCTACCCCCAGCATTGATGCACCACAGCAGGGCGCAACGCGCCGGCAAGCCTTGTCGGAGGCCGGTTTGGTGCGGTGCACGAAAAGCGATGCGCGCTTACCACACTTCGCAGAACGATTCTGTGAATTGCTTTGCCCGCCATAAGGGCTTTTGTTAAATTTGCGCGGCACTTCCGACACGGAAGTAAAGGAACGGAGGAGCCCAACCTCATGCACACGGGGGCGGGCGGTTTGAGACAACTTTTTATTTACGAGCCCACATGAAAAAGTCTGCCATTCTGGTTGCAGTCGGCGCCCTGTTCGCAGGTTCGGCCTATGCCCAATCGAGCGTGACGCTGTACGGTATTGTCGATACCAGCATTCACTACATCAACAACGCGAACCAAGCTGGCAACAGCGTGACGCAGATGGAAAGCGGTGCTGTGTCCAACAGCCGCTGGGGCCTGAAGGGCTCGGAAGACCTGGGTGGCGGTAACAAGGCGCTGTTCGTGCTGGAAAGCGGCTTCAACTCCGACTCGGGCAAGATGAGCAGCTCGGGTACGCTGTTCAATCGTCAATCGTTCGTGGGCCTGTCCAACAAGGACCTGGGCACCATCACGCTGGGCCGTCAATACAACTTCGGCTTCACGACCGGTGGCAATTTCGACCCGCTGGGCGTGGGTAACTATGACGGCAACTCGTGGATGTACTACGGCCTGACCGGCCTGCGTGAATCCAACATGCTGAAGTACGAAGGCAAGTGGAGCGGTCTGTCGGTTGGCCTGGCTTATGGCTTCGGCGAAGTGGCAGGCAGCACGAGCCAGAACTCGTACGTCGGCGGCACGGTGGCCTATGAATTCGGCCCGGCCTACATCGGTGCCTTCGCACAGCAGCACAAGGATGTTGCTGGCAACAAGCAAACCGTGTGGGGTATCGGTGGTAACTACACCATCGCCGCAGCCAAGCTGTTCGCTGGCTACATCGACAGCAGCGACGCCACGGGTTGCGTGAACAGCTCGTCGAACTGCGTTGGCGGCAGCGCCTTCGGCCTGAACATCTACGGCAACGCCACCACGGGTGCTGGCCTGACCCCGGGCGCCACGAAGCGTCGTGACCACGTTGGCATTCTGGGTGTGACGTACAACATCACCCCGGCACTGGCTCTGACGGGCGCGTTCTACTACGACAGCATCAGCAACGCAGCACTGACCGCCGGCAACGACGGCAAGCGCTACACCGGTGTTCTGCTGGCCGAGTACGCCCTGTCCAAGCGCACGCAAGTGTATGGCACGGTCGACTACAACAAGGTCAAGGACGCAGCTCTGCCGGAACTGTCGGGCGGCGGCAACACGACCGGCACCGGCAAGTCGAACCAGACCAGCGTTGGCGTGGGTATCCGCCACATTTTCTAATCGACGCTGTCACTCGATTGGGAACGGAAAGGCGCCTTCGGGCGCCTTTTCTTTTGCCTGCGAGCTTGCCTTGGCATCCGCCTACAATGTCAGCATCTGTGTCTTCTCTGACTGCTGAGCTATGCGTTTTGCACGTACTTCCCGTCGCGCGCTGATTACCGTTGCCGCGCTACTGACCGTGGGTTTCATGCCTGCNCAGGCNCAGGACTACCCTGCCAAGCCGATCCATATCATCGTCGCGTACCCGACCGGTGGTATTTCCGACAACGTGGCGCGCGCGCTGGGCGAGAAGCTTTCCGCCCAGCTCGGCCAGCCCGTGGTGGTGGAAAACCGCGCCGGTGCGGGCGGCAGCATCGGCATGGACGCGGTGGCCAAAGCGGCGCCCGACGGCTACACACTGGGCTTTTCTTCTGTGAGCCCGCTCACGCTCAACCCCTATTTCGGCAAGCTGCCGTACGAGCCGCTCAAAGACATCGCGCCCGTGGCCAACGTCATGTACGCACCGATGATCCTGCTGGGCACGCCGTCGTTCACCGGCAAGAGCTTTGCCGACATGCTGAGTCAGTCGCGCACCAAGCCGGGCTCGATCCGCTGGTCGACGTCGGGCGTTGGCACTGTGGGGCACTTGGCGCTGGAGCAGGTCAAGGCGCAGGCGCGCGTGGACATCACGCTGATCCCGTACAAGGGCGGTGGTCAGCAACTGACGGATGCCCTGGGTGGCCAAGTGGAGGTGATGTCGACCAACGTCGGCCCCACGCTGATGCAGCACATCACCAGTGGCAAGTTGCGCCCGCTCGCCGTGGGCGCGCCGCACCGTCTGGACGCGCTGCCCAACGTGCCCACCTTCACCGAGCTGGGTTATGCCAAGGCCAATATGGCGTCGACGTTCGGTGTATTCGCGCCGGCCAAGACGCCCGCACCGGTCATCACACGGTTGAACGCGGAGATCAACAAGGCGCTGTCCGCGCCTGACCTGCGCGATCGGCTCACGCAAGCCGCCGTGGTGCCGGTGGGCGGCACGCCGCAGCAGTTCGCCGCCGCCATCCGCGCGGAATACGACAGCAACGGCCGTATCGTGCGCGCCGCTGGTATCAAGGAGCAGTGAGCCCGCGTTGATGCGGATTTAAGCGGTGAAGCGGTAGCCGACGCCGACTTCGGTCAGTAGATGCTCGGGCCGCGCCGGATCGCGTTCAAGCTTGTGGCGCAGGTGGCCCATGTAGATACGCAGATAGTGGCTGCTGTCGGAGTGCGCGGGGCCCCAGACTTCGCGCAGCAACTCGCGATGCGTCATTACCGTGCCGCGCCGGCCGAGCAGCACGGCCAGCAGCCGATACTCGATGGGCGTGAGGTGTATCGCCTCGCCGTTGCGCGTGACCAGACGGCGCGCCAGGTCGACTTCCACCTCGCCGAAGCGGATGACGCTGCCACCGTCCTCGCCACGCTTGGCGTGTCGCCGCAGCAGGACGCGCAAGCGCGCAATCAGCTCGCCCACGCCGAAGGGTTTGGTGAGGTAGTCGTCGGCGCCGGCATCGAGGGCGGCGATCTTGTCGCGCTCGTCCACGCGGGCGGAGAGCACCAGCACCGGCACCTCCGTCCACGTGCGCAGCTCGCGGATCAACTGCATGCCGTCGCCATCGGGCAGGCCAAGGTCGAGGATCACCGCATCGGGCTGGCGCGTGCCCGCTTCGATCAGGCCGCGCTCAATGCGATCGGCTTCATGGACTTCGCAGCCTTCTTCCTCCAACGCAGCGCGGACGAAGCGGCGGATGTGCGGCTCGTCATCGATGACGAGGACGGTGGGCGTGAATGTGAACGGCATGGCTCGCATTGTAGAGCGAGCGACCATGAAAAACGGACCCCGCAGGGTCCGTTTTGCTTGGGCGCGAAGCCGCGATACCGTTTAGGCCTTCTTCGCCCAGGCGCTGCACCAGCCCTTGTTGGCGACATCCTTGCCGGCAAACAGCGGGCAGCCGCCTTGTGCGGCGGTACCACCCTGGTACAGGGCGCAGTTGCCGCAGTGCTGATCCGGCGTGTGCTTGGGGAACTTGGCCTTGTCGGCCTTGGTGGTGTCGGCCACGTAGCCCAGGGCTTTGGCTTGCGGGTCGCTTTCAGCAACCAGCGGTGCGGCCAGTGCCAGATCCGACATCGACATGACGGCGCCTGCGGCGGCCACGATGGGGATGCTCTTCAGGAATTGACGACGATTGGACATGCTGATTCCTTTTGTGGGAGTGTGTTGTGTGGCGTCCCGTGCCGCGCCCGTGCCAAACACCGGCTCGCCCTGGGGGACTGCGGACGGCGTCGGCGCGCCGCTTTCCGCTCGTGCATTCTGGCACAGCAATCGCCCGCCAGCATCTGCGCGCGGTCAATGTTCCCCATACCTGGATGCAGCAATCGTGCACATTCGGTGGAGGCAAGCCGCGTGCGATCGCGTTGGCCATCCCCCATCCGGCCGGCGGCCGATGACAATTTGCCGCAGGGTCAGGCCAGCAGCGTGCGCAATGCCCCAATCAACGCGTCACATTCGTCATTGGTACCCACGGTGNTGCGCAAATGCTGGTCGATGCGTGGCAGCTTGAAGTGGCGCACGAAGATCTCCTGCGCTTTGAGATGCGCCGCGAGCGTGGCCGCGTCGTGCGCCGGATGTCGCGCGAAGATGAAGTTGGCCGCCGATGGCACGACATCGAATCCCAGTGCCTGGAGGCTTTGCGTCAGCCGTTCGCGGGTCGCACCGACACGCTGGCATGTGGCACGGAAATACGCGTCGTCTTCGTAAGCGGCCTGGGCGGCAGCCTGGGCGAGGCGATCCAGCGGATACGAGTTGAAGCTGTCCTTCACCCGGTTGAGTGCCTCGATGAGCGCGGCGTGGCCAAACGCAAAGCCCACGCGCATCCCTGCAAGCGAACGCGACTTGGACGTCGTGTGCACGACGAGCAGGTTCGGATAGCGGTCGATCAGCGCGATGGCCGACTGCGCACCGAAATCGACGTACGCCTCGTCGATCACGACCACCGACGACGGATTGGCCGCGACGATGCGCTCGA
>Ga0055541_1000492_pt1 | contig 11109 bp, 8 predicted proteins | sample Araplavi_mTSA_r2_2_FD_55169 | JGI IMG/M metagenome (GOLD analysis project Ga0055541, IMG submission 55169) | Arabidopsis root microbial communities from North Carolina, USA - plate scrape CL_Cvi_mTSA_r2 | ecosystem: Host-associated > Plants > Roots > Endosphere | place: USA: North Carolina | reverse complement strand
GAGGACGTAGCGGCCGTCGAGGACGCGGAGGGTCTGGTGGTCGGCTGCGGACATGGGGGCAGGGTCTCATCGAATGAGGGTGGTGTCCAGACCTCTGGCGGGGCAAACCTCCCCTGCTCTGGGGCAAGAGAGAGCCACGGGCATCCGATTAGCGTCGACCATCATGGGGGAAGGTATGAGCCCGTCGCCGGGGGATGCGGTAGGCCGCGTGGACTTTGCGGGCATCAGCGCCCTGTCGTCACGCCCGGCCGGCTATGCCGTCGCGGCGAAGTGTCTCCAGGTACAGGCGGAAGCGGAGCGCTCTGACCCGTCGCTTGCGTCGTCCGCGCGCACGCGCCTTCACCCGGACGCCTGGTCGTGGTTCCAGGGTGCTCTGGGCGAGATCGAGGTCGGCCGCCTGCTCGACGGACTCGGGCCGGAGTGGTTCGTCCGGCACTCGGTCCCGATCGGCGCCGACACGAAGGATGTCGACCACCTGGTCATCGGCCCGGGCGGCATCTTCGCCATCAACACCAAGCACCACGCCGGCGCCTCCGTCTGGGTCGGCGATTACGTGCTCCGCCTCAACAACGCGAACACGCGGCACCTCCGTGCGGCCGCCGGGGACGGTCACGACGTTGCTCGTCGGCTCGCCGTCAAGACCGGATTTCCTGTCCCCGTCAGGCCAGTCATCGCGATGCTCAATGCTCGCTCGATCACCGACCGTCGAGATCCGCAGCACCGCACCCCCGCCGTGGTCGACGCCTCCTCGCTCGTGCACTGGCTGAGGTCTCGATCCACTCAGCTCAGCCCAACGCAACTCGACCTCGTCAAGCTCGCTGCGGAGGAACCGTCCACCTGGCACGTCGACCCGCACGCCGCCGACACCTTCCGGGTCATGCAGCGCTTCGAGAGGCTGGCCGCCCGGGTCCACGTCGATACCGTGTCCCAGCCCCCGCGCGTCACCTCGACGCCGACGCGGCCGCGTCCCGCCCGGAAGCCGCCCCAGAAGCGGCCCTCCGGCGGCCGCGGTGGGATCCTCCTTCTGCCGTGGATCCAAGCAGCCGCCGTCATCGGCGCGATCCTCATCGTTCGCGCCTTCGCCAACGAGCCGTGCACCTCCCCCACAGCATGCCTCCTCCCACCGCTCTACCTCGCCTGGAAACCGCTGCTGATCCTTCTTGCCGTGGCCGTCGTGCTGCGGGCTGCCATCGTGACAGTCAGACGGGCTCGGCGCTGACGCCAGTTCTGGCAGACTCCGCCCGGCGGTTCATCTGCAGAACGGGTTCGCGCTAGCGTGAGATGGTGACAGACGAGTCGACGCTGAATGCTCTGCGACAGTTCGTACGCGAGCGGGACTGGCAGCAGTTCCACTCCCCCGAGAACCTCGCCAAGAGCGTCGCGATCGAAGCCGCCGAGCTGCTGGAGTGCTTTCAGTGGAGTCCCGAAGCCGATCCGGCTCGCGTGCGGGACGAGCTCGCCGACGTGCTCACGTACTGTCTGCTCCTTGCGGACCGGCTCGGCGAGGATCCCAACCGCATCGTGCTCGACAAGCTGGCTCGCACCCAGGAGAAGTACCCGGTGGATAAGGCACGCGGCGTGAGCACCAAGTATGACCGGCTTTGACATCCTGCCCTTCGACCGCGACGCCGCGCCGGTCGATGCGGCTGTGGATCCCAGGCTGAGGAACTGGCCTGTCGTGTACGTCATGGACGGTGCGCAGCAGGTCTACGTCGGCGAGACGCTCAGCCTGCTCTCGCGGATGCGCCAGCACGGCACCGACCCGAAGAAGGACCCGCTGCGAACGGTCAGGGTGGTGGTCCACGACGAGTTCAACAAGTCGGCCTGCCTCGACCTGGAGTCGTACCTGATCCGCATGTTCGCGGGCGACGGCAGGTTCCGCGTGACGAATGCGCTGCCCGGCGTCCGGGATGCGGCCTACTTCGATCGCGAGCGCTACCAGGGCTACTTCGACAAGATCTTCGACGAACTCCGGCAACGCGGGCTGTTCGAGCGCACGATCCCGCAGATCGTCAACAGCGACCTCTTCAAGTTCTCGCCCTTCAAAGCGCTGTCGGTGGACCAGGCCGTCGCCGTGGAGAGCATCGTGGAAGCACTGTTCGAGGACATCAGAACCGGCTCCTCCTCGCCGATCGTCGTCCAGGGGGATCCTGGCACCGGCAAGACGGTCGTCGCCGTCTACCTGATCAAGCTGCTGCGGGACATCGCGAACCAGTCATGGCAGAACGACCCGGACGAGGAGACCGTCTTCGCGGAGTTCTTCGTACCTGAGAACGCCGAACTTCTGCGGGACACGGTGATCGGTCTGGTGGTGCCCCAGCAGTCCCTTCGTGCGACGCTGCAGAAGGTGTTCGCTCGCACCCCGGGCCTCGCGAACGTCCGCGTGATGACCCCATTCGACGTCGGCCGCTCCCCCGATCGTTTCGACCTGCTCGTCGTCGACGAGGCTCACCGGCTCAACCACAGGGCGAACCAGCCGGCCGGCCCGCTCAACGCCGCGTTCGCAGCGATCAATGAGACCCTCTTCGGCGAAGACGACGACGAGTTCACCCAGTTGGATTGGATACGCGCCAAGAGCACCCACCAGATCCTCCTGGTCGACCCCGAGCAGAGCGTCCGTCCCGCCGACCTCCCGGCATCGGTGCTCGGCGCCGTGATCGACGACGCCAAGAACGGCCACCGCTACTACCCGCTCCAGTCACAGCTGCGCGTCCTGGCGGGAGACGAGTACACGCCGTACGTCCGGCGTGTACTCCGCAGTGAGCAGGGGACGCCGAAGTCATTCCCGGGCTACGACCTGCGATTCTTCGACGACCTGCGCGCGATGCGCGACGAGATCGAGCGCCGGGACGCCGAGCACGGCCTTGCCCGGCTTGTCGCCGGCTACGCCTGGAGATGGAAGAGCAAATCGGATCCGGACGCCTTCGACATCGCTCTCGACGGCCTCGAACTGCGATGGAACAGCACGCAGACGGACTGGGTCTCCTCTCCCGCCTCGCTCGCCGAAGTCGGCTCCATCCACACGATCCAGGGGTACGACCTCAACTACGCCGGGGTGATCATCGGCCCCGACCTGCGCTACGACCCGGTAACTCGTCGCCTGGTCTTCGACCGGTCCAACTACTTCGACACGAAAGGCATGGAGAACAACCGGCGGCGCGGGATCAGCTACACGGACGCAGACATCCTCGAATACGTCACCAACATCTACGGCGTGCTGATGACGCGCGGGATTCGTGGCACGTACCTCTACGTCTGCGATGGACCCCTGCGGGAGTACCTGCACCGATACTTTCACGGCGAATGACTAGTTAGCCGCGCGGTCCTGGCGTGTCCGCGTCGGAGAGATCCTTCTACAGCTTGCTGCTCGGTATCCACAGTTCGCGCTGGTACCGCAGGTTCGGCGGGTCCAGACGATGTGAGCCTCGGAAGGTCAAGGATCCGATCTCGGTTCCGTCGGCGGCGACGACCCGGTGGTCATCCGTGATGACGATGCCGCCCATATCTAGTTGGGTGTGGTGGTTGGGGCACAGACAGAGCAAATTGGCTTCGTTATCGGGCCCCAGATGCGGGCGGCCCAACGGTCGGACGTGTGCCCCCTCTGAGTAGCTTCGGCCCTGTGAACCAACGATCCGCGTGCCGCAAATCTGGCAGCAGTCGTCGTAGAGCCGCTTCACCCACCTCGCCGCGGCCGAATCCCGAATTCGCCTGGACACTGTCGTCGACGAGAAGGCGGGGTCCGCCTCGATCACACCGCCAGCCGCACGATCGAAGTCGCCAGCGAGAGCATCCAAGCGGAACTGCTGAACCAGGAAGCCGTCCTTTCCGCGTCGGGGCCAGTGGCCGGTGACGACGAAGAGCCCCGAGTACACGTAGCCCGACTTAGGGGCAAACTCGGAATCTTTGTTGGCTCCCCGGGTAACCCGCACCGGGAGCCCCTGGAGCCAACTTGTGATCAGCCCGGCGTTGCCCGAAGCCTCAGGAGATTGATCCCCGACTTGGCGGCCCGTCCTTTGGTCACGACCGCCGTGTCCGGTGTAGATGAGGTAGTTCCCGAAGTCATGGTCATCGACATACCCACCAGAAACGACAATCGACTCGGCGCCCTCTGACTTCGTGCCCGAGATGCCAGCCTGTAAGGGAGCATGGACACTTGCTGCCCGAAGCGCCTCCCGTGAGGGAAACCACTGTCCCTCGTGCACACCCTCGGGCGTTCCAAAAAGCCGTGCCACTCGCATCCCCCTCGGATGGCAGCATATCGAAATGCATGCATTTCGGAGACGGACGCCCTGGAGAGGCGGAAAGCGGCCGTTACCCGGCTTCTAGAACGGCCACAGGCATGCGCTCACCTGACGTCGATCGAAGCCTGGTCGCGGTACGACACGATCAGCGCGGAGGTCTCGCTGGGGTGAAACTTCCGCTCGCGTTATCCGTCTAGAGGCAAACCCGAACACTACGCCCATCGAACGTGACAACGTCGCCCACCTGTAGCTGGCGCCCGCGCCTGCGATCAACCTGGCCGTTAACGCCGACGTAGCCGTCGACTATGGCCTCTTTCACGTTTCCACCTGAGTCGAGAAGCCCGGCAAACTTGAGGAACTGCCCGAGGCGAATGGTCTCGCCACCGATCGAGACATCTTCGATCCGAGTGGAGTTTGTCATGCCCGAATGCTAAACCCACCAGGCAGCCGCCTGTCGGGCCAGCCCGAACACCGCCCAAGCGGACGTCTGACCCGACCGCGGGACCCAAGTCGCCACAGTTCCTGTGCGAGCAACGCGTCTCACTACTGAAAGTGCCCCTGGAGGGACTCGAAAACTGCGACCACCCTTAAAGGGCCGTTCCTGTGATGGCAAAACCCGCGGAATTCCACGGCTTTTCACCTAGTCGAGATGACCGCGATCACATGGCAACGCGCACGATTGTGGGCAAATTGTGGGCAAAAACGGTCCCATGCTGCTGTGGGCAAGAAGACTGACGGAGTTGTTGACTGCCTATGGCTGTAGACGGGCATGGCCGTCGCTGTTCAACGTCGGGGAGCTTCGCGCTTCGTGAGATGCATTGCGCCAACCGTTATCGAAACGATTGACGGGACTATCACGATCGCATTCACATCTTCAGCGGAAATCAGCCAGTAGGAGAAGGCTCCGGATACCAGGCCGATACAAGAGAGAACGACTCCGCTTAGGTCAAGTCGTCGACGTGACAGATGCCTGTTTGTCGTTGTCACCTGCAGCCCTCCTGTGGCTTTCGACTCGAAGTACTGTCCATTTCGTCCGAGTGCTGCCGTCCTTGGTCTGTGCATCTTCGCGGATTCGCAACCGGAAGATGTCTCCCTTGCGTATTGCGAGCCCTCTTGCGACCCTAGCCAGGAACTCCTGGTCCTCGACTGTGGCGGAGCGCGTTCGGCTCTTCGTCTTCACTCGCCAGCGGGACGGATCGTCGAAGTCGATCGCTGACATCTGCGCTTCGATCTCAAAGATCTCCTCTGTTTCCTTCAGCTCATCATCTGGCTTGACTGCATCGTAGTCCGGGCGCGTCAGCACAAACGATGTTGGCGGGGCTAGTTCCGGATCCTTGGTGACATCATCTTCGTACGCACCACTGACGCCGAGGCTGGACACCCGCGAGTCGCTGAGCGGTGTCATTATCTGCCGCAGCTGCCTCTTCCTCCGCTTTCGCCGTTTTTGCAGCTCGTCCCATGCCGCGACTGGGATCTCTTGGGCAGTGTCGTCCTGCCATATCACTTTGACATTTCCATTGTCGAGATAGTCGAACTCTTTGACGTCTGCGCGAACGGACTTTGTGGACCACCAGATAACGCTCGCTAGCGAGGGCACACCCGTCGCTGTGCCTACAGCCGTTATGAGTGGCCAGTTATCGGAGACAACTCGCACGATCTCAATGAGGAACGAACCCTCCTGCGCGGGGCGGACCAGTACTTCACCGCCAATGGGTCCCTCGAGCGCAAACGCGCCCGCCTTCTCAAAATCTGAAGCTAGGCCCACCACTCCCTGCAGTACCTCTGCGACATGCGCGGCCCTCAGCTCGTGCAGACGTGATCCGTCCTCGTCCTCACCGACAAATCGAAGGGTTACTGAATCCACGACATCGTCGTTAGGAGAATCCGCCATGCCTACGAACCTATCGGGCGCGGTGAACTGCTCATGACGACACCGGCCACCCCAAAACAGGTTGTGTGCCCCAAGCCGGGCCGGCCCCCTTGTTCGCGGCCGCGGAGTCCCGTGAGCGATGGGGCCATTTCGAATCACCCGGAGTTCCGCCGTTCGCGAGAGCGCTTTGCGAGCACAGACCCGTCGTCCACTGAGCTTCGGCGAGGTAGCCGCGGGTGAGCCCAGTTTGTTTAACTCCTGTCCCCGCGAAAAGGTCGAAAACCGAATAGGAGCCATGCTCAGATCGTGGGCCGGCGCTTTTGTGCCAACGAGCTCGTCCGTGGTTATGCAAACAGCACCCGAAACCCCGATCACTGGTTCGAGTTCGTGCGATTTCTTCTGGCTGCGCGGGTCACGCGAGATGAGGCGCTCGGAGTGCAGATTTCTGCTAGAAATCTGGCGGCGACAGCGCTGGTCCCCTACAGTGATCGCACGATGAGGTTTGCTCATCCCAGTTGGCTCGACTGACTTCTTGGAGGGTTTTGGTGGCTGATTCAAATTACGACTTGGAGCGGGATCTAGCTGAGGCACGCGAAAAGGCGCGAGCGGAACGAGCGAATGAGGATGCCGGGATGGCAGTTCAGTCTGAATGGTCTTCATGGACGCGCACGGCGCCGGCCACTCCCCCGGCGAGCTGAGCCGCAACTCGACGGCAGAGTTGACGACGGCAGCTCGTACCGCCATAACAACGTACATTCTCAAGATTGCTAGCCGCTGCAATCTGGCCTGCACCTACTGCTACATGTACACGGGGCCGGATCAATCGTGGCGCAGTCTGCCAAGGTTCATGGAGATTGAGCGGGTTAGAGACGTACTGACTGACATCGCGGATTACAGCCAGAGCGTAGGACTGAGGAGCGTTTCGCTCGTGCTCCACGGCGGAGAGCCGATGCTTTATCCGCCCGCCATGATGGAAGACCTCCTCGTACTGGTAGATGAACTCCTCATCCAGAAAGGGATCGACGCGCACATCTCGATCCAGACGAACGCTACAGTTCTGCGCTCTACCACACTGCAGACCTTGATAGCTAGGAAGGCCGCCTTTGGGATCAGCCTCGACCTTTCAGACGAGTCGCATGACCGTAACAGAGTCGACAAGCGAGGGAAGGGAACGTCGGCTGCAGTCCACGCTGGGGTCCAGACCATTAGGCAAGCGTCCGGAAGTACGCAACCGCAAGGTGCGCTTCTCGTGATCGACCCCGAGGTTACGCCGGCGCAGGCTTATGATCGACTCAGCAGTCTGGGCATCCCGTATGTGGACATCCTGCTACCGGACGAGAACTGGGAGACTGCCGATCCAGAGGCACTGGCTGACACTTTCGGGCCGTGGCTTTTGGAGTTTTTCGAACTCTACGTTTCGCAACCTAGGGTTTTCCAAGTGCGCTGGTTACAGTCAGCACTCAAGTTGGCTTCAGGTGGTGTTTGGGGTTCGGACAGTCTCGGCCTACGCGGAGCAGGAACCCTCATTGTCGACACGGATGGTTCGTACCACTTTCATGACGTGCTCCGCACCGCCGGCGAGAGCATCAACGCCACCGGGATTCACGCCGGGGCATCGTCAATTGCTGAGATCGAGAGCCAGCCAGTCATGCGCATGATGATGGATAAGGCCCCATATCTTGCTGACGAGTGCACGGAGTGCCCAGTGGTACACATATGCGGCGGAGGTCACATCGCTCACAGGTTTTCTGACCACAATGGGCTTAGGAACGCGTCCGTTTATTGCGGGGCGATTCGCCCGCTTTATCTCGCACTGTCCCGTCTGGCCTCGGACACGCAGTCTGGACCGAACGAGCGATGACCCAGGAACCGCAACGAAGGCTTCACAGGAGCCCGCGGTTCTACTTGGTGCCCATAATCCTGCTGTCTATTTCCATCGCGCTGCTTTTGTGGGAAGTAACCCGTGCGAACCTCCCGAAAGCAGTATTGGCTCAGCTTCCTTTTGCGCCCGTCACCATTGGAATAGCTCCTGCAGCAGCATTCTCCGGTGTTCTTGCCGGTCTGCTCCTGGCACGAAGTCAGTACGTCGCGACCAACCAGCCCTACATCACGGGTCACGGCAGCGGATGGCGACCAAGCGGGCGCAAAGGCCGATGGTCACTCACCGTCCACAATGTGGGAGCAGGTCTGGCAACCGTCACCGCAGTCGAGTTCCTGGTGGGCATCCGCGGAACATCGGACGAGCCGAAATGGAGCGATTTCGATCAAGCCCGTTCCTCATTATCGGCGCTCGGATACCAAAGCGGCCGAGACTTCGACATCCACGAGCTGTCCCCGGGACTGCCGTTGAAGCCGGCTACCGACAGAACGAACGGCGTGCTCGTTTTCTCCCTCGCCCGGTCGGTAGCGAGTGATCTCTCACGGTTTGAAATTCGCATTCGGTTCGTGAACCCACTCGGAGACGAGTACGAATGGCAAAAGGACCTTACTCGGCCGATCCTGGAGTCACTCTAGAGGCTCTCGATGCTCCTGAAGGTTTGATGCAACGGGCGTGCCAGCGACGGCCATCCAACTGACCAGCCGTACCTCGTGCAGCTCTATTTCGGGCAGAGGCTTACGCGGTGGCGGCGCAGCTATTCCCGCCTCGTCTAGCACCTCTATCACCAACCTGATGCGCTCCTCATCGGTTCGGCCCTCATTGAGGGCGCCCCTCATCTGTCGCGAGACCCGCGCCGAGGGCACGCTGCGCAGCCTATTCGCTAGCTCAATCTGGGCGTCCCGGCCCAAGTGCGTACCCGCCCTAAACACCAAGGCGTACGCGTCACGGAACGAAAGAGGTAGCTCCGGCTGGAACGCATTTGGATCGGTCAATTGCTTCCAAGCAGCGAAAACATGGTTTCTCGCCACCTCCCAGGCGTCGAATGCCCGCTCATAGACGTATTCCGGCAGTGCACGTTCAGTCGCAGGATGACGAGGGTCCGCCGCCCGCAGCGATGCGAGGGTGTCCTGTGAGATCACGGGAGCGCCATCATCGTCGCGCTCAACCTGCCACTGGTCATCGGTGGCCACGTACCGGAACCATGGCTTGGCACTATTCCCGATTGACACGCAGAATACGTATCCGTTACCGTGCCACGCCGGATTCACAAAACCGCTGCCCGCGCCGTAAGGGAGGGTCCGCAGCTGCGCAGCTAGTGTCGGGTCACCGGAGGTTGCGCTGTAAAGACGACGACGATATTCCTCGCCAGATAGAGAAGCACTAGAACCGCCGGTCTCGAGGAGGTTTTCGAAATCAGACTCGATGTGATCGTCAGCAAGATTAACTTCACGACCAGAATGCCCAGGTAACACCTCGCCTGCCCCCACAGCGGCGTCCGCCAGGGCAAGCTTGGCTTCTAGCCTGGCCTCAAGTGCAAGCAGCTCGTCAAGTCGCTCGGCTGGAAAAAAGAGCCCCAAGTAGACGTAGTCGTGCTTTGAGCCGATCCGATCGATTCGTCCATGACGCTGAACGATGCGCATTGGATTCCAGGGGAGATCGAAGTTGATCATTTGCCCCGCTTGTTGAAGGTTCACACCTTCGGCGAGAACGTCAGTTGTGAATAGCAAGTCGTAATCGTCGCGAGCGGTGGGCTCGCCAGCCGAATTGCGCGGCCCTGCGGTCCGGGGGGCGAAGCCGGCGATGGTCGATGCGCGACCGCCTTGGTCGACGCCGCCTGTGGCACCTCGCTCGTGTGTCTTCGCGTAAGACCCCATAATGGGGGGCGCGACACGGCCCTTGAAATCAGAGAGCGCGGACCCTGCAGGCGCAGCATCGATTGCGCGCGTCACTGCCTCGTACAGCGGCAGAATCGTGTCAGTAAATGCGGAGAAAATGATCGTTTTACGCCGGTCGCCTGAGGGCAGACCCTTGGGGTCTACGCGCCGCGATTCCTCTGCGATGGAGGTCAGCTCTGTGATCAGCCTCTCGGTCTTTGGTTCTGGGCCGTCGATCACCGCTTGCGCCAGTTCACAAAGTCGCTTGAGAAGGTGAATGTCGGATGTAACGTCAGTCACGAGTTCTGCAAGGTGGTATCCATCGACAGGCTCAATCTGTTCCGTCTTGTCGAATTCGTCCACGAACACGTCAAGGTCATCGGATTCAGAGGATGCCCATTCGCTCAACGCCTCGCCCTTGAGAACATATCCCCGCTCAAGGCCCTCAAAGAATGCCTCGTGTGAAGAGATCATGCGATTCAAAGAGTCATGCAGTGCGTGTGGACTGGACTCAAGGCGCTTCAGCAGGCCTGACCGAAGCAGCCCCGCATTAGTGATCTGGTACTCCTGAAGATCGTGGTCAAGCGTGTACATGCTCGACAAGTAGCGGGCGAGCATCAGGCGATTCGGATCCTGGGCTCGATCGACCCAAGCGCTTGGGACGTATGGATCCGTAGGATCGTCGAGGGCGTACACCATGGCGTCGATCAGCCGTAGACCGGCGGCGTTGAGGTCGTATTCAATCCGCCTCACTCGTGGTTGGGGGAACTTGATGGTCGTCGTCTTGCCGTCTGGACCCACCACTAGTTCGTTCGCGTAGTGTTCTTTGACGAACTTTCGCGTCCGACGCACTGCGACCTGATCCATCAAGTCGAATAGGTGCTCTGGGGTCAGATTGGCAGGATCTACCGACTGCGCCTGACGGATGTACTCCCGGATGCTCGATATGCCCAACGAAGCAAATCTGGCGTCGTCCCGGATGAAGTATTTAATTAGAGTTTCGAGATCGGTAAGGGAGTTGTTCACGGGCGTAGCGGTCAGGAGGATCACTTGCTTCGGGTGACTTCCGGCTGTTATCACGCGATCCACGGCCCCCGAGCGCTGAGCTCCGGCATTGCGGAGGTTATGCGCCTCGTCGATCACGACTAGCGAGTAATCGTCAATTTCCTGCATAAAAGCGTGGTGGTCCGCGTGTCCGGGATCGAGCTTATTGCGTACCTCCTCGTACGAATACACGCGGACCCA
>Ga0055541_1000486_pt1 | contig 11222 bp, 8 predicted proteins | sample Araplavi_mTSA_r2_2_FD_55169 | JGI IMG/M metagenome (GOLD analysis project Ga0055541, IMG submission 55169) | Arabidopsis root microbial communities from North Carolina, USA - plate scrape CL_Cvi_mTSA_r2 | ecosystem: Host-associated > Plants > Roots > Endosphere | place: USA: North Carolina | reverse complement strand
TATTTGATTTTCACAATGGTTAGCCTGACGGACCTCATCATCTTGGATTGGCTCATTTTCTGTATCATTACGCCTGCATTCATTATCATTCCAGGCACACAAGGTGCACGAGGATATAAAAACTTTCGATTCCATTTTACTGGATTTTTNAAAGGCGCTATTATTTATGGAGCATTTAGCTTGATATTGGCCGGCATTCGCATTGCAGTAACGTATATTTAATCAAAAAAGACAAGCACCTTGACTCCTAATGATAAGGATGTGAGGTGCTTGTCCGTTATTCAATGTATGATCCTACTGTTGTGATATTATTTAAACGATGCGTAGCCTTCATCAGCCATGACAACACTGCCATTAATTGCGCTAGCTTCATCAAGGGAGAGCAAGTATACCGTATCGGCTACTTGTTCAGGCTGCGTCAACTTATTTCCAATTACCTTCGCCTTCATCGCATCTACCATGCCTTGATCTTTATAACCTTGAATAATCGGTGTGTCGACAGCACCTGGCGCAACAGCAAGCACTCGAATGCCATAAGCAGAGAGTTCCAGCGCAGCGGACTTCGTCATCATGATGACAGCTCCCTTCGTTGCATGGTAGGCGAATGTCCCCGGCGAAGCCAGAAATCCGAACACCGAAGCGGTATTAATAATTACTCCACGAATACCGAGCTCTCTCATCTTGCGTCCAGCTGCGATAATTCCGTACGCAACTCCATGTTGATTCACATTAATCACATCATGGTAATCCTTCAGATTTTGGTCAAGCACAGGAGTCACGCGGCCAATCCCCGCATTATTGAACATCACATCAATTCGGCCGAACGTTTCAACAGCCTTCTCTACGAGTGCTTCTACCTCTTCTAGTTTGGACACGTCAGTTTTGACAAAGATCGCTTCACCGCCCAGTTTTTCAATGAGGGCAACGACTTCTTGTCCTGCTTGTTCATTAAAGTCAGCGACAACGACACGATCCCCTTTTTTGGCGAACTTCAATGCCGTCTCTTTCCCAATTCCACTTGCCCCACCTGTAATAACCGCTACTCTTGTCTCAGCCATGCTCGATTCCTCCTCGTCGAATGTGTACGTACTTCATTATAACTGTGAGATTATTCATTGACTCTTGCTTCTTGCTATGCCTTTATTGTAACACTCTAGATAATTAACTAAAATTTATATAAACTAATATATAATTAAGTATTACTTAAGTATTGAATTGAGGTGTCTATATGAATATTGAGCAGCTTGAGAACATTGTTGAGGTGGCGAAGACAGGATCTTTAACGAAAGCCGCGCAACAAGCGCATGTAACCCTGTCGGCCATTAGTCAGTCCATTTCCTTGCTGGAATCAGAACTAGGCATTCGAATATTCCAGCGCTCACGTGGACAAGGAGCGGTTCCAACGCCTGAAGGCCAAGCAATTATTGGCATTGCGAGTGAAGTATTAGTGAAGATCAATGAACTAAAAGCAGAAGCACAGTCTTATACTAATACCGTCAACGGGCTATTACGAATAGCCACAATTCCCGGGCCAATGCATTTATTAATCGATGTTATNTCCCGTTTCAAGCGCGATTACCCTGCTGTCAAATTTGAAATCATGGAAAAAGGCCCCAAAGAAATCGTGGATCTAATCAAGCAGGATAAGATTGATATTGGATTGATCGCTTTATCGGAAAGTCTCCTTCACCAACAGCGCAATTTAACATTTCAGAGACTGCTCGAAGGCAAGCTTGTCGTTGGGGTAAACGAGCAATCACCACTGCGATGGGAACATGTGATAACACCAGATAAGCTAATCAATCAGACGTTCGTCCTCTATGAGGATGAACATATTNGGAATTACATGTCACAGTTTGTTGAAACGNATGGTGGGGTTGATATTTTGTTCATCAGCAACAATACGCAAGCGATTCACAATGCGGTAAAAGAAGGAATTGCGGTGACGATAGGAATAGACTACTCGTTCAAAGAGGATAGTCAGCAAATCATTCCTATAACCTTGGAATCACCTAATATAGAGCGATTTTATTATGGCTGGGTGCATGCCTCAGACAAGCAAATTTCGCACGTGGCAAAGCGCTTTCTGAATCGTTTAAAATCCGAACTCTAACACAGTCATCAAAAAATTACTGTTGACAAACGAAGGCAGAGGTCTATAATGTGATTTATCACATGAAAGCCCAAAAGCAAGAAAGCAAAACAGTAGAATATCAAAAAGCGTAGAACTAATACAGTAGCTGTCTGTGGCGGAAAATCAGAGACTTGGTGGAAGGTGCGAACTAAGCCGGGACATGCAGTGAATTACAATTAGGGAGCTGACTTCGGTCCGGCAATGCCGTTAAATAGATGAGTGAACAAAAGTTATTTTGTTAATCAGGGTGGTACCGCGGAACTTCCGTCCCTATTTGGGGATGGAGGTTCTTTTTTTATATATACAGGTTGTTCAACAAGTCGACTTATGAGCATCAACCACTACAACTACGACATAAAGGAGTGAAACGAACATGAAACGACAAGTATCAATTGGCTTAGCGCTATTACCTATCCTTGCGCTTATGGCTGCGGGTGCTGCCTCGATTTCCATCTGGAAAGCAGGCATGTTCATCCCGCTTATGATTGGCATCATCGTCACCGTTATAGTAGGGGTGATTAGCGGTTATAAATGGGATGAGCTTCAGGACATGATGGTAAACGGCGTATCCAAAGCAATGCCAGCAATATTCATTTTGCTTGTCATCGGGATGATCGTTGGAACATGGATTTCTAGTGGAGTCATACCTACCATGATCTACTACGGTTTATCTTTTATTCATCCCTCATTCTTTGTTCCAGCAGTCGCTATCGTGACTGGCATTGTTGCCATTACGCTCGGCAGTTCCTTCACTTCCATCGCTACGATTGGGTTGGCATTCATGGTCATAGGTGAAGGCATGGGATTCTCCCCTGGCTTAATTGCAGGAGCAGTCATATCAGGAGCATTCTTCGGCGATAAGCTGTCGCCGTTATCCGATACAACGAATATTGCACCAGCAATGGCTGATACGGATCTGTTCAGCCATGTACGACACATGTTATGGGATACGATTCCCGCGTTTATTATCGCAGTTGCTTTATATGCCCTAGTTGGCACGCGCACAGTAGAAGGTTCGGTCGATACAGCCAATATCGATATGATATTGACCGGAATTCAAAATTCGTTCATTATCCATCCCTTGCTGCTGTTGCTGCCTGTTCTCACCATATTCTTAATGATTAAGAAACTTCCGGCTCTGCCGACATTGCTGTTCGTAGGCATCATTGGCGGAATAATCTCTATGGTCGTGCAAGGTGATAGCCTCACAACGATGGTGAACACAATGACGAACGGATTCCATACCGAATCCGGCGTGAAAGCAGTCGATTCCTTATTGAATCGCGGCGGTCTAGTCTCTATGCTGAATACGATCGGGCTGTTGACCATTGCAACTGCACTTGGTGGATTGCTTGAAGGAACATGCATTTTCCAAGCACTTGTTCGGCCATTCGTATCCAGAATTAAGACTTCAAGTTCGCTCATTGCGACTACTATTGCATCAACCTTCCTTGTAGCCTTTGCAAGTGGCGCGCAATTTCTGGCGATTATATTGCCTACACGTACATTCGTTCAGACCTACAAGGACATGAATATTGATACGAAAAATTTATCAAGATGTGTGGAAGCTGCTGGAACAGTCGGCATAACGCTAGTACCCTGGGGAGTTCCCGCTGTGTTCGCAGCAAACATGCTTGGCGTGAGTGCGGAACAATTTATTCCATACATTTTCTTCGCCTTCCTTGTTCCGCTTATTAATATCGTATACGGGATCACCGGTTGGACCATTGTGAAGAAGGAATATCCTGTTCACGCGAAGGGTGATCAAGTAACAGCAGGAGGAATCGGACATGAATGAGGTTATCGTCAATATTGTCGGAACAGCACAAGATGCTGGGGTACCGCACCCGAATTGTTTTTGTCAGAATTGTATGGCTGCAATGCACAATGGTACGCGCAGACGCGCCGCTTCCTTAGCCATTATCGAACCGGATCGCAAACAATGGCATCTTATCGATGCAACACCAGATATGCGAGAGCAGATGGCTTCCGTACAGATGAAGTACCAGCTTCAAGGGAAACTCATGAGTAGTATTTGGCTGACCCATGCTCATATTGGCCACTACCCTGGGTTGATGTTCTTGGGCAGAGAGGCCATCGGTGCGAGAGGTGTTCCTGTCTTCAGTGGGAACAAGATGAAGGAGATGCTGGAAACCAACGCCCCTTGGTCGCAATTGGTGGAATTGAATAATATACAATTGAACAGCATTCAACACGAGCGGCAAGAACAGTTGTCTCCTCTCGTTCGAATAACACCGATTGAAGTACCGCACCGCAATGAGCTGTCCGAGACATTCGGGTTCTGGATCGAAGGCCCTTCACGCAAGCTGCTCTACATTCCGGACATCGATCGATGGAACGAATGGGATCGGGATATTTATGACATAGCGAAGGAAGCAGATATCTGCTTATTGGATGGAACATTCCATTCCATTGAAGAAATTGAGCGGATGGGACGCAATTACAAAGAAATCCCACATCCTGTCATGACCGAAACGATGGACCGGCTGCATGGATTGGCTGAGCACACTGAGATTTATTTTACACATTTTAATCACACGAATCCTGTCAACGACCGGGCGAGTTCCTTCTCGAAGCTCGTACAGGATAGAGCGTTCTATATCGCTGAAGATGNAATGGAACTAAAATTATAGATTGTTGAACGTTCAACAGCACTGCCTTTCTGCAATGATAAGAAGGCGGTGCTGTTTTTTACTCCACTTTCCAGCGCAGGGTTCATCTTTCTGATTAGCGAAGCTTCTGATTTACACTTATGCTGCGGGCATATTAGGGAGGGCGCGGCACGAAAGGAATACATGGATGAATTTCCTAACTTCGACTCAAAATAATGGTGATACATGATCGAATTGATTACTGAATTGACTTGAGATCGAACAAAGGAGAACAAACCTCATGCCGCGTCATTCTATTACGTTTCTGCAAGCCTGCTTTATTATCATCATGTCTACAGGCCTAATGAATCACGTTACCGTTATTCCTCTACTGCTGCGTGAAGCTCATAAAGACGGTTGGATCAGTGTATTGATTGCACTCGTACTCGCCTTCTGTTGGATTCCGCTGCTTTTGATCACTGTTCGAGCCAAGCCGAATCGCCCCCTACCATTGTTCGCTTGGGTTCATTCGCTAGGTGGCAGCTTTGCCGCATGGATGGTTACAACTTTGATTATTGTGTATTTGTTCTTCTCGGCATTTGTGACATTAGAAGACACGGCAACTTGGACCAAAATCTCATATTTGCCAAATACCCCGACGGTCGTAATCGCTGGTGCATTAATGCTCTTGTCCCTCTCCAGTGCCTTAATCGGCATACATTCGATTGCGATCTGTGCCGGCATTCTTCTTCCGATCGTCATTATTCTCGGATATGTCGTAATGAGTGCTAACTTTCAATATAAGGATTATTCGCTTATCTTCCCAATATTCGAGCATGGGATTACTCCTATTATAAACGGGCTCATTCTGATTGGAGCTGGCATGGCCGAGCTGATTCTTATCATTTTCTTGCTGCCGCACATGTCAAATAAACCAAGATTCCGGGGAATGTCTACGCTGGCGTTCATTCTTGCTGGCCTTACAATCGGCCCTTATATCGGCTCTATCGCTAACTTTGGGATTGTAAATGCTTCTTTCATGCGGTATCCGGCCTTCGAGCAGTGGAGAATTGTAACCGCAGGCAAATACATTGAGCATCTTGATTTTTTGTCAATTTATCAATGGTTATCCGGTTCTTTCATTCGAATAGCTTTGGCGATTTTCCTCATCATTGATGCCATCCCACATCGAAGCCATCATACGAGGATCGGTGTTGGCGTGGCGACGGCTGCAATCATATTCCTAGCTGTTGTTGTTTATCGAGATGACATTCAATTCGTCAATCTGTTAAGAATCATCTATTTCCCAAGCGTCACTTATTTGCTTGTATTTCTGTCCGTAATATTCGCTTTTCTCACCTACAACAGACAGCGCAGATACAAAGGAGGGATCGTCCGTGAAACCAAATAAAACGTTGAATCGGCGACCGGATGATTATCCGACAGAAAGCCAGTCGCTCNCCCTTCAACAGTTATTTTGTGCATTGGAGAATTGTGCAGATGTTCAGAAGAAAACCTACTCATTTGGATCAAGCAAGCGTTCGTACACTGTATCTTTCATCTATTGTGAAGGATTGGCTGACACTAAACAGTTGAATCAATATGTGATCCCCCAGTTGAAAGCCAATTTGGAAGATGCCAATTCTGTGCAGGATCTACTTCACAAACATAATAGCTTATTAGCAATCCAGCCTATATCTGCGAAGAATAGAGCACATGATGTAGAGACATTATTGTTTGCAGGACATCTCATTATCGAGTTCAAAGATCTAAACGTCTACTATTCTCTCGATATTGCAGATCCGCCCAATCGAGCTCCCGAAGAATCCAATACCGAAATATCAATCAAAGGACCGAAGGATGGCTTTACGGAGAGCTGTGAAATGAACATTGCGCTTATCCGCAAGCGCTTGCGAACCCGCTCTTTGAAGTGCGAATCCTTTGTCCTCGGTACCCGAAGCCAAACCAAAGTATCCTTACTCTATATAGAGGATATTGCAAATCCAAGCACGATGCGCGATATCANGCAGCGCATTGAAGCAATCGAAACAGATGCTATCGTCAGCAGCTCGCAGCTTGGTGAAGCGCTTGGCGACTCAACTTATTCCCTGTTTCCTTTACTCGATTACATTGGGAGACCCGACTATGCCGTACAATCCCTAGTCAGGGGCAGATTCATCATCATTGTAGAGGGAACACCCATGGTGCTTATTGGACCTGCAAACTTGATATTCACGTTAAAATCGCCGGAAGACATCCATTTTCCGTATTTTTTCGTAACGTTTCAAAGGCTGCTGCGGATGATCGGCTTAATGGTCTCTATCTATATGCCAGGATTCTGGATTGCGCTAATTGCGTTCAATTTGGAACAGCTTCCGTTCCCTCTCTTGGCAACGGTATCGAATTCTCGATTAGGGCTTCCGCTGTCCGCTCCAATGGAAATGATATTGATGCTTGGTTTATTTGAAATATTCCGCGAAGCAGGCATTCGCTTGCCAAAGGCTGTCGGTCAGACGATTGCCGTCGTAGGTGGACTCATTGTTGGAGATGCCTCGATTCGAGCGGGTCTTAGCTCCCCAACTACATTGGTCGTCGCGGCCGTTACCGCTGTTGCTACCTTTACTCTGGTTAACCAGTCGCTAAGCGGTACAGTCAGCATATTGCGTCTGTTTGTGTTGATCGTGTCGTCCACACTTGGCATGTACGGCTTTTTCATTTCCGTTATGGCCATACTCGTCTATTTATCGGCACTGCATTCATTCGGCATCCCCTATTTATCGCCATTGTCCCCCCCGATTTTCGGGGATATGCTGAAATCGCTTATCGCATTGCCTGTCAGAATTGTGAGCCGACGCCCTATCATGCTCCGAACGACTGATAAGACCCGTGAAGGAAAGGAGCCAAAATGAGCGTATTTGATCACACAGTAGATAAATCTCCGTGCAGACACGGTATAAATAAACGATACTTACTTATCAGCGTTCTTTGCCTATTTTTAATACTTACGGGCTGCTGGGACAGTAAAAATGTTCAGGATCTGAACTACGTCACGGCCTTTGGCATTGATTATGATAAAGGGAAGTATATTGTGTACACAAACTCATTGGAGTTTACGAATGTTGCTAAACAAGAAGGAACAAGAACTCCAAGCAAATCACCTACGTGGATTGGACGAGGAGAAGGATATACGCTCGACTCAGCTGTGAACGACATTTATGCCGCTTCCACGCTGCAAATTATTTGGGATCATACGACTGTAATTATTTTCAGTGAGCGTGCCTTACAAAAGGATGTGAATAAGATGGTTGATTCCCTTCTTCGTTTTTCAGGAATTCGATATACTGCGTGGGTGTACGGAACCAAAACCCCAATCGCTGATCTATTCGCGGTAACGATTCCTTTTAATTTGTCCCCCATTGCGTCCATGCTCTATTCTCCGGATGATATACTGAAACAGCAAACGAACATCCCTCCACTGCAGCTGCAGAAAATGGTCGCACAGCTGAATGAGCCGGGAAGCACCGTATTATTGCCCAGCCTTTCCCTGAACAATGAGGAATGGATGAAGGACAAAAAGATAATTAGTCAGCACGAGCTCAATGGAGTGTTCATCCTTCAAAAAGGGAAGTACAAAAGTTGGATGAAACAAGAACAAGTACTAGGCTTGCGATGGATGTCAAATCAAATTCAGAAGGTACACATAGGAGTAGGGCAATCAACTACCCCTGATGCGGTTCTTACAATTAAGAAACCCAAAGCATCAGTTAAGGTGTTGCTGCAAGGCGAAGTCCCTAAGTTCAACCTCGTAATCGATGTCCGAGGCTCTGTCGAAGAAATTACGGATAATTCAACCAAAGAATATATCGTTGCCGCGGCCAAGGAAAAAATAAGGAATGACGTACAACAAACATTTCAACAAGGATTGAATAGAAAACTCGACATTTATTCGCTGCAAAATCGTGCATATCGCAAGTACATCTCCATTTGGCAAAAAAACAAAAATGGTTCCTTACTGCAGCTCACGCCCAACTCTCTTGAACGGATTGACGTCAATGTCCAGATAGACGATTCTGGGATGAATCGTCTGAACCGATAACAAAAGCCCTGACAACCTGTGTCAGGGCTTGCTTGTATGATTGAAGCTACTGTCCCCACACCTCAAACTCATAGATGCGTGCTGCAGAATCAGATTCTTGTGTTGCCTTTGTTATGTTCAGCTTCGCGTAACGTGCCGAAGTTGGTACAATATTATGTGTCGTCTTGCCAGCATTATTGCCGCTTACCGTCACTACATCCATCCAGTTCACGCCATCTTCACTTAGCTGAATGTTNAAATCTCTTGTATTGAAGCTTGCCGCTTCTCCGCCTTCTTGCGCATGCTTGATGATAAATTTATCAACGGTATATACGGACCCCAGATCGACCTGCAGCCAGTGGGGCTCAGAACCCGTTGCACACCACTTGCTATTATTTGCAGTAGTTCCGTCAAACGCCTTGGCAGGTGTCTCACCCGATACGAAGCGGTCTGCCGACGCATTCTGATTTAGAGCTAAATTCATCGTGGAAGGAGCCTCTTGCCATGCAAAGCTTGCTTGAGCAGCGGAACTTCGTACCCCATTCGTTCCTAGCGCCAACACTTCTAATGTTGTTTGCTGCTCCCCGGAGTTGCGGCTCATCGGTTGAACATAATAGGCTGTATTCGGTGTCGCCCCTACGAACTCACGTGTTCCATCTGGCTTCACTCGATATACTTCATACGCTTGCACATTGCCGCTCGCAGATGCATTCCAATTCAACCGAGCATCTGCTGTATTGCCTGAGAAATCAACTTCCTCGATAGCCAAGTTGGTTACCGCTTCTGGAGCGGACATATCTCCTCTATTCCGAATGGATAATTGCCCAATATTGATCGCGTAGTTGTTAATTGCAGTGCTGCTGTCGAACTTCAGTGAAATTGCATCAACAGTTCGATCTGCGAAGCTGCCGACGGATATCTCCTTGGTATTCCATACGCCTGGATCCCCATCCCCTACTTCGAAGAATTCGAATTGACCCGGATTATCAGCGAACGAAACGCCAACTTTCATATGAGATGCAGCTTGTCCTGTCTTATAGGTAACGGATATTTCCGTATCACCGGACAGAGGCAGATTCGTTCGATAGAGCTTCAGATGCGTTGCGTTCTGTGAACTCAATGAGCCAGACACCTTCAGTGAGCTTCCACCGTAATAAGCTGTACTCCAATCGAAACTCGGCTTCAACGCTGTACCGGAGCTTTCTGTAATCCAACGCCAAGTTGGCAGTACATCCTGTAAGCTGCGATTGTTCCATTCCTTCATACTTAGGACGGTACCATCGACTGCAAATTGATTGCCGTGCCCCGTATTAAAGGTAGTCGTGAACGGCAGATGCTGAATTGATGATTTATCAGCAAAGTAATTAGCGATCCCTTTCCAGCTCGAAGATGTTGTCGTATTGCGCGGGTCGCTGTTCGGACCTACCCAATATTTCATCTCCTTCGTATAGAATTCATCATTGCTCGTTGAACTGCGATATGCCCAATCTGGCCGATAAATGCCGAGTGAGGTAGCAGCTTTCTGATTGCTAGGGAAGATTCCAGCCCAGTTGACGTTCGTGTTGTAGCCATTCGCCTCTGTATCAATGCCGGCATATAAATCATAAGGATCGCGATTTAAACTGATCGCTTTATTTTTAGAGTTCTGAAGCATCGAAGCGGACCAATTAAAGTTGAGGAACATACTGTCTGCAACCTTTTGCGCACCATTTTGCAGGAACATTTGATTTCGTGCATTTAATTCATTTTGCCAGCTGATGCTGCCGCCGTTCGTCATTGAGTCATACCACATGATCTGCATATTGGATGGCTTATGCGCTTGCAAGTATTGCATAAATTGCTGCATCTTCGTGGCGTCCGAAGAATTCCCGCCAGCTGTCTCTTGGTTGATGAACCAACCATCGAAGCCGAAGTAGCTGGCTGCTTCAATCAGTTTGTCAGCTACTGGAAAGGAACCATCCGGTTTCTGCTGCAGCATTTGTTTTACCCATTGGTATTGGCCACCATATGCAGTTGGAGGGAAGAAGATNGTTCCGAGAATCGGAACTCCATTCTTGTGTGCTGCATCAATAATATCTGCACTTGGCGGAACGATCAGGCCCTCGGAAGCTGATCCTCCCCACAGCACCATAACATCAACATATTGCCAGTAACCGAAGGCATCGGTACGGAACTGCCCTGTACCTTGAGACGGAACACCACTCGTATTATCATTCAGCGCCGACAATGCAACAAGCCGGGATTGGTCTTGCGCATTCGGATTTACNTTCTGTCCTGTGAATCGATCTGCAAGTGAGATCGTTCCACGGTTGAATTTCGCATCCTTGTCCGTTGTTGGGCTCCACTCTAGGAGAGTAGCTGGATGCCAGTATGAGGTGTGCGGCTGCTCCGCATATGCAGT
>Ga0055541_1000478_pt1 | contig 11421 bp, 16 predicted proteins | sample Araplavi_mTSA_r2_2_FD_55169 | JGI IMG/M metagenome (GOLD analysis project Ga0055541, IMG submission 55169) | Arabidopsis root microbial communities from North Carolina, USA - plate scrape CL_Cvi_mTSA_r2 | ecosystem: Host-associated > Plants > Roots > Endosphere | place: USA: North Carolina | reverse complement strand
TTCATCCATTTACACGTCCATTCGGAGATGATACGAAGCAAATTACTGTCGTAAGGCCTTATGACTCAATAGGGCCTCATGGGGTCATACCAACCTATACTTGGCGGATGCAGGATATTTTGAATGCAATCGTTTCATCAGGTCTTTGCATAAAGCGTATCGAGGAGATGTACGCGGAACACAATACATATTGGTTTGAGGTAAGCGGTGAAAGAGAAAAAATGTCAACGGATGAAGTCGAAAGACTATATGATTGGGAACACAATCCTTTAGCTGCCATTCCTCAGTGGCTATCGATAAATGCTGCTAAATGATTCGATTGTCTTTGAAATTACGTGCAATTAATCGTTCCGCTAACGGGAGACAATAGTTCAATTACACAGCCTGCCGACGAGATCCGGCAGGCTGTTCAGCTAACGGGCAGTCTAGTGTAACATCATTGATTGCATTTATTACCTTTTCATTGGGAAAAATAAGTTATCCCAGTGGAGGTGTTTAGTTATGAAGAAGGTGATTTTGGCTTGTGTGGTTGCTATCATGCTAATTATCCCGATCAAAAATTCAGCTTTAGGCATAGTAGTGTCTCAAGAGTCCAATACAACGCCACAATGTCAGTTAGTACAACAAGCCTTTATGATCGAACTCTATCCAAAAATAAGGAGCATCCTCAGTGAAAGGTATCACACAGATTTTTCCTTCGGAAATCATCGCGTGCTGCCGATATTAAATTCTAATTACCTTGTACCTGAATTCAAGATAGAAGGAATAGTCACAAAAGGTAACATCTCCGAAACAATACAGATTACCTTTCGTACGGATCTAACAAATGGCAGCTATAGAGCAGTTGGTTTGAATGTTGTTTCTAGGCAACCAAGCAAATGATGTCAGACCGAAACGTTAAACTAACAGAGGACATTAGCTTCACAGGACACATCGTCAACCGGCCACACGATCGGCCGCCGTTGTTCATTGAAGTAACTGGCAGGATAGCGTAACTTTTTCGAGTGGGCATGGTAAAATGTGTAATACGGGAATATTGGGGGGATATCATGAGAAAAATTGGTTTACTTTTTACCCTGATGGCAACTGTACTCGTTGTAGGTTGTACTCAAAATGGGTCAATCACATCTACGACTTCATACCTTAAGGTTATTGAAAAACAACACTCATCTAACTACAAGGAAGCTTGGATTATGGCCTACAATCCAAGCACTTCGAAAGAGAAGGATGTAATAAAGATTATTGTTAAAGATCCGATGGTTTGGAATTTAATCGAGAAAGACAAGGAGTATTTTTCATCTTATAGCAAGAAAGGTGAAAATCCTTGGGTATTGGGGCAGATTTCCTATCCCGGTGATGGAAAGGCATTGAGATAAAATTCGCTTTAATTATGTGGGCTTTTTGAATATCAGCACATTTGAACTAACGGGCAGGATGGTGGAATAAATTGCATTTTATAATTTTTGTTTTAGTTCGTTACAGCGCAGCTCGGCGCCCTTGTCCTTAATAACGGGAAAAGAATTCAATAAGAAAAGAGCTCCCAATCGACAAATGTGGATTTCCATCAAGTCGATTCGGAGCGTTTTGTTCATTGCTAATCTGCGGATTCACAAGCTGTATTGTTTAAGTCTGGATTCACAAGGAACTCACTATAATTTTTTATTTTATATTCAATAACCTTTTGTGTCTCTATTAATCGGTCAATTTCGTCCTGAATTTTATTTTTATGATCGATCAAAATGGAGACTCTCTGAGGGATTGTGGATGCTCCCCTTTCGTAGAGCTTTTGGAATTGCTTCATTTCGTTTATTGTCATTCCGGTTGATTTGAGCCTTTGTAGAAAGATCATGCCTATCAATTGATGTTTTTTATACCTTCTGTGTCCGTTAGCTTCACGATCGGCATACGGAAGTAAGCCGATTTTCTCATAATAGCGGATCGTATCTTCTGACAGACCCGTGAATTCAGCCGCCTGTTTAATTGAGCTTACGTTTTCAGGAATGTCGATCACTTTACCGCACCTCCTACTGTATTACCAGGGTATCACTCCGTTCTCATCAAAGAAACCTCCAGTTGGACCATCGCCCAGAAGGGTGGCGAGTTTCACCACAATAGAAGCACCCTCTTCAACGGTACGATAACCCGTATGCCCATTTAAATCCGTAGCCGTGAACCCTGGATCAGCTGAATTTATCTTGATCGGCGTACCTTTTAACTCTTTGGCAAACAATACAGTCAGTGCATTGACAGCCGTTTTCGAACTCATGTAGGCGAGTAAATTTACTCCGTATTTTTCGGCATCGGATTCCGGGTCATTATTCGAACTCAAGGAAGCCAATCCACTTGAAAGATTTACAATTCTGCCAGCAGGCGATTTTTTAACCAAAGGGAGCATAGCCTTAATGACAGAAAACATACCGAAAACATTTGTCTCATAAGTATTTCTTAGAACGGTCAATTCCAGTTGGCTCGGAGGAAGACGTCTATCCAAGTTCACACCGGCGTTATTAATCAGAACATCAAGCGCACCATACTGATCTTCAATCTTTTTCATGGCAGATTGAATTGTATCCACGTCTGTTACGTCAAGGATAATTGACTTTGCATTTATGTTCTCATTCGACAGCGAAGTTGCGGCTTCCCGCCCTTTATATTGATCTCGTGAACCAATCAAAATGGTGAATCCAAGCTTGCCCAATTGTCTGGCACTCTCGAAACCGATACCTTTATTCCCACCTGTTATCAAAACAGTCTTCGAAATGTTCATGATCATGTCTCCTTGAGATAAAATTTACTTGCTGAAAATCACGATACTACTTGGAGTACACTCCAAGTCAAGCGCAGAGTTCAAGACTGACGTTTTTGAAGCAATTTTTCTGCTGGGCAGCTGGTACGATACTACACATGTCATGGGGAATTTATTAGTTGCTGAATTTATTGTAAGAACACTCGCAATTGTTGTGGACTACTTGTTATCTTTAGCGGAATAAAGAACTATTTTCTTTTAAGGAGAATTAGCAGGAAATTTTTCTTCGGGTGGGGGGGATTATGCTAACGGAGAACATTAGCTTCACAGGACACAGCGGCAGCCGACCACACGATCGGTTGCCGTTTTTCATTGAAGTAACGGGCAGTTTAGCGCAACTTTCTTGCAATAGTTTTAGTTATCAGTAACTTTTCATTAGCAGTTTATGTCTAAATAGATGAACTTCATTAGAAGGAAAGGATGAATGATATGAAATTGAAAAAAAAGTTGTTAACTATAATGTTGGCATCGCTAATAACCTTTGTTATTTTTGCTGCGGGAACTAATTTGGGAGTTGCACAAGCCGCATCTAAAACGTACCCGGCATTGCTGAAAATCAACGATTATTATGTACTCTATACGACACCTAAACCGCCATATGTGGATTCTCAAGATAGAATCATGATACCACTTCGCTCAATAAGTGAGCTTTTTGGTGCAAAGGTTACCTATGATACCAAGAACAAAACAGCTACGATCAGCATGGACGATAAAACAGTTAACTTCACAATTGGATCCAAAACCGTTATGGTTAACGGAACTGCCAATCAAATGGATACGATTCCGGTGTTGGATAAGAATTCGATGTTCATCCCGATAAGTGTTCTTGTCCACCATTTGGGTATCCAAAGCACCTGGGATCAATTGAATCGTCTGTATAGGCTCACGGGCGACAACCTAATGCAGACGGATATAATTAAGTATACGCTGGAAGATATGGAAGGTGGAGCTATGGCAGCGCCTCCCGGAAAGATCATAAGTAACGATGCATTTATGCCCGTATCGTACACATATGACCCGACAAAAAGCAGCTTTACGATCAAATCTAAAAATATTACGGGAAATGATATCCCGAAAGGAGCAGAGGATGTAACTCCGTATATACTCACCGACAATGGGGTTCAATTTCCTAATCACAACAGGGTAAGACCTGCTGTCAAAAAAGACGGAATAATCGAAATGAGTGTGCAGAGCGGGTCTTTAAATCTAGATGGATCGATGAAGAGCGTGGAGTATTTGCTCGTTAAAGGAAGACTTCTTGATCGATCTAGTTCGTAAATTATTTATTAAGCTATCGGAGAACATTAGCTTAACAGAAAGAGCTAAATATAGGTGAAAGAAGTGTTTTATTTGTCAAAAGAGGAGAAAATAATATGCTTCAGTCTTAAAGACGGTACGCAATCACATGGTATCTTAGAACTCTATGATGAGGCACCTGATGATGAGGAAATGGTATTGATAAGAACTACAATTGGTGAACAGAAGCTCAGTTTCAAAGAAGAAAATTACTTCGAGGCACTAAAGCAACTTAGAGAACACCTTGAAGAAAGTCAAATCCAAATTCAGTGTAATGGGGCGGCATTAAATGTCTATCCATCCCCAATGGCATTATCAATGGGGACTGGACGTTTGGCATACAGATTAATTCACGGAAAACAGGCAAAAACAATCGATTTGGTTGACATTTTTGATTGCAATAATGATCAAAGCTTTGTAAGCATCGATGAGCAAGCAAATTTCTATAAAGATTGGCTGAAAAGTTTAAGCTAGATGTATTTGCCTATTGAACTAACGGGAGAACAATAGTTCAAGATAAAGTTCTTAAAGAATTGAGAAAGCTTGTACAGGAGGCAGAATAATGGCGTATTTACTGTTAGTAATTTCAATTGCAGGTGAACTTTGTGGTACATCATTGCTTAAAGCTTCAAAAGGTTTTACAAAACTCTACCCAACATTAGGTACGCTTGTCGCTTTTCTAATATCGTTCTATTGTTTGTCCCTTGTTCTGAAAACACTTCCCTTAAATATTACCTATGCAATATGGTCAGGTTTAGGATCTGTGGCCACTGTTTTGATTTCCGTTCTGATTTGGAAGGAAAAAATTAATATAGGGAGCGTTATCGGCATTGCGCTAATTATAATCGGCGTAATTGTGCTGAATCTATTCGGGGCTGGCCACGAAGGAGCAAAGAATGCTTCAGAAACTTCATCATCCATCACTCAAGGAAAGATAAATTGATTCAACACGGAGAACGATAGTTCAATTACACAGCCTGCCGGCGGGATTCGGCAGGCTGTTCAGCTAAAGGGAAGGTTAGTTGAATAAAGCAAGGATGAAGCTCTGATGGATCGGCTGCTCTTTAGTGAAAGAATGAGATTCGTTCAAATCATAAGCTAGCCGTGAAAATCTTCTAAAACTTTGGATTTGTCACCATAAACCTTTTCCAGGTGATCCTCTCCCCAATAGCATAAAAGGTCTAGCGCCGGCTTTAATCCCCAGCCGTAGGAAGTTAATTCATACTCTACTCTAGGTGGAATCTCTTGATAAACCTTTCGTGCGACAATCTCATCCTTTTCAAGGCCTCTTAGTTGAGTGGTCAGCATTTTTTGTGTAATGCCGGGTATTAACCGTCGAAACTCAGACGTCCGTTTGCGTCCTGTCATCAAATGATAGATGATTAAAGGTTTCCATTTTCCCCCCATTACCTCTAATGCAGCCTCCACGCCAACTTTCGATCGGGTCAGCCCCAAGAATGTCGTTCATGGCACGCGTTATATGAAAGAACAGATGGCGCTGCTCGACGGCTAGACTATAATCAGAAGAAGCAATGGTCCACGGGCTCTGTGGACCATTTGCAATTGGATTGTCATATAAAGGGCCACCTCTTTTGAAGGCGGCCCTTTCCTTTAACGCTTCGTATTGTCAATTCGGTTTACATGATCGTGACGGTCTACGTGGCGGTCGCGTCGCATTAAGCCAGCCAACCCCGCCAGCCCAAGCAGGCCGAGCAGTCCCCATTTCCCGCTGTCATCGTCATCATTATTCGTAGTTTGCGTTTGTGCAGCCCCAGAATCAGCCGTAGCCGTTTCTGCGAACGCCGCAGTTGAACTTAGTGCCGACACAATAAGCAGAGACATAAAGATCAGCTTAAACTTCTTCATCATTCTACGCTGCCTCCTCTAGTTGTCTTTCTGAAAATATATATAACCCAAGGGTGTATGTTTAAAACGTAAGAGTTCGAAACTATCTTTATTACTCTCTTGTGGGTTTAATGGAGAAATATTTCTGGATAAATACTGACATAATGCTGTCAGCAGGTACAGCATATTCTTATGTTCATCAAACAATCAGTCCAAGATCAATCAATGGAGGCTGGATCGAATGAACGAGAGTCAGGAGTTGCAACTGATAACCGTACTATCACCCCTTGGATCACAACAAAAAGCACCGCCAAATTAATTGACTTTTTGAGTGCCGCTTTTGATGCACAGGAGCTTGGTCGGGTAAACAATGCTGACGGAAGCATTGGGCATGCTGAGGTACGCATTGGCGATTCAAAAATTCTAATGTTCGATTCTCCTGCCGAGTGGCCGTCGTTTCCCAGCTTTATTCGTCTGTACGTGAGTGACAGCGATAAATTTTATGCTCAGGCTATAAAGGCCGGCGCTACATCCATGACGAAAGTAGTAACTCAGGCATGGGGGGAACGAGGTGGAAGAGTGGTTGATCCATTCGGGAATATTTGGTGGATAACTTCTAGAGTAGAGGATGTTAGTCCTGAAGAAATGATGGAGAGGTCAAAACAACAAGCATATATCGACGCTATGGAATATGCCCAGAAGAGCTTTAATCCGTTAATGGCCAAAGTGATAAATAGTTGAAGTCGATGAAAATTAAGAAGATCATTATTACTTTTGTAAGAAAATCCGTAGTCCATCGACTACTTGTACAACAGCTACAGTTTATTTAAAACGACCAAATGGCAGCCGGAAATTACTCATTCGGCTGCCATTTGGCTTTAATATGTCTTCGTTCAGTCACGGACGTAATCCGCCAATCGTATAACCGCCATCTACGAGTATGCTCTGACCAGTAACAAAACGAGCGTCGTCAGAGAGAAGCCAGACCACGGCATCCGCCACGTCTTCGGATTGGCCCACCCGCTGTAAGGGAGTTTGCTTGACGAAGGGACGTGCCGAAGTCTCGTCGCTTAGGACCTCCTGCGACATCGGAGTCGCAATCATTCCAGGACTGACATTGTTAACTCGAATGTTGCTAGGACCAACCTCCAACGCCACGGTTCTCGTCATTGCATCGAGTGCTCCTTTGGAGGCGGCGTAGCCTGAAGTGCCCGGCATTGCCCCATGCGCCGTCCACGAAGAAGTGTTAACGATCGAGCCCTGGATTCCAAGGTCGAGCATTGCTGCAATCTCGTATTTTAGACAGGCGAACACACCACGCAGATTGACCGACATCAGCGTATCGAAATCTTCAAAGGATAGTTTGTGTACAGGTGAGAAAGCACCAAGAATACCCGCGTTGTTCCAAGCCATATCCAGACTTCCAAACGTATCCAGCGTCTTGTTTACAAGCGCTTCAACCTGTCGAGGATCGGCAACGTCAGTCTGAACAGCGAGAGCCCTGCCTCCCTTAGAGACAATTTCTTCATAAACTTCTTGAAGCTCTTTCTCTCGTCGACCCGCTATGACGACATTGGCACCCTCCCTGCCGAGCCTTAGCGCTGCAGCACGGCCCATCCCGGTGCCACCCCCAGTGATAATCGCTGTCTGGCCCTCAAATCTCTTCATGTCTTCCGCTTTCCCCATTGCAATCATTCCCTTCACATATTGGATACCGTCGGCTATTCCATTATATTTAGGTAAGTAATACACTTAAAGTACGCAAATTAATAATACTAAGTAATAAAAATAATACTACGTGGAGGGGTAACGGGATGGCAAATGCTTCAGAAAAAAAGTGTCCAGTCGAAACGACGTTTGATGTTATTGGCGGAAAGTGGAAGGGAGTAATTCTTTATCATTTAATGAGCGGAACGAAGCGGTTCGGCGAGCTTCGGAAAATATATCCTCAGGTCACCCATCATATTCTTACCTTGCAACTGCGGGAACTCGAACGCGAAGGAATCATAGCACGCAAAACGTACAATCAGGTGCCGCCAAAGGTAGAATACTCGCTTACCGAATTCGGAAAAACCTTGAACCCGATTATTTTGCTGATGAAAGAATGGGGAGAGCTTTACAATGAACGAAATTCTCATTCCTCGGAAGTTTGATCTCGAATTCCCGCCAAAAGGGAATCCCTCCCGCTTGGCTATCAGCACGGAAGCCAATTACACAGCCTGCCGGAGAGATACGGTAGGCTGTTCAGCTCCCTCGGTGAAAATGGAAGAAGGAGCAAAGAAAAAGATCAAAAATAATTCTTGACCGTTTGGTCTGGAAATGCTAAGATGAACTCATCAAGCGAAGGGAGCGAAGGAGATGAAGAATTAGGATGAGAGTGTTGAACCAGCCAAAAATGTACCTAAAGCATTGAACTTTTTTTATGAGTATTCTGGACTGAATAGTCAAAATAACCGGAGGGATATCCATGTTGAACCAACAAACGATCGAGAAGCAAGAAATGCAGCAAGCCATTCGTGAACAAGCGCAAGAAACGTTCCGTAACCATCTAAAGCACTTATCCGGCGGCAATATCGAAGCTTGGGTCGGCCTGTGGCAGGAAGATGGCGTGCTGGAATTCCCGTACGGACCGGCAGGGTTCCCCGACCGCAAGCAAGGCAAGGCCGATCTCTTCGAATACATGCAGAACTTCCCGAAGCACTTCGAAGTGGAATTCACCGATCTCGTCTTCCATCCGGCGCAGGATCCGGAGCTAACGATCGCAGAGTTCAAGTCCGTGGGCAAGCATCGGGAGACCGGCAACCCGTACAACCAAACCTACATTAGCGTCGTCCGTACGAAGGCTGGACTTATCGAAAGCTACCGCGATTTCTGGAATCCGCTGGTGGCTATCGAGTCGGTCGGAAGCGTTAACGATGCCGTACGATTCTCCGAATAATAGCGTTCTGCATATTCTTGACTGAACGATCTGTTAAGGGTAGTATGGGGACGAGGAAAGGAGGGATCCCACATGGCAAGAAGCAAAGAATTCGACATGAACTTGGTCCTGCATAAAGCGATGGAAGTGTTCGGTCATTACGGATACGAGGGAACGTCTCTTCCCATTCTGCTCGAAGGGCTGGGTATCGCCCGGCAGAGCTTATATGATACGTATGGCACGAAGAAGGATCTCTTCATCAAGGCGGTTAAGCATTACGTAAACGAGAAATCATCCGCTGTAGTCGTTCATTTGGAGAAGTCGGAGTCCGTGAAGGAAGCGATCCATGCGATTTTTCGTGAAATCGTCTTTGTCCTTCAAGATGAGGACCGGCGCAAGGAGTGCTTCATTCTGTACAGTGCCATCGATCAAGTCCCTCATGAACCGGAGATTGCCGCTTTGTTCGAGGAGGACCGAAATCGACTGGAGCGTGCCTTTTATGAAGCATTGGTTCGAGCCAAGCAGACCCAAGAATTGAGCACCGATCAGGATCTGCAAGCTTTGGCCCGGTATCTGTACCATTCGCGGTATGCCTTGACGCAAGTCGCCAAGTTAACAAACGATCCTAAGGTGCTCGAAGAAATTACGACAGTCACGCTGTCAACGCTAGAAGCATAACGGGAGAGTTTCGCTCTCCCCTCTGTTACCTTTATCAGATCGTTCAGTCAAATATAGACTTTTTAGACCAATTAGTCCGAAAATGGAGGGTTTACAAAATGAATAGTGACCGTTACAAAGGGTTAGCGCTTCTTGTGCTCGCCATCTCCCAGTTAATCATGGCTCTGGATTATACGATTATTTTCGTGGCAATGCCATCCCTTGGCGAGGAACTTGGCTTCTCTGCCAACCACCTGCAATGGGTCGTTAGCGCGTATTCCCTAGCGTTCGGAGGGTTCCTGCTAATCGGGGGAAGACTCTCGGACTTGATAGGCAGACGGAGAATGTTTATGATCGCCATGTCCCTGTTCGGATTAGGCTCGTTGCTTGGCGGTCTGGCTGATTCTCAGCTCATGTTGATCATTGCCAGAGGCTTGCAAGGTCTCGGGGGGGCCCTGTTGTCGCCGGCAACGTTGTCGCTAATTATGTCTAACTTTGAAGAAGGTGCCGAACGAAATCGGGCGATGGGCATCTGGGCTGCCATGGGTGGCGTCGGTATGTCGCTCGGCTTGCTGCTCGGTGGCGTACTCACCAGTTTTATCGGTTGGGAAGCGACGTTCTTCGTTAACGTGCCGATCGCTCTCCTTACCCTCTTGCTTGCTCCAGTTGTGCTTAAGGAAAGTGCAACATCGAGCGGTCGCAAGCATTTCGACATCGCCGGAACGGTTTCGGTTACCGCAGGCATGCTTCTGGCCGTGTACTATCTGATCCAATCCCCCGTATCGGGCTGGCTTAGCGCAAGCACATTGCCATTCGTTCTGATCGGAGCTGCGCTCCTAGTCGCATTCGTCGTCATCGAGAAGCGTTCCAAGGGGCCGCTGATCAACTTCCGCATGTTCCGCAATCGTAATCTTACCGGTGCCGCGTTTGTCGCTTTCCTTTTCTCCGCCTCGTTCGGCACGCTCTACTACTTCCTGACGCTGTATACCCAGAATGTTCTGCATTTCTCGGCCATTCAGTCCGGTTTTACTTTCCTGCCGCTCACCCTTAGCGCATTCCTGGGAGCCAAACTCATCACGCCCATGCTGGCCAAGGTTGGAGTCGCCGGTACCATCGCATCGGGGATGGCGCTTGGAGGCATCGGATTTCTGCTCTTGACCCAATTATCGGCTTCGGGCAACGCTTGGGGAGTGATTCCAGGTACGATCATCATCGGTCTCGGGCAAGCGCTCGTCTTTACAACTATGTTCATCGCTGGAAGCACGGGAGTCGATCCGAGTGAACAAGGGGTTTCCTCTGCGGTCATCAACACCGGTCAGCAGATCGGCGGCGCCATCGGGCTTGCGGTTATCATGGCTATTATCTCCGCTACCTTGGGTTCCGACACGACCATGGAAACGATGAGTCCGACCGCACTTAATTCGTCCATCCATACTGCGTTTATTGTTTCAGCAGCGGTTACGCTGATCGGCATTGTCGTTGCGTTCGCTGCCTTAAAGCGAGCAGGAGGAGCTTCGCCTGAACAAGGGAAGATCATCGCAACCCACTAATATCATCGTGCAGAAGTAATCTCTATCAAATATGAGGCGGAGGTTAAATACAAATGTCTAAGTTCACTTCTAAATTATCCGTCCTGGATCTCGCTCCGATACTGGCCGGCGGTTCTGTCCAGGATGCATACCGTCGGACGCTGGATCTAGCGCGCCATGCCGAGAAGCTTGGGTATCACCGATTCTGGCTTGCCGAGCACCATAATATGCCGGGGATTGCCAGTTCGGCTACTTCGCTTCTGATCGGACACGTGGCGTCCGGAACCGAGAAGATTCGGGTCGGCTCCGGCGGCGTCATGCTGCCGAATCATGCGCCGCTCGTCGTCGCGGAACAATTCGGGACGCTAGAT
>Ga0055541_1000472_pt1 | contig 11538 bp, 14 predicted proteins | sample Araplavi_mTSA_r2_2_FD_55169 | JGI IMG/M metagenome (GOLD analysis project Ga0055541, IMG submission 55169) | Arabidopsis root microbial communities from North Carolina, USA - plate scrape CL_Cvi_mTSA_r2 | ecosystem: Host-associated > Plants > Roots > Endosphere | place: USA: North Carolina | reverse complement strand
AGCACGGGAAATGAGTATGGTTTGCTGGGGAAAGTCCATCGAGTAAGGAAACAATCTTAACGGGTTTGTTTCTCCATTTGGATACTGGCGATGACTAGAATGGGAGCGTAGCGCTTCTGTGAAAGGTATGGCTAGGAAAATCAAAAAATCATTGATCTGAATATTGAACCAAATCTAATGTATGAGGTGAAAGAATCAATAAAAAGCCACATGGGAGGGAGCATGAATGGATCTGAACTACTCGATTTATGGAACAGGTGACCTTAGTTAGGCATTCCATAGGCGGAGAATTGGCTACTAACTTTACATTGTCCTCTCCGGATAGAGTCGCTCAACTGCTCGCTGTTGCTCCATCCTTGACAGGTTTCATTTTCTCAGATGCACACCCAATACTTTACGCGTGTCTTCACAAAGTGGCGCAGCTTTGAGGTGATATGGCCTCAGCCACCTGCGATCGAACAGTTGGAAGGAATCGCGGTTCCTACCTTGTTTATGTACGGGACAGTGGAGTGGGGCGATATGCGCATGATCGCGGAGGAGTTCAAGCGGATACCACGTATTGCTTTCGTCGAAATAGAGGGTGCAGACCACATGCTCCCATTGACGCACCCTCAAGAGATGGCCTCGCACATTCAATCTTTTTTGGAAGCAGCGGATAAATCGTAAGGTACAAATTCCTTGTCATTACCCGAATCAGTGGCAGTTAGACACGATTCCGGTGTCTTGTACTGCCGCTATTTCTGTATTAGTATCGGGTCCAGCTAACAAATCATCATTAGATCGTGATCGTGCGATGTGGTTTGCTATAATGCGATGTTCCGCCACCACCGACGATCACTCTTCCGCCTCTCGGAAACACCAATCGCTTGTTTATCCCGCCCGACAGTATTACCTCAACTTGAGCCCGGTTTGCAGTTGCAATGTAGATGACATAACCACTTCTTGAAATTTCCGTTCTCCAGTTCCGATCAAACTCAGATCGCAGTACCCNGTTTGAATACACCTGATTTACCACATCAGATGATCTCGATGTTCGTAGCGCTTTAGATTTGCTCATCGGATGTTTCCCTCCGTCTATTCAAAATGAATTGACATGGATCACTTCTAGTAATCACCTCCAATTATTGTATGCTTGTTCATATCCGATGTTTGGATTGTGTATGTGGTAATCAAAAAATGTGCTGATTTGACTCCTATGTCCGGATTAATTAAAAAGAGTTGAGATTGGGGAGATCGCCATCCTGTCGCGGAGAAGGGGAATAATCGAATTTTTTTATCATGTATTTCTCTACAATTCCAAAATAAATGATCTCCAATATTCGTCTGAGGTGTGGTACGATAGTAATGTTTTGTGCCAATAGTCGACAAGAAATTTGATAGAGAAGCGTCATAAAATGGACCTTGCCATTTCTCTTAAAATTGTATATGATTCTATAGCGAACTATATATAGTTGGTTGGACGCGATACATACACTATATATTGTGACAGCAATTGGGATCGAGCGGCGCCACGCGCCAGATTCTAAGACATGCCTATTCAGAGATTGAGAGATTAAAGCGACAGCATACACGATAATGGTACGCAACGTGTCGATCGTTTTGATCCTTGATTTTGAATGAGCATTTTTTGTTCGTTCCATTTGCAAACTAGTCGAACAACGGAGGGATCACGTGCTTATCGCTTACGATTCGAAGACGGGTAACGTGAAACGATTCGTCGATAAATTGGATTTGGACTGTGTTCGTGTAAGGCCTGACACNAAGCTTAATGAGCCCTTTATCCTCATTACGTACACGACCGGGTTCGGACAAGTTCCTCAGTCCACGCAAGAGTTCCTGGAAGAACACAGTCATTTGCTCCAAGGTGTCGCGGCCAGTGGCAACATGAACTGGGGTACTCGATATGGGCTTGCAGCTGATCATATTTCCAGACAATACTCCGTCCCCGTACTGATGAAGTTTGAACTCAGCGGGACAAAACGAGATGTAGACAACTTTATTCGGGAGGTCCATGACTTTGATACCAAAATGGATACAGCTTAACAATGAAATCATGGTTCAGAAGGACGGTAAATTTCAATTTGGCAAGGATCACGATGCAGCAAAGAGCTACTTCGTTGATTATGTCAATCAAAATACAGTGTTTTTCCATAACCTTGAAGAGAAGATTCATTATTTGATCGAAAATGATTACTATGAAAAAGAGATTTTCGACCAATATGAATTTAAAGATATTAAGAAATTGTACGAGTTCCTGTACTCGAAGAAATTCCGCTTCCCATCCTTCATGAGCGCGTTCAAGTTCTACAATAACTACGCGATGAAGACGAATGATGATACGAAGTTCTTGGAACGTTATGAAGACAGACTGGCGGTTGTATCCTTGTTCTTAGCGAGCGGAGATATGAACAAAGCATTCGAATATGCAGATCTGTTGATTGCACAAGAGTATCAGCCAGCAACGCCAACCTTCCTGAATGCAGGGAAGAAGCGCAGAGGAGAGCTTGTCAGCTGCTTCCTGCTCGAAGTGAACGATTCCATGAACTCGATCGGATTTGCGATCAACTCCGCACTTCAGTTAAGTAAAATTGGCGGCGGCGTGAGCTTGAACTTGAGCAAGATTCGCGGTGCAGGCGAGCAGATCAAAGGGCTAGACGGTAAAGCAAGTGGCGTACTGCCAGTTATGAAATTGTTCGAGGATGCTTTCTCCTACGCGAACCAACTGGGACAGCGTGACGGAAGCGGCGTTGTATACTTGAACGTATTCCATGCTGACATCCATGAATTCCTGGATACGAAGAAAATCAACAGTGATGAGAAAATCCGCATTAAGACTTTGTCGCTCGGCGTCGTTGCTCCGAACAAGTTCTTCGAGCTTGTTGAGCAGGATAAAGACATGTACTTGTTCTATCCGCACACGGTATTCCAAGCATATGGCAAGCATTTGGATGATATGGATCTCTCCGAAATGTATGATGAGCTCGTAGACAATCCGAAAGTTCGCAAAAAGAAAATTGTCGCTCGCGACCTAGTTTTGAAAATTGCACAGATTCAGATGGAATCTGGTTACCCATATATCATGTTCGTAGACAATACGAATGAATATCATGCCCTGAAAGAAATCGGCAAGGTTAAATTCTCCAATCTGTGCAGTGAGATCGCACAGCTTAGTGAAGTGTCCACAATTAACGATTACGGCATTGAAGATGAGATTAACCGCGATATTTCCTGTAATTTGGGTTCACTTAACATTGTTAACGTCATGAAGAATAAGCGGATGCGTGATACGGTTCATCGTTCTATGGACGCACTGACAGAAGTATCTGACCGCAGCAATATCAGCATCGTTCCGTCCGTAGCGAAGGCGAACCGTGAGCTTCATTCGGTAGGCCTCGGTGCAATGAACTTGCACGGTTACTTGGCGAAGAACAAGATTGCATATGAGTCCATGGAAGCAAGAGACTTCGTGCGTGCGTTCTTCATGATGCTGAACTTCTATTCCTTGGAACGTTCCATGCTGATTGCGAAAGAGCGCGGCGTGACGTTCACGGACTTTGACAAGAGTGAATATGCGAGCGGNGCATATTTCGATAGATACTTGAACACGGACTTCACTCCGAAGACAGATCGCGTGAAAGAATTGTTCGACGGTCACACGATGCCTACATTGGAAGACTGGGCTCGCTTGAAGGAGCAAGTGATGGAGCATGGCTTGTACCATGCATACCGTCTGGCAATCGCACCTACAGGCTCTATCTCGTACTTGCAGTCGTCAACAGCTTCGATCGCACCGATTACTCAGCGCATCGAGGAGCGTGAGTACGGAGATTCCAAGACGATTTATCCAATGCCTTACATTAACGATGAGAACTACTTCTATTACAAAGAAGCATATGACATGGATATGTTCAACCTGATTGACTTGGTTGCGGATGTTCAAGTTCATATTGACCAAGCGATCTCAACGGTACTGTTTGTTAAGGATGATCTGACGACTCGTGATCTTGCAAAATATTATATTTACGCACAGAAGAAGGGGCTTAAGACGCTCTACTATACACGTACGAAGAAGAAAACAATCGATGAGTGTGTAAGCTGCGTTGTCTAATTGAGCGCGACCTGCATTAAATGAGAGTTCAAAAAGGATGGTTTTCAGCACCGAGCACTGTGTATATTACTTCGTGATCAAAAGCGGTCTTTTTGAATTACCTCTAGAAGGAGATTCGTAGATGAGAAACTTTGAAGCTGTTAACTGGAACAGACCTGAATCGGATTATATGGAAATGCTGTGGACGCAAAATACGTCCCAATTCTGGCTTGATACGGAGATTCCAATCTCGAAAGACTTGAAGTCATGGACGAAAATGTCCGATGATGAGAAACTTGCCTATATGCATGTGCTTGGCGGCTTGACATTGCTGGATACAGAACAAGGGAACGTGGGAATGCCGGTTATTGCGCAGCATGTAGAAGGGAAGCAGAAGAAGGCAATTCTGATCTTCCAAGCGGCAATGGAAGAAATTCATGCGAAGAGCTACAGCACCATCTTTACGACGGTTGCTAGCACAGCAATGATTGATGAGACATTNGATTGGGTAAAAGACAATAAGCACCTGCAGAAGAANACAGCAATCATTGACGGCCTATATAANGGCATTCAAGACAACGATCCAATCAGCTTGTACAAAGCGATGGTGGCATCGGTATTCTTGGAGAGCTTCCTGTTCTATTCCGGTTTCTTCTATCCACTGTACTTGGCNGGACAAGGCAAGATGGTAGCAAGCGGTGAGATCATTAAGCTGATCATCCGCGACGAGAGCGTCCATGGCGTGTTTGTAGGCTTGCTTGCACAGGAAATTTACAATAAGCAAAGTGCGGACGTACAGCGTGAGTTGTCCCAATTCGTGAACAAGCTGATGCTTGAATTGTACGAAAACGAGCTTGAATACACCGAGCAGCTGTATGATGCAATTGGACTTACACATGAAGTTAAGAAGTACATTCGTTACAACGGCAACAAAGCGCTCATGAACTTGGGCTTTGAGCAATACTTCCCAGAAGAAGATGTTAACCCCGTTGTCTTGAACGGTATCCGTACCGAAACAAGTACACATGACTTNTTCTCCACGAAGGGAAGCGGNTATCAAAANGGTAAGGTAGAGCCTTTGCAAGACAAAGACTTTACAATGCTGAACGATCGTGTCAAACAATCCGATATCTTTGCANAAGATGATAAGGATTGCTAGGAATGATGCAAGAACAACTGAGTGGGAACGCTCAGTTGTTTTTGTATTGTCGTGTCATAAGAGCGGAATACTTAATGTACCGGCTGCATGTATATCCATACTAGGGGAACACCCGTATATTCATGAATCAATTTTCACTGCTTTAGTTTGATGAGATAATTCGGACAGATGATTTTCATACATAAAGGACGGGCTTTCATGAAAAAAAGAATTACGGATATTGCTATCATTATCGCAGGCGCTTTCATTTTTGCATTAGCAGTTAACTTGTTTGTCATCCCCAATGATTTCGGTGAGGGCGGGGTAACAGGGGTCACCATTATTCTCTACTATCTGTTCGAATGGTCACCAGGNTTGATGAACNTGATCTTAAATGCGGTATTGCTAGTCGTTGGCTACAAATTCTTGGATAAGAAAACGACGATCTATACCATCATTGCAGTTGTGTTCAACTCATTATTCCTGCATTTGACGGAGAGCTGGCGGATTTCATCCAATGAGCTCATGATCAATGCGATTTTTGGCGGTATTTTCGCAGGTGTCGGGATCGGNCTTATCATCCGAGTTGGGGGTACGACAGCGGGCTCGACGATTTTGGCACGTATTATGAACAAGTATTTAGATTGGAATGTAAGTTACGCATTGTTGTTCTTCGACCTCATCGTGGCATTCGCGTCGTTCTTCATCATTGGACCGCAAGGCTTGATGCTAACTATCGCGATGCTGTATGTAGGGACGAAGGTGATGGACTTCATTATCGAAGGATTGAATCCGAAGAAGGCGGTTACGATTATCTCTGAGGAGTATGATCGGATCGCGGAGCAAGTGAATGTCGTCATGGATCGTGGAGTGACGGTGCTCGAAGGACATGGTTATTACACGAAGGATCGGAAGCAAGTACTGTACATTGTTATTAGTAAGCAGGAAGTATCAACCTTGAAGAAAATCGTCCGAGCAACAGATAAGGATGCATTTATTACGATTCATGATGTAAGGGATGTATTCGGAGAAGGCTTTATTGATATTACGAAATAATCAGGCTTAAACAACCAAATAAGGCGTGTCTGCCACTTGGATTCCGCGCCACATCTAACTGTGAAAAAGTTAGGTGTGGCGCGGAATGTTTTCGCTAACACTTTTCTACCAAAATGTGCGATAATACGAATTGTACAACTAGAATATGGGAGGGCACAACAATGGTACAACCGTGGTTTGAGAAAGCGAAGCTTGGGATTTTCATTCATTATGGCATTTATGCGGTCGATGGGATTTCAGAATCCTGGTCTTTCTATAATGGAAGAGTGTCGTATGAAGACTACATGAAGCAGCTCGATGGATTTACGGCAAGCAAGTTCGATGCAGACAAGTGGGCAGACCTCTTCGAGAAGTCTGGNGCGAAATATGCAGTTCTGACAACGAAGCATCATGATGGCGTTGCATTGTGGGATACGAAGTACAGTGACTTGAACGTTGTGAAGAAGACGCCTGCCAAGCGTGATCTTATCAAAGAGTATGCCAAGGCGCTTACAGATCGCGGTATTAAGCTTGGTATGTACTATTCCTTGATAGACTGGTCACATCCAGATTATGCAAGTGTGTANGAAGGCGGGAANGTGCCTGAGGATTTGAGCAAAGTGAACCGCTTCTGCAGTCCGACNGATGGTGTACAGGATGAAGAGGCATGGCAGCGCTTCCTNGAATTCAATAACAATCAATTGCGTGAATTGCTTACTGACTATGGCAAGGTGGATCTGCTGTGGTTCGACGGGGATTGGGAACGCAGCGCAGAACAGTGGAATTTGCCAGCGTTCAAGGATTACCTGCTGTCGTTCAACCCTGAGCTTATCATTAACTCCAGGCTTCAAGGGCATGGGGACTACAAGACTCCGGAACAGGGCTTGCCAATTACAAGACCAGTAGGGCCATGGGAGTTCTGCACGACCATTAACAGCTCTTGGGGCTACCAGCACGATGATGATTATTATAAAACATTGAATCAAATTATTCGAATGTTCTGTGACTGCATTACGATGGGCGGGAATATGCTGTTGGATATAGGGCCAATGGAGGACGGAACAATTCCGCAGCGTCAGGAAGAGACGCTCATTGGTCTGGGCAACTGGATTCGGACGCATGAAGAGGCTATTTATGAGACGGATGAAGGCATTCATACTCGTTATTACTTGGGCGGCAGTACCGTGTCCAAGGATCGTCAGACGTTATATTTGTTCGTATATGATGATCCGAAAGAAAGCGTTTGCTTAAAAGGTCTCTCGAATAAAATTAAAAAGATTACGGTGCTTCATTCTGGCAAGGAATTAACTTATGAGATTCAAGGCGGTGTGCCGTGGTTCAATATTCCAGGTACAACATGGATACATATGACGCAGGAAGATGCGCATGAGAATGTAACGGTATTGAAGATTGAACTGGAAGGCGAACTGGATATGTACGGCGGTTCTGGTGCCGTGGTTACACACAACTAGGAAGTTGCAATCATAGAGAACACAACGTAGAGAGGAAGACGACAGCATGAGCAGCAACAAGCTGATTTTAGCGGGTTATGCAGGTGATCCTGTACTACCGAATGTTACAGCAGAAGATGCGAAGAAACTAACTCATTTGAACGTGGCATTTGGTCATGTGAAGAACGACCGTATTACGATTGATCATTTGCAGAATTTGCCTCAATTGCAAGTATTGAAGTCTTACAACCCTGAGCTGCTCATTCTACTGTCTGTGGGCGGGTGGAGTGCAGGCGGGTTCTCTGAGGCTGCGTCGACAGCTGAAGGAAGACGATTGTTCGCAGAGTCTGCAGTGCGAGTCTTAGAGACAGCACCATTCGATGGCATCGACCTTGACTGGGAGTACCCGTGCTATTCGGAAGCAGGAATAGCGTCCAGCCCGAATGATAAGCAGAACTTCACCTTGCTTCTCAAGGAACTGCGCGAGGTGCTTGACGCCAAGGGGCAAGCAGACGGAAGACACTATCTGCTGACGATTGCAGCAGGGGCAGACCAATACTATATCGATGGTACAGAAATGGATGTGATCCATTCGTATTTGGACTTCATTCAGCTCATGACATACGATATGCGCGGCGGCTTCCAAACCTTGACCGGTCATCACACGAACTTGTACACATCGACTGGCGACTTGTTCCGCATTAGCGTAGATGCATCTGTACGATTATTCGCTGCTGCAGGAGTACCTAGAGAGAAGATTGTCATCGGTGCTGCCTTCTATTCAAGAATGTGGAAGGATGTGCCGAATACGAATAATGGCTACTTGCAAATGGCGCCTGGATCGGGTGGATATGGGCCTGATTATACAAAGCTGGTTGCGGAGTATATCAACAAGAATGGATTCATTCGTCATTGGGACGAGGAAGCGAAATCTCCATATTTGTACGACGNACATAGCTTTATTACGTATGACGATCCAGAATCCTTAACGCACAAGTGCAAGTATGTGAGGGAGCAGGGGATTGCCGGCATCATGTTCTGGGAATACAGCTGCGACCATACGCATACGTTGCTGGATGCCATGTACCGTGCCTACACAAGCTAATTAGAGATGTTAAATAGAGAATCCCCTGCATACGTCAGCGAAGCTGATGAGACATGCAGGGGATTTGTGATTAGTGGATATCGTTCTTCTGGAAGTTGCCTCCGAGTACATCCGATACACTTTCGATCGCAATGAACGCCTTGCTGTCAATCTCTTGGACAACAGACTTCAGCTTCGCAAGCTCCAGACGGGTAACGACACAATAGATAATNTGGGTATCTTCCTTGCTGTAACCNCCTCTGCCGTAGATGAAGGTCGTGCTTCGACCCAAGCGGCTCTGAATTGCTTCTGATACTTCCTCATACTCCTGCGATATGATGGTTACCGACTTCGATTCATTCAAGCCCTCAACGACAATATCCATCACCTTCGAAGCAATATAGAAAGTAAAGATGGAGTACATTGCTGAATCCCAACCGAAGACAAACCCAGCAATAATAAAGATGAACACGTTAATAAAGAGAATAATTTGACCAACTGGCACCCGAGTCTTCTTGGACACGAGAATAGCTACGATCTCAGTACCATCCAGTGATCCACCGAAGCGAAGAACGAGACCAACACCGAGACCGAGAATAAAGCCACCGAACAGTACCGCCAAGATTTTCTCATTCGTGAATGCGCTGTAAGGATGCAGCCAAAATGTCGTTCCGGACATGACTATGATTCCATATAAGGTGGAAAATGCAAATGTTTTCCCGATTTGCTTGTATCCGATGATGAGAAACGGAAGGTTAATAAGGAAGATGAACACGCCTAGCGGAATTCCGGTTAGCTTGGATATTACGATGGAGATCCCTGTTATTCCGCCATCGATCACACTGTTAGGGACGAGGAANAATTCCANNGCGACCCCCATTAGAATTGCACCAGACGTGATGAAGATGAATCTCTTCAAGATGTCTAGAACGGACATTTTCTTATGAACTCTAGCCATGCAACAAATCCTCTCTGTCTATAGGTTAGTACTAACTTTACGTATGTATATCATATCATTTTCATGAAACATGAACAATAAAGTGACCAAAGTCATGAAAATAACAGTCATAAAATGCAAAACTCAGCGCGAACTGGTAGAGCATGTATATATCGTTTGGAATAAGAAAAGGATAAGGTAGCGGCAATTATTTCATGCAAGTGGAATGGGTTCAGTTGTGCCTCAAGGATAAGGAATTGTCATAAAGGAGAATAACATGTATCTGCAACTTCTCTGGTTAGTGCTATTGCTGCTCCCACGGCCAACCGTATCGGAACCAATCCTTATTGGACATCATGGCCAACAAATCGCATCTGCTCACCGTGCGGATTATTTACTTCCTGGTGCTGCTATTGTGAACGAGCAACAATTAGACAAGCTGATGAAAGCGATAGATCGCCAAGTAGCCATTGCTCCGATTAATGCAGCATTGAATGGTTATGGTGGGATTATTCCTGAGAAAAATGGAATGCGGCTGGATCGAGAATCATTTATCGAGCAGTTTTATAAATACATCGTCAATAGCGGTTCGATGAGGATAGAGGTGCCGATGCAGATTGTCTATCCAAAAGTAGACAGTGAACTCCTATCGCATATTCGTGAGAAGGAAATTGGTCATTACACAACCTTCTATAATACGAACAATAAAAACCGTTCTATGAATATAAAACTTGCTGCTGAGGCGATTAACAATCACGTCCTATTTCCAGGAGAGACGTTCTCTTTTAATAAAGTTGTTGGGCAGCGCACGGAAGAGAGAGGGTATGTGCGTGCGCCTATCATCGTGAAGGGGGAATTGTCAGAAGGAATAGGGGGCGGCATATGTCAGATATCATCCACCCTGTTCAACGCTGTCGACCGAGCAGGACTTCAGATTGTGAAGCGCTACTCTCACTCTAGGAATGTAACCTATGTACCGCCTGGTCGTGATGCAACGGTAAGCTGGAATGGCCCCGACTTTACCTTCCATAATCATTATAATCAACCGATATTGATCCGAGCCTTTGCCAACGGGGGAAGCGTACATATTGGTGTTTACTCATCGGAAGAGATTCGCTACAAGCAACGTGATGTACCTGGTGCTTCGAAGGAACTGCCTGAAGAAGTGAAGGATATCGATGTGGACAAGGAAGAATAANGCAGNTAAGGGTGCGATAATCAACAATAAGACGGTTGCCCCTCTCGATGGAAGAGCAACCGTCTTATTGTTGCGAATAATGCGTGTACCGCTTGCCGCGGTAGAATACGGATACCGCGATAAGAATCAGACTGGTGAAGATTAGAATGAGAAAGGAGGCTTGATAGCTTCCGCCGATGTCGTAAAAGACTCCGGAAACCAAGGGGAGTAATCCGCCTATCAAATATCCGCCGAACTGAATCATGGCCGTCCATAGACTTGCGTCGCGCGAAGTGCTTGTTACATCGAGAGGCAGGATTAACGCAATCGAGAACAGGCCGCCCGCTCCAATCCCCATCACTGCTGCCGACAGAAATGGATTCACCTCGGCAGGAAAATAAGAAAGCGCGCTGCATCCTGCCAGACTGCATATGGAAAAGGCTAACAGCCATGACTTGCGAGAAGTGGTACGATTCAACATAAGCGGCGTCACCAAGCCTGCGATCATCTGCATGATCGAATATACTGTTACTAGCGTCCCTGCAGTTGCCGCATCCATCCCAATCTCCTGAGCACGGGGGGCAAGCCAGGTAGCAGCGGTGTAGTAGATGCCGGATTGCAGTCCAAAA
>Ga0055541_1000452_pt1 | contig 11870 bp, 12 predicted proteins | sample Araplavi_mTSA_r2_2_FD_55169 | JGI IMG/M metagenome (GOLD analysis project Ga0055541, IMG submission 55169) | Arabidopsis root microbial communities from North Carolina, USA - plate scrape CL_Cvi_mTSA_r2 | ecosystem: Host-associated > Plants > Roots > Endosphere | place: USA: North Carolina | reverse complement strand
TTCATCCAGCGCGTGAAGGACACCAAGCCGCAGGCCGTGTTCGTCTTCCTGCCGGCTGGCGAGCAGGGCGTGGCGTTCATGAAGGGCTTCCGCGAGCGTGGGCTGGCCCAGGCCGGCATCAAGGTCATCGCCACCGGCGACCTGACGGACGATCACGTGCTGCCCGCCATGGGCGACTCGACGCTGGGCGTCATCACGTCGTTCCACTACTCGGCCGCGCACGACTCGCCGCAGAACAAGACCTTCCTGAAAGCCTTTGCTGACGCCAACCCCGGCGCGGGCCGCCCGAACTTCATGGCGGTGGCCGCATACGATGGCATCGGCGCGATCTACAACGTGATCAACAAGCTCGGCGGCAAGATCGATGGGGAGAAAGCGATGGCTGCCTTCAAGGGCATGAAGATCGACAGCCCGCGCGGGCCGATCACCATCGACCCGGCAACGCGCGACGTGGTGCAGACGGTCTATATCCGCCGCGTGGAGAAGGTCGGCAACGAACTCTACAACGTCGAGTTCGACAAGTTTGCCGATGTGAAGGACCCGGGCAAGTAAGCCGGAAGCGGCCCCTACGCAACGGACACAAGCCGTTGCAGCAACGGCGCATCGGCCAGCAGTTCCNCGCTGGCCGATGCATGCACAATGCGCCCGCGATCGAGCACCAGCGCGCGCTGCGTCAGTTCCAGCGCNAGNCGCGCGTGCTGCTCCACCACGATCACCGCCATGCCGCCCTCTTCAACGAGCGCACGNATGGCGCGGCCCAGTTCCTGCACAATGATCGGGGCGAGGCCTTCCATCGGTTCATCGAGCAACAGCAGNGCGGGATTCGTCATCAGNGCNCGGGCGATGGCGACCATCTGCTGCTCGCCGCCCGAGAGCTGATTGCCGAGATTGCGCCGACGCTCCTGCAGGCGCGGAAACGTCTTGTAGACGCGGGCGACATCCCACGCGCCGGGCCGCGCTACAGCGGTCAGATGCTCCTCCACCGTCAGGGACGGAAACATCCACCGCTCCTGCGGCACCCAGCCAAGGCCGGCCCTCGCGCGCCGATGCGGCGCTACCTTGGCGATATCCGCACCTTGCCAGCGGATGCGTCCGCCATGCATGCGCGTAAAGCCCATTAATGTGCTGAGCAGCGTGGTCTTGCCGACGCCGTTGCGGCCCAGCAGCGCGAGACTGCCGCCCGCCTCCAGCGCGAAGGACACGTCGTCCAGCACGACAGCATTGCCATAGCCGGCAGTCACGTTCTCGAATGACAGCAACTCAGGCATGCTCGGCCTCCCCGAGGTAGACCTCGCGTACGCGCGGGTCGGCGACGATGTCCTGCGGCGTGCCTTCGGTCAGCACGCGGCCGCCCACCAGCACGGTGATCCGCTCGGCAAAGCGGAAGACGAGGTTCATGTCGTGCTCGATGAAGAGGATGGTGATGTCGCGCGGCAAGCTGGCGATCACTTCGAAGAGTTCAGCGCTCTCCCCGGCCGGAATGCCAGCGGCGGGCTCGTCGAGCAGCAGTATCCGCGGCTGCGTCGCCAGCGCCAAGGCAATCTCCACCAGGCGCTGTTTGCCGTAGGGCAACGCTTGCGTGGGCGACAACGCATCGGCACCAAGCTGCAGGCGACACAGCAGGGCCATCGCTTCATCGCGTGCCTCCTTGTGCGACGCGACGGTTCGATGCCAGTGCCATGAGGCGCCAGTGCGCTCGAAGATGGAGAGCATCACCGACTCCAGCACCGTCAGCCCGGGAAACAGCGTGTTGATCTGGAACGTGCGCGTGATGCCGCGTTTGACGCGCTGGTGTGCGGGCAGACGGGTGATGTTCTCATTGCCCAGCAGCACCTGGCCGGAGGTGGGCGCAAAGGCGCCGGTCAGCAGGTTGATGAAGGTCGTCTTGCCGGCACCGTTCGGGCCGATCAGCGCATGGCGCGCACCCGGCGCGAACGAAAGAGAAATGTCGGAATTGGCGTGGAAACCGCCCCAACGCTTGGACAGGCCGCGTGTGCTGAGCGTTGGCGTAGGGTGCATCGCTGGCGCGCTCATGCGGCATCTCCCTTGTGTGCACGCTTGGCCTTGACAGCAGAGACAGCAGCCTCCAACCCACCCAGGATGCCGCCACGCGCAAACAGCACGATCACCATCAACAGCAAGCCGATCCAGAACTGCCAGTAGACCGGGTTGATGCCGGCCAGCACATCCTGCGCCACCATGAACACTGCCGCGCCGATCAACGCGCCATACAGCCGGCCCGCGCCACCCAGCACCAGCATGATCAGCAGTTCGGCCGAGCGCGAGAAGCCCAGAGAATCCAGCCCGACAAACTGCGTGGTCTGGGCGAGCAAGCCGCCCGCGACACCGGCAACCGCCGCGCTTACGGTGAACGCCACCACCAGTCGCATCCGCACGTCGGCACCGATGGCTGGCATGCGTTTCGGACCTTGCTGGATGCCCCGCAACGACAGCCCGAACGGCGAGCGCACTAGGCGGCGCAGCAGCATAAAGACCAGGAACAGCACGACAAGGCTATAGACGTAGGCCGTCCGCCCTTCCAGATCGAACACAAAGGTGCCAAGCAGGTTGCGCATCGTCACGCCGGAAAGGCCGTCGACCCCGCCGGTCAGAAACGCCATCTTGTTGGCCGCCTCATACAGCATCAGACCGATGCCGAGGGTCACCATCAAACGTGTCAGATCCTGTCCGCGCACCACGAGGAAGCTCACGCAGAAACCAGCAAGCGCGGCGACAAGTGCCCCTGCGGCGAGCCCGGTCAGCGGCTCGCCCCAGCCATGCGCGGCCAACAGCCCCGCCGTATAAGCACCGAGCCCGAAGAAGCCCGCGTGCCCGAGCGACACAATGCCCGCATAGCCGAGTACCAAATCCAGCGACAACGCAAACAGCCCCACGATCAGCACCTGGCTGCCGAAGACAAGGTAATCAGGCAGGAAGAAAAAGACTGCGATGGGCACGCACCAGAACGCAACCTCAAACGGCGACCAGCGCGCATCGGGCAACCCATGCGTCTGCAGTTGCCCAGCCGGCTGCGCGGAGCGCATCAATTGCTGCAGCATGCTCATGCGCGCCTCCCCAGCAGACCGCTCGGGAAGAGCACGAGCAGCACCACCATCAACCCGTAGATGACGAACGCGCCGATCTCCGGCACGTAATACTTGCCCGCCACGTCAAACACGCCGAGTACCAGCGCCGCCAGCAACGTCCCCTTGATGGAGCCCGCGCCGCCCACCGCCACCACCAGCAGGAAGTAGACCATGTACTTGATTGGGAACCCGGGATCGAGCCCGAGCACATCGATGCCCAGCCCACCGCCCAACCCGGCCAGCCCCGAGCCCAGCGCAAACGTCACGGAAAACACCAAACTCACGTTAATACCCAACCCGGCCGACGCCTGCTGGTTGTCCACCGACGCCCGCACCTGCGCGCCAAAACGCGTGCGCTCGATCAGCCACGCCAGCAACGCCGTCAGGACGATCACAATGCCAATCAGGAAAAGCCGATAGCGCCCGACTTCCAGGCCGCTATCCAACACGCGCAATTGCCCGCGCAGCATCTCGGGCAACTCAACGGGTTGCTGCGACGGCCCCCATACGTAGGTCGCCCCCGCCATGGCCATGAAGACGAGCGCAATGGAAAACAGCACCTGATCCAACGGGCTCGCACGATAGAGCCGCCGGTACAGCGTGCGCTCCAGCACAAACCCGATGGCCGCGGTGACAAGAAAAGCGAGGGGGAGCGTCGCCAGGAACGGCACGCCGAGGCGGTTCATCAGGACCACGCACACATAACCGCCCGCCATGGCGAACGCTCCGTGCGCGAGGTTGATGAAGTTCATCAGGCCCATCGTGACCGAGAGGCCGATGCTGATCAGGAACAGCAGGCTGCCGTAGGCCAGCCCGTCAAACAACACACCCAATGCGCTGAGCATGGGTCTCCTCCTTGGGTTTCCGGCTCAGCGGCCAGTTTGCCCTGTGTGTTGCGTGGCGTCTCTCCCGAGACGAAGGGTTACGGCTTGGCGGCGGCCTCCGCATCCATCTCGGCAAACACGGTCTGCGCGAGGTGGAAGGCATGGTTGGCTGCCGGCACGCCGCAGTAGATGGCGGTTTGCAGCAGCGTCTCCTGAATCTCGTCGCGCGTCACGCCGTTGTTGGAGGCGGCGCGCAGGTGGAGGCGCAGCTCACCGTCGCGGCCCAGGGCGACCATCATCGCAATCGTCAGCAGGCTGCGTGTATGACGCGGCAAGCCAGGGCGCGTCCAGATTTCGCCCCAGGCATAGCGGGTGATGAGATCTTGAAATGGCGCGGTCAGTTCGGTCTGCGCAGCAGTGGCGCGGTCGACGTGGGCATCGCCCAGCACAGCACGGCGCACTTGCATGCCGGCGGCGTAGCGCTCGCGATCATCCATGGGCCACCTCGCGTGCGACACCCGTGGTCAGGAAGCTGACCAGTGCTTCGGTATAGCCGTCGGCCTGCTCCCAGTTGGCAAGGTGACCAGCGGAAAGCTCAACGTATTGCGCACCCGGCACGCCGTCGGCGATGAGCTTGGTTTGCGCAGCAGGCGTAGAGATATCGTGCGTGCCGCCAATCACCAGCATCGGCACATGGATGTTCGGCAATTGCGCGCGCAGGTCCGCGTCGCGGATAGCGGCGCAGTTGCCGTTGTAGCCGGCATCAGGCGTGGACAGCAGCATCGCCTTGACGATGTCGACGCGGCTTGCGTTGGCATCGCGGTAGCCCTGCGTGAACCAACGCTCCAGCACCGTCTCGGTGATGCTCGCCATACCGCCCTGCTCCACCTGCGCGATGCGGGTGTTCCAGCTTTGCTGCGTGCCGATCAACGCGGCGGTNTTGGTGACCACCATGCGCGGGAAGCGCTCGCCGTGATGNGCCGCCANCCACAAGCCCGTCAGGCCACCCATCGACAGGCCGCAGAACAGCGCGAGCTCNATGTCGTAATGGTCGAGCAGCGCAAGCACGTCGCCGCCGAGTTGCGCNACACCAAACGGCGCGCCCGGCACGCTCGACTGGCCGTGACCACGCTGGTCATAGCGCAGCAGACGGAAGTGCTGGCGCAGCGCATCGAGTTGCGGCGCCCACATGCCGAGGTTGGTGCCCAGCGAGTTCGACAGCACCAGCACCGGCTTGCCGGTGGCAGGCCCGTCGTCGAATTCGTGATACAGGCGGACGTTGTCGTGTTCGAGCCAGGGCATGGTGTCTCCGTGGATTCGTATTCAGGGGTGGCGGCGAGCGTGTTCTGCGAGCACGCGGTCAACAGCAGCGCCCGCATCGCCGAGATAGTGGGTGGGATCGAGCAGCGCGTCGAGCCGTTGCGGCGTGGCGTTGCCCCAGATGCGGAGCACGTCGGCGTCTTGCGCTAAAACGTCGTGCAGCGTTTTGTTCTCTTGCGCAGCCTTGCGGCTCGCAGCCTCGACCACGTGGTGAGCCTGCAGGCGGCCAAGGTCCGCCCCCAGCGCGAGCATCACGGCTTCACCGAGGATCAGACCGTGCGTCAGGTCAAGGTTCGCACGCATGCGTGCGGCATCAACCTGCAAGCCTTCGATGATTTCGCGCATGCGGTCGAGGGCACCCGCGGCAAGGCACGCCATTTCGCGCAGCGTTGCCCACTGCGCTTGCCAGCCGCCGAGCGCGCGTTCGTGCTCCTGTGGCAGTGCGGACAGCAGCGTGCTCGCCAATCCTGGCAGGCGCGTAGCCGCTGCCAGCACCGTCGCGCAGCCAACCGGGTTGCGCTTGTGCGGCATGGTGGAAGAACCGCCCTTGCCTGCGCCCGAAGGCTCGGCGACTTCGCCCACCTCGGTCTGCATCATCAGCGAAAGATCGCGCGCGAAGTGTCCGAGCGTACCGACGAGCAATGCGAGCGTCGTACCGATGTCGGCCACGCGGTCCTGCTCGCCATGCCAAGCCAGCGCGGGCAATGGCAAATCGAGTTCGTGCGCCAGCGCCTGGGCGACGGCACGTGCGTGTTCGCCGAGGCTGGCCAACGTGCCAGCCGCGCCGCCAAACTGCAACGCCGGCACATGCGCGCGCAAGGCGGCAAAGCGATCCTGCGCGCGATGCACTGCTTCCAGCCACCCCGCCACCTTGCGACCGAACGTGGTCGGCAAGGCTTGCTGCAACCACGTACGCGCCACCATCGGCGTATTGCGATGGCGTTGCGCGAGTGCGGCCAGCGCATCGGCGAGCTCCTTCAAATCCGCCTCGATCAACGCCGCCGATCGCCGCCACTGCAGCATCAAGCCGGTGTCGATGATGTCCTGGCTGGTCGCGCCCCAATGTACGTAGCGCGCAGCATTTTCATCGTGCTGCGCGACGGCAGCGGTCAGCTGCTTGACCAGCGGAATGGCAAGGTTGCCCGCACTGGCCGCTGCATTGCCAAGCGCATCGAGATCCAGCGTTGCGTTGGCGCACACCGCGCGAATCGGCGCAACGGCTTCCGCGGGAATCACGCCAACCGCGCCTTCGGCCTGTGCAAGTGCCGCCTCGACGTCGAGCATCGCGCGCACGGTGGCCGCATCGGACCACACCGCCAGCATGGCCGGCGTGGAGAAGGCGCGATCGAGCAGTCCGCTTGTCATGGCCGAATCAAACGCGCTCGATGATCATTGCAATGCCCTGGCCGACGCCGATGCACATCGTGCACAACGCATAGCGGCCACCGGTGCGGTGCAGTTGGTACATCGCCGTCGTCACCAGGCGCGCACCGCTCATGCCGAGCGGATGGCCCAGCGCGATCGCGCCGCCATTCGGGTTGACGCGCGGATCATCGTCGCGCAAACCAAGCTGGCGCATCACGGCCAAGCCTTGCGCGGCAAACGCCTCGTTCAACTCGATCACGTCCATCTGGTCGATCGTCAGGCCGAGCTGCTTCAGCAGCTTTTGCGAAGCGGGAGCCGGGCCGATGCCCATCACGCGCGGCGGCACGCCAGCCGTGGCCATGCCGACGATGCGTGCACGCGGCGTCAGGCCAAAACGCTTGGCGGATTCTTCATTGGCGAGCAGCAGCGCGCAAGCGCCGTCGTTCACGCCCGAGGCATTGCCAGCGGTGACGGTGCCGTCCGGGCGCACAACGCCCTTGAGCTTGGCGAGCGCTTCCATGGTGGTCGCGCGCGGATGCTCGTCGCGGCTCACGACAATCGCATCGCCCTTCTTTTGCGGGATCGTGACCGAGGTGATTTCCTGCGCGAGCGTGCCGTCTTCCTGCGCGCGCGCGGCGCTAGCCTGGCTGCGCAGCGCGAAGCGGTCCTGGTCTTCGCGGTTGATGTTGTAGTCGGTCGCGACGTTCTCCGCCGTTTCGGGCATCGAGTCGACACCGTACTGCGCCTTCATTAACGGATTGACGAAACGCCAGCCGATGGTGGTGTCGTAGATGGCCGCATCACGCGAGAACGCGCTGGCCGCCTTGCCCATCACGAACGGCGCGCGGCTCATGCTTTCCACGCCGCCCGCAATCATCAGCGAGGTCTCACCAGCGCGGATAGCGCGTGCCGCCGTGCCCGTGGCGTCCATGCCCGAGCCGCACAGTCGGTTGATGGTCGAACCCGGCACACTGTCCGGCAGCCCGGCCAGCAGCGACGACATGCGCGCCACGTTGCGGTTGTCTTCACCGGCCTGGTTGGCGCAGCCGAAAATCACGTCATCGATGGCCGACCAGTCGACCTGTGGGTTGCGCGCCATCAGCGCCTTGAGCGGCACGGCGCCCAGGTCGTCCGCCCGCACTGAGGACAGGCTGCCGCCGTAGCGGCCGATGGGGGTGCGAATGGCGTCGCAGATAAAGGCTTCGGTCATGGTGTGTCTGTCTCCAACAATCGTTATGCCTGACGCAGCGGCGCGGCCGTCAGCGTCTGCAGCGTATCGAAATCCAGGCCGTCGGCCATCTCGCGCACCACCAGCCCTGCGGGCGTGATGTCGATCACGGCGAGATCGGTGTAGATGGTATCGACACAGCCGATGCCCGTCAGCGGATACGTGCACGACTGCACGATCTTGCTGTCGCCCTGCTTGGTTTGATGCTCCATCATCACGAAGACGCGCTTGGCGCCAATGGCGAGGTCCATCGCCCCGCCCACGGCAGGAATCGCGTCCGGTGCGCCAGTGTGCCAGTTGGCCAGATCGCCCGTAGCCGACACCTGGAAGGCGCCGAGCACGCAATAGTCGAGATGGCCGCCCCGCATCATGGCAAACGAATCGGCGTGATGGAAGAACGATGCACCCGGTTTGATGGTGACGGGCTGCTTACCGGCATTGATGAGATCTTCGTCTTCCTCGCCGGCGGCGGGCGCGGGACCCATGCCGAGCAGGCCGTTCTCGGTGTGGAGAATGATCTCTCGGTCAGCCGGCAACTGATTGGCCACGAGCGTCGGCAGGCCAATGCCCAAGTTGACGATCGAGCCATCGGGAATGTCGCGCGCCACACGCGTGGCGATCTGATCGCGCGTCCAGCGCTGAATCTTGGTGGTGGCTTCGGCGCTCATGCGGCCTCCTTAGCGGATGTAGCGCTGGCAAGCTGCACGACGCGCTTGACGAAGATTCCCGGCGTGACGATGTGCTCGGGGTCCAGTTCACCCAGTTCCACCGTCTCACTGACTTGCGCAATGGTGCACTTGGCTGCCATGGCCATCACCGGGCCAAAGTTGCGGGCAGTCTTGCGGTAGACGAGGTTGCCCCAGCGGTCTGCGCGCAGCGCCTTGATGAGCGCGTAGTCGGCCGTCAGCGGCAATTCGAACACATATGGCTTGCCGTCGATGATGCGCGTTTCCTTGCCTTCGGCCAATTGCGTGCCGTATGCGGTCGGGCAGAAAAACCCGCCAATGCCGGCACCGGCAGCGCGGATGCGTTCAGCCAGGTTGCCTTGCGGCACGAGTTCCAGTTCGATGTCGCCGGCGCGATAGAGCGCGTCGAACACATACGAATCCGCCTGGCGCGGGAACGAGCAGACGATCTTGCGCACGCGGCGCGCCTTGAGCAGCGCGGCAAGACCGGTCTCGCCGTTGCCGGCGTTGTTGTTGATGATGGTGAGTTCGCGTGCGCCGTGCGCGATGAGCCCATCAATGAGCTCAGACGGCATGCCGGCGGTACCGAACCCGCCGATCATGATGGTGGCACCGTCGGGAATATCGGCCAGCGCGGCCTCCACGGACGGACAGATCTTGTTGATCACGTACTTTCTCCGGCTGGGGGCGCGGGGGCGTTGATGGCCTGGCGCCGCTCGGAGCATCGCGGGGCCGTAAGCGAGCCCAGCCGCGAAAGACGGCCTGCGAGTCTCCTGTTTGACGACTGGATCGGCACAGGTCTTTGCAGTCCGCCTACGCTTTTTTTTCGCGTTATGTTCTATATACGAACACACGTTCGATCCAAGAACTAATTTACGCCCCNCCTCCGGCAGTGTCAAGGCGTGCGCATGGCGATTTCCCGTTCGAGTAGCGAAACCTGGGGAATGCCAGTAGGCTTGAGTCCACTGCATCGCTTTCGCCTCTTTTGCATGTCTGCTGCCGAACTCCCCACCGAAAAACCCAGCGATTCCTACGTCCAGTCCTTTGCGCGGGGGCTGTCCGTCATCCGTGCGTTCAACGCGGAGCGCCCTGAGCAGACGCTGTCCGAAGTGGCCGAAGCCACCGGCCTCACGCGCGCCGGCGCCCGCCGCATCCTGCTCACGCTGGTCGGCCTCGGCTATGTCAGCTTTGAGGGCCGCCTGTTCCGCCTCACCCCCAAGATCCTCGACCTGGGTTTCGCCTATCTGACCTCCATGCCGTTCTGGAACCTCGCCGAGCCCGTCATGGAAGAGCTCGTGCAGACGGTGCATGAAAGTTGCTCTGCCTCGGTGCTGGACGGCACAGAAATCGTCTACGTGCTGCGCGTTCCCACCCAGAAGATCATCGCGTTGAATCTGTCGGTCGGCAGNCGCCTGCCGGCGTTCTGCACATCGATGGGCCGCATGCTGNTGTCGGGCCTGCCCGAAGACCAACTCGACGTGGTGCTGCGGGAGTCGGATCGCCGCCCCCGCACGCAGCGCACCATTACCGAGGTCGAGGCACTGAAGGACGTGATTGCGGGCGTGCGCCAGCAGGGCTGGGCGCTGGTCGACCAGGAATTGGAGGAGGGGCTGATCTCGTTGTCCGCGCCGATCCGNAACCGTGCAGGCGACATCATCGCCGCCATGAATATCAGCGGGCAGGCCAACNGAACCTCCGCCAAGCAGATGACGAAGCAGTTTCTCGGGCCGTTGCAGCAAGCCGCTGAGCGCATCTCGGCAATGGTGCGCGTGCGGACCTGAGCGGTTGATCNGGGTGAAAGCACGAACGTTCAGGTGCGCTGCGCGCCTCGCATCCCGGCCGTTTTTTCAATAAAATTGTGGCTCCGTGGGCAAAAAGGATGTCTGTGACTCAACACACCGCCATTCGCACCGGTTTGGATGTGAAAGGTCGCCAGCACCGGCAAGCAGGCGCTGCGCGCATCCTGGCGTGTGCCCTGCCCCTGTTGGCCTGCCCTGCCTGGGCGCAATCGCTTCCGACTGCCGCAGCGACTGCGCTGCAGGGGATGACGCCATTGGCACGCATGCTGGTGGGTGCCGCTACAGGCCGCAGCACCGCAGCGGCCGGCGTACCTGCCCTCACCGGGCCCGCGCGCAATACCGACCGCGCACTCACCCAGGCCTGCGCCGAAATCAACCGCTACACCCCCGTTCCGCTCGACCGGGAAACTGCCCTGGTGCAATGCACGCTGGCGCAGAAGAAGAACCTCATGTTCGTCATCACGCTGACGAACTACGCGGCGCATTCGGCGGCATCGCAGGGGTTCCGGCTGAACTTCGTGCCCATCCTGCAGAAGAACATCTGCAACAACGGCGACGTGCGCATCCTGACGCGCCTCGGCCTGGGCCTGGTCTATCGCTATCGTGGCAATGATCACGAGACAGTCGGCGACGTGCCCATCAACGAGACCATTTGCGGCACGCTGTAAAACGCCCGGCTCAGTCCCGAAGCGCCCCGGGAATCTCCTGATGGAGCGCCTGAGACCGCCATGTCATTAATGACAGACAACCTCAGTGCTTCACCACCCCGCCAAGCCAGCACCAGTCTGGCGTGGGCTATAGTGGGGCGTTCTGCGCAGCCCCAGCCGGCGGCGCCTGCCGCTTCCACCACCTTCATATGGTTATCCGGTTAGCGAGCAGCCAAATGGGCGGTGCGCCTGTATGCTCGCGGTCGATCTGACTTCACACGCTGTCATTCACCCAAGTCGTCAAGGAGGAAAACTCGATGAAAACAACGCGACGTCTGACGCAATGTGCCGGCGCTGCCGTCCTGGCCGCTGCCACCCTGATTGCCACCACCGCCCATGCGGACCAAGTTGCCGACATCAAGAAGAAAGGCGAACTCGTCTGCGGCGTGCTCGGCACCGACGAGCCGTTCAGCTTCCTGAAGGACCCGATGAGCCGCGAGATCGTCGGCTATGACGTCGACATGTGCGACGCGGTGGCCAAAAGCCTGGGCGTGAAGCCGGTGCTCAAGCAACTGGCTGTGGCGGCACGCCTGCCAGAACTGCAGCAAGGCCGCGTCGACCTGCTGGCCGCCTCGCTCACGCACAACAAGGAGCGCGAGGCGCAGATTGACTTCTCGGTGTCGACCTTCATCACCGGCCAGAAGGCCATGGTGAAGAAGAGCAGCGGCATCACGCAACTCAGTCAGCTCGATGGCAAGAAGCTCCTGACGGTCAAGGGTTCGACCATGGAAGCCAACATTGCCAAGTCGATCAAGAATGCCGATGTGGTCTCGTTCGACAACAGCCCGCAGGCGCTGCTGGCCCTGCAGCAAGGCAAGGGCGTCGCCTACGTGAACGACGAAACCACGCTGATCG
>Ga0055541_1000449_pt1 | contig 11881 bp, 11 predicted proteins | sample Araplavi_mTSA_r2_2_FD_55169 | JGI IMG/M metagenome (GOLD analysis project Ga0055541, IMG submission 55169) | Arabidopsis root microbial communities from North Carolina, USA - plate scrape CL_Cvi_mTSA_r2 | ecosystem: Host-associated > Plants > Roots > Endosphere | place: USA: North Carolina | reverse complement strand
TAACCAAGAAAGATCATTTTAAACAGCACAACAGGGTCAATAGCAGGTCGTCCATTGTCTGCACAATAAAGAGGACGTACCTTTTTATCAATGAATGAGAAGTCGATATATTTATCTACTTTGCGTAACAGATGATCCTGAGGAACAAGTTCCTCAATCGACACAAATTCATAAGCCTGTTGTTTATCCCGATTTGAACGAAGCATTCTTGAACACCTTCCCGATCTCATTTATTACCGTAATTATACAACATTAACGCGGTGTCGTGTTGAAATAAATGAATATAAAAATAGCTGTCGAGACTTTCTCGACAGCCTGAGGGATGCAATAGCATCCCTAACTTAGATTTAATGTTCTAGAAATCCTTCTTCTTTTCGCCAACGCTTAATAATATCTGAGAAGGTTACATTTTTCCATGGTTGCTCCCATTCCTGATTGAATGGGACGCTCTGGGATTTCGGTTCCGGTATCGGTTTCCCCATCTTTATAACCGTAGGCATTATTATTGAATCACCTACAACTATGCACTCACCCGGCCCAAGATTAGGAAGTATTGCACTTAGGTTTTTTGTACTATCTGGCATGAGGTTTTTCACAAAACTCTGATCATTTGGGTTGGTTAAACGAAGTGAAATAAAATTATTACACTGTGCTAATATTGTTTCTGATACTTCAGAAGGTCTTTGACTCACAACCATTAAACTTAAACCATATTTTCTCCCTTCTTTGGCAATACGCTCAATAGATTTTTTTGACGAAGTATATTCGGCGCCACCGTTACGTGGAATATAATTGTGAGCTTCTTCGCAAACAATCATTACCGGAATATCATTAAGTATCCCTCTGTTATGTTGAATTTTAGAATAATGGAAACTAAAATCAAATACTAATCGCGCTACCAGACTAACTGTTATACTTAGAACCTCGAATGGGATTCCACTAAGATCAACTATTGTGACATTTGCTTTATTTAGGTATCCTAAAAACTGCTTCATGAGTTCTTCAAAGTCATTAGTCGAATATACTCCACCATCTTCTTTGGTAGGATTCAATAAAAAATTCAATCTTTTATCAGTAAGTTTAGTTTCTAGTCTGGACAAAAATCGATTAAACTCACCATGAAACGGGCCATTAGAAGCTTTAGTAGCAGCGGCTGTAGACTGCGACGTAAACTCATATACGTCATCAAAGTAGAGTTGTTTACGATTTCTTACCAATGTGCCGTTCGCTAATTTTGGACAATTTTCGTTTTCAAGCTTGCTAATCACTTCTCTATTCATGTTTTCGATATAATTAAATACTTCTTTTATATCAAAATAGACAGGTGTATCATATGTAATATCATTAATAGTAGGGTTATGTTTCTCTTTGTTAATTATGACAGCATTTTTAAACATTGAGATCTGATTGTGAGAATTGTTTTCATTACTCTCAATGAACAATGATTCTAATTCTTCCGAATTCATTAGCCAATAAGGCAGTTTCATTTTATCCACAGACAAATTGTTCAATGTAAAATTCTGCTCTTGTGCTAGTGTAAAAGCAGCGGAATATTCGGAGTGTATATCAAAAATTATTATGTGAGAATTCTTCTGCTCCTCTGTATTAATATTTACAGAATTATCAATACCAACTGCACCCTGCAATATTTTTGCTACTGTACATGATTTTCCTGCTCCAGTAGATCCTACTATAGCAACGTGCTTCCCAAAAAACTTGTCTCCATTTATTTTTACTTGAATATCCTCATTCTGAGACAAAACGCCAATAGGAAAATTATATTCTGCACCTGCCCCAAAAATACGATCAAGCATTCCATCATCTATTACATATACAGGCTCCGTTGGAACAGGTAGATTTTTTGTTCCTCTTCGGAAATCATCCTCAATTATACTCCCAATTGGTTGTGTTTCAATTATTAGTTTTATATCATCTTCAATACTGTAATCCATCGCTTTAATGTTGTTAATCACGCTCACGATATAGTTTCTGTTTCCATCTGCTATTTTTAAGTATTGTCCAATTTGTAATTTATCCTTATTATCTTCAAGAACTCTTAAATTTTGTATTGTAACAACAATACTGTCGGGAGAACTAGATAATACTTTACCAATCGCATTACTCATAAGTGTTCACCATCCCCATAACAAATTTGATTTTATTAAATTCGCTTAGATTTATATGTTCAACATTTACGTCTTGAAAATCCAGGTCAGGCAAAATATGTGTAAATAGAAAAAAATCATCACATTTTGTTTCATTTAATAATCCAATTATATTCTCATTAAAAAGTAGAAGTCGTACTTGAAAGTCAGTATATAATTGCTTTCCTATTTTTGCCCTTACAGGCCCTGTTAGAAATTTATTTTTATCAAAATATTCATCAGTCACTAATCCATCATTATATTTAATATTCTTTTTATGTAGTCGTACTCGTATTTCTTTAAAAACATCCTTTGAACAATCTATAATAAATGTTGGCGTTTTATCATGAACCTCTTTAAAGTGATATTTATTCACAAAGTCAGATATGAAATTTACTATTTCGTCATTGAAATTAGTAATAGACTCTTGGGAAAACAATAAGTATCGTAACCTTGAATTCTTATCAAGATTAGTTTTCAGTTGTTTTCTTCTGGATGACAAAATTTTATCCAATGTTAACAACGATCGTGTCCATCTTGTAATTGCTGTTTTTCTAATTTGCTTTAGGTCGGCTAACATTAAAGATTTCTTTATTACTCTTTGTTGTGCCTCATGAAGTATACTTAGGTCAGCGATCATCTGAATGGCGTTGGGATAAAATAAAGTATCAATGTCATCTACTGGAAGTCCATTTTTCTCTAGAGATAAGTAAATACGTTCAATAATTACATGAAGAGAAGCACCAAATTCCAAAGTAAAGCGTTTAAGAAAACCAGGAATGTCAACATTTCCATTCAATTTAGTAATAATTTTTTTGAACCTCTGATCTCGTGATTGGAGTATAGTCTGTATATGCCCCTCATTAATCGCAAAATTACTACCCTCTGTTTCATTAGGGAAATGTGCATATAATTTATATTCTATGTCCTTTTCTGTGTTATCAAAATAATGTTCCATCATCTGAAGAATAGGTTTGTATACATTTCCTAGAGTGAAATTCCCCTGCTCCTCATGATATTTGCATTGAATCGCCCTCGTAGTGAAGGCAGTGGCAACTTCTATATCCTCAATAATGCCTTCAATTGTAATTATTGCATCATCTTCATCGTTTAATATTTCTAGCAATGTTTTATTAAATTGATAAATAAAACCTTGTATTGTATAGTCAGCACTTCGTGTCAAGATACACACAACCCATCTTCCTGTTTTACCATCATATCCCTATTTTACAGAATACCTCATAGAGTTGTATATAAAATATTTCGACAAACTTTTCTAACCAATCTAACATATTGTATTCCGACAGGAAGTTGTCTGTAACAAATAATGAAGGCGCCCATCGGACGCCCATCAATTCATCATATTCTAATTCCTTCGTTGTTACTGGAAATTCGCTATTTAACATGTTTTTGAGAAGTGATCAATCCTCTTCTTTTTAATTCGCCCTACTTGTGGCTAATGGGCCTTTCGGCGAAAAATGCGGAAAGGAGCTATCCCGTCGCGATAAGCTCCATTAAATCCAAATACGAACTCCTTAAAGTATCCCGCCAGCTCTTTCGACGACTGTACCAATACTAACTTTGTGCTTTATGAATAAATTCAACTAATTCCGTTAATTTATTATTTAATTCTTGAGAAAGATGCTTACTCGTCCAACGATCAGTAATTTTTCTTGCTATATCAATTTTATCAACGTCTCGAGAAATATTTTTAATTAGCGCATCGACATAAGCATTATCTTTACGATCAGTATCATTAATAAATGCATTCGCAAAGAACTCATCAAATGAATCTGTTTTAGAAAATTCCCCTAGTATATTTGTTAAACTAGGTTTAGGCAAATTTCTCTTCTGTTTATTATAATTAAAGTATTTTCTATTATCTAATGATTCACAAAAGACTTCGCCTAATAATTGATGAGGTATATAATTTTCGATTTCACGTCCTTCTGTAATCCAAGTAAAAATATTATTATCTAGTTCCTGCCTACGAATTAATCTATCTACTACTCTCTGTAAACGTGGTTTTAATGATTTTCTTGAGCCTCCTATATCACTATCACATACAATTGCCGCATAGCGAGAAGTACTCATTATGTCAATTAAAGTATCTACATTTTTTTCTTGACAATCTTCTAGGTCACTATAATCAAATAGTATTCGATAATGATCAAGAAGAGCCCCCCCATAATAAACAAAACTAAAGTGCCTTCCTTCAATAAACGTAAAGCCCTTTTCCTGAGCTATTAATTCAATCCAATTCTTAAGATATATTTTATCGCTTGGTCCCTCAACCCATATGACACAATTTGATTGGAGAAGTTGTGATGGGAGAATCCCAATATTATCTAATATAGTATTTAGATCCATTCTGTTATTACACAGTTTAGCTATAGTAGACCTGTCATCTCTTCTTTCAATTCTATAAATATTATAAGAACTAGAAACTTGGTCAATTATGACTGATGAGTGAGTTAACAGAAAGTAACGATGCTTTTTAAATAGCGGATTAGTTTCTAATATTTTCACAAGTTCAATTAAAGCTTTAGCATGCATATTTAATTCTGGCTCTTCAATAAAAATGTTTAAGTATTCATCCTGACTATAGTAAAGAGCAGATAGTAAGAGTACATATTGCATAACTCCCATACCCAACTCGGTTAGCTTAAACTTTTTAAACACTTTATTTCGACATAGGAGAATTTCAAATTCAGCATACTCAGGAGTGTATTCTAGTCCAAATTTTTGTTGTTGGACTATACTCTCTATAACCTCTTGTTTAATTACGTCTTTATTTCCTCTATCCTCAATCTTCGTGCCATCACTTCCTATAACATCAAATTTCACTTCCTCTTCTAGTAATGCAGATAAATGTTCATTCATTTTTAATCTGTACGTATTAAACCACTCTCGATCAAGCTTAGCTTGATCAAAAACCCAATCAGTAAAGCGTATTCCTCCGATCAGCGGTACCAATTTATCTACTGTATTCTTAGAATATCCTCGAGCGTCAGTATAAACTTTTATATGACTTTTAAATTTTCCTTTTAATTCTTCCTCATTTAAATCTCCATCAATACTTGCAGCTTCACCATACTTTAAATTATATTTAACTTCACTTACATTTTCATTATCTGGATCAACTAATGTCATACCTGATTCAATACTACCCTGTTTCCCATCCCAAAAAATATTCTCACTATTTTGAGGTATCTTATATATTTTATTATCACGTATAAAATCCATAAATCGTATAATATTTGACTTACCAACATTATTAGTTCCTATTAATAAATTGATTTTGTTTAGATTTTCAAAGCGAATCCCTTCTTCAGAGAAAGAACGAAATCCTTTAATATAAAATTCATTAATCCATGACATATTTATATCCCCATCCATAAATATTCTTATAAAATTCTTTAATTTATGATTATTAAGATTAGATAAATTTTCTTATTAATTTACTGCTATTCCAAGTGAAATTACCTTATCTTACATAAACTTACTTGATTTAAAAATCCGCTGTTTCGTATGATAAGGTTCAGTGAGAATAATCTATCTTCAACTCCCCTGCCAATTAGTTTTAAATTAACAAAGAAAGAATTGCATTAAATTATACAGATTTTCCTCTAGTATTCTGAACTTCGCAAATCTATATCACCAATTATCTACCGAACAGGCCGATATGACCATGAAATTGTTACCGTTTTTTTGGAATCCTATTGAGACTATTATCATTTCACCTAAAAAATTGCCCTCATATCCTATTCCAACTCAAAAAGACACGCCAGCAGCAGGGATATTCCCCTAACAACAAGCGTGTCATTTGACTCACAGTTAATTCTAACCTTTTATCTTCTCTTTGCACTTTCTCTAAATCTATTTTTTATCGTACTTATTTCTAAACTGAAGCGATAGATCAGTTCATCCTACTTATTCCTTTTAATCACTAATTTCTACAACGCCTGTTGGGTTTAGCCGATGTAAAACTTGCCGTTCTTTACGGCTGCTGCTTCCTTCATTTCGACGAGCAGCTTGCTTACAGAAGCCTTCGTGTCGCCTGCCTTCAGATTAATCCCGCGTGTGAACTTGTAAGCGCCAGTCTTCTCTTTCTTCTCGAACTTGTAACTTGGCGCCTTTCCATTTTTTTGAACTGGGATCAAACCGTTGGGCTCAGACGTGTATACATCCTTCTTGTCCATGCCATGGCCTTCGCCATTCACCACGATGACCCAGCACATTTCTCCGAAAGAGTCTTGGGGAATCTGGTCATTCTGAACAATCTCGTTGTGACCGTTGACATTCCATTGTAACACCAGCATACAGCACATTTTTCCAAGGTGCATGTAACCCCTCTCTTGACGGTATTCATCCTTGTTCTAGATGTCCATCACTGTTGTTGCCTTTTGCTGCAGTAATCGATTTTTGTCTGCACCTTCTTCCTTGGAATTCCTCTGCCAGATCTAGCGGGAATACTCTGATATTTAGTGTACAGAGCTTTTTTAAGTGCTTTCAAGTATTCTTCTTTATTCTGTTTAGGCTTTCAATCATATTATTATGCTGTCTTAGAATATTACTTGAAAGCTGAGGACTAAGACACACCGTACTGGGGGTTCATAATATTAGGCAAAGAACTAAAGTGCCCAAATTTTATCTTCAGTTATTTCACCAATCCTAGTAATTGAAAATTCCGCAACTTCATATTTTTTATCTGTAGATAATGTTGCAAATCGTAAATGCTCATTTGTATTCATTAATCTATAATCATATCCAATCCTAAAAAAACCAAGCTCAATTTTTTTATATGAATTTATATATACTTCTACGTATGGTCCACTAGACCAATCTATATATTCATGTGCATTTGGTAAATATACTTTTAATAGCTCATCATTTACGTTATTTGAAGAGTAAGAAATAAAATACTCCGTTCTCAATCTTAACTTATCCTGTAAAATTTGTATTAGTTTTTGCTCATCAACTTTCTCATTTATATATTCAGTAAATTTCGTAACTCCATTTTTCTCTAAAGTATCTCTAATGTTTTTGTTATTCAAAATTTCATCAATAATTTTTTCTCTGATTGCTTTGGATAACTGAATAATATAAGTAGGTTTTATCCATATATGGCGATGTAATAATTCAAAAGCAATATTAATTGCTATATCAGAGATAGAAACTGGTTTAAAAAAATGGAATATGTTGTAGAACAACCTGTTTAGTGCAGGAGCATCACAGATATAATTAATATGTCTTTCATCAAGATAATTATTATTTCTTAACACTTCATTAATTTTATCAACCCAGACTTTGTAGCTATATATATCGTAAGTTTTCGAATTAATTTTTCTATCAAATACATTTTTTATGAAATTCGGAATTAAATCTTTAATATCAATATTAAACAAAATACTCCTCCTTTAAAAACTTTCTCTTCTCATCCAGTGTATTATTTGCGAACTTCTTCGGAAATCCCCGTCACTAATTATCTATCGAACAGATCGAAATGACAATGAAAATGTTACCAATTGCTAGAAAATCATTATCCCCCACCCTAAAACAGCCCTCATATCCTATTCCAACACAAAAAGACACGCCAGCAGCAGGGACATTTCCCTAACAACTAGCGTGTCTTTTGACTCACCTATAATTCTAACCTTTTATCTTCTCTTTATATTTTCTCTTTATCTATTTATCTCTTTAATCTTTTATATCTAAACTGAAGCGATAGCCTCAGTTCATATCCCTATTCCTTACTCTTTATCGCTAATCCCAACAACGCCTGTTGGATCTACGCCGAACTTGGCGCCGAATACGTCTTGCATGGAATCAAGCGGCATGAAGAGCTTGCCGTTCTTCACGACTGGTGCTTCCTTCAGCTCGACGAACATTTTAGCTACAGAGGCTTTCTTGTCGCCTTCTTTCAGCGCTATCCATCTCGCTCCACGCATGAACTCGTATGCGCCAGTCTTCTCGTTCTTTTCGACTTTGTAGCCCAGCGCTTTGCCGATCTCTTCGATTGGCACCATGACATTGTGTTCAGTCGTGAATACATCTTTCGATATCTCGCCGAGGCCTTCACCGTTTACGACAAGTACCCAGTGCATGCCGCCGAAGGAATCCTGTGGAGTTTGGTTTGGATCTTCTTTCCCTTCCGTTCCTTCACTAATACCGATTACGCCAGTCGGGTCGATGCCGAACTTCACGCCGAAGACGTCGCCAAGGGAGTCAACTGGCATGTACAGCTTGCCGTTCTTTACAGCTGCTGCTTCCTTCAGTTCGACGAGCATTTTGCCTACAGAGGCTTTCGTGTCGCCCTCTTTCAGTGCAATCCACTTGGCAGCGCGGGAGAACTCGTATGCGCCAGTCTTCTCGTTCTTCTCTACTTTGTATCCTAGCGCCTTGCCGATTTCTTCAACAGGTACCATGACGTTGTGTTCTGTTGTGTATATATCTTTCTTATCAACGCCAAGTCCTTCGCCATTCACAACAAGCACCCAGTGCATGCCGCCGAAGGAATCTTGCGGAGTTTGGTCATTTTGAAGGATCTCAATATGCCCATTGGCATCCATCGTCACACCTGCATGCAGCACATCCGTTACAAATTGCAGTGGAACATAGATTTGCTTATCCTTGAGCAAGGCTGCTTTTCCCAGATGAAGGACATCCTTCGCTTGCCCATACTCGTCCTTGTTCAACACGGCCGTAATCTTCTGGTCACCCTTAACCGCAGTGATCGATTTGTCTTTGTTATTCCAATCCAGCTTGTAGCCCAGTCCTTCGGTTACTGTACGGAATGGTACGAGGATGTGGTTTCCATCCACCATCACTTGTCCGGACGCTTTCTTGCCGTTAATCGTAACCGATTGTTGAGCGCTGACGTTATGTACCCATTTTTTATCCAGAGAAGCGCCACGTGTCGTACCTACAATGTCGCCCTTCTCGTTATATACGAACTGCTTCACATATTTATCGTAGAAATTCGTGCCCAAGTCTTTCACTTCCATGTTCGTTGCAACAGCCTTCGTGTCGACTGGTTGTATCGCCGGGGCTGCATACGCTTGTGCACCCATCAATCCAAGAGCTAATGCTACGGTAGTTGCAATGGTTGTCTTCTTCATAGGTGTCTACTTCCTCTCGAATGGTTCGTTGTGTGGTGACGCATTGCGCAATGATTTTTCAGCTGATTCACACACTCAGACGGGACACTCGATCGAAAGGTTGCACAGAAGGTTATCTCCATTTTTTACTAACCCATTTGTTCATACCCACGCATATGCATGTACTAGACCATGGTCCATCCTAGCGAATTACGTCGACATGCCCGTCATCACCCAAATCCAGATCCCTGAGAATCCGAGCACAATCCCTATTAAAAACAACATAAACAACTCCGAACCTAAAAGCCTTTTCACCATGCTCCCGACCAAGGCCACGATCCCGATAACACAACCGATAAACAACACGATCATGAAAGGTCGAGTCAAAAACATATCCTGAACGGAGGGCTGCAGCAGCAAATAATAACTTCCTCCACCGAACAGTACTCCCACTGCGAAAAGGAACGCCAGCAGTACACAAACCGTCGATTTTCTCATGGCCGCTACTCTCTACTTATACTGGCTAGGCCAGCTCTTCTTGGGCAATTTCCGTCTTGCGTCCGCGCGAGTTCACGATTGTGATACTGATCGCGTCGTATCCATTGCGCTTCGCCTCATCGAAGTCGCATTTCTCCCCGCTAATCAGCTCCAGCTTCCCGTCCTCATCCACTTCTTCTTCGAATTCCTCGTCCCAGTCGACATTATAATAGACGGTTACGAATACTTCGAATACATCCTCTCCGTCCCCGTCGACATAAGGAAGCAGCGGCTTCCGGTCATTATGCTGCTCCGCAGTGAACGTATCGCACAGCATCGCATCATATCCATGCTTGCATCCATCGAACAGCACGTAGCGCTTCCCTGTTGCTGGATCTTCAGCAAGAATGAGCGGTGGTGCAAATTCCGTCGACGCTATCAGATCATCGATAAGCTCCCCATAATAGAAAACATGGAACTTCCTCGCTCCACCATCAATAGCCAGCCTTCCTGTCCATTCTACCTCATGCCATGCCGCAGGCTTCTCTGGGATTGCAATGCCTTCCAAATAAGCAGGGCCTTGTCTGCATTCATTCTGATTCGTCACTATCCTCACGTCCTGTCTCGTGTCATCACGATCGTTACAATACGATTATCATCGTCAACNTTTAGCTTTACCGTAATATCTAATTTATCCTTGAACAGCTTCGTCACATTGATGTAACGATCGACGGCCTCCGTAGTTCCCCCACCTGCCGATGTCCGCGACATGCCAGCATGAATAATATCCTTCACATAATCCGTGTCCATNGGAGCGGACGGATCATAGGTATATACATGATTTCCTTTGTCATCGAAAAATTCATACATATTCGTGTAGTCATTGGCATTTTCAAACTTCGGAACTGTTTTGATATACGCATGTACACGCTCGTTATCATACTTAATTTTGCCGTCTAAAAAGGGATTCTCCTCAGAGGACTTCACCTCATATTGGCCATACGCCAGCATAAACAATTCATCCAAGTCTCCTGTATCTACCTGATAATAAAACTGCCGCTCTTCTCCCTTCTTATCCATTGCGGAATTAAAGTTAAGAAGAGGCCATGCATTATACCTTTTGCCGTCCTTCTCAATCGCTAACGCATACTTGCTTAAGACGACCTCGCCTTGNAACACACCAAATGATCGGCCAATAAAGTAAGCAGGAATGCTCAGAATAACAATAATGACTAGTGCAATGGTCAATTTAAGCTTGAGTTTACTCATGATGCCTCCTTATCCAATTACATATCTATACGCTGCAGCTTATGAAGCAGCTTCACGATAGCTTCTCGGTTCTTCGCTTCTTTCATATATTTGGGCACCGAGTGTGAAGCCGTGCGCTTGATGACAGCAGCTGGCTTCTCACGCAGTTCTGCCGATATGTAGCTGATCAAATAATTCAGATGCTCTCGGTTGGCCGCCCATACCGGTTTCCCACGGAAATAATCCAAGTAGTACAGCTCCAATTGAAAGATCGGATCCCGTTCATTTCGAAAATCCAAGTAGCAGCCTGAATAGGCCGCAATCTTACGTATAGGCACTTGATTCACAGNTGAGCAATGCGGGCATGCGATACGCACTGCCTTATGGGTCTGCTGCTTGTGATCGGTAACCTCTTCATTGAACCATCTCTCGCACACTGCACACACGCCGCTGGCTGTGTACCGATAATCTTCGGGTTCCTTCTCCTTATGGAAGCATACAGTGCAGTTTACTACGACTCCCTGCTCCCCTTNAGAGATGTGGGCCAAACCAGTGCANTTCGGGCACTTCACGGCAACCTGCTCATTCCGACGCAATATCGCATAAAATCCAAAAGGAAGGCCAAGGGGATCTATAAAGCGCTCCATGTTGTCGTTCTCCTCCCGCTTTTTTACCAAATCATTACCAAGTATAGGTATTATACGATGAACAATCAATAGACTACCTGATTATCATTACAGGTCTTACGTCCCATTTCTGTTCGATTACTCACAACTAGAAGCCCATACCGACACATGCATCATTTCATTTGGCTAAATCTACTCATAAAAGCGAATCTTATGACCTACTGCTATTCAGGCTGGACATAGGCGTATCAAAGATCGCAATAAGGGTGATTTACAAAATATACAA